>Ga0209507_1000290_pt1 | contig 60913 bp, 55 predicted proteins | sample AD_UKC028_MetaG_FD_184414 | JGI IMG/M metagenome (GOLD analysis project Ga0209507, IMG submission 184414) | Active sludge microbial communities of municipal wastewater-treating anaerobic digesters from USA - AD_UKC028_MetaG (SPAdes) (version 2) | ecosystem: Engineered > Bioreactor > Anaerobic >...
CGCTACACCATTTTAATCCGCTATTTCTATTGTCGAGATATTGAATTAGGCTTACGCCTGTTTTCCTTGCTGCAACCAATAACGCGCCATATTCTGTTTGCGACATACCTGTAATATAGTGTTATAAACTGTTTCTGTCAACTCTATTCGTTATTGTGAACCTTATAGCCTTTGGCCTCTGCAATTGTAGGGCTCGTTGCTATGGCCGTATAAGAGCCGCTGCAATCAGGACATTCCAGGTTAAGGCTCTTGCTGCCCAGCATAGGGAAGGCCCTCAATACGGCTCCGCAATCTCCGCATAGAACCTTGTGCGGATTGGTGATGCAAACTGCGTCGGCTCCGTTTTTAGTTCCACGGACCAGATAACAGCAGGCGCCGCGCTCCAGCTGCTCAAATACGCTGGGCTTCAGGGCCTCTTTCTTCACAGTTTTCAGGACCGCCTGCATCCTCAACCTTTCGGTGCGCTTCATAGGCGCCTGGCTTTCAGGCTTCGTAGGTGCAGCTGTAGGCTTGGTCCTGGCAACGTCCGGGGGTACTGGCTCCAGGTATCCTGGCGTCAGGACGTAATCATCGACGTAATATTTTTCCTTTGGTGGTCCGACGTGTATTTCTTCCTGGAAAATGGTTCACCCCAGCAAGTGTTCGTTTAAAATCATGCGCCCGGTTTCGCCTTCGGTGATGTCGGTGGTCGAAAGGACCTTATCTTTCAGGTCATTCACGGATTTAATGAGACTATTCAGAAACACCTTCTTGACGCTGCTGTCCACCAGGGACGTGACCTTCGTAAACTCCAGGGCATTATCGGCAACTGTTCCGGCCAGCAGGGCAATGGTTATGCGCTCTACTGATTTCACTTAACCGGCTCCAGGTCCATTACAACCCTGACTACTGTTTTGTCTTCCCCCTCTACCGCCTTGTCGATGCCCAGCTCAAGCTGTCCGCGCTCCCCCATAATATAGGCCCTGGTCTGGACCAGCAACTCCTCCAGCTTCCTGACTGTATGGGATTTCAGGCATTGTTCCGGCAGCGGATCGTCGTCGTTGTAGCTGTCGCTGGCCTTGTGGGGGGTATTCAGGCAAAGCGGACAGTTCGCCGTGGCCAGCTTAACCTGGAAGGTGATGGTAGCGCCCATAACTTCTTTGTCGCCGCCGTAGCTGAAGGATACGCCGCTGACTGTGACGACGTGTTTCTGAAAACTCTTCTTCAGCTCACACAATTCCAGGCAGTCTTCTGCCAGGGAAGCCAGGGCAACCGGAAGCTCCGGCTTCGGATTGGCCTTCTTGTAGGTGACAGAAAACTCGTCCCAGCGGTCTTCCTTCAGGCCGACAATCTGGCCATTAGGCAGGGCGTATTCGATGGTGAGCGTGCCATCCTTCAGTTTTACCTTGAGTATCCGCATAGGTTCTCCTTGTAAACCGCGTCCCGTAATGCCGGCACACGGCGCGATGATTTAAAAGTTTCGTCCTGAAGGGGAAGCCTGGGGTGGTCTGTAAGGGGAACACAACACTTCCCAGGATATTCGGCCTCGCGGCCTTATGTTGCAACTTTCGGGCTTTCAGCCTTACGGTCTTACCTGTTTGCAACCTTACAACCTTGCGGTCTTGCAACCTTGAGCCTTGCTGTGGCGGAACCCTGCCGGGCTCCAGGCCAGCCCTGACTTGGGCCGTTTGGTGTGCCGTATGGGATTTGAACCCATGACCTTCGGTTAGAAAAACCGATGCCCTAACCAACTGGGCTAACAGCTCATGTTGCCAGTTATCGCTTGGCTGCGTCTTCCTTTTCAGTTTTTATCTCCCTGCATACGAAACTTGTTATTCGATTACTTTTCCGGGAAAACCAGGTCGGTCGTGGCGTTCACAACCTCCAGGGTGGCGTCGATGCGCGCCGGCTCCGCCATGTAGAGCATGACTTTCGCGTCGCGCGCGGCCTGGTCGTAGTAGCGCCGGACGTGTGACACTATGACCTGCTCGGATTTCGCGTCGGGCCGGTAGGCCTGGTCTTTCAGGCCGCGATTGGTCAGGCCTTCCCAGGCAGCCCGGTCCATTGCCGCCAGCTCTCGGCGCCGGAGTATCCAGCCCTGGATGGTCTTGCTGGGATTGGAGCCGTCCTCCATTTCGACGGGCACCTTGACCGTGACATTGGTGAAGGTGATGGCGATGCGGAGCTTTTCGATTTCCCTGGTCAGGTCCTGGTGGGCCTGGAGCCAGGAAGCGATCTGCGCGCGCTGGTCCTCCGCCGTCTTGTAGGTCGGGCTATCGGTGTCGTAGTCCGCGCAATATGTCTGGATTTTCTTCTGAAGGTCAACTGCCTTGCGCGTCAGGTCCTTCAGCTTCTTCATGCCCTCAATAATCTTCATGGGCTCCTCTTGGTTTGTGGTTTATTCTTTCGCCTGGTATTACCAGGTAGCTTTTGCAATTTGCAATTTGAGTTCAGGAATGCGTTCCGGGTCGTCGGTCCATAAGCATTTTTTAACGCCCAGCTTCTTGATGCGATATACTGTTTTCCCGGTGCGCTTGCTCTTCCTGTCGGTCACTTTGATTTCAGCCATAGCAGGGTTGCCTCCGTTTAATTTTAATGTAAACATTAATTGCCTCCGTAGCAGCCGCGTAAAGCCGCGACAATGCCAGCAAAAAGCAGGATGCCGGCCAGGATAAAGTCTTTCCTGGTGAGCCTGCGCTTCGGCGCCTGTGCCGGCTTCGCCTTCTCGTTCATGGTGTATTTTGCCAGCTGGGCAATCATCTGCGCGTTCTCTCTCTTCACGGCCTGATACTCGGCCCTGGCCTGGTGAAACATGGTGTAGTAGTAGGCCGTGGTGTGAAAAGGGTTCTTCGGGTTAAGCGGCTCTCCGTTCAAAGTCCCGCCCTGCGGTATCTCGCTTGCAGCTGCTGAAGCCATGACAATCACCTGGTCGTCGGTCATAAACTTCTGCTCAACCGGAATGAAAAACATTTTGCATGAATGGGCTCTATTGTATTCATGCCCGGAAATGGCGCCGTAGGGCTTGCACTCCCAGTCGCTCATGGCGCCTTCGCCGCTGAATACGGCGGAGCCCTTTATGAAGTATCCGCATTTTGAGCAAGCCTTCATCGTCCCACGTCCTCAAGTGTGAAGCCGATGACGCGCTTGTCCCAGAAGGCTGATTTGCCAAACACCTTCACGGCTTTCTCGTAAGCGTCTTCCGCCAGGTCGAGCTGGGCATTGAATTTCCGCCGGGCCAGCCAGAGCCGTGGCTTCACCAGGCTTCCACCCATAATTTTCAGAACCTGCATTTCGTAATGGTCACGGATAAGCCGGTCCATGTTATCGCCAAAAGTCTCGTCGGCCACCATCTTGTCTTCCCGGTCCTTTCCGAATTGGTAAGACCAATTATGAATATGGCCGGCAATCGTGACGCAAACTCCCAGGATGCGGTCAGGGACCATGGCGCCGTATCCTGAAGGACCGCACCCATTACAGATTGGCTTGCCGCCGCCCAGGTCTGGGTCGAATTTCTGAGGCCATAAAGCCTTCTCAAACTTGAAATGGCAGGTCAGCTCAACTGTGGTGCCGTAGTCGGTCAGGTGAAAATACTTGGCCTTAAATCTCTCGCTCACGTTTCCTCCCGCCCTTCTTCGGCTTCGGCCTCTTGGTATCCCAGGGAAGATACCAATTCTTGCCGCGCTTCTCGATTTCAGGCAGCCGCCCTTCAGCGGCCCATTGTCTCGCCCTCTGTTCGCTCACTCCCACGTTGTCCGCCCAATGCGTCAGTCCGATTTTAATCCTTGAAGGCATGGCTGTAATATACCTTGTTGTAGCGATTAACGCAACCTATTTCTTTTGGTCGCTGATTTCCATGAGATACTTGTAAACGCTGTCGGCCTTCCCGTCCCAGTAAAGCGTCCGCGTTGCTTTGATTGGCCGGACCTGGTAGGTGAAGCCGTCCTGTTCAAAGGTGAAGCCTGGGACCTGTGACCTGGGGATGACGACGTAGCTTTTCCCGGCATGGCCGCCGATGGCTACTCCTGCCACCAGGGCCACGGCCAGGACAATGAGAAGCGGCGCCGAATACCTAATGATGGTCCAGAGTATCCAGGGAACGTGACGGACCATGAGAAGGCGCTCGATCATGGGTTCTCCACGTTTGGCGCCTCCGGCCTCGATGTCAGGATTTCCTGCTGCGTCTGTCCGGCTTCCTGGCCTGCCTTGAAGGCCTGCTCCTCTTCTTTCTCCTCCGCCTGCTCGTCCAGGGCGCGCCTCTTCTCCGTTCCCAGGGGAACGCTGTTGTTTCCGGTCTGGTTGTCGTTGACGCTCATTACGTCGTCCGGGACTGTATCGCATACCAGACTAACCTCCAGCTGGTAAACGCGCTTCATTCCGTCCGGGATGTTGAAGCCGTATGGCTTCAGGTGTTCCGCCTTCATTTCAAGGCGCTTTACCGCCCTCCAGGCCCGGAGAGTAGGGCTGATGTCTTTGGGGACCTCCAGCTCTCCGTGGCGGACCAGGCCTTCCATGAAAAAGTCGCCTCCGCCTTCAAAGGGCTTCTGCTCGATGTATTTCTGGAGCTGTCTGGCAGCTGTCAGACATTCTGCGGCGTCCGGCGCGCTTCCGTCCGCAACCTGCTGCTCGGTAGGAATTTCCTTCGACGGCGGTTCCGTGAAGATTTCTTCGTTGCTGTTCGGTTCCATTGGTCCTCCTTCGGGCTTGTTGCCCATTACAAGTTTCACGTTAAGCTCATAGGTCCTGGCCATTCCTTCCGGGACTGCGGTTTTGAAAGCCGTGAGCTGGTAGTTCTGGTAGTTCCTGGATTTGAATATCTGGAAAATGCGGGTGCCCTTCGGCCTGTGCGTCGCCCGGTCTTCGCCTTCCCGGACAGTCATTTCCAGGATGCAGGCCTTTCCCTGTTCCGGCGTCCCGTAGCCCTTAAACTCCAGCATTTCCTGAACAAAGCCGGCTACCATAAGAACCTCTGCATTGGTGACACGCTCCGCTGCCATCGGAGCCTCCTGCTGCTTTTCCATAGGTTCCCAGCTGGTGTCTTTGACGTATCGCTTACCGTCTATTACAACCGGGTCGCCCTGGCCCTTCATCTGCCTGACAACCTCGTCTATCTCCGAAAGCAGCGATCCCACGTTGGCCGGCGCCGGCGGCCTGGGCTCGTTGATGCTGGCCGATACTTTCTTCAGGTCTTCCAGGACCTTCTGGATTTCAGGGTCCTGGTTCTTCGGCTCTTCCGGCTTCGGGACCAGGTGCGCCTCTTTGTTGGCCATTGGATTGAAATTGTTAATTCTCATATCAGTCCTCCGTCGGGCGGGTTCGTGGTCAATTCCTTCGGCAGCAGAAGCTGGACTGTGCAGATACCTCTGTCGTCGTCATGGGCTTCGTGGAAAAGGAGCCTGGCCTGGATTTGCCCGATAACCTCCAGGGTCTTCTGGCTCATTTCCCGGTGCATGGCGTCCGCGTGCTTCTGGGCAATCGGCGCCAGCTCTCGCCGGATTTCGGCTTCGATGGCGTTCTGCCAGGCGGCCTTGAATATCTTGGCGTTTCTGGCCAGGGGGTTTGGCTTTTGGTTCGGCGTCATAGAGTGTCCCTGCTTTTGGTGTTTCTCAACTCATTTCCGTAGAGCCATTCTGAAAGCAATTTGCCTTCAAAAAAATACCTGCACCTGTAAAGCCTGCCCTCAAAAACAGAACAGGATACCTCTACGACGCGCGCGTAAAGGTCCAGGTCGATGACGTAAACCCTGTCGCCCGGAACATACTCAAACTCAACCTGCTTCATTCAATACCCCTCACGATGTATTTCTTCCCGGATTTCACGCATTGCTTTATAGAGCAATCGCAAATGTTAATACGCTTTTCTTTTGTCTTCGGGTCCATGACGACGATAAAGCCCTGTCCGTAGTTGCATTTTTTACAGCTCTTGCTGGCCGGAAACTCCGTCAGGAATTGCCTTGCCGTGACAAATTTGATGCCGCCCTTCTTGGCTCTTATCCATGTCACAATCAAAGCGACACGGGCCTTAAAGAGCCGGAACAGGACCAGGAAAAAGGCTTTGATGTAGGTGGTGATGACTGTCACTCTGAAGCCGGCTTTCGCTTTCAGCTTCAGGAATATCTTGGCCACGGCCTCGATGTCCAGGGGCGCGTCGGGTCTGTCGGTCATGTCAGGCATAGGGCTTCAACCTCCTTCTCAAGTTCTGCGCCGTCGCAAGGCTTCAGCAAGCCAGTCTCAAAAAGCCTCCTCGGGACCGCCGGGTAGTTATTTGGGATACGCTGGCCGCCAGGAAGTTTGCAGGCGTGGCGCCATTCATCGTTTCCGTGAAAAGTCCAGCCGCCCAGGGCAACCTTCAGCGGACTGGCGCACGCCGCGCACGCAAGGTCGGCAGCCTCGGCCTTCATTATGGCCCTTTCCAGGTGACTTACCTGGTGCCGGTGTTTTCGGGCTTTTGACGGGTCAAACATTTTCGTCCTCCTCGATGTCGGCTTCAGGGCTTTCCGGGGCTCCTGGAGGCTCCGGCGCCGCTTCCCTGGGCTTTCTGACGGCTCCCAGGCCCTCCAGCATGGCCAGGACCTGCGGAAGATGGCTGGCATGGCTCTCCGCGATGGCGGTGCAAACCTCATTCAGCAGGTTCACGTCGTCCGGCGGCCTGCCGGTTTCGTTCCAGGTCCGCATTTTCCAGACCTTATTCGCTGCCCTGCTGGCAGCAGCTTCAAAGGCGCTCACGCTCTGCGGGTTCGCCTCATTCTTCAGCTCCTGGTAGATCAGGCTACTTATCATCACCAGGAAAACCTGGACCGGGAAAAAGCCTCCGCCGCCGGCCTGGGCCCTCTCCTTCATTTTCAGGTAAAGGTAGTCAAAAAACAGGGCCTTCTCGTAGTTGTTAAGCAGGGACGGCAGGGCTTCAACTCCAAGCTCCTGGGAAGGCGGGGCTCCGACGTTCACCAGCTTGAAAAGATAGGCCTCGCAATGCTCGATGAAATCACCTGGTTTGTTCAATCCTCGGACCATCATTCCTCCTGTGCGGTTTCTGAATTTTATGATTTCCCGTTTTTTCCTGGAGTTTAATGGGTATCCTACTTCTTGGTAGGCAATTTTTGCCTGGTCCCATTATTCGGGCAACTGTCGCACGCTGTCCTCCAGCCATATACGCAAAGGCTTCCGGGCCGGTAGTTGTAGCAGGTTCTGGTCTTCGGGTAGTCCTCGCTCTTGATGCCGCCCATGATGACCATTGCTTCGTGGGCGCTGGTAATGATGGCCCATTGGCCGTTCCATTTGCCGATGAATTTCTTTTCGTCTGCGGTCAGGACCTCGCTGCCTGGGGTCTTGATTTCAAACAGGAAGGTGACGCCGCCGCGCCCGACAATGATGTCACCGGCTCCGCCTTTGAGCTGGGAAATGTCGTGGACGCTGATGCCTACGCGGCGGAGAGCTTCTACGATTTCCTTGTGAACGTCGTCCCTCTTGTGCCTGTTATTCATAAACCCTCCTTTTTGAGATACTCTACAACCTCTTCGTAAAGAGCAAAGGAATACTGCTGGCGTATCCGTTTCAGATATTCCAGAGCTTTCTCTTTCTTCTGCTTCTCGATGTCCACCAGGGCCTGAATGGCCCATTTCTGGTTCACGGCTTCCCTGCGTCCTGCGTCGGCCTGGAAGGCTGCGTCCTTCATCTTGTTCCCCCAGGCTTCCTCTCTCTTCAGCCGCTTCTTCAGGGACCAGATACGCAAGGCTCCCAGGCGGTAGAGTTTTGCCATTTCTTCCTGGCTCCAGGGCCGGGTGTCCTGGGTTTGGGCTTCCCGGATGCAGCCGCACTTTCCATTTTCCCGGACCAGGATTATTCCCGCGTGCGCCGGGACAAAAGACTGGGCCTTCTGGTTCTCTGCCAGGAAGGCCGGCATTGCAAAAAACAGATACTTGATGCGCTCTGACTTGTGGCCATGCTTCTTGATGGCGTCGCGGCGTAGGTCGTTGAGGCTGACTTTGATTTCAACCTCTGTTGCGTATCCTGCCGGGCTTATAACCAGCAGGTCCAGCTCATGCCTGAAATTCATTCCCCAGGATATGTTTGGGATAACCAGGTTCCTGCGGCAGTAAAATGGCCCGTATTGGTTTGTCAGGGCCAGTTCGATGTCCAGGGCGGTCATCAGAAACTCCTCCTGCAATCCGGGCAATAATGCTCCCAGCGATCCAGGCTCTTCAGAACCTTCCAGCCCTTTTCTTTGGCCAGCAGCCTGGCGTCGTCGAAGTCCAGGGCCTGAAGCTCTGCGGTGCAGTTCTCGCCGTCACACCGGACAACTGTGGTATCGGCGTCGATGGTTTTAAGCATTGGCTTGGCTCCTCGCTTTGGGGTCAAAGAAAACCCATTTCTTCGTCTTCAGGTAATGGTCCTCGTCCCAGAAAAGGTCACGCTTTCGGTCTTCGGGTAGTATCCGGTAATCGGCGTCCTCAATCTTCCCTCCGGCTGCCAGTATCTTCTCCGCCGTGGCGATGCGCTCCGTCATCAACCTCTCGGCCTCGGCCTTCTTCTCCTCCAGGGCGATGTCTTTCCCGGTCTGGAAATCCTGGAAGTTCTGGGTCAGGGCCTGCGCGAAGAAAGCCTGCGGGTTCTCAAGGGTCTTGAACCGGCGCTGGGTCAGCCTGGCCTTCTCCGCGATATACTCCATCGTGTAGTTCTGGGAAATCTGGTAGAGCCGTGAAACTGAAAGATGCAGCTTCCGGTTTAAAAAATCAAAGATGCCGTCCTGCTCCGCGTAGGCGTCTTCAGCGATCTGCTGCTCCCGGCTCTTTGCTTCCATGCCTTCGGGAGGTGACGCCTCTCTTGCAGCAGCATTTTCTTTTTCTTTTCTTTTACTTTTACTTTTACTTTCCCCCTCATTTGAGGGAGTTTCGCGGGGCTCCTGCGGAATAACTGCGGGATTGTTGCGGGTGGTTTCATCACCATCTTGCTGAAATTCGTCTGATTTCGCCGTTCTTTGTTTGCGGTGATTAATTGAGTCTATTCGCCGGTCAACGGCGTCCGATTTCATCTTTTTTAATGTTCTCCAGTTCACATCTGAAAAGAGTCCAAGTTCTACTGCTTTGGCCGCAATCTCCTCCAACTTTTTTTTGGTGATATGCAGGTCCCTGGCGAATAGAATTACGGCGCTTTCTGACAGGATATATTCGCCGTTGTTCCGGTAAATCCGTTCCAGGGTTTTGAAGTAGAAGGCGTATCCGGTTGGCCCGTATTCTGCCTCCAGGAGCCGGAGCTTTTCGTCGCTGCTGGCGTCGGTATCGTGGGGGAAGTAGTCGAGCCCTGTTTTATTTACGCGCGCCATTCGTTCTCCATAAAAGGCGCGCCCCCCAGGTCGCGCTTTGAAGTTTGGGAACAGGCAAAGGGCGCCGGAGATACCGGCCTTTGGACGCTGGGGGGGCGCGCTGATTTTCTTTTCCTCATGCCTATTCCCGGTTTCATGATAATTCCTGGTCGTCGTCGAAGTCAAGGCCCTTTTCCATCGACCTGACAATCAAACAGACTGCCAGGCCGATGGCGTAAAGGATGCCTGAACAAATGACCAGTATGCCGATGCAGGTTAAAAAGCCGGCCATCTTTGCTCCAGGGCTTTAGAAAGGTAGGTCCGGGTCGTCGTCAATCGGGCCAGCAGGAGGCTCTGGCAGCCTCGCGGAGCCCGGTTGCGCCTGGTTGTGGTGGTTCTGGGTGTCCGGCGGTCCTCCAGGCCTTCCAGGCGGGTTGCTGTCGTATTCCCTGGATTGCTGGCCAGGCGCGCCTTCAGTCTTCGACTGGCCCGGATTGATGATTATGAGCTGGTGGGCGTGGCGGTTGTAGTTCACCAGCTCAAAGGTCTGCCGGTCGCGCTGGTCCCTGTCCTTCCACTTTCGGATGGTCATTTCACCAGAGAAAAAGACCTTCGTGCCCTTCGTCATGCGGGGCTTTATGGCCTCGGCCAGCTTCCCCCAGAGAACGCACTTAAACCAGGTGGTTTCCTCCGGCCTGTTGGCCTGCGGGTCAGCCGGCTTCGTCGTGGCCACGTCGAAAGACATAACCGGCGTCTGGTTGTTGGTGTATCGGAGTTCGGCTCCGTGGCCCAGGTTTCCTACGATTTCAGCGTGGTTTAACCAGATTTGGCTCATTTGCCCTCCTTTTTGATGGCCCTGACAATTCGGCCCATTGCGGTCCAGATTAAGACTGAACGAAACGGCCATGACATAAACCAGGCAGTAGATACCGCCCGGTTCCAGGTGGTGCAATAAACCACCTGCGTCTTGGCCAGCTGATCTACGCTTCTGAAGCGTCGCCCTGGTTCGTATTTCCTGCGGCTCATTTCTCCGCCTCCTTCAACTTCAGGCAGGCGACTGGGACCGGGTAGGCTACGCCGATGGTCTTCACGCACAACTGCTTCGTGACCGGCTCCAGGAAGGCAGGGCCCGTGATGGTAGTGGTGCAGTATGGCTTGCTGCCGGGCAAGGCGCTTACCTCAACGTCCGCGCCTACTTTCACCCATTCCGGCACCTGGTCGTTGGCGCCGTAAAAGGATTTGATGGGCTCCTTCTTCGGCGGCTCCATGCCGGGGATGCAGGTCTGCTCCAGCTTCTTGGGCTTTGTTTCAGACTTGGGGACTGTGGCTGAGATCGCGTCTTTGGTGTTCTGAATGTAGTGCTTGGCCATGTCGTAGTCGGCCTGGGTCATGCCGGCGGCTTCCGCGTCCAGGGCCTTCATGATGGCGTCGCACATAGCCCGGTTCTTGGCGCCGTCGGCGCTGTTGATGATGCGCTCCAGGATTTCCTTGCTCTTCGCCGGGTCCTTCGGAGCCTCTGCGGTGGGCGGTTCCTGCGGCTGGGGTTTGGCCTTGGCTTGCTTCTCAAGCTCTTCGTTGTGGCGCTTTTCCTGGCTGGCTTTCCCGTGGTCTTCGGGAAGTTTGGCGTTGTGGTCGATGGGGTCGAAAATACCAGGCTTCGTTTCAGCCGGTTCAGAAACCGTAGTTTCGGGTATAGGACAACCGGAAGCCGGTGCCTTCTCCTCTTTCTTGGCCGACGGAGTGATGAAGGCGTGCTTTTCCTTGTAGATGGCGGAGAGAAGGTCCAGGTGTTCCGGCAGCATTTGGGCCTCTGTCTTCCTCACGGCCTCGATGGCCTTGTCCAGCTCTTCAAAGGTCGTGGCGTTCCTGATGGCGGTTTCGTGGGATACCATGACCTGTGTGCTGCTCTCGCTTGTGACCTGCGTGCCGGGCACGCTGCCAAACATGAGGAGCTTCTTCTTGGTCTTGTAGGCGTCCTCGGCCATCTTCCTGTGGCCCTCTTCCATGCCCAGGATAGTGATTTTGTGGGTGCCCTTCACAACCTCGTCCAAAGTCACGATGTCCTGGGCGGAGTCGATGGCCTCCATTACTGCGTCCAGGAGCTGCTGGCGCTCGTCTTCGACGGCTGAAGGCGCCTGGGCCTGGGGTTCTTCTAGCTGCATCTGCGGAGCGATTTCGTTGGCAGCCCGGATGCGGCGCCGGCGGGTGTTGCCTTCGTCGTTGTCCGGTAGGTCGCGCTCAATCTCCTCGGTATTCATGCCGCCCAGGATGCCGGGGTCCATGAGCCCGACACCTTCAGAGATAACGCGCGCGGTCAACATTTGCCGGGGGTAGGAAATCCATACATCCTTCGTCGCCAGGCCGGCGGCCTTCGCCATTTCGATTGTCCAGGTGATGATTTGCTTCTCGCCGTCCTTCTCAAAGACGGCCTCAACCTTCGTCGCGGTGCGCTCGGTGAAACAGACGTGCCCTCCGCGCTCTTTGAAGGCAGATAGAAGGGCGCTGCTCTTCCAGGTCGGACGGCCTTTGATGATGTGATACCGGGCCAGGGCCTTCATCGGGTGCAGGCCTTCGGCGTTGCATATCATCATCAGGGCAAAGGCCTGCTCTGTGGTTTCCAGGCCAGGGAACAGGCGGCTCTTGGCCACGGCAGCGGCCATCGAGCTGACTTCTGGGATGGTCATTAAGGCGTTTGACATTAAAGGTTCTCCTTTAGGGGTTAAAGCAGCCAGGGTTTCTGCGTTGGAAGTCCCTCACCACGTCCAGGTAATCCGGGATTGTGAATAGGCGTATCTGGCGCCCGTGATTGCCGGCCATGCGTGTAATTTTCCAGGCAACCGGGACAAATTGGTCGCGCTGGCCTACGACGGCTCCGAAAAATCGGTTGTCGCCTATGTTGTCCAGAACCTGAAGCGGCAACCGATCTCTCAAGTCATCGGTGGTAAAAACATGGGGTATCCCATAAACGGCCAGGCCGATGTTCCGGTGGCAAAGATGCCGGCAGTAATCCCGGACGCGCTGCGTCAGCTCCGGGCTCTTCTGCCTCTGAAGCTCCAGGATTTCATCGCGGAGCTTCAGGCCCTGGTCAATCAGCTCGGCCCTGGTAATACTCATTTATCCTCCTTGTGCATGAGTATCATCCCAGTCGTGGCGTCGATGCGGATACGCTTTCCGAATTTCTGAAGCCGGGCCTCCAGCTGGCTCCAGAACAGGCGCCGCGTGCTTTCGTATTTCGCGGCGGCGTCCTCGGCTTCGGCCTTCAGAGTGTCCAGCAGGTTCCAGGTCTTGACCTCGCCTTCGTCCAGCATACCCAGATTAATGGTGAAGTCGTCTTTGCTGATGCCTTGCAGCATTTCCATCAGCTTTCTCACGGGTGCCGGCACGCCTTCCAGTTCTTCCGGGCTCATTCGTCCCTCCCGGCCCAGCTGTCCAGGACCTTCTTGTAGGGGTGGACGGCCTTCAGGAGCTTGAAGACCTCCCAGCCATGCCGGAGCTTTTCTTCGACGATGGGGTGGGGCATGAAGCTGCCGTCCTCCTTGTTCATCTGGAGAATGAGAACCTGGTGAATGTCGTAGCGGTGGGTCCTCAAAAGCTCCCGGTAGGCGGCTACCTGGATGATGTAGTCGGCATAGACGGCCTTGCTGGTCTTGTAGTCCACCAGGACCAGAGTATCGCGGATAAGAGCCAGGGCGTCGATGGTGCCGGCAAAGTCCTGGGCTTCGTCAATCAGTTCCAGCTCCGTTCCAACCCATTTCGGCTTCTCGCGCTGGGCCCAGTCGTAGAAGCCCAGGAAAGCGGTCTGCGCCTTCGCTTCGCAATCCGTCTTCTTCTGGCGCTGCTCCTCGGTTTCCGTGGGGATTTTGGTTAGATCGGGGCGGAGCTGCTTCGCAAAGCAATCCGCAAAGTAGTGGGCCATCTTGCCGGCGTCGGCTTCGGGCTTCCGGCCATCTTCCAGGGTCCGGCCTTCCAGGCCCAGCTTGTTCGCCCAATGCAGCAGGCCAGGCTGGCTCCAGGCCAGGTTCTTCAGGATGGTGGTGACGCTGGGAATGGTCCGGCCCTTGAGCTTGTAGGGCTTCTTGCGCTCGGACAGAAGCAGGGGATCTGCCATCGGCCAGTCGGGTAAAAAGACGTTCATGATGCGGTCCCTTTCTCTATGTTCGCCAGCTTCGCTGCGAAGTTAAGGTGTTTCTGGAGTGCGGTTTCTACCACGTCCTCCTGAATGTGACGCTCTCCGTCGATTTCGCCTTTGCAGTAGGCTTCAAGTCGCGCCTTCGTGGCGGCCTTCACCCTCGCGGTGATTGTGACGATTTCTTCTTTCGGCATTGACAGGACCTCCTTCAGTTAAGAGTTAATGAGCTTGAAAGCTCCGTGGGTTATCATGTTCTCCAGCCTGGCCAGTTCCATCCTGACGACGATGGCGCCGGGCTCCCTGTGCAGGTGAACAAGGCCGGAGCCGCTGTCGATGCAGATTACTTTGAATGTTCGCACCTGTTCGCCTTCTGCCCGGTAGGTGGAGCCGATGCGCGGGACCATCTGCGGGTTGCCGGACAATGCCCTGGAGTAGCATGGCTGGCAAATTCCATGCGTGATGTTCTTGTCTTCAAAGGGCTCTTTCTCGCCCATGCTCTTCTCGCACCATGAACAGACGATAATCATTTTACCTCTGGGGTAAAGGTTAAATCCTGAAGCCGGCAGTCATGAGCCGGCCCCTTGCAGCCAGGTCCCTGGCGTTTTTGATGTGTTCCATGAGAACGTGGTAGGTGTAGCAACTGCTCCGGCCTTCCTGGTCCCAGTCGCCGTTGAATTTCTTGTAGTCCGCCTCAATCTCGTCGAGCTGCCTCTTTATGCTGTCAAATACTTTCTGGGCCGGATTTCCGGACCTGGCTTCTTCTTCTCGCCTCTCCTCTTGCTGCTTCCTGTTCTTCCACCATAACCGGGCGGCTTCCATGCGTTCAGCTTCCCGGAGGTCTTCATTCAGGCGGCCAAAATATTCATTGTAAAGGTCCATTAAAACTCCTTTGTCTGTTCCCAGAATAAGAAATAATTTATTTGCAATAAATTGTCAACAATTTATTTCATTTATTTTTAGAAAAGAAAAGGGACCGGAAAGGCGGGTGCCCGGTCCCTTAAAGACAATGATGGGATGCAGGTGGTAAAATAGGTTTGCCGGCGTCAGGTCGGCAACTTAAACCTTGCCTTCAGCTGCTCGGTGACGAAATGGATGGCTGCCAGGACCAGGGGGACGCTTACCTCGACCGGCATATCCCGGAGCCCTGGGACTGTTGTTGCCAGGTAAGATGCCAGGCTGCCGGCGCCTGCGGCCATGCCGTAGCGTGGGGCGTGTTTCTGGAATTGCTGTTTCATTTTGTTATCCTGTCGATGATGTTTAAATACCAGCTCTGCTGGTTCAAGGTCGCGGCCAGCAGTTCAAAGAAAGCCTGCTTGCTGGAGCTGATGCCAGGGCCCTTCCGTCCGTCCGGCAGAACAATGTCGTCGTATCCATTGCCGACGGCGATGCAGCCTTCCAGTTGCTCGGCCAGGTTCGCGCAATGAACCAACACGCCTTCGCGGAAAGGAACATTGTTCAAAAGAAAAGTCCAGGCCTTCAGTCTGTTGCTGAAGTGCCTGGTGCAAAGATACTGGCCGGCGGGGATGCGGCTTATCTTCTTTGCGTTGTTCTTCCACGGCAGTTCCAGCGTGCAGCAGAAGGGGATTGCACCCTTCTTCATCACCCCGAAAGTTCCATATTTCGGGTCATCGCATATCCTGATAGTGTCAATCTCAATCAGCTTTTTCATTTTACCGCCTTCCATTTTTTCACCAGCTCAACCTGCTTGTGACGGATAAGATGGTCGATATTGTCCAGGGATTTCTGGAGTTTCTTCTTCATTGCCGGGTTGTCCTTCGCCTCTTTATTCAACTCGTTCTTCATTTTACGAAGCCCGATGATGATGCCGTCCATGCTTCCGGGCACGCTGTCCTTCTGCTCTTCCATGTAAAGGTTCCAGATTGCCATCTGGCCAGGCGTCGCCCGTCCATTGGCAACCGTCCACGAAATCGTGCCTTCCTTCGACGGGCCGCCCAGGTCCTTGAATACTGTGGTTTTCTCGGTCTTTTCCAGGCCTCCGCCGATGTTCCAGTAATAGAGCTTTCCGGCCAGGGGGACGGACTGCCAAATATCCCAGTCCGCAATCTTCACGGCCTTTCCGTCTTGGACCGCGCCTACTGTCCTGGCAACGTCTTTGATTGCGCTCTCAAAAATACGGAATGGCGGAGCAACGATGTGGCTCAAGGCTTCAGCAAGTTCCAGCTTCTCGCCCTGGGGTCGGAATTGATAAATCTGATACTTGGTGAAGCCAAATAGCTTCAGCAGGTTGTCCACGGCGGTCTGTCCCAGACGCAACGGGCGGCCAGATAAGAAGTCTTTGATGGTGTCGCTGGTCATACCCAGGGCGATGGCGCCTCCGATGAAGGCCGCCAGCATACCAGCTGCGCGCTTGCGGACAGCCGGGTCCTTGTGCTTCAGCATTTTGAAGAGCTGTTTCCGATAATTATTTAACTGCTTTATCGGATATTGCCGGAGCATATAAAGCGTCCTCAAGTTTCCGCCAGTTGAATAAAAAGGCGGAAGCTCAATCGGGTCAGCTGGGTGGAAGTCAAGTAGGACGTTGAACATGGCCAGCATGGTGTTGTCGGTGAGTTCGCCCTTCTTAAACTCATTCGCTGTTTGTTCCGCCAGGTCGGCTCCGACGTATTCCGTCAGCTCTGTCACCAGGAGCTTGCGCTGCTTCGGGCTGTTGGCCATGCTCCGATATTTGTAGAAGGCAGCATTAATCAGGTTGTTCTTCGCAAAGCGGTCGAAGGATGCCAGGCCAGACAGCTTAAAAACTTTTTCCATCGTCTTCGCCAGTTTCGTGGGCTCGGTAAATTCGACGGCCAGGTTTTCAATTCCAAAGTCTTTCAGCACGTTGACTTTATTCTTCGACGTGATTGCCTTCAGCCAGTTCCAGGGCCCGGCAAAGCCGACGGCAAAGGCCTGGTCCTGAAGCTGAGTGATGGCGCTGTGAATATGGCCCAGAGTTTCGATGTATTCAATGGTTCTGAAGGTGGACCAGAAATTTGTCATGGCCGTTGGAGAGAAGTAGCTGTTGAGAAGATACTTGGCGCGCGCCTCTGCGTCGCGGGTCAACTGGCCCTTCTCTATTAAGCTGTCCAGAACCTGCCCGATGCTCTGCGGAACGTCCAGCTGCTCGTCCTTCAGGACTGCATACTGGCCAAAAAATTTCCGCATTTCAATACTCTCGGTCATTCCGTCGATGTATTTGAGAAGTGCGATGTCGCTGTGGTCGTAATAGATGTTAAGCTCCGGGCCGATAAATTCCACCATGCGCGCCTCTGTAAATCCGGGCTTCGGAATTTTCAGGCCGGCGGCATTGTATCCTCGGATTAAGGAGTTAATGAGCTTCCAGCGTTCTTCATTGGTCAGGGGTCGCTGCTTGCTTACCTGCTCCTGAATACGGCCCTGAAGCTCGTCATTCATGTCTTTGATGCGCTCGTCCAAGGCAGCTCGTTCTTTTGCGATGGATACTTGCAGTTCCTCTTCAGCCTTCTTCTGCTTCTCCTTGATGCCGGGGTCCACGGCCTTCATCTGCTGCTGGGCCTGCGGTTCCTGCTGAAGTAGGGCCATGTATTTGGCCTGGAGTTCCGCAATTCTGGCGCCGGTCTTTTCTGTGATTTCTTTCAGGCGCTTTTCATAGTTTGCTTCCAGCTCCTTGATTTTGGCGTCGGCCTTCTCCCGCATGGCCTTTTCTTTTTCGGTGACGGCCTCCCGGATAACTGGATCGGCGTCGCCGTAGATATACTGCATGAAGCCTTCAAGGTCGCTGGTGGACCTGGGGGCATAAACATTCTGCCAGCCCATGTCAAAGCCGGCGCGCTTCGCCTCTGTGTAGATGCGGTCCAGGGCCGCGCGCTTCATGGCGTATTCGGCTTCCATGCCGTATTTCTTATTGAACCTCTCGATTTCCTTGTCCCAGCCATTCTTCTCCGCCAAGTCGTAGCTGGCCTTGTCCAGCTCATTCATGGCGCGCTTCTTTTGAAGGAACGGAATAACCATCATCCTCATTTCATTCCTGAAGCGCACTTTGTCCCGGACATATCGGCGCAAAGATACCCGTAAATCCGGGGCGATATTGAGGAGCTGGTCGCTGATGGGCACCACGGCCTTCTGCAAGAAAGTTCCTTCCTGCTTAATCTGCCGCAAGGCGCGCAATTTCTCCGGCTTCTTTTTCGCCTTCAGGCCCTTCATCTTCTCAAGGTTCTGCTTGTAGAGAAGGTCCAGGGCTTCGGGTTCGTCCTGTCCGATTGGCTGGCTGCCCATCATCCGGGCCTCGGCCTCGGAAAGCGAATATCTTACGTCGTGCTGTCCAGGAACGTCAGGCAGTTCCGCCCATAAGTCTGCCGCGTCAGCAGGCTGAAGGCTGAATTGCTCTCCGGCCTCTCGCCATTTCAGAACGTCAGATTTTTTGATGGTCTTGCCGGCGTAGAAATTGTCGATGTCGGCCATGATAACCGATGTCGGCGTTCCGTCAGGATATTCGTATTCAAAGACGCGCAACGGGCGCTCATAATATCCGCTGGTGTTTAAGTCGCCCAGGCCTTCCCATAAGTCGATGACGATTTCTCCATTCTTCCCGCTGATGTATTGCTCCAGGGCCCTTCTCTGCTGCGGGTTCGGAGCCGTCACCATGTCCAGGGTTCCGCTGTTGTAGTCCATGCGGATATTCCCGGCAGCCATAAACTCTCTCATGCCGGCTGTTCCGCCAGGCATTTCTTCGTCGGCCTGCCCGATATCCCGGTGGTCCATCTGTCTCAGGCCGGCGCTGCCGCCGAATTTCTTACCAGAGAAGTCCAGGTATGAGCCTTTGGAATTGATGTAGCCGGCTTCTCTCAAGTCTGAAGTCGTGCCGAAATACCTGGTGACTTTCGCCGTTAGCCTGTCGGCGTCCGTCTTCTCGTATTTCCCGTGGCCCAGGGCGTATCTGATGGCTTCTGCGTGGTCGCCAGTCAGATCGCTCTTGAAGTTGGAAATAGCTCTCTTCGCGTCGTCCGGGCCTCTCCAGTCGTATCCCAGGCGCTTCATGTAGGAATTGACCTTCGCCCATTGAGAGCGACGAATACTGTCAGGGGAGTAGATGGTGACGCTGCCGTCGTCGTGGAAATTAACCATCGGCTTCATGGCCTCGCCTTCTCCGGCAACGGAGAATTGAGGCAAGGCCATGTTTTCTATTTCTATGGCGTCTGCTTCGCTCGGGGCAATCATGCCCAGGTCCCAGCCGTCTTCCGGCAGATATTCCCGGACTGGCACCCAGTCGTAGCCAAGCTGCCTGGCCGCTTCCCAGCGGTGGTGTCCGTCCACGATATAAAGGCCATCGGCGTCGCGCTCAACAATGATGGGCGGCAAGTCGATTTCTCCGGCTTTGATTATGTCCTTCATCTTCTCGACTTTGGCCCGTTCCTTCATGTCCTCGGTCGGCATGAGTTCGGAAGTCTTCGCCAGAACCATGTCCAGGAGCTTTCCGCCTTCGCTTACCACGTTCTTGTAGTCCGGGCTTGGCTTGGCGTCGCCGGTCCACGGCAGGCGGCTGTCGGGCACGCTGCCGGCTGGCTGGGTTGTGGTCTTCGGCTGGTCCGGCAGAGCCTGGACCTTCCTTGTTTCAATACTGAACATGGGCAGGCCCAGCTCGGCAGCCTGCTTCATGGGTTCGGTAATGCGGATTGCCCAGACCTTTGTTTTCCGGCCCTGGTCGTCTTCGATTTCCCAGGTTTCAATCTGGCCGGCAGCCGGGTCCAGGGCCTTCGCTGCGCGCTGCATGGCGCGCGCGAAATTGAGACTGGATTTCCCTTCCGGGTCATAAAAGGAAGCCATGCCCTCGCCGCCGATTTTCAGGTTCTCGGTCAGGACGTAGGCGTTCCCATTCGGATAGACGTTCTCGCGCTCGATAAGGCGCCTGGCAACGTCCTTTCCGACGTATTCAGCGATCTGCGCCTCGTCCTTCATCTTTCCGATGGTCTGGTAGGTTTCCTGGTTCTTTGGAACAAAAGCCAGCTCCTTCGTCTTTGGGTCGTAGGCAACCTTCTCGACGTAATTTGAGAGCTTGTATCTTTCGGCCTGGGTTTCTCCGGTGGTCCAGGTGACTGCCGGATATTCGTCAGTCGCGGCCTTGATGATTGCCAGGCGCGCGGCCAGGTCGTTCCAGTTCTTTCCCCAGGGCGCCCATTCCGGCCTGCCAGAAACCTCCTGCCTATCTCTGGCAGACATTTTTCTTTCTTCCTCGTTAAATATTTCAACGGCCATCTCTCTGGCAAAGTCAGCGTCTGGAGCATCACCTGGTCCGTCGCCCTCTCTTATATCAACAAAATGCTGCCCGTCGTTGCTTTCAAAGGCCCAGGCACCATAAGGTCTGCGATCTGTTGGTGGCCTATACGCTTGCAGAGTAATATCTGGAATAGCGTAGGTTTTTTGTGCCGCGCTCTCCGGCTCAAAATATCCACCTTTCTGGACTGCTGCTTCGTGCCAATCGCTCTGGGCTTCGTCGATATGCAGGACACTTCCCAGGCCAGAGTCCGGGCTCCGGCGCGCCAGGTATTCTCCTACACGGAGCCGGAGAACCTGGTTAATGTCGGCTTCGTCGCCGTAAGCGTGGCCTACCGGGGTCCGATAGCGAAGTCCTATTTTCTCCTGCGGAATTGTCAGCAGGATTTCAGTATGGTTCTGGCCGCCTCGCAAAACGTAGTCTGATTTTCCCCACTTTGATTTTCCAGTTGCCGGTTCGATGCGATAATACTTTTCAAATTCATAGAAGTTTTGTTCGTTGGCGTATTCCTTTGCCGCGTCCATCGTGTCAAAGGCTTTGTCTTCTTCAAGATACTGGGTCTGAAATTTTCCGTAATACGGGTCTTTGTAAATCAATATATTCGTTCCGTCAAATTTCTTGGCCTTGACGGCCTTGACCATGTTGTCGCCACGCCTTGCGTGCGGAAAATTGATGGATAGTTCTATCTCTTTTTCGTCACCCCATTCCAGCTTTGTCGGAGCCTTTGCGCGCTGGATGACTTGGCGCTGGGCCATCGTCATTGTATTTTCCAGCGTCGTCCCGGTATAGATAACGGCGTTTTCTTCTGGTCCTGGATTGACCTCTTCAAGATGCCAGTAATTCGGACCTGAAGACCTGATGTGATACCTCAAGCCATCGTCCGCTTTTGTTTCGTAATAGGTGTCGCCGGTTGCTGTTTTGCGTTCCAGCCATACCAGCTTCTTTGCATAGGTTGGCTTCCTGGGCTCTGGTTTTGGCTGACCGCCAGGGGCAAGCGGCCCCTTGTATATCGGCTTCAGCTCGATGGCCTTCTGTTTGATGGCGCTTATTAGCTCGTCTTTGGTAATGGTCTGGCCTGGAGCCTGTTCGTCCAGCCATTTCAGGATGCCGGTTTCCTTCAGCTCGTCGGCTTTTGTGCCGCGTCCGCTGGAGGGGTCCAGATATTTCCGCCATTGTGCTGCCGGCGCAGCCTTCATCTTGGCTTCGCTGACGACTTTCTCCAGGTTGGAGTAAAGCCCTGTTTCCTGAACCTGATACGGAAGACCAGGTATCTGCGCCTGGCCAATTTCACCTGCCTGCGCCTGACCGGACAGGAAAATGTTGTTAGTCCGCTTCAGCTCTTCCACGGATCGACGGAGTTGCCCGACAACCGCTTCCCGGTAGTCCTTTAGGTGTTGCAGTTTCTCCAGGCGCCTGGCCTCATTCATCTTCCCGATGGTGGTCTTCTTTCCACGGAATACTGTCGGGGTATTGTTCGGCTCATACCGGAGCTTGGCGGTTTCGCGGATTTGCTTGTCCAGGATGTTGATGGCGTCGAAAAGGTCATTGGCCGTCATGCCTTCGGTTCCGGGGACAGGGGGCGTCGTAGCAGGCGCCATGCTCATGGCCGGGCCTTCCGGCAGCTCTTCTGTTCTGGCGTCGATAACCAGGGCCGGCAGGCTCTTCTTGCCTAATACGGCCAATGCCGCAAGGCGGTGGCCGCCTTCCAGAATGTAGTAGCCTTCATTGTCCAGGACGGCAATCAAAGGCTTTATCTGTCCGCTGGCCTTTATGCGCTGCGCCAGCTCTTCGGACCATTCAATATCGTCCTTCGTGACATAAAGGTCCCTGGGCTTGGTCACGTTGAATTGGTCTAATCCTATTTCCCGGATGCCCGGAAGCTCCTCGTATTCGCCTTCGTTGAAGGTGGCGCTGATGCTGCTGGTGTTCGGTATGTCGTCCAGGACCTCCAGACCAGATACCACGGCGCCGGCTCTGGGCGGCTCTTCAAAAAGGCCCAGGCGTTTCTTCGCGGCCTCTACTGTCTCGCCTTCCTTCATCATCCAATGCGGACTGTCTTTCCCGCCTTTGAACAGGACGTATGAAAAGAGCCGGTCGGCCTCGTTCTCGCCGTAGTTCTCGATTATCTTTGCTCCGTCGTAGCCCAGAGCCTCCAGGACCTGCGGGTCCATCGTCGCCCAGTCCACGTTCCGCTTGCCGTCCTCGCCTTTTGGCGCCATAAAATCGAAGTGCTGGAAGGTGAAGGTTTCTTCATCGCCGTCCACGTTCTTGTATTTCTTCCCGACGAAAGCCTGGAGCTTCTTGATGTCTTTCTGGCTCGTCGTGTCAAAGATGTTCCTGGTATCCACCAGGAATGAGTGAACGGCGCCGGCTCCGCCTGGGGCGTGCCCGGCAAAAGTCCTGGCGAATTGCGGTTCCGGGGTGAAGAATATTCCGCCGTAATCCTGGCCTTTTCCCAGGTTCTCTTCCGTGACCTGGCCGGCAACCCGTCCTCCCAGGACCAGCTTTTCTCCGATAATTTTCTCGGAGCCTCCATGATAGAGCCGGAGATACCTTTGCTGGGCCGGCTTCGGCGCTGCCGGCGCTATGCTCATTTGCGGAGCCTCGGCTTTTCTGGCCTTTGCGATGTCGCGCGCAATGGCTATTTCTGCTCCGGCTTCGTCGATGTAAACGTGGCCGGCAGGCAGGCCCTTGCTGTTCATATAGGTAATGCGCCAGCGGACGCCGCCGTTGTTGGCCAGCTCTGTGGAGTTGGCCCTGGAAAGGAAGCTGCCGTCCTGGAAGACATAAGAAGACCGCTTCGCCAGGACCTCCTTCGCCGTAGGCAACTGCATCTGGATTGTGGCTCTGATGCGCTCCGGGGCGTCCGGGTCAAAGTTCTCCAGGTCCGCCGGCAATTCAGGGATTTGCTGTTTCCCGATTTCTTCAAGAAACTTATCCTGCTCGGCTTTGCTAAAGAGCTTCATCTGGGCTGCTGCCGCGCGCTCGGCTTCGTTGTCGTTGAAAAGGGGAAGGTCCTCGGCGCCACGGGCCTGGGCCGCTTCTTTCTCGGCCTTCTCCCGCTTATATTGCTCGATGGCCTGTCGCTCCGGGTTCACGGCCTGGCCAAAAAGGTCGGTCGCGGCAAGGGCGGTGCGGCGGTCCCAGGGCAATTTTTTTTCTGGCTCTGCTTTTTCGGAAGTTGCAACACCTGTTATTTCAAAAGCCTTTTCTTGGGTTATTGGCCTGGCCATTCTGAAAGACTTTGAAACATGGAAGTATTTTCCACCAGGAGTTCTTATTACGCCTTCCTTCGCGTTGTCATTAATCCGCATGGCTGCGCTTTTAAATTCTTCGCCAGAAGTAGGTTTTTCAATGACTACTTCTTTTCCGTTGTAAATTGCGACGTGATGTTTTTTAATCGCTTTCGTGGTTGGTGTTTTTTGCTTCAGAAACTCCGGCGCCTCTTTCTCTTCGGACCAGGGCTTCTTGTTCGCAATCTCGTAGGTAAGCCCGGCCATAATCGGCTTCCCGGTCACGGCGTCTTTGGCTCCGCTTGGTGCGGGAACGGCATGAGATACCCAGGCCAGGATGGTAGGCTTCTTCAGGCTCTTCACGGCCAGGAGTCGTCGGTGGCCATCTACCAGGCTCAACCTTCCGTCTTCCATTTCCGTGATTTCAACCGGGGGATATTGCTTCCCCTCCTTCATCCATTGAGCATACCTTTCGTCGTCGCCCCTCTTCACGGGGTCCAGGCGTCCTTCCCGGTCCAGCTCTGGCGCCAGAACGTCGGACACCTTGACCTCCATTAAGTGATCGATGGGATGGCCGTAAAGACTATTCAGCTTATCGTCGATGCGCCAGCTGCCTACTGGCGGAACATCGATTTCAACCGGCGTCGTGCGGCTACTGGCGCCTTCGGCGTATGGAGCATAGAGCTTCCGCCGGTATTCGCTTGCCAGAATGTAGGCGCCTTTGTCAGCAGGCGGCTTCATTTCTGGGGCCAGCTCTTCAGCTGCCTTTGGAGCTTCAGGTATGGGTGCCGCGAACAAATCCATCTGGCCGGGTTTGGCTGACAACATGGTTTCTTTTCCTGGCCGATACTTGCCCTGGGCAACAATGCTTTCGTCGTTGAAGACAGCCAGGGCGTCGCCAGGATGGTCGTTCACGATGTAGCTGTCGAATCCCTGCTGCTTTATCATGTCGATTACAGACGGCTTCTCCAGTATTTCCCAGTCGCCAGCCTTCGCTTCTTCGGTCCACCAGCTTTCCCAGTCAGCCTCTTTCTTCAGGGCTGCCTGGAGGCGCTTCTGATGCGTCGGGTTGTGATAGTCGAAGACGTTTTTGACGTTGACCTTTGCGGTTGTTATCCTGGGCCCGTATTGCTCGGCCAGGGCCGGCTCTCTGTGGAAATAGAGGGCTCCGCCTGCTCTGTCGCCCATGCCGGTCTGGAGCTGCGGATACCATTGCTTCGCCCCGTGGTAGAGAGGAACATTGTTCCAGGTGTCAGCCAGTCTTTTCGGGGCCACGCTGAAGGCTCGGCCCGTGGGCCTGGTTCCGGCCATTTCCGCGCGCGCCATCGCCGCCTTCTGCATTTCAAAGGTGCCTTCCCAGCTGGGTCCTCGCTGCCGCAAGACGGCAACAATGTCTTTGATGGCTTCGTCGATAAAGCGTTTGCGGTCCAGAGGCTTTCCGTTCCGCCCGATAAGGTTTTTGATTTTTGCGAAAAGCTGGTTCAAAAGCTGTCTGAAATAATGCAGCAGTCTTCCGGGGATGCCGGAAACAATCTGCTCCTTCCAGACGCGCTCCAGCTGGCGCGCCGCCCATTCGCTTCGGAGATATTTGTAGGCGGCTGCCTCACCGAAACCTTCTTTTCTCTGCTTCCAGGTCTGGTAGTAGTCCGGGAAGGCTCCGTATCGCGCGCGAAATTCTTTCCATTCCTTCTCTTCTTCGTAGCCGGCGCCATGTTTCTCCGCAATCCGTCGCCATTCCTGGTTGTAGTTGGCTTTGGCCCATTCCCATTCAGAACGGAAAAGGTCGTCCACCTGCTTCCTGATGCCAGGGTTTAAGGCCAGAACGATGTCGATGCCCAGGTGTCCTACTAGCTCATGCGCCAGAACATACTCCAGGCGCTCCGGGCCCAGGTTCGCGTTTATCCAGAGAAGTGAGTGCCCGACGCCTCCATGTCCACGGATAACAAAGCCCTCAATCATTCCTTCGCGCGCAACCGGAAGCTCCGCCGTCAGCGGTGCGTCTTCAGACACCACCAACTTTACCTTGTCCATTAGCTTTGCCATCTTCATCTTGGCGATGACTTTGGCATTGATTTCATCCAGGACCATCTTGTTGGTCAGGAGCTGCTTCGGAGTGGGACGGCCCAGGGAAAACGGAAGTTCGCCGGTGTCGGCGTTGGGGTCGTAATCCAGGTTGCTGTCGTCGTATTCAGAACGCGGCGGCTCCGGTATTTGTCCGTTCTCGCCTGTCTCTGCTTCGTTCTGTATTTGGGCGTCCTTTTCCTTCTGCTCTGCCGGCGTCTGGGTGTCGATTTCTTCAGGAGTATCCAGGTCCACGTTCTTGCCAGGCGTCAGGTCTTCGGATACGGCCTCCTGCATGGTGTCTTCGTTGGCGTTCCTGGCTTCCTGGGGCTCGTTGGCAGCCAGGTTGCCCTGTTCCTCCTGAACAGCAGTCATGTAGTTGATATATTCCTGCTCGTCCTTCAGAGATTTCCTGGCCTGCTCCTCAACTGATTTCCAGAGCTGTGGCTTCGTCCGGTGCTTTCCGTCTTGATACCAATTGATTGCCGTGAGTATGGCCTCGCCGTGGCTCTGGGGCTCCTGGTATTCGGTTTCCTGCTCTTCCATATCAAAAGCCCGTTCCGTGGTTCCGGTAATGGCTTCTGATAAAACGCCAGGAAGGTCTGTGTCGATGGCTGGCTTGCGGTAGCCGTTAGGGCCAAGTATTCGCCCGTCTTTCTCCAGGATATCATTGTCGGTCATTCTGAAGAATTGTTTGATACGGGCCTTGCCCTTTGTCGCCCATTCCTCTCCGAAATAGGCTTTCATGCTCATGTAAGGTTCAAGGGTGGCCGGGTCTGTTGACCGCATTAAATCCAGCACGCTGTCGTTGAGATTAAACTCGGCCAGCTCTTTCTCGTAAATCCTCGCTCCGGCTTCAAAGATGTCTTGCCCGGTGTGCATATCAGCGCCGTAGGAAATGATGTATCGGCCAGGCCTCATGCCCATTTTCTGCATGCCGTAATTCTCAAGCTCCCGGCGCGCCTTGCGGACGGCCTGGTCATCAATTCTGAAGGTAATGGCCCTGGCGGCTTTAATGGCCTCATTCAGCTTGTTGGGGTCGCCCTGGTAGGTCTTCCAGTCCAGGACCAGCTTCTTCATGGCCGCATATTCCGGGACCTGGGCCGCGCGTATCCTGATGAATTTTGGATTGCCGGCCAGCTCGTATCCGCCTTCGTTCAGCTGTTCCCGGCTGATTAAGTGGGTCACAACCTCCGGCGGCTGATAGTCCGGCTTCTTAATGGGGTCATATCCGCGCTCACTCAACGGCAGATCGCGGCGCCCTGTCTTTGCCCAGGTTAAAAAACTGGCCATGTCCGGGAAGACGTAGTGCCCTTTGGCCAGCCTGATGTCGCGCTTCCCGCCTTTTTTGATTACGGCTGCGGTGTTCCTGGTGTATGCTTCCAGGGCCTCTTCCGGGCTCTTCCAGCCAATCATCGCAACGTGCTTGTCCAATCCTCCGTCTTCCATGAGACTGCGCTGGTTCACCACGACAACCGGGGCGTTCTTGGCCGGCGCCTGGTCATTGGTGTAGGCCCAGAGCTGCGGGTGGTCCGGCGCTTCCGTGTCAGGCAGTTTGCCGTAGGGGTTCTCGGTGACAAGCTGAACAGTCTGCTTTTTGCCTGATTTTTGGATGGTTCTAAAATCTCCGGGATTGCTGGTGACTTCGATTTTTACGCCGGCGATGGTCTTTGTCCTGGCGGCAATGGCTCTTTGCTCGGCCTCTTTGGCCTTTCTGTTCGCTTCCGCAACAATGGCTTCGGATTTCTTCTTGCCGGCTTCCGTGGTCGCGGTCATGTCCGGGTATTCCCGGAGAACGGACAGCGGAACATCCTTGCCAGCGTCCAGGGCCGCCTGAACGATGGCCCGGTGAGTAAAGCGGTCGTCCCTGGCTTTCTTGGCCTGGCTGATGGCCTTTGCATCCTTCGGGACAGAGGCTTCGTATTCAGCCTTCCAGGTGTCGGCCAGCTCCTTGCCGCGCGCCTCCTGGCCAAAAGGATTGAAGAGCATGGGATTGCCACGATACTGGCGCTCTACTGCGACAAATTGCTTGAACGGCTGGGCCCAGGGCACAAGGTTCTTCTCTCTCTTTTCCTTGAGCTGCTGATTGATGAAGGTGGTGGCTGCCTGCTTCGGGTTCTGGGCGTCTATGCGCCTGCCATCGGCCTCGGCCAGCCTGAAAAGGGCGTGCTTCGCCTCCGCCCCTTTTACTGGGTGGATGGTGGAGTCCTTGATGTCGCTGATTTCTTCGGCTGAAATACCGCTGTCCGCCAGCCTGGCTTCCAGATTGGCGGACAGCTCTTCAACCTCTTCCGGCAATAATTTGACTTTTGCTTCGGCTTCGGTGCCTTCGGGCCAGGTCAGTTGACCGGCTTCTTGTTTTCCAGGTAAAGGCGCTCTACCTCCGCCAGTTCCGCCAGCACCTTCGGGTTCTTCTCGCCTTCCCGTAATTTCGCCAACTTCTCTGGTATCGGCAGCCCTTCTACCCCCAGCCTGCGTGCGAGATTTTCTCGGCTCATAAGAGTTTTTCTCCTCGCTATAAACGTAATTTAATTTGTTTGCAATTTCAAGCAATTTCTTTTCTTTCATCGCGTCGGCCAGTTTGTCGGCCTCTTTTATCTTTGCTTGAACGTCGTCGCCCGGCTTTACCTCGGACACCCCATAATCAATTCCCAGGGCTCCGGTCGGCATACCCGCGTGTTTCGGATGCTTGGTTTCAGTAAGGCCTTTCTCGACTTTCTTGGCCTCGATGTTTGCTGCCGCCGCCTGCATCACGGCTTCAATTTCTTCGGCGGTCTTATAGGGAAATACGGCCTTAAACTCTTCGCCTTTGCTGCGCTCGATGACGCCTTTGGCGTCTTTGACTGCTTTGGAAAGGTTCTCTCCCCATATTTCGGCCATCAGCTCATTGGCGCCGTCGTGGCCGTAAACCTTATTTACTCCGCCCAGGTTCTGCCCGTCCGCCATGACGACGGCAAAAGGGATTTGCCGTTGCTGCATTTCCTTGATGGCCCGGCTTACGGCTCCGGCGTTGTAGGTGTCCGGGATGATGGTATCGTGGAAAGCGTCAGCGGCTTCGGTGAGAAGACCTTTTATTTCCTCGTCATCGGTCCTTTTGGCCGCGTTCCTATATCGGATAGTCGGGTCCAGAATATTGTCGATTACTTTGTCGTCGGCCCGGAGTTCCGGGACCGGAGCTGCCGCAATCACGGCTTCCCGCCGGTCCTTCTCTGGATCGGAGTATTCGCCCGTTTCTGTCGGAGTCTTGGCTTCAGGGGTCGGGGCGGTAAGCATTTCTCTGGTGGGCGGAGCCTCCAGCTTTTTGGCTGGTGGTTGTTCCGTCGGCTCCGCCCCGGCCTTTGGAGCCGGCGCCGTGGGTTCGGTTCGCTTCTGTTCAAAAGGACCTTCAGGAGCTTCCTGGTCAGCCTTCTTCTTGCCAGGCTGTCCCTTGTTCTCCATGAAATTGAGCATGGTTTCAAGGTTGATGCGTTTTACGTCCAGGTGGTCCAGCTCTTTCGTTGTGGCTGCGCGCTCCTCCGCGCTCATGGCCTGCCAGTCCTTGCCTTTCATTACGTCGCTGATGTCGGCCTGGTTCCGTTCCATTTCCAGCCGGATGGCTTCGGCGCCGCGTGCATAGAAGTCGTCCATCTTCCCGGCCTTCGCGGCCTGGTCTGCCGCCCGGTATTTGATGGCCGCTTCAGGGGTGGTGAAGTTGCCTCTTACTCCCCAGGCATGGAAAAGCATGATGCTGGCAGCTGCCGTCGCCAGCTCTTCAGGCGGCGGTGTTTCTCCGCCTTTCATCTTGGCCGCCAGGTATTCTGTGCCTGCGGACACGGCGCCTACTGTCAGGGTCTGGCCGGTGGTCTTGGCGATCTGTTCTGCCCGGCTGATACTCTGCATGACGGCCTTCTGGCCGATACCGGGCAAGGCGCCTACTGCACCCAGGGAGCCGAATACAACCGCTGATTTGCCTATGTCGGCAACCGAAAACTCCTGCTCCGGGTCCAGGACCTGCCCTGAAGCTCCGAATATGGCGCCTGTGCCTGTGCCTTCGATGATGTGCTGCGCTGCGGCGCCGGCCTTTGTGCCTGTCCTGGTGGCTCCGGCCAGGGCTTCCGGGACAAGGGCGGTAGCGCCCAGGGCCCTGCCTTCTGCCGCCAGCTTGGTCAGTCCTGCTTTGGATAGGGCTCCTGCACCCTTGAGCGCCGGCAATGACGCTGCAAAGTCGATAAGGCCCATTGTGAAGTTCTTGGCCGCAATCATACCGGAGTTCATTCCGTAGAATGTTTCCGGGTCGTCCTTAATCTCGTCCGGGGTGGTCAAGGCAACCGCGTCAACCGGGGAAATCGTAGTTCCCAGGCGCTTGGTGGCGCCCATTGTAGCTGCTGCCAGGCGTCCTTTCACGCTGGCCAGCAGCTCCGGCGTCATTCCGCCAGTCAGATACTTGCTCTGGGTCAGGCCGTCGGCCCATACCATTGCTTCACGGGCCAGTTCCTTAACCTTCTGCTGATATGCCGGGGTGTTCTGGTCCAGGCCCTTCAGTTGGTTCGCGGCCAGGTCCTGAAATCGCTGCTCCGTCGCGGCCTGCCGATATTCCGATACCTCTTTTAAAAACTCCTGGTCGCCGGAGCCCAGTTCTTCTGGCTTGGCTTTGGTCTGCGGCCTGGCTTCAAACTCTTCTTTCGGCTTTGCCGGTTGCTGCGGCTTCTGCTGGCGCTGCTTCTTTATGTCCATGCGGACCTGGGCCTGGGTCTTTGCAGCTCCAGTGATGGCGTCAGGTTCGGGTTCGGCAGGCGGTGGGACAATGGGTTGTGCTGTTATGTCCGGCGCGTTTTTAATTAGTATCGGGCGGACAGTGGGTTCGGTCTGGAATGTGGACTGGGCCTCGTCAAGTCGGAGTCCGGCGTCAGGTAGCGGACCTATGGCCGGTGGCTCCGGCGGCAACATACTGGCAGGAGTATTTGCGCGTATCCTATCCAGCATATCCCGGTAAGGAACAACTGTTGTTTCTTCTGTTTCGGTAATGCTGGGTAGGTATTGTTCCGACTGCTTTGAAACACTGATACCGGAAATCGCTTCAAGGGCGCTCTTAAACTGTTCCGGTGTAGGGTTGTCGCTGGGAAATTCTACCTCATAGACCTGCCCGGTCCTCGGATGCGTTATTTCGTAGAGCATTATCGCCCTTTATTTGATTTTTGGTTTGACCTTTATTACTGTCCCGTCAGGTAATTTAATCTCTTGGGCGCCGGAAGGCAAAGCAGAACCTGGTCCCGGTGCCGGTGCCGGTTCAGGGTTCATCGGCGCCGGAGCCGGTTCCGGCTCTCCGTCCAGGCCTTCTCCGAAATTGAGATCGCCGGTCCTGATATTCGGGTTCGCGGCTTCGTGGGTCGGCGTAATAAGGTCGATGCCAAAGTCCTGCTTCATGTCGCGGACAAATATCGTCTGCTGGTCCGTGGTGTATTTCAGGGTCTTGGCATAATCCTCGGCTGCGGACCGATACCTGGTAATTTCGTCGTCGATATCCTGGACCAGCTTTGCAGCCGCCTCAAACTTGCCCTCGTAGAGCTTTTTGGCTTCCGGGTCCTCGATGCTGCCCATACTGGCCTTCGCCTGGTTCATGAGTGCCTGGGCGGTCTGCCGGCGCTTGTTCGCGTCCTTCACGGCCTGTTCCATTTTTGCGACGTTCAGATTGATATCCTCAACCTGCTTCGCATACTCCAGATTGACCTGCTCCGCGTCCTTCCGGTTCTTCATCTCGTCGCCCTTCACCTTCCTGGCGGCCAGGGCAAGTTTCGCGGCGTCGCCTCTCCTCTTCAGCTCGTCGGCCTTTTGCCGGTATTCCAGTTTCGCTGCTTCAGCGTCAGCCTTCGCCTGGGCTGCCAGCTTCTTAGCTTCGTTGGCCAGGTAGGTCGCCTCCTTCGTTCCGGTCATTCTGAACATTTCCATGCCCTGTGCCGGAGCCTCGCCCGTGAAGCCGGTGTCCTGAATTGCAGCTGCGGCCTTCTGTTCCAGGGTTCCGGGCTGTGCGACGCCTTTCCGCAAGGCTTCCAGGTTTGACTGCTCGATGCCGGCCTTGTCCTGGTCTTTAATCATCTGTTCAAAGCCCTGCACCATTTTCTGAAAGCCTGCGTCGTCCGTGGCAAAGGCCAGCTGCTGTATGGTTTCTTTCGGCGCCAGGGTTTTCCTCGGCTTGCCGGTGGTCGGGTCCGGCTTGATGGCTGCCCTTGCCTGGTCATAAAGGGCGTCGGTAATTGTCATTTGGTAGGCCCCGCGCGCCACGTCCTCAAAAGACGGGTTCGGCTTCATGTATTTCAGGACGTGCGGAGCTTTCTGCTGAAGCTCGGACAGGATGCCGGCCTTCAACTGCTCCTTGTTCTTGGTTTCCTCAACCTGCTGAAAGCCTCTGATGATGTTGCCCAGCAGGGCCCCGCCCTTGTCGATGGCGGAGCCGACGGTCTGCCCGTATTCGGAATAGTTCACCGGCCTTGGCGCTGCCGGAATATCGACGTTGGTGGGTAATTGCAACATGGCGGCTCCTTGTTATGCGGTCGCTGCGCGACGTTCCCAGAAATTGTAGTTCTGCTGCTTTCCAGCTTCGGAGTTAAACAAATTCATGGTCCCCATGATAAGCTGGATGGCCTGGTTGATGCCGTTGACGCGGTTCTGCTCCGCGATGTCGGCCTTCTTCATGGAGATCGCTTCTTTTGTGGAGTATTCTTCCAGGTCAGCCTTCCGCCTGGCGGAGCCTTCGGCCACCAGCTGCGCCCTCTCGGCTTCATCCAGCTGGCGCTCTGTGAGCTTTCGGTTTAATTCCCAGCGGCGCTTTTCTTCGGCTACCTGTTCGGCCTGGAATTGTTCGGCTCTTTTTTGCGCGGCCTCTTCAGCCTTCCGCTGTTTGCTGGCGTAATACCATTGGACACCCAGGCCAATAAGGCCGGCCACGGCTCCGACAATGGGGACTACGGCGCCGGCTGTTGCCAGGATGCCCGTGGTAGCTGCCGCTGCGCCGGTTCCGATAAGGCCTGCCGCCTTCGCTGCCGTAGCTGCTCCGCCTGCGATATTGGCTGCCGCTGCTACATTCTCCAGGGCTCCTGGGCTCTGCTGCATACCTGCGCCAGTATTGTCCATGCTGGGCTGAAACTGGGGGCTTGCAATGTTCCTGCTTCCGCCACGCTCCAGCATTTCCTGGGTGAGCGATGGCGGTGCCGCTTCGATGACGCTGGGCCTCGGTGTCGTTGTTCCAAAGTCCATCGCGCGCTCCGATGAAAGGCCCAGGCTCAACGGCCTGGGGGCCGCCATGAATAACGACTGGCCAGGAGTGAATTGGCTTTGCAATTCTTCTGGTTTGTAGCCGAAAGTCTCTTCAAAAGAGAACGGCTTTGTCGGCGGGAGATTGATGTCGAAAGTTGCCATTTGCTCCTCCGTTATGTGCTATAAATGGTTCTGATAGTTTCTTCGCCAGTCGCCATATTGACAAATGTAAACGGATATTCATAAACCTGGTGGCCGCCGAAAGCTGTCCCTGTGCCTTCTTTCCTCGCTCCGGCAGTCTTGGAGTAGTAGTAGGTGCCATCTATGGATATGACATTTCCAGGATTAAAAGTTGCACTCATTGAGGCCTGGTCAATGAGGTATCTCGCACCACTTACGCTGGCTGGTGGTGTTTTAGAAATGTTCGACAATGCGGTTGCTATTTTTGGATTACTGTAATAATCCTTATAGTTTCCTGTTTTTAGCTTTTCAATGATGTAGCTGATTGCCGATGTGCTTCCATTGTCAACAAATGCTTTTAGTATAGTGGCATCTGGAGTTCCGTAGGCCCCTACTGCTTGTTCCATGTAGTTCGTGAATATTTTTCCTTCTGCATCAAGGGCGGCTACGGCCTTCAGGGTTTCCGGGCTTCCAGCCAGGGCCGCAATATCGGCTCCTTTTATCGTGTTCGGAGTCATTTGGATTGCCGTATCAGCTCCTTTCGAGAGCTTATACAGATTTCCATCTACGACGCCGTAGGCTGTTCCATCCTGTGCTATCGACTGAACCTTAATGCTCTGCCCGGTTGTGGTGGTTATCGCTGAACCATCGGGCTTGGCAAAGTTTCCGCCTACTTTCATGGGGATTATCGGAGTGGCTTTCCCGGTGCTGTCGATTTTTACTTCGGTTCCGTCCTGGGTTTTATAGCCGGTATCTGTCTTAAAGACATACTGGCTCTTCCCGTCGATGGTGACTTTTACGACGTTTCCGTTCCAGGTCACGGGCCTGTTGGTGTTGTCGCCTTCCGTGGTGGCCATGACGTTGCCGCTGGTATCTACGGCGTATTTGGCCAGGCCTTCTCCGGTCGTTCCGGTTCCCGTGGCCATCGCCTCAATTGCGCTCCAGCTGCCGTCGTTGTTCTTCTTCATGGTGTAGGTCTTTTCGTCGGCGCCTATGGCCATGAAGGTTCCAGCCTGCGTTCCTGCTGAATAGATGCGGTAGTTGTCGCCCAGGAGTTCGACTGTCTTTCCGACGGCAGGCTCTTCTGACGGCGTGCCATGCGCTGAAATCTTGGGCATATACTGGAGAACCTTCGTGATGTCCACGTTTGGAACGCGGTTGCCATCGGCGTCTGTCGTCCAGGTAATCGCCGCATAAGACGGGCTCGACATTGTGACCAGGTAATTTCTGAAGCCTGCGGCTCCCTTCGCATTGGGATCGTTCTGGTCCATGAACGGGTTGACGAAATTGGCCATTTCAGCTGGCTGCGAGCCAAAGAAAAGGGTTGATATTTCGCTGTCCGTGTAGCGGTTCATGAGCCGGTAAACGTCGCTGTTCTTGGTCCTGAAATCTGAAGCAAAGTTCCGGGCCCAGGCCTCGTCCATCGGGACGCCTGGATGCTGGCTGTTCCAGATTTTCTGGAGAGCCGGCTTCATATAGAGCTGGCCCTGCTGGCTATCATAATCCATGTTGGCGTCGAGCTTGAAAGCGGCCAGCAGGTCCCTGGTGCCGGCGGCAACGTCGCTGGACTGCTGTTTCGTCGTCAGGGTTGTGGTATCAAGGTCAATGCCGTAGAGCTTCTTGTAGAGGCTGGCAGCCGTCTTCACATCGCCGGCGTCGAGAGCAACCTGAAAAGCCTTCTCGTCTGCGGTGCGCTGTCTCTGCTCTTCAGCCTGGTTCCTGGAATACTGCCGGCCTTCGGCCTCAATCATCATGTTCCGTTCCGCGCTCTGTTGGGCCATCGAAGTCGTCAGCAGCTCTTTGCTGGCCAGCCTGGCTTCGTCCATAACCTTCTGGGCGAAATCACCTCGGAGCTTGTTCTCTTCAATCCTGGAATTGCGGTCGTAGCTGGCCAGGATGGCGTTGGCAGCCGGGCCCGTGATGCCCTGGCGCGCCAGGTCCATCTTCAGGGCTTCCATGCCGGCAGCGGTGTCGCTTCCGAATTGCTGCATGGTTTCGTTGATGATGCCGTCCATCACCGGGTTCTTTCCGGCAGCGTAGTCCTGGAGCATACGGAGCCCGGCTTCTACCTGGGCGTCCCAGCGGGTTTTCGGGACTGCTCCGGCTGCTCCGGCCTGGTAGGCCTCTGCGCCTGGAGCTGTCGGGTTGGCGGTATAGTAGGCGGTTTTCGTCTTGGCGGCCTGGTCCTGGCTGATGGCGCCTTCGTTCAAAAGGAAATCCGCCAGCTGGGCCGGGTTCGCGGTTTTGATGAAATTGAGTTCCTGGGCTGTCAGCGTGCGCCGGCCTTTCATCAGATTGATGGCTGCATTAGCCTGCGGTGTCACGGTCCTGGCAGCATAGAATTGCTGCGGGGTAGCGCCCGTGGTCTGGGCTTCCTGGTAGTCGGCCAGGCTTTCAAAGCCAGCTGCTCTGGCAGCGTCCAGGGCCGCTTTATCTGATTCCGCTTTCGGGATGCTGAAACTTACTGGAGCCGGAGCTGGAGCTGCGGCAGGCGTTGAAATTGCAGGCTGGGCCTGTGCCGGAGCCGGGACCTGGATGCCTGCGGCGTCTGCTACCAGCTGACTGCCTGGCGCCTTGCTCAAGTCGATGGTGCCTTCATTGTCCTGGGTGAGCCTGGGTTTGGTGTAGTCCATGCTCTCCATCTGGTTCGGTGCCTGCTGGAGTTGGGGCGGAAGACCGCCTCCACCTGTTCCGGCAACCGGCTCAAAAGATATTCCGCCGGCGTCTTCGCGCTGGAGCTGTTCGGGCTCGTCCGGCAAAGTGATGCCGCCGGTCTGAAAGCCTGGTCTGGGAAGCTGCCCTGGGCTCTTGGCTATGTTCTGGTCGCCCTTGTTCATAATAGGCATGGCGTTTTTATCCGGGCTAATTTTGGACCGGATGATTTTTCTGGCTTCATTCAGAAGTATGTTTTCGACGGCTTTGCCTCCGCCCAGGATTTGAGTTAGGGGCGCGCTGGCGTAAAACTCGCCTTCGTGGTCGTCGAATTTCTTGGTGTTCACCACCTTATCGGACTGGATGACATTCGGGTCACTCTGCCCGGTTCCGCCGCCGAAAAGGTTGTCGAATTTCGTTTCGGGCTCGGTCGTCCCGCCTTCCTGGTATCCTGGTTTCCTCCGGTGTCCGGCGTTGACGCTGCCCGTGTATCCGATGCTTTTCATACAGATAGGAGCCGGCGCCGGAGAGCCTTCGGATTTCAGCTTTTCAACACACCTGTCGAATTTCTGGGAATGGACGTTGCCTCCGCCCATATATCCTTCCCGGACCTCGCCGCCCATATTCAGCTCTACCTTGCCACCCTTGCAGTAGTGCTTCATTACCTCTCCGCCCTTGCACATTTCAATCCGGCCTCCGCACTCTTTTGAGTGCGCGCACTTGAGCTTGTCTGCGGCCATGTCCACGGGAAGGCCACGTCCATTTGCGATGATGATGACGGCTTCATTTGGCTCGTTTAACCGGCCTTCTCGGAGTAGGCGCTGGGTTTCGCTCTTCGGGCCTCCCCTTAACGGAAGAGGCAGGGTGTTTGCCCAGGCAACGGGTTTGCTTTCCATGTCATTCCCCTTGTTCTATGCTGTCCAGCCTGCTCTCCAGGTTGTTCAGCCGGTTCCAGATTTGGTCGAAGATGCGCTGAACGGCCATCCTGAAGGTTCTTTCATCGCCGTCCAGCGGGATTTCATCGAGTCGTGATGTTTTTTCGCTTCTCTGCGGCATTGGCTACCTGTTCGGAAGTAGGGCCTTGCCCTGGTTTTCGTAGATGTCGTCGTAGTAGTAGTCCGACGCAACTTTCGACACGGACCTGGGGATAACGCGCGGGTCAAACAAGTAGCCTTCCGCGCCGTCCATGAAAATGAAATTGCCGGAATAAGTCACCAGGCTTCCCAGGGCAACTGTCACGGGCTCGTTCTTGTCCAGGGTGACGATTAAGTTGTTGCCAGACCTGTTGACCTTTATAATCATCCAGTCGTTGCCAGCCAGCTGCTCCGCTGTCACCGGAAGATTTGCAACGACGCTGTTGTGCCCGTCCCAGAACAGGAGAATAACTGAAGAACCCTGGCGCCGGACAAATATCTTCAGTCCTCCGACGCTGGATTTGATAATGCAGCCTCCGCCAGCTGGGACCTCTCCTCCCCAGCCGCCAGTCACCATGAGGCCGCCGCCCAGGCCTTTTGCGACGATGAAATTCATTTATGCCTCGTTCTTGTGTCTGATGCTAGGCGTCAGGCTTCCGATGATGCTTCCTTCGATGCCGCCTCCGCCGTATTTCTCTACCTTGTGCTTCAGCAGGTAGGCGGTTTCAGCTTCGTTCCAGACTACAAAATACCAGTCCGGGTCCTCAAAAATAAGCTCCTGCTTGTTCGTGAAGAACTGGCGCAAGTCGGTCGTGTTATCGCCGTTCTCAACGATGTCGTTGGCAAAGCCGGTTCCGGCTCCGGTTTCCAGGACAATGACGCCCGGCCCGTTGCCGGTGTTCCCGGAAATATGATGGCCGCTGTTTGCCTCGACTTTGATGCCGGCCTTTCCTGTTGCAATCTCTATGAATGAGTTGTTGCGGATAACCAGGCCATTGACGCCGGCGTCCGTGAAATCGAGTGCGTCTTCTTTGAATTTCCAGAAAAGGTTGTTCTCGATGAAAACACCCAGGCAGTCGTCGGCATAGATGGCGTTGTTGCAGAACTGGGTTGTCTCATAAATGCCTTCAAATAGGTTGTGATGGATGCGCCCGTGATAGACGTAATCCATCATCACCCATCGGTCAAAGCTGCCCAGGACGGCTGCTCCGCCGAAAGAACAATCCTCGATTTCGCACCCGGAAGAAAAGGCGATGACGTTGGTGATGTGGTCCGCAAAGAGCTTGTGAAGCCGAATATTCTTAATCCGGCTGGTGGAGCCCATTGTAATAATGGGGGTTGCCTCTGAAACAAAGGTTCCTGCAATCTTCGCCCTGGTTGAAGAGCCGGAGCAAACACCCTGGAGGGTGACGCCGGCAGGCAGGCTGACGTTTTCCTGGTAATCAACGTCATTGGATACCAGGAAGATGGTGCCCTTGTTCTTGTTGGCCGTGAAGTAGGCCGTGGCCTCTGCGATGGTTTTGAAGGCTGTGGCCTGGCTCAATCCGTTGCCCGATGTCGTGATGCTCTTATCAACCCAGATTTCAACGGCGTCCCGTTCTTCGCTGTGGACGTTCTCTGCCGCGACGACGTTGTTGCCTCCGGTCCAGAAGCCGGAGAGTCCGCGCCAGCGGTTATTGGAAATGGTCAGGCGGCCAGGAGAAAGAGAGCCGGTCGCCAGGCGGACACAATAATATCCGGCGCCGCCCATGAAGGAGTTGTCCGTGATGTCGATGAAGTCCAGATCGCCAGTTGTGCTGCCGGTGATACTGATAACGTCAGCAGCCGCTGTCTGAAGAACATTGTGCCGGATATGAGAATTGGCCAGGATGCCGGCGATGACTGTGATGGGGGTTGGCGCTCCGGCGTTCCCGGAAAGGAAACAGTCGATGATGTCAACAAAGCCATTTTCGACATAGACGTAAGAAGTGAGTCCAATTTCATTGAAACCGAAAGCTGCGTGCCCGGCATGAATGAGCCTGCACCCCTTCGCCATTTTGACGACGTAAGTGTCGCCGCTGGCCAGGCTCTGTTTTCCGGTGACACACCTTTCCAGGGTTGAATTGTCCGACATAACGACTGTCGCCTGGGTAGAGCCGCTGGCCAGACCTCTGATGTAGCAGTCGCCGTATCCTCGGACCGTGACGCCTTCAGGAATTGTGATATCTTCCTGCCAGGTGTTCTCGCCTACATGGAGAATACCTTTCTTGGTCGTCAGGAGGGCCAGGCCGTTTGCGATGGTATCCTTTGCCGTGGCCCAGGTCTTTCCGTCGTTCCCGGAAGAGCCGCCTACTGCGACGTAGTAGTTCGGAATAATGCTTTCAAATATGGCCTGGTCCAGCGTCAGGACGTTATCAATTTTCCCGTCAATGGTTGCCAGGCTGCTGTTTGCGTCGCTGATACCCAGGAGTGCTGTATCGAGCTTCCCGTCTGCCGTTGCCTGGGCCGCGTCAACATCGTCAAAGCGGTCCAGAAGGTCGTCCTCGATGCTTCCGGTGACTGCCGGCGTAGCTGATACGTCGCGGGTCTTGAGAGCCTTCGCCACGATGTCGGCATTGGTGGTATTGTCGGCCAGGGTTGTCGTTCCGGGTTCTTCGGTCAGGACCAGGTTGGTCCGGCTGAAGTAGCGCCGGAGTGCGTTTTCGTCGAAAGCAAAGCCATACATGAACTGCGCCACGCTTTCGGTTGAAGCTACTTTGATGTAGCAGAAATAAACGCCGGCGTCCGCGCGCTCCAGCTTCTTGTGGCCGCTGATGCCGGAGCTGTCCAGGGCCGTGGTGCAGGCGTCGTCCTTGAAAAGAAGGGCGTTCTTGTCTGTGGCTCCGATGGCCACTTCAAGTTTAAGGCCTAGGTCGTTGCTGTCCGGGTCCTCCATCTGGCCAGCTTCGTCGTAGATGTTGACGCGGACCTTGTAAACATTGAAGGAGCTGCCCGGAATGAGCATATACTCTGGGATGCTGGCGACGAAATTGGTGTTGTTCTGGATGCTATCTACGCTGCTTTGCCTGGCTACGCCGTTGGCGCTGTCGTAGGCGTTAAGGGCCGCCGTGGCCTGGACCTGGACGGCTGCCAGGGCTGCCGCCGACAATTCGACTGTGGGCTCGGCTGCATCCAGAGAAGCCTTCTGGAGTGCGCCAAAGTCGATGTTTTCCTGGGCCACGACATTGACCTCAACCTTCTGGCCTTGTCCGGTTCCGTAGGATACTGCCAGCTCTCCGTTGTGGTTTCCAAAGCCTGTGGCTGTTCTGATTGAAACAGCGGAGAAATCAGCTGAGACTGCATCAATGTAAAATGGGGCATAGCCCATTCCGTTTACATCAATCTGGAGAGTATCGCCTGCTTTTACGCCGAAAAACTTGTAGAGATTGTCGGCGGTGTAGGTATGGTAGTCATAGCCTCCGGCGCTGGCAAAATCGCTTAATGCGCCGGACTGATAGATTGTCTCGGTCTTGAATTTGATGTTATTTGCGATATTCCAGATTTCGACAATGCGCTCGATTTCGGTTCTCAAGTCGGTCGCCAGTTTCTGAATGGATATGGCGCCGTCAGCCAGGACGGAATGGGTTATGGCTCCGGTCCCGAATTTTGCAGCAGTCAGGGCCGCCGCCTGGATAGAAGCTGCCGTAATAACGTCGTTGGCCAGGGCAACAATGTTTGCGTCAATGCGTCCGTTTGCTGGCTGGTTAATCTGGCCGGCGCCGGTTCCTCGCGTGAAAAGTCCTCCGGCAGCTTCCGCCGCTGCATTTGGAAGGGCAGAAAGGCCTAGGCGAACCGCGTCCGCTGGGTCTGCCGCCGTTGCCTCGACATTTATCACAGCATTGATGGCGCTTGAATTAACAAAAGTAAAGACAAGGTGATTTGCGTTGGTGTCGGCCTGGGTGCAGGCGTATTCCCATTCTCCATTGCCCTTGTGGGTGGCCGTGGTATTTCCGCCTGCCGCCTGCGCGGCCCCGTCCTTTGAAATAAAAACATTGGTGGTCCCGGAAGTCACCGGGCTTCCATCTGTTTTGTTTATGAGGACTGCGGATATATATTGACTGGCTACGTTTTTTCTCATAAGACGCCTCCGAATACTGGGGTTTCTACCATCGACCTGTTGGCCTTTGCCGCCCAGGCAGGTGAAAATGCTGATGTCACCCAATTCGTTGTATTGCTCAATGTTCCGTTGGCGTCAACAACCTGGTTGCTTGCAGCATTGTCTTGGACATTAATATACTGTGTTGAAATGCCAGCAGGAACAGTCCAATTACTTTTCGTTCCCGCGCTAGAGGACCTGATAATCGTATTACTTCCTGCCGTTCCATCCCAATCGCCAGAGGTATAGGCCGAAATGGTCAGCGTTCCAGAGGCGTCCGTGGTAATCTGCGTCCCTGGTTTAATTTCAAGTCTGGCCAGGGTTGCGCTCCCGGTCACGGCAATTATGGCGCCGGAAGCGTTCAAAACAGTATGTGGCAGGCTCTTTCCGTTGGTGGCAAAAGTCGCCGCTGCCGTGAAGGTGATTTTGGCAGCCGTATTATAAACATTCGTTGATGCGCCTATGGTCAGGTTCGCGGCATGGGATATTTGGGCGGAGTCGAAATAGACGTTCAGGGTTCCGGTTGAAACAGTCAGACTTTCCGCTGCTGTCCGCGTTCCAGTAGATGTCTGGTAGTTTAATGTGATGGAGCTTGTGGCGTGCAGGCAGGTGGTGATAATATTGGCTATGTCAATTACTGATGAGCCAAAATTAGCCGTTATCGAACAGCCAGAATATGCGCCCGATGGAATAGTAAACTGGAGCTGCCCTGACGATCCGGCCAGGGTAATGGTTTTGTCGTTGGTATTTACGACAATCGTGGTATTTGCTGCCTGGCATGAGAATAGAACCTGGCGGCAGGCTATGTCAGCCCCTAAATAATAAGTGCAGGATTGGCCATTTACGCCGTAGGCATTGACAAGTAAATTACCTCCCGACGTGAATTTCGGAAGAGTCACAATACTTCCCGCTGTTTGCGGCTTGAAATCAAAAGGGTTTCCTGTCGTTGCCTTGATAGTTCCGCCATTATCCACGATTGGGGTGGTTGTGCCGGAATTGTAGCAGGTGATTGTTCCTGCGGTCAGGTGAAGGACTGTGTTTGAGTTTCCCAGCGTGATGCTTGTTGCTCCGTCGTTCCTGAAAAGCTGGCCGCCTGCTGTTCTGACATAGCAGCCGCTTCCGATTGTCCATGCAGTCATTCTACCGGAAGAGTCAGGCGTTTTTCCAAAAGAAGTTGTGCCGGCATACTGCTGGATAAAGGTTGTTCCGTCAACGCTGAAAGCAGAGGCTGAAGATGTGACATTAAGCCAGTCATAAGTGATGGTCGAATTATCGAGAGTGACGGAGCCGGTGCCCTTCCATTCAAAGCCTCCGTCCAGCGTCAGAGAATATCCTCCAGAGCTGAAATTGCCAGAGTATCCCGATGTTGCCCGGACCATTCTGGCTACTGATGCAACGTCAATCGTGCAGTTTTGAGAGCCGCTTGAAAACTCTACGATGTCGGTTGAAATAGGAACGCGGCCCAGGCTCCAGTTTCCTGCCGTGTTCCATGAAGTTGTCGTGCCCTGCCATACATTGACCTGGGCTGCCATCTTTGCCGGAAGCGTCCAGTCGTCCCAGATTGCAAGGCGGCTGAAGAACATGGCATTGTATGAGCTTGTCGATACCATCTGACCTATACTTAATTCGACAATATCTCCGCCGTTGTGCGTCGTAAAAGAACAGGTCTGCGTTGAACCTATCTGTGTTTGTCCGTCCTCGCTCCATACCTCAAACTCGGCCCCGTTTGCCGTATTCCGCTTGTGTCTGAAAATAATCTGATACCATGTGCTTAAAGTCAGGCTGATGGCTGAACCGAAATCCTTGAGCGTGTTGTCAGCGTTATCCCGCGCCTGTCCTTGAATGGTGTAGGTTCCTGCCGCGTCCACGCATTTTATGGCAAAGTGAATTGTCGAGCTTCCGCTTTCGGCCATCTGGAAAATACGGACGTTTGATGCGTCACCGATATTCGTTGGCTTGATGCAGAAGCGTCCGCTGAATTGATTAGTCAGAGACAGGCTCGTTTTCCTGGCATAAATGGCTGAAGAAATTGAGTGCCAATGGCTGAATTGGTCGTAGGCCCAGCCAAGATAATTCTCAACCTTCGTTCCGTTGACGCCTTCGTTGGTCACGGACGAATAAGCGTCCTCTCCGGGACTGGCCGGAGCCAATGTATTGATAAGCCACGGGCGTGCCGCACTTGTTCCGAGTCCGCCCTGCTTATAAACGTCAAATACTTTGGTCATTATACCTCGTAAAGAGTGACGCTTCCGGCAATTTTAAGCCCAGTTGAAGGGACGCCTTCTGTTCCTACTTTCATTTCCGTTGAAGCCTTCTCTTCTCCGTTGATGAAAGCCTTAACCACAAGGGTTTCTCCGGCCTTTATTTTACACGGAAAAAGAACACTGTTGGTGACTGGAGAAAAGGCCATCATTTCCCCCTTACGGCATTGAGCCCATTGGTCAGGTCGTGCCGGATACCTTTCAGTTGCCCGTTGACCATTTCTTTTTCCATACCATGCGCCTTGTCGTGGGCGTCGTGGTGGAGCTTGCAGACCTCTTTGGTCTGAAAGGTATCCATCTTCGCGTCCATCTTCTTAATCAGAAAAATGGCAAGCGCCACCAGGAGCCCAAGAAGGCCCTGGAGGGCATACATAAGAATTGCCTGAAGGCTCATTGTTTCGTTCATGCTGGCGCTCCGTCGTGGTATCCGGTATCGTCGATGTATCCGGTTGCCCTGGGCTGCGGGTCTGCTGTGGTCATTGTGAAAAAAGCCATTTTCCCTGGGTAGTTGATGGTGTCAATCCATGAAAAGAGAGCCGGGTTGTAGGTGCCCGGCAGGTCGTCGCGGAAGTTTGTGACCTGCACGTTTCCATCCAGGACACCGACGACGTTTCCGTCAATCCAGAATATCCAGCAGGCTCTGTTCTGGTCGTAATAGATGGCCATTTCCGTGGCCGGCGCCATTGTGGCCGGCTCCACGTTGGTCCAGCCATCAGTCAGATTAAGCCAGGCGCGCGCGACGTTTCCGACAACAAAGTCGAACCTGGCTTCTGTCCGATTAAGAACAATTTTCGTGGTGTCGTTCCCGATGAAGTCCAGGCCTTCCCATTCGCTGCCATCAGGGATCGGTGGGACAGGCGGAATAACCTCTGGGGTTTCCGGCAGCCGGAAGCCAAACTGGATGGTCATGTCGCCAGTCAGGGCCTGGTAGGTAGGGACGATAACCGGGTCAACTACGCCGTCAAAGCTCATGGCGCTGCCGGCTACTCCGTCCGGTCCCTGGACCTGGCTTTCGGGCCCGTCGCCCGTCGCTACGTTCCCGATGCTTCTGTTAAGAAGGGGCTGCCGGCCACGGGACAGCCAGAGTATCTGCTGGGCATATTCCCGCTGCTGGTTAAGTTCCTGGGTGGACCTGCTGGTCAGAGCCTGGTTCCCTGCCTTGTCCCTGGAGGCATAAATGCGGTCTATCCCGACAATCTGAACCTGTCCGACGGCCAGGATAAACTCTGTCTGGATGCGGGGGCCCTGGCTCTTCCGGTCAAAGGACACGTCGCCAGGTATCGGAATATTCAGGGTCTGGGCCGTGTAGATGACGCGGCCATCGTTATAAATCCGGCAATTAACAGCTTGGCCAGTCCGGTAGGTCGGGTTGCCGTCGCCGTCAACGGAGTCTGAAGTTGGACGGAGATAGATGTGAGCTGTTAGAAATTCCAGTTGCTCGTTCTCCGGGTTTGCCCTGTCTTCCCGGAGAATTATCTGGCCCTGGATTTCGGCTTCATCGGAGTCGCCTTCCCTGTCAACCCAGACCTCTTCCATGTCGCTGCCTTCGGGCCCGTCAAAGGTGCTTATGTTAAACCATTTTCCTGTTTTCTGGTCCAGGATGGCCTGAACAAGATAGCCCTTCGCGTTCTCAATCCGTAGGCCTTCGGTGAGAGGCATGGGCATTACCATGTTGGGGCCGCCGTAAATGGCCCAGCCCTGGCCGGCGCCGTTGGCCACGTCCAGGTCGATATGAAAACAGAGTCCGTTGGCCGGAGTGATTTTGTTGGCAGCGTGTTCCGTTTCCTTCATGGTGCAGTAAATCAGGTATCCACCATAAGGGTCGTAGCTGGTATAAACAATGCGCGCGATGTTGGTGATGTAGGTCATGATGCCGGCGGCCAGGTTCTTTGAGCCATACTGGCGCCCGTCGAAAGCCCGGATGGCCGGCTCATGGGTTATCATCACGGACTGGCCAATACCGATGTCCTGCAAGCTGCCTGTGTGGACCAGGCCGATATTGTCCAGGAGGGCCATGTGCGGCAGCAGGAATATCTTTTCACCGATGTCCGGTGTATCCATGCTGTTGATGGTAGCCATGCTGGAAGCCCAGGTGCTGCGCCTGCAAAAACAGACAATCCGGTCGGCGTATCGCTTGATGTAGGTGATAACGTCTTCTGTGTTATCGTCCTTCTGCCAGCCAGGGTGATAGTATCCCAGGCGGTGCTTCTTTCCCAGAGGGACGGCGCCGTAATAAAGGATGGTGCTGTTGTCCGGCGCAACGAAAACAAAGTTGTTCGCCATTTCTCCGATGCTGCTGCTGGGAAGAGGCTCGTAATACCTGGTCTGGAGAACAAAGTCGTCATCGCTGCCGCGCTGCTTCAGGATTTTATCGGTCACGTTGTCGCGGACGCTGCGGTTGGGAAGCGGATTGAAAGAGCCATCCTGCTTCTCGTAATCCCAGCCGATTGCCAGGTCTGTGAAATCACCTGTTTCCTGGACCTCGGCTTTATTGTCGCTGATTTTTCTTACGATATGTCGGAGCGTTCCGTCTTCCAGGAAAATGATTTTTCCTGCGTCGTCGTCGGAAAAAGTGTAGGTGTCGTAGAAGCCTGTTGCCAGCTCGATAATGTTTCCGCTTTGGCTTGCCTTTGATATCTTCTGGGCTCCAAAAGCGCAAGGCCCGGACACGTTCAAGGTCGGGGCCGTATCTGCCTGGGCGTAATCTTCTTCTTCCTCGTAGGAAGGCGCGCCTTCATAGGTGGCGGTGATGTAGTCCATGCGGCCTTCGGAGCCGTCATAAAATCTGAAGTTGCTTCCTACGTCGGCCTGGTGGAATGGTCCGCCAGACATTTGGCCGGCGTCCGCGCTCCAGAGTGCCGTAAAGGGGCGAATAATCGGAACGTCTTTGTTGAATATCAGCTTCTCGGTCTTGTTCTTCAGGGCGACGCCGGCAGCTCCAATATCAACTGTGGTCCAGAGGGTGAAGTGCGTGAAGTGGCGCCCGTCGTCCGGGACTGCCATCTCTCCATAATTCACCGGAGCCTTTGCCTGGCTGGTAAAAACCGCGTGCGGCGTTTCCCCCGTGTAATTCATCCATAAGATGTTAAGCTGCGGGAGTGCGCCTACATTGGTCATGTTGTCGCCGGCGTCCGGCGCAATCACGGCCTCGTTTGGATAGGTGCTGGCGTCCGGCTCTTCGATGGTTCCGCCCTCGCCAGGTGAAAACTCGATAATCGGATTTCCGGCGTCAGAAACATAATACCGCGCCGTCGCCTTTGGATATTCAACACGGAGAGCCAGCTGCAATCTGTCGGCAACCTCAAACATGGTCGTGACGCCTGTGAAGTCCGGCCTGATGTTGGCGGTCTTGGAATTAAAACGGACCTTGAAGCCGTGGGTATTGAGATAGGCTTCCCAGGTCGCCGCGTTATTTGAAATATGGTCGGTGCTGTCGTCTTTGCTGGTCAGCCTATAATTCAGTTCGCTGCCCAGGCCTACTGGAAGGCTCGTAAATACCTTCGCCGTGTCTCGCCTGGTGGTTTCATCGGGCTGGCAGGGTGAGCTTTCCTGGAGCAATTCGCTGCCGGTGCCCAGGCGTCCTTCGTTGAAGTTTCCGCCTACTATCCTGGAGAGAGAGTAGATGGCCTGGCGCCCGTAGGTCAGGAGATTTGTTTCTTCAACCTCGTCCAGCAGCAGGCTCGGATTTTCTGCGTTGGTTTTGAAGTAGTGATTGAAGGGTTTGTTTCGGATAATCCTGAAGATGCCGTTGGCATTGAAGGCCAGAACGTCGTCGTCGCTGGGCCTGAACCTGGTCTGCGATCTGGCCAGGCCGGCTCCCAGAGAGCCGACAAATAGAACCCTTGAATATCCTGCTCCAAAGTCGATGGTGCTGATTTTATAGAGCGTGTTTCCCAGGTGCAGGTAGATGGCCTTCGCCTTGTCGTGGTAGAAAGCTCCGAAAGGCTGCTCGATGCAGGTGCAGTTGTCTTCTTCGGCTCTTGTTTCAGAAAAAAGAGACTCAAAGGTGTCGCCGTCGATTTCAGTCACCTGGTCCAGAAGCCCGTCGCTACTCCACCTGAAAAAATCGCCTACGTTGAGATTGGCAAAGTCTCCAGTCACGGATGAAGTGACTGTCGTTCCTGCTTTGCTGGCCCGGAAAGTGAACTCAAATTCTTCTTCGTAGATATCGTGCTTTGCCGGCAGCAGGACTGAAGAGAGCTTCTGACTGCCGGTCCTGCTTTCGGCATAGCTGCCGTAGGCCACCAGGTTCACCAGGCGGACAACCTCTGCGGCGCCTATCAAAGACGCCGGGTCATCCTCATTCATGCCGGAGAAAACATTTTGCTGGAGCCGCACCTGGCGGGTGCTGCTCTGAAGTGTCCTGGGAAAAGCCAGTTCTCTTTGGCTCATTAGAGAAGCCTCGGCGGCGTGTTTCTCTGCTTCCCTTCGTGGTTGGCTTCGTTGCCCTGGGCCCAGAACCGGATGCAGGCGTCGTTTGCAAAGGCCGTCCAGCGGTCGCTGCGGCCATAATCGGCTCGTTCAATCAAAGCCAGGACACCTTCAATCAGGTCCGGCTCCCATTGCTCCTCCACCATCAGCGGAATGGTGTCTTCGGTAAGGCGCAACGGCTCCAGCAGAACCTTCATTCGGTATCTGGTTGCGTAGCTGCCAGGGTTTGTGGAAAAAACCACCTTTGCCTTGTTGCTTTCGGTGGCCGGAATGAGGGTGCAATTCAGGATGATGCGGTCGGGCCGGACCTCTCCTACACCCTCAAACCCTGGCCGCAACGGGTCCAGCATGAGCGTCTGGTATTCGCTGACGGCTCCATTTGGAATGTAAATCTCCAGGGCCCTCGCCATGCGAATTGTCCTGGGGATGCCGTCGATGGTCATTGAAATATCGGCCAGCTCATACTCATACTGATTTTCCGTTGTGACCAGGTAGGGGTGCTTCCCCGTGGTGCCGTCGATGCGGACTGTCTGGTTGCAGGCCTTTGAAAACATGAACTTTTGGCATTGGTCCAGCTTCTGAAGGATGGCTGAAGAGCCATCCCTCGCCCAGCCAGGCGCCTTCAGTTTGATTTCATCGACGACTGTTTGTGTTGACACGGGGTTTTCTCCATTATTTCACCAGGGCTTCTTCACCTTCCGGCTCTTCCACCGGGGGCTTCTCTGCGCCCAGGCCGGCCAGCTTCATCAGCTCGGCCTTTATTTGCTCAATTTCAGGTTTGATGACCTGCTTGTATTCGGCCAGGCCCTTGTAGCCCTGGGGGCTCTTCTTCTTCATGAAGTCGATTAAGGCCGCATACTTGGTCATGACCTGGTTTTCAGCCATTTCCTCGGCTTCGTCAATTGTATTGGGAATGGCGCCCGTGGGCAGCTGGGGCTCTTTGGCAGGCGCTCCATCAGAGATCGCTGAAGGCTCCTGCGGGGCCGCCGGTTTGACCTGGGCCTGGATAGGCGGTTTCTCTGCGCCTTTGGTCTTCAGGCTGTCCAGGTGGCGCTGGAAGGCGCTGTTGTCGCGCGCCGGCTTGATGCCCAGGTAGTCCGCGCGCTCTTTCACCCTGGCGATGGCCTGGGCCTGCGGAATGGTGCCCTCGGGCGTCAGGATTTCCATGAGAACGAATTGGTTGGAATAGAAGTGCGTGGCAATCACGTCGAAATTGCGGCGGGTGCCGGGGACATAGGCCGTTGCTACGCCTTCTTCGTTGGGCTCAAACATGGTGTAGCTGCAAGGGTGCATATTCAGGCGGTAGTTGACCTCCATCGAATTGGGGGATTTGTAGGTTTCTACCCTGATGTCGTCGAACCCGTGAATGGGAAGCGGATACTCCGTAATGACGCGGAGCCGGAGAACAAAGATGTCGTATCCGCGTTCCAGAAGCATTTTGACCTGCTTCTCGCGGGTAGTTTCTTTGTTTCCGATGTTGATTGTAGGCTTCATTTTTTGCCTTCCTTTTGGTTTATGGTCGTTAAAAACTGGGCCTGGATTTCTCCAGGCCCAGTCGCTTTTCCTTCACCGATTAGGTGTGGGTAACAAGCTGCGGGGTCGTCATGAGGACGACGCAAGAGCTGTTCTGCTGATAGGACGTGTCGGACTGGCCCGGCCCATAAGCATTGAGAGCGTCTTCGTCGAACTTGACCAGCTGGATGCCGGCCATCTGATAGGCGCCCTTGCCCTGGAACTTGCCGTATTCGGTCTGTTCCGTGGCATACTTCAGGTCGTTGGCAACCCATTCCACCAGGGCACCTTTGCCCAGCACGAACCCTACCTGGAACACCTTATTGGTGCTTTCGGAGTAGGCGCGCTTGTTCCGGCCATCGGCGCGTCCGGGGGCCAGGAAGCCAGGGGTCAGGGTCGGAGTGACGGAAGTGCCGCCGACTGTCAGCGTCGGATACCTGCTGTCCTTCACCAGAACCAGGTTGTTCACACGGCCCAGGACGGCAGGAATATCCTGCTCCTTCTTGGACAGCGCGCTCACGTCCTTCCAAATGTCGCCCAGCTTGCTGTTCGTGGTCGAAAAGCCGGAGAGCCAGACGGCGGTGGTGGAGGGAATGAGGAAGATGTAGGACGGCTGCCCGTCAATCATCAGAGGGTCGAGCAAAAGCTCGTCCTCGACATAGTTGGACAGCGCCAGGAGCATTTCGACTGTCAGGTTCATCTTCGCCGGCGCGTCGAAGGGGTCGGTGCCGGTCGTGGCGGCAGCCAGCGCGTCGTAGATGTTCTGGACGAAATAGTTTTTCCCGGCAGGCTCGGTGTAATGGCCTTTGTAATCCGCGCCGGAGATTTCGCCGTAGCGGTTGTGGGGCCAAACGCCGTCGTCTTCGGCAGTCGCCGCGCTCCGCCCTTCAGCGTCGGTATAGTCACCCGTGTCGGTCTGGATGCGTTCATACTTCGGCTGGTTGGCGAACTCGGTATTCGTGACGAAGATGTTGGGGTTAAACATCTGATGAAGGTTGATGGGGTCCTTCGTCAGCTCCGACGCATAGGTCAGAAGCAGCGCCTCCCGGATGCGGCGTCCACGGAGTTCCGCGAAATACCGCGTCATGAGGGGCGTAATCTGCCCGTAAACGTCGAGGTAGGAAAGGTCATTGAAGTCAACACCCCAGCCGAAACTGGCAACGCTTTTCTTGATCTCGTTGTAGTAAACGGTCAGGTGCTTGAGCTTCAGGTTCTCTTCGCTGCCCAGCATGTTTTCGCTGGTGCCCATCTGCGGGGCGCCGGACAGAGATTTGAGAAGCGGAATGGTGACGGAGTGCGCGCCTTTGGGCGGCGTATCCATCTTCAGGAAGACGGCCTCGGGGACCATCGTGCCTTTGGGATCGGTGCGGATTTCACCGGAGAGCTTCTCAAACACGTCGTAGAGAATACTCTCGGTGCGGAGCGTTTTGTTGTAGGCTTTGACCTTCAGGGCGGCGGCCTTCATCGCGTCGAGGCCCTGGGGTGCGGCGGGAACGTATGCCATGAGAAAACCTCGTTTGGTTGAGTTTTTTGGTTAGAGTAGAGCGTCCCTCTGGCCGTTGACGTTCAAAGCCGGCAGATTTATTTTCTGGTAAACCGCGTCCAGGAGTTTCTTCTTGGACGGGTTCGCCCGGAGCTGGTCAGGCGTCATTCTGAAAAGCTCGTCAATCTGCTCGTCGGACAGGTCATCCACGCTGTCGCCCTTCCCTGAAGCTCCGGGCGGGATTTCGGTCGCTTCTCCGCTTTTCAGCTTTTCAGCTTCAAGACGGATGCGCTCTTTATCCTGCGCCTTCTTCTCTTCGGGTGAGAGTTCTTTTCGCGGGTCCGCTGCCGGCGGTGCGGCTCTCCCGGCCTGGACGTAAAGGTCGGGATACGTCATTCTGAAGGCTTCGTCAAGGGTAGCGTGCCTCGGCTGTTTTGCGCCTCTGTCGATTAACAAGTGATTTCCTGCCGCTTCCCGGATGATCATTACGCGGAGATAGGGCTCCAGTTCTTCCGGTGCCTTAACGCCGGCCTTTTCCGCCGCTGCCCTTAATACGTTGCCGTCCTCTCCTTTGTCACGGAGAAAGACGCTGACGAATTTCAAGGCGTCGTCGTCGTTGGTGGCGCCGGTCACGGCCTTGATGCCCTGAACGAATTTCCCGTAGTCGCGGTCAATCTCGTCGATGGGCCTCTTGGTCTGAAGGGCTGGGTGCTGCGCCTGAAAGGCCCGTAGCTCGTCCAGCTCTCTGCTGATGCGAACTCGGTCCTGTTCCTGCTGCTTGGTCTGATTGACGACTGTTCGCAACTCCGCCAGCTCCTTCTCCATCTGGTCCATGCGCTGAATTTTCTTCAGCTGTTCCTTCATGAAGTCGGGGTCGTAGAGCTTCGCGTCGTCAATTTCTCCGGCGGCTGATGCACGTTGCTGGGCTTCGGTGGCCGCGCGCTGGCGCTCCTCCTTCTCCCTGTTCAACTGCTGCTCCAGCTCTGTAATGCGGTGGTCGCGCTGCTTAACCTGGTCTTGAACGCGGTCGATATAGGCCTGCTTTTCCTTCAGGCTCTTAAACACCTTTCCAGGTGTGTCGAACCCTTCCGGTAATTCGCCGGCTTTTATCGTGAATACCTTGTTCTCTCCGGTGTCCGCCGCTGCGTCCGGTTTCGCGGCAGGCGCCTGGCCTGGCTGGTTTGCGGGGGTCGAGGCAGGTTGGCCGCTGGCCGCTGGAGCCGCTGGGGCTCCGGCTTTTGAACCTGCATCCGCGTCGCCATTGGGCTTGGCACCCTTGTCAACAATCCGGCCTTCGGCGTAGGCCTTCGCAAAAGCATCATCTTCGTCGATGCGTTTTGAAATGGCGTCCGCGTCCAGTCCGGTGATGTCGGCTTCAACGATTGCCGATTTGACTTGCCCTTCATCAACTTGGGCTTCACTTGTAGGCATTACTATCCTCCCTTTGCGGCTCTGCGGGGGTAATCCGCGTCGGCCAGTTTATTGATTTGGCGTCTTTGCGGGGGTGGTCCGCGTCAGACAACCACTTCTTCGGTGTTCATTGCTTCCGGGCCGATAACCTGGTCAGGGCGGTTTTCGTAGTCCGCGCTGTTCTCGGCTTCGGCCAGGATATTTTCGATGCTCACTACCAGGTCCCTGGCGTCGCCCAGCATTTCCTTCAGGGCGCGCATAAGCTCCGGGTCGCCGGCCTGCATGGCCTCTTCCCTGGTGGCTTCGACGGAAGAAACAAAGTCCTTCGCCTCCTGGAGAAACTGCTCTTTGGCGGAAGGGTCAGAGCTGCCGGCGATCTCCTGGATGCGGTTGGCCAGGTCATTTCCCCTGTCCACCAGGTCCTGTTTTACGCCAGCCTCGACGTAGCTGTCGAAAGCTCCTGTCTTTTCCATGTCTTCTCCTTCGGGCGCTTCCATCGCCTCGCCAGGTTCTTCAGTTTCAACGGGTCCGCCTTCCTGGTAGCCGGGACCTGCCGGTTTCGCTTCCTGGGGAACGCCTTGCGCGTCCAGGACCACTACGTAAGTGAGATTTGGGTCGTAGGTGCCCTGCTTTATCGCCGGGCCCACGGGTTTCAGATTATTCAGTTTTTCGCCCTTCATTCGGACGACTCCGGCTTCCTTCCCTGCGGTCATCATGTCGGCCATATTCGCTCCTTTCAGACTCTGGGTATGGCGCTGGAGCCGCCAGCAGCTTCAGGAGCTGCCTGGCCCTCGCCGGCCCCGGAAAGAGCCTGCATTAATTCTTCTTCGGTAGGCGCCGGCAGGCTGCCCTGGGCCGGCTGCCCGGCACCTTGCGCCTGCATGGCCGCGTTTGCTCCCAGGGGCGGCATTTGAGGCGCCGGAGCCGCTGAAGGCGCGCCCATTCCAATAGGCGCCTGGGGCTGGTTCTTCTGCTGCTCCAGGGTTTTGATTTGCATTTCCACGTTCAACTGCTGGAGCTTCAGGTTCTGGATGCCGAATTTCAGCGTTTCCAGGGCCTGCTCTTCCTCCAGTTTGCGGAACTTTTTGAGCCGTTCTTTGTCGTCGGCGCTGAAGGTGTCGATGCTGTTCACGATGGTCCCGGTTAGAACTGTTCGGGTTCCGATGTTCTCCGGGGGTATCGTCGCCATAACCTCGGCGGCCACGGCCCTGGAAATCAGCCGATTGGTCAGGCCTGAAGGGCTTTCAGATACCACGACTTTATGGCGCGGCAACTGTGAAATATCGGCTTTGATGTAGGTCTGGCCGTTGACCTCAACCTTTTCATTCAGGCTGATGGTTTTGTTGCCATCGCTGGGGACCAGGAAGTCGCGCTGCCAGCCTCCGACGGAATACTGGCGCTTGGCCTGCTCCAGATACGCCTCGCCCTTCTCGTTAAGGTGGCGCTTCAGGCCTGCGAAAAGAACATACTGCTGCTGTTCGGCCTGCCGGACCTTCTGGGCAAAAAGGTATCCGCTTTCTCCGCTGGCTTCCGTCCGCGCGTCGTAGGCCGCCGGGCTCTTGCTGATGCGGTCGGCGTAATCCCACATACGGACCAGCTGCGCCTGAATATCATTCGGAAACTCCGCCTTTCGGAGCTTCTGCGGCATGAGATTGCGGCCAATGGCTCCGGGGGCTGAAATGAAAGTCCTGTTCGGCTGGTTCCGGGTAGCGATGTAATCATCAATCTGGGTCTGGTCGTTCCCGAAAAGCATGGGGTCCATGACCTCGCCGCCCTGGGCGCTGGTCTGGATGATGTAGGAAATAAGCATTTCCCGATGATTGATGTTTCGCTGAATATCTTTGATAAGGTCGATGATGCCGCTGGGAACGCCGTTAATCCTGGCTGCGGACCATGGGAAAAACTGGAGCCGGCCTACTTGGATGGCCGTCGCCTTGCGCTCGATAATCACGTCAGGCGCAATCTGCGGAATGATGACTGTGCAGTATTGGACCAGCTTCTCTACTTGGCGCTGCAAAATTTTATCCGGTTCCCATTTCGGATTTCGCGCGTCCAGCCAGGCCTTCTTGAAAGCCACGTCGTCCGTTGCCGGCAAAACCATTCCGGTCATGGCGTCGTATTCTTCCCAGACCTTTTCCCGCACCATTTCATAGAACTGGATGACGCGGAATTTTTCGTTGATGCCAGACTCCTGGAGAACGTCGAAGTTTGGAGTGACGCCTTTGGAGAGAGGGTCGAAGTCGGAGCCCAGGGCCCGGTTCTGGAGAACATACTGCCGCACCAGAGGGTCGAGCTTGGGCCAGAGCTGGAGTATCTTCTCCGCCGTCAGGTATGAAATCTTCCAGGCTTTCTGGCAGTCTTTCCCGGAAGACGTTTTCCAGTTGGGGTCAAAAACAACCTGGCCCGGCAGCGCCGTTCTCCATGCAATATTTCCCAGCGGGTGATTGCGCTGGTCGATATACATTTCTTCTACGCCTTCGTAAATCAGGCCGGCAATAACCAGGTCGGTGTATGACACCTCCCAGTCCATCAGCTCTTTGTCGGAGAGGGCAGCCTGCTTCACGGCCTGGGTCAACTCGGCTTCTCCGGGCTCCACGGCCAGGAAATCCATGTCGAAAGGATTTTTTAGGATGGCGCCGGCCAGACTATCAACCTTCTGCCTGGTGATGTTGTAGGTGTCGGGGATGCGGCCTTCGGCCAGGAGCTGCGCCAGCTGGGCCGGGCCATACTGGCCAAATTCCAGGCCGCCGTAATTGCGCCAGTTGTCCTGGTTCCGCTGCCTGTTGTTGTAGTCGTATTGAACGGCGCTTTCAAATTCCTGCTGGATGGCGCGCGCCGTCATGTCCGGCCTCGCGGGGGCGCCGGGCTGCTGCTCGATTATGTCAGAACCTTCAAGCTCGTTGGCAGCCAGGGCGTTTTCCATGTCAGGCTCCTGCCATTGACGGGGCCAGACTTTGCTGTATTGGCAGCTCCATCCTCAACCCCGTGTCTTTGCGATAACTCTTTTTGGTGGATCGCGGGACTCTGCGAAAAACAACTGCGTCGGTCTTGTCTTTTTCAACCAGCCACTCGACGCGGCATGAAGGGCATTTGAAATTTTGAACTGTGTGAACGCCGTGAACCATGTCACCCAGGAAGCTCATGCAACGCTTCCCCTCGGCTCCGATGTTGATGCACCGGATTTCGATTAACGGGCGATTGAAGAACTCCTGGGCGTCCATATATGAAAATAGGGCGTAGTGAAGCCTCCTGGGCTTCACCCGCCCTTTATTTTGATTTGAACCGGGGCCCGTTATTGAGCCCTGCGGCCATGCCTTTAACCCATAATCTACTTTAACGCGGCAATAATGTCAATTTTACTGTTTTTATAGATTTACCGGGTCCAGGCCGGACCTGGGCTTTGAAGGTAAAATCATTCCAGCTTTCCTGGCTTCAAGCTGGGCCAGGTAGCCTTCTTTGTCGGCCTGGTTTATTTGCTCCAGGCTGTATTCTTTGGCCTTTGAATAGGGCGCCAGCTTCGGTAGAAACTTTCCCGTCCTTCCCCATTGATGCAGCAGGCTGACGATGTTGCAGAGGGCTAGGCATAGTCCGCAACTGTCGTCCGTGGCCTTTCCGTTCTCGATGGCCCAGTCCTGAAACTGTCTGATGGTTTCCTGGCAGGATGAATGAACGACAATCATGTTGCTGGCAATCATGCTGGCAGCTACTGTCTGGGCTCCTGGTAGGTCCAGCATGAGATTGGGCTGAAGGAATAGCCCGTATTCCGACTGTTCAAAGGCCATCGCGCTGCCGTCCCTCATGCCGGCCATTGACCTGGCTTTCTCGGTCAGGCCAAACATTTCCTGGTTGGCATACCAGAGAAATTTATTCAGCTTCAGGGAAATGCCGTGATCCCTGAACTGCTGAAACATGGCCGCCTGAAGTCTCGGAACAATGTTCTCCGGCCTGGGGTTTGGGCTCACAACCTCGTTGAAGATGTAGAGCTTCCCGTCTTGTCCGTCCCAGAGGCAGGCCAGGGCATTGGTGGTCATGTCCTTCTCCTGGTAGAGCGTGATATAAACCTGGGCGTTTCTCTTCAGCAGCTGCTTCCAGTTGATTTTGAAGTCCCGGACCTGCTTGTCGTTCCACGGATGGAAGGCTGGCCAGACCTTCTTCGACTCGGAGCCGCCGGTGAAGGCCAGGATAGTAGCGTCGGCAAGGTCCGGGCTCTGTCCATACTCGGCTTTGTAGCTGTCCTTGCTCTCAACCTTCAGCAGACCGCCGGAATGGGTTTCTTTTCGCCTGGTCGATAACTGCTCCGTCAAATACTCGTCGTTTGGGATTTCCAGATACTTAAGCTGACTGGCAAAGTCAAACCACATTTTACTGGCCATGTCCGCGTGCTTCCCGTCCTTCGGGCTGGCGCCGAAATTTATTGGCAGCACCTGGATTTTATGCGTGCGGTTCCTCTTCAGAATATCCGTGACACCTCCGCCGACACCCGTGTCGTCCACCTTCACCTTGACCGGGCCCGTGTAGCCGGTGATGTCTCGGTATTTTTCTACGGCCACCAGGACGCGCGCGGCCACCTGAACAGTATCAAGTTTTGAAAACTTTTCCAGCTCATAGAGCTTGTTCCCCTGGCGGACTGCAATTACAGTCATGTCGTCGCCATACCTGGCAACGTCAACACCAATTTCAAAAGGGCCTACCGCCTTTACGCCTTCCCGGTGAACTGCTGCCATCACGTCGGCGTATTGCATAATGGCCATCGGGTTGCCTGAAGGAAATTCCCCTTTTACTCGGACCAGGTAAACGTCGGAGTTTTCGCCGTATTTCTTCTTCATGCGGACGCAATAGGCCGCGTCTGCAATCGGGCTCTTCTCGCTGTCGAAGTGCAGTTTACTCCATTGGTCCTTGTCTTTATGGTGGCTGTCAAAGTAGTATCCGCGCGTCTGGTTCGGCTGCCCAGTTAAAACGATTTTGTTTCCGGGCTTCGTTAGGTTTCCTTCAATGACTTCGTAAATCAGGTCGTCGATGGCGCTGGCTTCATCACATATAAAAAGGCTTTCCTCTGCGTGAAGGCCTGCCAGTCCCTGCGGCTCTTTGCAGGTTCTGGCGATGATGGCCCACATATCATATCCTTCGGCGTCGCGCGCAAAAAACGGCCTGATGCTGTCAGCTCCTACATGGAAGAGCCTGCCCAGGGGCGAATAAAGCTGCCACCTTTGAAACTCTTTCCAGAAGGTGTCTTTTATCTGTTCAAATTTTGGGCCAGTCACTACAATCAATGACAATGGCCTGGTGATTAAATAACAGGATGACGCCAGGACCAGGGCGCTGGTCTTTCCGGTTCCAGTCCCGGACCTGGCTGACGTGGCTTTGTTGAAAAATATTGACTCGATTAATTCTTTTTGATTACTGTCGAGAGACTTGATTTTCGGATGAAACTTGGTATAAAAATCTTCGGCAAATTGGACCGGCCTATTCCGGTATCTCGTCATTAACTCATAAAGCCAGTCGGCCTTAATTCTTGCCAGGTCTTGCTGGGGCTGCATCCGGCGCTTTCGGCTTTCCGCTGGTGGCGTCCATCTTAAATCTCTCCATAAGCAGAGCCATCACGTCGGCCTGTTCGCCTTTCTTGAAAAGATTAAGGTGGTCGCCCAGCAGCTCCAGAGCCTTTATTTTGTCATTCATTTTGAAGGCGATGCCTTCAGCTGTTTCTTTCACGGAGCCGATGGCCCTGGTATCCAGTTCATGCCAGGGCCGGAGCCTCACTACCTCCACGTCGTAGGTTTCGGTGGTTTCTGGGCCTCGCCCGTTCTTCCCCTTCGTCGTCCGCGTGCGCTGTTCTGTTTCTATTCCGACGTAGGTGTTGATGTCGGCAAAGGCGACGGCTGCAATCTCGTCCAGGACGCGCTGGGCGTCGAATTTACATTTCTGCTTTCGCTCTTCAATCAGTCCGTCTATTCTGGCGCGCACCAGAGGGCGCTCCATAAGGCTGGATGCGATGCTGTTGCTGTTTGGGGATTTCTTGTATCCGGCCCGGATTGCGGCCTGGCAGGCGTTAAGGTCCTTGATATATTCGTGACAGAATATATCTTCGGCGTCGGTAAGAGTAGATGGAGTTTTTCTTTTTCCCATAGCCTTCACCTTCGGCTTTCACACCATAAAGATACTTTCAGAAGGTGAAGATTGCAAATAAGCCGGTCAGGCAGCCTGCAAAACGCTCCTGAAATCATCCATGACCATCGCCATAATATTGGCCCTGAAGCCTTCGTCCATGTCGCTCCAGTCCATGCAATGCAGGCTTGAATAGATGTAGAGCCTGTCGCTTGGAATATGAATATTGAAGGCTTCGGCGCTGTTCTTTATGAAGCAAATATCAAAGTGCTTCGTCGGATTGAATAGCTTTTTCAGGCCCAGGACCAGGGCCTGTTCTTTCATGTTCTTGGCATTGGACAGGGCCCGGTCAACCTCCTGGTAGAGATCGGCAAGGCTTCCTACTTTTCGGACCTGAAGGCCAAGTTTATCAAATATCATTGTGCCTCCCGTAGATGATGTTTCTTGCCCAGGCCTTTTTCCAGTTGCGGCTTAATGAGCTTCAGAATATCAATCCAGCTCTCCGGCAGTCCGCCGGCCTGCCGGTCGTCGATGTAGATGTCGGCATAAATCTTCGGCGTCTGAACAAATGGAACAAAGTGGTTCACGTTCACGGCGTCGTATTTAATGCCGGCCTCATTGAGAAAAGCCTTCATGGCGTCCAGGTCGGGCTTCAGGGACCGGCAGGTCCAGATAATGATTTTGCAGCCCAGCACGTCCCGGAGATAATTGATGCAGACAAAAGCGTCAGGTCGAAGTGTCCCTATCTTCGGGAAGTCAGAAAACTGCGCGTCGGTGATGGTCCCGTCGAAGTCGATGGCGATTATCATGGTTCTCCTCTTGAATTGTTGGACGCGGTTTTAATCGCGCACAACGGATTGCCGCACCTGACGGACAGTCCATATTTATTTATCTCCGGCAGGTTCGCCGGAAGGCCCGCCCTCGGGCTTTACGACTGCGGCTTGTTGTAACCTGTTTAGCGCGATGTCTTTTTCTTCCGCCGCAGTTATTAAGTATTTAATGTCGTTCGTAAGCCCCGTAATGGTATTCCGCATAGTCCATATACGCGTTGTTGCCAGATAGCCAAGGTGCATTCTTTCTTCGTCTGTGAGTTTGCGATGTTCTTCGTTTTCGACTGCATCTCGAACGTGTTTAACCCGCCAGCCATACCCCGGAGCATTTGAGTAAACGTGGAGTATGCCAGCGTGGGCTGGAATAAACTCATGACAATGGGCCAAGTGTTCGGGAATGGCGAAAAACAGGCGCTTTATCTTTTTACTTTTGTGTCCGTGCCATTTACTGGAATCCTTTTTAAGGTCGGCGCGGCTGATTTTTATTTCAATTTCTGTCGCATAACCGCATTTCGTCACAACAAGTAAGTCGCATTCGTGAAGTTGAAGCCCGTAGGAAACATTGGGAACAATCATGTGAACGCGCCAATCAAAATAGCTGGCAAGTGCTGTTTCCATGTCTCCCGTATCCGGTCTTTTTGTCTTTGCGGCGGTGGTCTTCATTTTTTGTCTTTCGCGCTAAATTGCTTACAACGTCCTGTAGTTACAAGAAGTTTGCTCCGCAAATTTGCCGTGAAGCGCGGAAACGCGCTGAACCTTGTAACCACTTGTTGTGCGAAGTAAACCATGCCGCTGCCTTTAATCTTTCGGGTCGGGGTTGCCAAAATTAATATCAATTTCGTGTGCGAGATTGATAATTTTGTTTTTGTATTCGTCTTCACTTTCGGATAATTTATCATCCATGTGCTCAAAACAATCTTGTAAATCAAGAAAAGTATTTTCAAACCGACAGTATCCCATGTTTGCCATCTTGTCCTTTCAGCGGGTTTATCCAGCGTTTGTTTTATGCCTTGCGGCATGGTTTATTTTGCACAACGGACACTGAAGGGCGAAGTGGCGGGCACCATAATCAAATATTCCCGCCATTTGGGAGAGGGTTTGTAAAACCCGAACCGCCCTTTAGGTTGTTAGGTGCTGTGTTTTTTGGCGCTGCCTTTTGTATTAAAACAATGTTCCTTAAATCTTGCAATTCTATTTCCAGCCATTGAAGATAAGAAACAAAATTTAAAGGGTTGTGGGTATGAATCTTCATATCACTTTTATATTCGTGATACAGAGAATAATTATTGCAACCCTTTGGATAGTTTTTCATTTTGTATTTATTTCTCTTCGATACCTAAAATCACAATCCTTTTGAACCACCCTTCCGGCAAAGTCCGTTCCGACCCACTCTGATTTATCACCACCATTTTTATCTATCAACTCCCATTCATCGCCTGGGAGTATTTTTTCGCCTGGCTTTAAGATTCTGTATTCCATTGTATTTTCCTTTCGAGGCTGTAAGCCGCGCTACTGTCTTGCGCCAAAAAACATTGCACCTAACTATTTGTATCACGCAATCATGCGTGATATACTACTGGCCTGTTCTTCTCTTTGCAGTCGCCTGGGGCTTTCGCGCACCAGGCAATCTTCCCGTTGGTCCGCATGGGTCCGCCGCAACCTCGGCAGTTAATCCCAGGAGCAATCGGAAACTTGCCGGCAACGAAAGCCGGGGCTTCTACTTTTTTCTTGGCCACGGGTTTCCTCGATACTCCTGAATATTATTCTTCCAGAAGAGCTTTCCTTCCGGCACGTTCTCTTCGACGCTGCGTATCCATTCCAGCTCCGGCTTCGTGGCTCCGGGCCCGGTCATGGATCCGACAATAACCCGGTCAACGTATGACGGCAGCGGCTCCTCAAAGCAGCCCAGCAGCGGTTCCAGGCTGATGAAGCGTTTACTGGCTCCAGCTTCTTTCAGGTCCATGAGCCTGGCGCCCTCATCGTATGTCACCAGCTTCTCCAGCGTCAGGCCGGCCCAGCAGTTCTTTGGCATGAAAAGGCCATGATATGCCTGGGCGTTCTTGGTCAGGAAAAGAAACGTGTGCTGCCGGCACCTATCTGCAACGTCCAGGATGGCTGCCGTCCATGCCGGCTCCCAGAAGAATATGTCGCTCATGCTTCCGACAAATATCACGGAAGGCTTCTTCAGTTTGGCCGGCTCCAGAAGGCGCTTGGGATAAAACTTAACATGGCTGAAATCGTCCTTGAAAAACCTGTCATGGATTTTCTTGGCATAACAATATTTGCAGCCGTTCTTACAGCCGACAACCGGGTTCCAGGTAAAATCACAGTATTCTATACGAGTTTTATTCATTTATTTGCCATGTCTTTTATGGTGACATTCTGAACACAAGCAAACAACAATTTCTTGGTTTTTTATAGTATAGCTATCATGATGATATTCGTGCCTTTTATCTTTGCCTCTATGTCCGCAATCAACACAAGACACGCTGTTTGGATTTGCAATAATACCTATTTCAACAAGGTGATTAATCCTATGCCTTGCCTGTTTTTTGTCGCCACCTCTCGGAACTGAATATCTGCACCCTTTCTTAGACTTTCTTATTTTACGAACATATGACTCTTGATATAATTTCTTCCTGAACAATGCGCACACAGAAGACAGCCCATCGTATCTTGACTTGTCTTTTGTAAACAATTCTTTCTTGTGCCATTCCTTGCACGCGCTACACCATTTTAATCCGCTATTTCTATTGTCGAGATATTGAATTAGGCTTACGCCTGTTTTCCTTGCTGCAACCAATAACGCGCCATATTCTGTTTGCGACATACCTGTAATATAGTGTTATAA
>Ga0209507_1000291_pt1 | contig 60711 bp, 49 predicted proteins | sample AD_UKC028_MetaG_FD_184414 | JGI IMG/M metagenome (GOLD analysis project Ga0209507, IMG submission 184414) | Active sludge microbial communities of municipal wastewater-treating anaerobic digesters from USA - AD_UKC028_MetaG (SPAdes) (version 2) | ecosystem: Engineered > Bioreactor > Anaerobic >...
TTTCGGGAGCCCAAGCCATGCTGAACCTGCGGGCCGTGTATCTCAACGATGACTGGGATGCGTTCCAGGATCACCGCATCCAAGCGGAACGCCACAGGCTATATCCGTACTTGCCGCTCGTACGCCGGAAACGTAGGAAAGTTGCATAGCGGGCGGCGAGTTACACCTAAATCGGCTGATCTGCACGGGTCAGGCGGGAAGGCGGCGCGGACGGTGGCGACGGGCGGACGGAGATGCGTGTGATCGTAGGGCTTTCGCGGCCGGCGGCCGGGTCGGCCTTCAGACGAGGAACCCATCGAGGGGTGTGAACCGGTCTCCGGGCAAGGGTGTGGTGTCGGCTCGCACAGGACCGAGCGAGCCGCCACCTGGGCGGTGGTCGTTCGGAGGTATCAACATGAATCCATACAAACTTCGCGCGATCCTGGACATGATCCGCAGCCGGTGGCGGCTGCCGACAGATGAATGGGGCCAGGTGCTCAGTCCGGATGATCTGCTGGTCTGGATCGGCCTGGCGGACCGATTGGACGCCGGGGAAAGGCTGGTGGTGAGAGATGAACTTGCGTTGATGGCCGAGGCGGAGATGTTCATGGATCGGCTGCACTGCAAGGTGCTCTGATCGGCTTCGCCGATGGGCGCGGATTCGTCGTGCGCGACGAACCGCTTTTCGCTCCAACCCCCGCAGACCCCTTGTCGTAAAGCTCACGGCTGCGGCCGAAAGCTTTATCGAGGGGTCCGCTCGTTGGGGTCTCCGCGAACTGGAGGGCTGACGAGTCGGTTCGCCGAGGAGGTGGGCGAACGGACACGTGAGGGGCTGCAACTTGAAGGCAGTCAACACGACGAGACACGAAGAAGACGCGGATATCTCAGTCTCGCAACCAGTTGTGGTGGGAACCGAGCGAGACGGTGCTTCTGCATGACCGGGAAGCCACGCGGGGAGTGGGGCTGCAGGGGTGGAGACAGCCGCCGGGTGGCTACGCCTGGATCGACCCGCGTGACCGCCCGCGATTGTGGGACACGGTCGCCGAGACAAACCACGGTGACCCGACCATGGCTCGAAACGGAGCGAAGCGCGTCCGCCTCCCAGAATCGCGGCTGGTCAATGGGTCGACAATGATGGATTGGGCATCCAACCGAGCGGGATCCCCTCCGAGCGGCAAGGACGCCGACGCCCTTATCGTAAATGTTTTCCCCCTGCGTGGTCGGTTCGCCTCAACATTTATCGAGGCGTCCGCTCGACGGACCCTGCGCACGATCTGATCGAGGACAGGTCCGCTTCGGGTCCACGCAGACGCCTGATCGTAAATGTTGTCCCCTGGGGGGTCGGCCTGCGGGCCTAGACCTTTATCGAGGGGTCGGCTAAGAACCTGCCCGCTCGGAGGGGATGGAGAGACGCGGCGTGATCCTCTGTCACCACGGCGTGAGCGACGGCCGGACATGAGCGGGTCCCGGTCGTTTCGCTCAGGATTGGGCGAACCGACGCGTGAGCGGTTGCAGCTCGGAGGTAATCAGCATGGAAACAGACGAACATCAAGTCGTATTCGGGGACCGGGAGTACATCGGGCTTCTGGAGTTGGTGTGGCCGAGTGTGCCACACCCGAGCAGGCACGGGGGCATCCCAGGGGTCGATGACCCGGGGCTGGCCGGGAGGAAGGAGTCCGAGGAGATCGAGCTGCCGGCACCGGCGGTTTTGAAGTTGCAGAGACAGAGGGGCTATGGCAGCGTGCCCGGTCTGGAGGACGAGGAGCTGGCGGACCCAGCGGAACTGGAGCGCCAGGTCTTCGCCCAGGAGTGGGGACCGATCTTGGCTTTGCCGTGCAGGAGCAGGAGGGGCGGCATCCGGCCGGCGATCGACGAGTGGGGCCACCTCGATTGGGGGGCGTTCGGCACATGGGACTTCGAGAGACTAAGGGGACCCTTCGACGCGGCCCGCTACAAGGCGGACAAGCTCCGGGAGCAACTCAGGAACGACCTGTTCATGCTGGACACGGTCCGCGAGAGGCTCAGTTCCGAGGCCCGCGAGCAGGTGCGCACCAGGGCTTCCCGCCCGGAGGTGGACCTCGACGACTTCGCGGATGCGGACCAGCGTGCGTATGCCAAGTGGCTTCGACGGGTCAGACGCCTCTCGCAGGAGATCCACGAGCTGCGCGAGTTCAGTCGTCGGCGACGATGGGGTTCCGAGCCATCGGCGGTGTGAGGCGGTCGAGATGAAGACGCGAAGGACTTCACAGGCATCGGTTTCGGCAGGCACAAGGGCGGGTAGCCGGCGCTTCCTGGTCTACAACGTGACCGACGCGATACTGGCCCACCCGGAGCTATTGATGCTGGCAGAGGCGCGGGCGTTCATCAGGCGTTTCCCGGACAGGTTTGCCGTGCAGGGGCACTACCTCACGGCGTCCGGCGAACGAATCAGCCCCGAGGGCGTTGAGCTGGATATCAGTGGACGCGGGCGCGATCCCGCCGCTCCGACTCGATTCGGTGGCCCAGCCGGTTTACCGGGGGTGGTGAAAACGAACGCTTCCCAGACACAGCAAATCATCCGGCGGGCGGTCGATGAGCTGGTCGCCGCCCTGGAGGCCGGGCAGAGCGATCGGCTCAAGGCTTACCTGGCTATGCTGGCGCGCTTCCCGAGATATAGCTGGGGCAACGTGCTGCTGATCCACTGGGCGTGCCCGCAGGCCTCGCATGTCGCCGGGTACCGGGCCTGGCAGAGGCTGGGCCGGCAGGTGCGGCGTGGGGCCAGGGGCATTCGCATCCTGGCCCCGGTGGTGGTTCGGGACCCGAACCTGCCGGAGCGGGAGCGGGTGGTCGCTTTCCGGACGGCGGTGGTCTTCGATATCAGCATGACGGATGGACGGCCGCTGCCAGAGTTCGCCCGGCCGTCCGGCGATCCGGGGATACACCTAACGCGACTCGAGGGTTTCGTGCGGGAGCAGGGAATCGCGCTGGAGCATTCGGACCGGCTCGGCGGGGCCGAGGGGATGTCCGTGGGCGGCAGGATCGTGCTGAGGGCCGGGTTGGAGCCGGCGGAGGAGTTCGCGGTGCTCGCGCACGAGGCCGCTCACGAGTTGTTGCACAGCGACGCCCGAAACCGTCCGGCCAGCAGGACGGTTCGCGAGACCGAGGCGGAGGCGGTGGCCTTCGTCGTGTGCCAGGCCGTCGGGCTGGACGCGAACGGAGCCGCGAGCGACTACATCCAGCTTTACCAGGGCAACAGGGAGACGCTGCTGGCGTCGCTGGAGCGCGTTCAGCGGACGGCCGCGACGATCATCCGCGGCGTCCTGGGGCCGGATAGATCCGGCGGGCGCGAGACGGGAGAGGCGATCGAGCCTCTTCCGGTAGATGTGAAGAGGCTCGCCGCGTAAGACGGTGAGCCCAAGGTGTGAAAATGGATAAGACAAAACCAGTTGAGAAGTTCCGTGCAGGCCAGGTGTCCTGCGCCATCTGGGCCAACGAGATCACGGTGCAGGGCCAGACGCAGAAGGTGCTGAAGGCCTCGGTGAGCAGGCGGTACAAGGACCGCGACGGGGCCTGGCAGACGTCGACGAGTTTTTTGCGGAACGAGATTCCGCTCGCGATCTTCGTGCTGTTCCAGGCGTTTGAGTCGATGCTGGCGCAGTCCGACGAGCAGGATCGCGTTGAGCCGGTCGACGAGGAGCGGGTGATCTGAGGGCATCCGTGCCTGCGCAGCAGTAGGTTGACGAGATTGAGCGGGCCAAGTGGGCGAGAAAGGGCCATCGCCCGCCGGGGCATCGAGGCCCTTGGCACCGCCCAGCCGCGAGCGGTGCCTGTGGGCACGGAGGTGGCAAAGATGAGCATCCATGAGAAGCTCAGGAAGCAGGGATACGAGTCCGATCATGAGTTCGGCTGCCCTGAGGATCGGACCGAGGTATTGGTCAACAGGGAGATTGGCAGAGGCGTTGCGATCGAGTGGTTCTGGCTGCCGGAGGTGGGACCATGAAAGAAGGGGACGCTCGGGAATTGGCCTTCGCCATCATCGGGGACTTCGAGGAGCTATTGGCGGAGAACGACATCAGGATTCCGTCGGCGGACCGCGAGGGTCGCGAGGAAGAAGCGTGTATCTACGGTACTGAATACTACCTGCTTGAAGACGCGGGTACGGACATTCTGGTGAAGGGCAGCGAGCGGACTGGCAGGACACCGCAGGCGCGCGATATGGCGTTTCGGATCATCGAGGAGCTTGAGGAGGTCTTGGACTATCATCACATCAAGGTACCGTCCGTGGTTTCCGCAAGGGCCACGAGCGACCTTGCCCTGTGTATGCCCGAGTGGGACAGGCTGAGGGATGGGATTGTCAGGCTGCTGCGGCGGGAAGCTGCGCTGCCGAAGGGACCGGCAATGGCTTGGAGGTGATGAAGATGGAGCCGGTTACGCAAATGAGTGAAGTGGAAGCAGAGCAGCTCGTGCCTGAATCTCATGGTGGAGTATTGATGCCGGGCGTGCGAGCGATGAGATCGGAACGATGGCTACAGCCGAAGCGCCGGGGATGTCGTCCCCGGAAACCCCTCTACTGCCGCATCTCGAAGTTCATCCGGACGGCTGCATGGATCTTCTCGATGAGTTCCTCGGACAGGTCGAGGATGATCTCGCGTGTCCGGCCGTAGCGACCCCGGGACAGGACCCGGCTGCGGACCAGCGAGTACATGTCCAATTCATCGAGCAGGTCGCCGAAGGCCCGGCCGGTCGGTCGGTGTGGTCTGTCGACGAGGTGCGGGGGGGAGTGGAAAACCGGGAAGCGGGGGATCCATATCATTCCACTGCTCACTGGCCGTCCGTGCCACATTCGCCCTATCGTGCGGCATTTACGCTTGCTTGTATTCATACTGTAAAGGTACAATGCTCGTTAGGTTCTGCGAGCTCGTCGCCGCGAAGCGATCATCGCTCCCCTGGAAGATGCACGCATCCTGCGAGCTTCCTGGCCAGCGGAGACACGTCGGTCAAGGCGGCGTAGAGAGAATGGCGGGGAAGCACTTCATACACGGCCGGGCCGCGATGCCTGGCTCGTCAGGTCAAGTCTGTCGCGGATGCGTGTGGCCCTTCGGCTGGAAGGAGTATAGCCATATGACGAGGCGAATTGTGACGATTGCGATGGGTGCGGCGCTGGCCGTGATCGTGGTGACGCTCGTCGGGATTGTTCTCGCGGGTGATCCGCCCTCCAAGGGTCCTGGGTCTGCGAATACGGAACCCACGGTGAGCAACGTGCAGGTACAACCCCGGGCGGACAACTCGCACCTGATCGACATCTGGTACGATCTCACTGAGCCGCAGAACGACCCTTGTGCCGTGTGGATCCTGGTCAGCAAGGAGGGCGGGCCGTGGACCCTGCCGGCCCGCAGCTTCGTCAACGGCAGCGCGATTGGGGTGGGCGTCACGCCCGGAAACGGCAAGCGGATCACCTGGGATGCGGCCGCCGACATCCCGGGCATCAGCGGCACGATGCGGATCCGCGTCCGGGCTGACGACGGGATCGGCGGCGGTCTGGCCAGTCAACTTGGAAACTCGGTGCTTGTCCCGGCCGGCCCACCGCCCTCATCGGTCAACGCGGTGTGGATCGACCGTGAGCAGGCGACGAACCGTCGATACTGCGACTACCTGAACCAGTTCGACCCGACCGGCGCCCACTGGAACTCGAACATGAAGATCACCCGGCACGGCTCGGTGACTCCCTACGCGTATATGGTTATGGCGGAGTACGCGGACACCCCGGCCGAGGGGCTCGCCGGCGGCGATCAGACCGCGTATCTCGCCTGGCTGAGCACCCGTATGGGTGTGACCTGCCGGGCGGCCAGTTCAGACGAATGGTCTAAGGCCCAATCCCTGGACGGTTCTCTTTCGGGCTTAGTGGGCTTCCGCGTGGCCATACCCGTGGACCAGTGGTGATCGAAGGAGAGGGGTGAACCATGGCAATCAAGACACGAAAAAAACGACCGGAGACGACGATCATGCCAACGAAGATGCCCGCGCTGTCAGCGGCGGCCGGCCTGCTGGCCTTCTGCAATCTGGCGCTCGCCGGCGCACCCACCGTCAGCCAGGTCAGGGCCGTCCAGCGACCGACAGACTCGAAGCTCATCGACATCCTGTACAACCTGACCGATCCGGACAACAGCCTGTGCACTGTCTGGGTGCTGGTCAGCAATAACGGCGGCTCCACCTGGAGTATTCCGGCTCGGACCTTCAACAGCGGCAGCGCCGCGGGGCCGAATGTCACCCCCGGTCAAGACAAGTCGATCGTCTGGAATGCCGGGGCCGACGCCCCGGGTTTGTCGGGCAGCATCCGCATCCGCGTCTACGCCGACGACGGCAACGGCATGGCCAGGATGGCCTACGTGGGCTCCGGCCCGTTCCCTTACCAGGGCGGCAGCAATATCCAGGTCAACGCCTTCTGGATCGACAAGTGCGAGGTGACCAACCAGCGGTACTGCGAGTACTTGAACGCCGCCGATCCTGTCGGCACCCACTGGGTCGACACCATGAAGATCACCAAGAACGGGTCGGTCTACGCCGTCATGGGCGGGTGGGAGAACTACCCCGTGTACTACGTGAGCTACGACGATGCCGCGGCCTTTGCCGCGTGGCTGAGTGCGAGGGAAGGCCGCAGTTACCGACTGCCCACTGAACAGGAGTGGGAGAAAGCGGCGTCCTGGAATCCGCAGCTTCAAAGGCGCTATGTGTACGGGTTCCAGCAAGACACGATCGACTGCTCCTGGTGCAACTATCATAACGGTACCGCCTACTGCGTCGGGGGGCCAACACCTGTGGGCTACTACGACGGAACAGGCGGCCGAAACAAAGCCGAGAGCCCCTACGGCTGCTACGACATGAGTGGCAATCTGTGGGAATGGACAAGTAGCTGGTACACGGTGAATCAGTATCGGGTTATCCGCGGCGGCAGTTGGCTCAGCGACGCGGCCCTCTGTGCGTGCACGGACCGCAGCATCGGCACGCCGTCCGGTCGGATCAACTTCATAGGGTTCCGCTTGGTCCTGGACCCATAGGAACCCTTTGTTCTTTGCTCTTTGTCCCCTTGCCCCTCGTGGGGTCCAGGGGCGAAGCCCCTGGTCGCGAGTGAAAAGAGAAGAGCGATGGCAGAAGAGTTGAAGGTAATCGCGGACTTCTACGACTTTATGCTGTGGATGATCCAGCACACAGAGGAGTTTCCGCGTCACCACCGGTACAGCCTTGGTCTGGCGATGGAGAATCGGCTGCAGACCATCCTAACGTTGCTGCTGACCGCCAAGTACTCCCGGGAGAAGGTGGAAGCTCTGAACAAGGCGAATCTGGAGATGGAGGTCCTGCGGTTTCAGGTTCGGTTGGCCAAGGATCTCGGAGTGTTACCGGTCAAGAGCCACGGGTTTGCCGCTCAGACCATGCAGTCGATTGGATCGCAGGTCGGCGGATGGGTGAAAGACAGGAGGCCAACGGCGTGAAACGGTACGGCGGACTCTGGGAGACCCTGGTCTGTTGGGAAAATCTCGTCCTGGCGGCGAGGAAGGCCCAACGGGGCAAGCGCGGTCGGTCCGCCGTGCAGGCATTCAACTTCGACCTGGAGGAGGAGTTGCTTCGCCTGCGTACCGAGTTGATGGACGGGAGCTACAAGCCCGGAGCATTCCGCACGCGGTGGATCACGCTTCCGAAGCCGAGGTTAGTCTCGGCGGCACCGTATCGCGACCGGGTTGCGCATCACGCTCTGATGAACGTCATGGAGCCGATACTGGATCGGCATTTCCATCCGGATAGCTACGCCTGCCGCAAAGGTAAGGGAACACACGGGGCCGCCGACCGGCTTCAGACGCTGATGCGAAAGCACCGGTATGCCCTGCAATGTGACATTCAGAAGTTTTTTCCGAGCATCGACCACGAGATCCTCAAGGGTACGTTCCGCAGGTTGATCAAAGATCGCCGGGTGCTGGGGCTGATGAACCTGATTGTCAATGCCTCCAATGAGCAGCCGCAGGCTACGTGCTGGTTCAGGGGCGACGATCTGTTCACCCCGCTGGAGCGCCGCCGCGGCTTGCCGATCGGCAATTTAACCAGCCAGTGGTTCGCCAACTGGATGCTGAACGGCCTGGATCACTACGTCACGGGCGGCTTGGGGATAGGGGCGTACGTGCGGTACTGCGACGACTTCATTCTGCTGCAAAACGACCGACGGGTGCTCAGGAATGCCCTGAGGGCCATCCGCGAGAAGCTGGCGGCAGTGCGGTTGAAACTGCACGAGCACAAGGTTTTCGTGCGGCCAGTGGATACCGGGCTGACTTTCATCGGCTACCGGATCTGGCCGAGCTACCGGTTGCTTCGGAAGCAGAACATCAGGGCTTTCCGTCGCCGCGTGCGATGGATGCGAAAAGCCTATGCTCAGGGGGAGATTGACTGGAGGGATGTGAAGGCCCGCTTAGCCAGTTGGTTGGGACATGCCAAACGCGCGGACAGCAACCGGCTCGTTCGACGGTTGAGCCGGGAATGGAGGTTCTCAAGGGGCAGAGCCGAACAGGCGTCGGGTTCTCCGCGGCGGCAGTTGGAACAACAACGCAGCCAACTGTGCGTGCACGAACCGCAACAACAACACGCCGTCCAATCGGAACAACAACATAGGGTTCCGCTTGGTCCTGCACTCTCAGGTGACTACGTGTCGCCAGACGCCGGGAATCTCGCGGTTCACGGATCGCGAGGGTGTGGTGGTGAGAGTCCTGGTTCTGCTCCTGTGCTGCAGGATCCCGCGGGCGGGATCTGCGGCCAAACCTGTGTGGTGGGGCCGGAAGGGGCTGGTAGGCTGCGGGCCGAACGCCCCTCCCGGTTTCATAAGACAGTGGTGAAGATGATCATCCCCGAATATGGAGCTGCCTGGGGTCTGCTATGAGAGATCATCATCACGACCTTGCTGCTGCTCTTGCCGGCCTGTTGGTGATCGGCAGGTTCTCCCCAGCGCTGGCCGAGATCAGTTACAGCGATTCAGAGGACCTCGCGGTTGAGCTGCGCGTCAACAACCCCGCCGAGGACGAGAGCGTTGATGTGTGGATCGACGCCCGGGTCAACCGGCCCGCGACGGGCGACACTCCGGATCTGACGGTCGACCTTCAACTCAATGATCCGCGGGAGTATGACAGCGATTCGTTTCCACTCACCCTGACCCCGGTCAGCCGCTCCTGGGCGGACGGAGAACTGAACGCCAGTGTGCCGGCCATCGACGAGAAGGTCATCAGCCCCCGAGACAGCGGCTCGTATGCGGCGGCGGAGAAGATCGAAGCCCGCTACGAGCAAGGCGTGCTCAGGGTAGACCTGCGATATCAGGTATTCAGCACGACCACGCCGGACACCGATCGGGACCAGATCTTCCTGGCGGCGGAAACCGGGGACGGCAGCAACCGAAAGGTGCTGGCCGTATTGTACGACGGTTTTCCAGGGCTATCGCCTGGCGTGATCTCCTGGTGGTCGAACCAGTCCGTGGCCCTGCCCCTGGCGGCGGGGACTTATCGGCTGGTGCTGGTCCGCACGGCGGCGACCGACGCGGCGGTCGGCCAGGCGTTGTATGAGGCAACGCCAACTTATGGATGGCGAGTTCTTGTCGGGTCGTTCACGATTCCCACCTGTGTGCCGAGCGTAACGCAACACACCATCGTGCAGAGCGACGAGTTCTTCACCGCTGTGGACCAGATCTCCTCCCACGTCTCTGACCAGGGGCTGCTGGAGTTCTTCGCCCGCTTCCAGCTCGTGGATCGTGGGGCAACCCTGGGCGAGAACGTGCAGCTGCTGCTGGCCGCGGGCGGGAAGGTGCTGGCCCCGCTTTACGATGGCCGGCCCGGCTCGTGCCCGGGGGTGGTCCGGACCGCGGACCTGCGGAACGGGATCGATCTATCCAAGCTGGAACCGGGATCGTATGAACTGCTGGCCGTTCTGACCCAGGAGACGGACCTCGACGCGGCGGTGACCGCATACGAACTGAACCATGCCGGGCAGCGGGTGACGATCGGAGCGCTGACTGTCGGCACGGCCCCGGGTACCGTGTGTCTCTGGCCGGCGGCCAGCTACTCGACCGCCACCAACACGCTCAACCTCTCCGCGTGGCCCACGGAGGGGCCATCACCGGAGCAGCAGGAGCCGGTCGACGGGGCTACCATCACCTGGTCGCTGAAAGACGCAAGCGAGACGACTCTGGCGGCTGGGTCGCTGGCTTGTCAGTCCTCGACCCAGTTCGTTCCCTGCACCGACCGTCACACGCTGGTGGCCCCCCTGCCGACCGGTTCGTATCGAGTGGACTTCTTACTCACAACGCCTCACAACCGCCGGGGGACCGCCAGCGCCACATTCACCGTCGCCGCGCAATTCGGTGTTTCAGGGCAGGTGATCGACGCCGTGACAAAGTCCCGATTGGATGGCGTAGCGGTTACGGCCGGCGGCGTGTCGGACACGACGCACGACGGCGGCCGGTATGAACTCAAGGGCGTGACGCGAGCCGCGGCCACGACGTTGGTCGCCTCGAAGAGCGGCTACGCCACAACGGCGATCCTCCTGGAGCCGCCCGCACCGTGCCAACAGCTCGTGCAGGACGTGGCCATGACCCCTGCAGTCGGAACCGGCCCGGTGGTGACCACTGCCAGACTTCAGCTCAATGGCTTGTTCCTGTCGGGCCTCGCATTGAAGAACCGCTGTACGGTGGGCGTGGACTGGAACGGCCAGCCGGGCATGGTTGCGTTCTACCTGGACAATGACACGCAACAACTGGACGAGGTCGCCGGCAGCTTTGCCGGAGCATCCTACGAGCTGGACATGGGCGACAAGAGGCTTACCCCTGGACAGCACACGATTCGAATCCGGGCTACGAGCTCGGAGGGACAACCATCCCCCCTGTTTGAGCAGCCGATTCGGTTGATCGCCATTCCCGACGCTCTCAGGGCATTTGCCGACCTGCTGATCGCGGAGACTTCGGCGGAGCGGGAGGGCGAACTGTTTGTGCATGTGGACTACGAGTTCCCGCCTTCTGGCCTGCCTCTGTCTCAACCGATCGATCTCAATCTGGGACCGCTCGGGAAGTTCGGGGCCTCTTTCGGGGTAAATGCCAGTTTTGACTACACACTCAGCGACGGCGAGTTTGAGATCGCCATTGGCGTTACAGCCGAAGGTCGGCAGGGCAAGCGCGGGCGACGACCCACGATTCCGGGACTGACACGTCATCCGAAGATGAAGCTCTACGTGGGTAACCGGGAGATCACGGGCGAGGTCTCGGCCAAACTGGACGGGACCGCCGACTGGCGTGATGGGATTGCCCTCGAGAGTCTGCAGGGCCATGCGGCTATCGCCGGCCGTTTTGAATTGGGCAAGGTTGGCCTGGCTGATCTGCTGGGCCCGGGGCTGTCCACCTCTCTTGGGGCGATTCCCGGGCTGAGCGGAGTGGTGTCCAACTTCGCAGCGAAGATCTACCTGATACCCTCGATCGAAGGCGATGCCGTGTTTGCAGTCAGCCCGGCCTTCAAATTCGACGAGCTGCGAATCGCGGGCGACCTGGGGCTTGAGGCCGCCTATGAACCCAAGATGGGCTCCTGCCAGATGCGGCTGTACGTTGGCGGAAAGCCTGGGGCCACGCTCGTCATTCCGAGGGAGGGCGGCTTGCACTTGGAGGAGATGCGATTCTGGGCGTATGCCGGGGCTTCGTTCGAAATCGCATCCTTCACGATCGGGCCGGTCGAATACGTGTTTGTCAACAAGACATGGCCGACGGCCAGTGCGGAACCGGCGCCAAAGACGGCCGACAGGCTGCCGGCGTACTCGAATGATCCCCTGGAAGTCAATTGCCCACGCCCGATGTCTCGCGACTACCGGGCAGCGGGCCCTGCGCGATTCGTGGGCCAGGGCACCGACAAACCGGGCACGGGAAAACAATCGTCGAGGACGGCGGATCGGCCGCCTCAACCCAACGGTCCGTCCGAGCAGATGCTCGTGGAAAACGTCTTCCCGAATAGTGCCCCTGCTATCGCGGCATCCGGAAACAGCCTGATGCTGCTTTATGTCGAGGACAACGGATTACCCAACGATCTGCAGTTCACGGACATCCACTGGACCCGTTTCGACGGCGGCTCCTGGTCCACCCCGGTGCCGATCCTCCCGGATAGCCGGGCCGAGTTCGGGCCTCAGGTGGCATTCGACGGCAACGGCGACGCCATCGCGGCCTGGGAGCGCGTAAAGGACCCTGCTTTCGACACCCCCGAGCTTCCGGCGATGGCCGCCGAACTGGAGATCGTCTGGGCACGATGGGATCACGCGACCCAGGCATGGACCAGTCCGGCGGCACTGACAAACAACGACTACCTCGACCACGGCCCGCAGATTTGCGGACCGCTGCAAGACGGCAGCCTGTTGCTGGTGTGGACGGGGAACACGCAGAACCTCTTCCTGGGCTACGGCTTGCCCGGGACGGCTTCGAACAGCACGGTCTACTGGTCACGATGGGATCCGGCCAGCCAGGCATGGGGGGCGCTGGCGGCGCTGGTGGGCAACATGACCTGCCAACTATCCGCGAGCCTGGCAGGCAACGGCGACACCGCGGTCTACGCCTGGACGCAGGACATGGACAGCGATCTGGGTACGACGGGTGACCAGGAGCTTTGGACCTGCACGTACACCGGCTCGGGCTGGGGGCCCCCGGTGCAGCGAACCGACAACAGTCTGCCCGACCGCTACGCCCACGCGGCGGTATCGCCTGACGGGATGGTCTACCTCGCGTGGCTGCAGGGCGAGGATCTGGTGATGGATACGAACTTCGCTGGCGCTCCCTCGACCGTGCGGGCCGACTCGCAGACCGCAGGCTTCGCCGACCTGGAGATGACACTGGGGCCGGCGGGGAACCTCGTGCTCATCTGGCAGGAGCAAAGCGAGGATGGCCCTGATGCCAACTGCACCGTGTACGACCCCATTTCCGGCCGCTGGAGCAAGGATATTCCATTGTTCAGCGACGCCGCTTCGGAGCGAGCGTTTTCTGCCGTCTGGGACGACTCCGGCAACCTGACACTGGCCTACAACCGGATCGAGCTTCAGTACGTTACCAGGACCGTCACCTTGGAGGGTGGGCAACAGCTTGAGATTGAAAACGTGCCGGAGCAGGGCCGCGTAGATCTCGGCGTGCTCAAATGCCCGGTTGGAAAAGACCTGATGATTGGCACAAGCGACTTTCTGGTGGAAGGCAGCAGCTATCTCCCGCCGGCTGAACTAAAGCTCTCGGCCACAGTCCACAACGTCGGCAACCTGGCCGTTGAGAATGCCGTGGTGGCATTCTATGATGGTGATCCTGCGAGCGGTGGCGCGGAGATCGCAAGGAAGACAATCAGCGGATGGCTGGACGGCGGAGCGGCTGCCACGGCAGAGGTCAGGTGGACTGTGCCGGAACCGGCGGCGGTGCACGCGCTGTATGCTGTCGCCGATCTTGATGGGGCTCACACCGAAATCGACGACGAGAACAACACCGCAGCCGTTACAGTCGGCGGCACGGATTTATCCCTGATGCTGGTTTCTTCTGAGGCTCGGCAGGATGGCTCCGCCCGCATCATCCTGTCGGTGGTGAATCGCGGGGTCGGCGCGCCGGCGACCTCCGTGGCGCTCAGACCAGCGGGCGGAACGGAGACTCCGATTGCCACGGTCGAAGCTCCGGCCCTCGGAGCGGGCCTGTCCAGCCAAGTGGCTGTGGATCTCCCCGCGGCTATCCTGCAGCCGGGCAACAACCTGTTTACCGCGACGGCTGATGACGCGAACGTGGCCAACGATGTGGATCCTAACAACAACTCAACCACATTCAACGTTCTACTCGTGCATTTCGTCGCGGCAGACCTGGACCACGACGGCGACGTTGACAAAGATGATTACGTCGCTTTCCAGGGCTGTGCTTCTGGGACGGCAATTCCGCTGGCCGCTGGTTGCGGAGGGAAGGACTTCGACGCCGACGGCGACGTGGATCAATCTGACTTCGGTATCTTTCAGCGCTGCTACAGCGGCGAGAACAGATCCGCCGACCCGGCGTGCGCGAACTGAAGGTGTACGGGTTGCGAAGTACGGAGCCTCTGTTGCGGCTCGAGACACTCATGTGGCTCGCTTCAGACAACTGGTCAGTCAAGACGTCGCGCGAGAAGCGGTTCGACGCCGAAACCATAGCGGGAGTTCAGCTTACGCGCGGAAGAACACGTTAGATGAGGAGGACGACGGATGAGACACATTCGGACGAAAGGTATCGTGCTGTGGATGGTACCTCTGGCGGGAGTGAGCGGGCAAGCGTGGGCCCAGGAAGGTCCGCGAGTGGAGAACGTGACGGCCGTCCAGATGCCGGGGGCGGAGCGGCGGGTGCAGATTCAGTATGACATCTCTGATGCAGACTCGGGACTGTGCACGGTGTGGGTGCTGGCTGGGCGGGTAGTGGACGACGAGGTTCCGGCGTGGGACATTCCGGCCATCACGCTGACGGGCACGAACAGCATCGGGCCCAACGTTACGACCACGCCAACACCGGTCCGAAAGACCGTCATCTGGGACGCGGGAGCGGACATTCCGGGGATCGCGGGTCGCTTTCGGATCCGCGTGTACGCGGACGATGGCAACGGCATGGCCAATATGGTCTTCGTCGCTCAGGATGCCCAGTACTCGCTTGGGGGTTACTGGATCGACAAGTACGAGGTGACCAATCAGCGCTACTGCGAGTACCTCAACAGCGTAGACGCGGCGAGGGCGACGGCCCACTACGACAGCCAGATGGAGATCACCAAGAAGGGATCGGTCTACACCGTGAACGAGGGCCGGCAGAACTACCCGCTACGCTACGTCAGCTATAACGACGCCGTCGATTTCGCGCTCTGGCTCAGCCAACGCGAAGGTCGGACCTATCGCCTTCCCTCAGCGGACGAGTGGTACAAGGCCGCGGCCTGGGACCCGGTGGCCAAGAAGCACTGGACCTACGGGTTTCAGCGCGACACGATCGACTGCGACTGGTGCGTATACAACGGAACGAGTTGCGGAAACAACGGCCCACGCGTTGTGGGGTACTTCAACGGAAAGGACGGGCGAAACGACGCTAGAAGCTACTACGGCTGCTATGACATGTCCGGCAACCTGTGGGAATGGACCAGCCAGTTGTCCGGCTCCTATCGGGTTATCCGCGGCGGCGGTTGGTACCACAACGCGAACGGCTGCGCTTGCTCGAACCGCGACGACGACGCGCCGTCCGCTCGGAACGGCAGCTTAGGGTTCCGCTTGGTCCTGGACTTGGAGGAGTAACGCTTTGCTCTTTGTTCCCTTACTCTTTGCCGCGAGCGAAGCGAGCGTCGCGTTGTTTTGGATTTGAGAGATGGCGCAGGAACTGAAGGTCATCGCTGACTTCTATGATTTCACGCTGTGGCCGGAACAACAACATCGGGTTCCGGTCGGTCCTGCACCTTCAGAAGGTGCTCGCGGGCGCCCGACCCAGAATCACATGGTTCACGGATCGTGCGAGGGTGGTCTTGAAAGTCCTGGCCCTGTTCCTGTGCTGGCTTCGGAGGGTATTCTCGAAGCCGGCCAAATCTACGCAGTGCAGCCAGGTGGGGCTAGTAGGCAGCGAGCCGACGGTCCCACCCGGCTGTTTTGCGAGGGCATGGGAGAAACAGCAGCATGAGAAGCAAATCACACTGCTGGCCGTTGGGGCGTTTCGTCAGACCTGCACAAGTGCTGACGATTGCCGTGTCGGCAATTGTGGTGTCCCCGGTGGTGGCTCAGATGGGCAACCTGGCATACAAGGAAAGCGATGAGTTTGGGCTCGATGCTAGGCTCGGCCAGCCATCTTACGGGGAGAGTTCCCAGGATACGGAGTTGACGCTGACGCCGATCGCGCGGACATGGGGAAGCGCGGATCTTGACGTCGATACGCGCAGGGTGCCGGAGAGCATCGAGATTGGTCCGAACGACTGGCGCATCGTGTCGGGGGCCTCGCTGACAGTCGTCGGCCAAGTCTACGATTCGGGCCACGTGCCCCTGGAAGGCGTGGACATCGGGGTTGAGGATCCTCTCCTCATGCAATCCATCCAGCAGGCCGCAACCACAGACGAGACAGGCTGGTTTACATACACGATCAACACCGTGCCAGCGACAACCTCAGGCAACTACTCCTTTGTGTTCTATGCAGGCTGGTCAGGACACTGTTACAGCACGGTGACGGTCGTGGTGTTGCCCGCTCACGAGCCGGATGTTGTCTTGGGCGGTTATGAACTCACGGTCGGTGTGAATGGTGTGCAGCCGCTCGAACCCGCTGGCCAACTGTTGAACCGCCGGACTGCGAACGGGTACATACCGCGACTGACGAGTGAGCAGCGAACCAATGGGGCAGCGGCGTTCATCGGGAAGATCGGGGATTATGGTCGAGATGTTGTGGAAGGGGTGGTCTCCGACCCGATGACATGGGTGGGTGTTGTGGGTACGGCTGGCTGCTTCATCCCGACAGGTGTCACGCAGGCGACCCTGTGCCCGATCGGTATCACGATCCTGTCGACCTCCGTGGCCAAGACGGCCGTCGTTCAAGGGGCCCACAACATCGCGGATGCGACGGATCTGAGTAACGAGGACAAGGCGGCCGTTCATGACGCGATCAACGCGGGCGATTTCCTCTGGTCGGTCGCGACGCTGGATACGGCCGGCGGCGTGGTCGAGACGACCTCGGGCCTCTCGGATGTCGTCAGCGCCACGTACAACCTGGTGCCGGCCTCCGATGGAGACTACGAACGCATCATCCTGGTCGGCAGCAGCGGCGACCAGACGCAGGCATTCTGTTTGTGGCGGAAGCCGCACCCCGCGGCCGGTATCTCACTGGACCGCTGGTGGGCGTACGCAGGGACCGGCCCCATGAACGTGGAACTCGAGGTCGGAATCGAGAACGACGAATCATACACGCTCAGCTTGGTGATGCCTGGCGATGGGACGCCGAGCGACTACTGGGTCATGGGAGATTACCCCTACGCAACTGTCGACCACGACAGCGTTGAACGTGAGTTTCTCCAGCAAGGCACCCTGTATACGGCAACGCTGGGTCGGCTGTCTGCCGGGCTCCATACGATACAGGTCTACGACCTGAGGCCAAGCACGGAGCCTTCGATGGGGCAGGTCCGGTTCATCCTCGATGGGCCGTCGAAGGAGTATTCCTATTTCGCGGTGTTCATCGCCGACCGGCCAGGACTGACCGATGGCGATATCCAGGGAATCTCGTTTGAGGATCATGCCGGCAACATCCTCAGCATAGGGTCCGTACTCGAACTGGCGCAGACTTTCTCTCCCCGGCTGTTCTTTGACGCGCGAGAGAATTACTTTCCTCAGACCGTGGAGGACACGCTGAGCGCAGGCGCGGATCTTGTGGAACCGCGGGACGGTCCCCAGGATGTGCTGATGCACGTACATACCACCGATGACCTGTTGCTGGCTGCTCGCCGTTTCGGCAGCGGCGGAGACCTTGACAAACGGTGGTTGGATCTTCCAGGCACGGGGCCCAACGCGCTCGGGACCGTGAATGGAACACCGGCGAATCCGCTGATGTACGCAACCGTGGTCCAAGAGGAGGACGCAACCGGACGATACGTCGTGATCAGCTATCTACTCCATTATGGATACAGCAACTGGAAGCAGCACGGCGGCTACAACAACCACGAATGCGACTGGGAAGGGGGTTTTGTATACCTGAAGCAGGACCAGACGGCTCCCGGTGCGCCGTACCGGCCGTTCCGTGTGGCGTACTCGCAGCATGAGAAATGGATGTTCAACCTTAGCCCCCTATGGCAGACTTCAGGTGGCGAGTACGCGAACTGGGGCTGCCTGATTCAGCACAATCGTGTATGCGGGACGCCCCACTGGACCCACCCTTACCTTTATGTGGGGCGCGGCGGCCACGCGAGTTACTTTCAGGCCGGTGAGAGGGAATACCGCGTGGGGCTCGATAAGTTCGTTGAGGAGTTCAATGGCCGTCTGCCTGCGGCTGAGTCTCGTGTCATTCTGCTGAGTCGGGTGACCGAGGCAAGAGTCAGCGGCCAAGGGTGGCTCGTCTACCCGGGAAACTGGGGTCAGCCGGACCTTCCGGATGCGCCGGGCGAAGGAAACGATGACGCAGGCGACAGCGGGCCCGTCGGACCGGTTTTCGCCGGACCCAGGCTCGGCGAGTTGCAGGCGGGGGCACGATGGCTCGATCCCCTTCACTGGCCGACGATGGGCGCGGATTTCGGGAACTGGTGCCATACTGTCAGCGGGTTAGGCAGTGAGGATCCTGATCTGGACGGCTTCATCGGCGTCCTCGACAACTGCCCGCAGAATCCCAATCCGGACCAGGCCGACACTGACGGCGATGGTGTCGGGGACGTCTGCGATCACTGCCCTGGGACAACGTTGGGAATCACGGTCTCGAGCCTTGGGTGCCCGGCGTCTCAGGCTGATGATGATCTGGACGGCGACGTCGATCAGCAGGACTTCGGTTCCATGCAGGTCTGCTTCGGCGAGTCTCCTGTGTCCTCGACCTGCCACTGGGCCGATCTCGATCACAACGGAAGTGTCAATCGGGCAGATGTGGACATCTTCCTGCGGTGCAGCAATGGGCCGGCAGTCCCTGCGGACCCGACTTGTGCGAACTGAAGCTGTGTCGCTCGTAGGGCGAGGAAGCTCAGCCCCTCAGTTCGAAGTTCATCCGGATCGCCCCGTAGATCTTCTGGATCAGTTCCTCGGACAGGTCGAGGATGATCTCGCGTGTCCGGCCGTAGCGACCGCGGGAGAGGACGCGGCTGCGGACCAGGGAGTACATGTCCAGTTCGTCGAGCAGGTCGCCGAAGGCCCGGCCGGTCATGGCCCGCAGGCCGGTCCGGTCGCAGAAGCCCTGGTAGGCGTCGTAGGCGTCGCCGGTGCCGATGGGCGCGCCCTTGGCTCGGCTGGTGGCCTCGATCACGGCGGCCATGGCCGCCTGGAGCTGCACGGGGGCCGAGCGCAGCAGGGTGAGATAACGGTCGCGGTCGAGTTCCAGGGCGGCGTTATCCACCAGGGCCAGGGTGATCGTGCTCCCGGCCTTCTCGGCCAGGTAGGCACTCTTGCCCAGCAAGGCGACGGCCTGGCGGGCGTCGCCGTGATCCTGGCTGGCCATGGCGGCGATCTTCTCCACCACGCCGGGCTGGACGCTGCCGGGTAAGAGGGCCTTCTCGACGCGGATGCGCAGGATGTGCTGGAGGTCCACGGCGTCGTAGGGTTTGAAGATGAGCTCGTTGAGCTTCAGGAACGACTTGACGCGCGGGTCGAGGTGATCCGGCCAGTTCAGTCGGTTCGACACGAACACGAGAATCAGCTTCGCCTGGATGCGCTGCGGCAGGCGGCGGACCAGGAAGGTCATGAAGGCGTCGCGGTCGCGCCGGACGTTGTCGACCTCGTCGATGAACAGGATCAGGTATCCCGGGTAGCTGGCAAGTTCGGCCTCGATGCGGAGCATGAGCTCCTCGAGGGAGATGCCCTTCTTGTAGCGCCGGCTGGCGCCGAGCATGCAGGCGAGGTCGTTGAGGGCCCGGAAGCACGGCCGGGGTGTGGACAGGTCGAGGTGTTCGTGGCGGACGGGCACGTTCTTGGCCCGGGCCATTTCGGCCAGCAGGTTGAGGAAGAAGCTCAGGGTGAGCGTCTTGCCGGTGCCGGTCTTGCCCCAGATGGCCAGATGACAGGGGTGATCGCCGCGCAGCACGCCGGCGAAGTGGCTGCTGAGCTCCTGGATCTCGGCATCGCGGACGTTGGCGTTGAAGATCTCCTCGAGCACCGCGAGCTGCTCGGAGCGAATGAGCTGTTCGTCATCCAGGAATCGCCGGTCCTTGATGATGGCGTTGCCGACCATGTGCTGGATGCGGCTGGCCATCCTTGATCGTACGGTTGTCGGTTCCATTGGAAAAGCACCTCCGAGATGCTCCAGTGGAAGCACCGGTATATAAATCTTCCGCCCGCCAGTGAGAGTGGTGTTCCGATGGAACCTCCCCGCGGGCCGGAGCAGGTTCCATGCATTCTGGGTTTTTCCCAGAAGGTCCCGGGGCCGGTAGCCCGGGCGGGGTTTATAAGCGTCGTCCCGTAGTAATAGTAAGTAGTAGGTAGTAGTAGTTAGTAAATAAAGAGGAGAGAGAGGAGAGAGAAGAGAGAATGTTCCAGTGGAAAACTACTGGCTCTGGTGACCGGACTTTGATCCGCCCAAAGACCCTGCCCCAAAAATCGCGGTGAGTTGTCTGCCGCCTTGCGCAGTGGGAGAGGCGAGGGACATGGGGAGGTCCAAGCACGCAAGGGGCTATTTTTCGAGCCGCCTTCGCCTGATCAGCATGCCTATCCCACCGAATGCCAGCAGCGCCATCACAGCGGGCTCAGGAACCGCGACGACGCGGAAACCGATACTGGTGAACTCCTGTGTCGACTGATACGACCAGAAGCGATTCAGTGGATGCAAATCGAAGTGCCGGCCCGTGTAAGCCCCGCCTCTGACTCCGCGAAGTGAATCGCTCAGCACAGCCTCATTCCATTCATCCACGTTACCACCTTGGTCGAATGTGCCATAGGGGCTTCCGCTGTTCTCGAATTCACCGACCTGCGTACGCCAGTATGGACTACCGATCGAGTAAACAGGGTAACCACTTTCATACTCAAAGAAATTCGCGTTATTGCCAGGGTCAGGATTAAGAACAGTGTGGCTGGGTATCGTATCGGATCCTGTAGGGTAGTCCCAGTAGTTGCCCGTCACGCCGTCGTTCTTGTGATACGCCGCCTTGTACCACTCATCCTCACTTGGGATTGCCCATTTCCAGTCGGCGTTACGGCTGACGGCTTGAAGATCCGTGTTTGTCAATGCGCCGTTCAGTGCGTAGGCACCCGTTTCCGTGGTACCGGAGCCCTGTGCGCCCGTTGGTTGGCCATTGTGCAGCCAGTTGGCGAAACGCGCCGAGTCGCCCCAACTTACCAAGTTCACTGGGCGGTCGGCGTAGTCGCTCGCCACGCTGTACGTGTAGTTGCCCGGCGTGCCGCTGCGCTGGATCTTGCAGCCATGGGTGCTCGTCCACATGTTCGTGTTGTAGAGCCCGTACGGATCGGTAACCGCCACGGCGTTCAGGAATGCCGTGTACTGAGCGGCCGTCACCTCGTATTTGCCGATGTTGTAGGTGTAGTCCACGCGGCCAAACCCTTCCGGACGCTGGTCCAGCCTATACCGTATATCAGCAGCGCTCCCCGGATTACCCACGGGCACGGTCTCGATGTTCACCGCAAACGCCGTGCCGACCAGGAGCCCAGTCACCACACAAACCGATACCATCGCCTTGAGAGCTGTCATGTTCTCCTCCTCGTGTCGATGTGCGTCTCTGGTGGAAGGTCGCTAAACCTCCCTCCGAGACAATCCCCTGCAGTGTACCAGCGCGCCCCTTTCGCGCCTATCTCAACTCCGAGAATCTGCGTTTTTACCGTAAGGCTGCGATCTTCGCCCGACAGCCAAGCGGTGGCAGTCCCCGCCCCAAAGGCCGACCATTGATCGACATAGGTAGGCCCTCGCGGGCTGTCCCTGTCACACCACCGGGCGTACGGGTCACGTACCACGGCGGTTCGACCGGGTTAAGCGTCGGAAGGCGCGGCTACTCGGGGAAGGTCGATCGAGTCGAAATAGCGGTTTCGCAGTGCTTGTTGAACCGCCGGGTGGCCTGACATCCGCCAGAACCCGGTCGGAGAGCCGGCGGCGACCGCTGCGTTGAACTCGGGCACGCCTCGACGGCGCAGTTCCTTGAAGCGGTTCCGCCCGTTCTTCCACTGCCGCCAAAGGTACATGCGTAGCCTCCGGCGAATCCACGCGTCCAGGTTTGAGAGCACCCGTGGAGTTTGGCAGAAGCCAAAGTAGCCGCGCCAGCCAAGCAGGTAAGGCGCTAACTTCTCAATCAGCTTCGGCAAACTGGTTCCCAGCGTCCGGCGAGTAAGTTCCCGGACTCGCGTCTTGAATCGCTCGAGTGCCTTTGGCGCTATCCGCCGTTCGCTCCCGTCGTTCGAGATGCTAAAGCCCAGGAACTTCCGCTCCGCGGGTCGAGCGACCGCGCTTTTCGACTCGTTCACCTTCAGCCGAAGCTGGGTGGTCAGAAAGCGACAGATGCTGGCCATGAGGCGTTCACCCGCGCGCTGACTGCGAACATAGATGTTACAGTCATCCGCATAGCGGCAGAAACGGTGGCCGCGACGTGTCAGCTCCTGATCGAGGTCGTCCAGCACCAGGTTACTCAACAACGGGGAAAGAGGACCCCCTTGAGGTGTCCCCTCGTCGTTCGGACAGACCAACCCGTTTTCCATCACCCCGGCATTCAAGAATGCCCGGATCAGTTTCAGCACACGCTTATCCGTCACCCGTCGCGCGACGCGCGCCATCAGTATGTCATGGTTAACTCGATCGAAGAATTTTTCAAGATCGATGTCAACCACGTGGTTGTAGCCCTCGGCAATGTAACGTTGCGCTTGGGCCACCGCCTGATGGGCTGAGCGTCCCGGCCGGAAGCCGTAGCTGTGCTCGGAAAACGTCGGATCCCAACGCTTCTGGAGGACCTGCAACACCGCTTGCTGGATCAGTCGGTCGACGACACAGGGCACGCCGAGTTTTCTGACCCCGCCGTCCGGCTTGGGGATTTCGACCCGTTTCACCGGTTGCGGTGCGTAGACCCCCTGGAGTAGTTGGCCGCGAATGGCTGGCCAGTGCTCCCGCAGGTACGCCGCGGATTCGTCGATACTCAGGCCGTCGACGCCCGGGCTACCCTTATTGGCACGAACGCGTTTCCAGGCTATTTCGAGGTTCTGTCGATCGCACACCTCCTCTATAAGCCGTTCTTCTTCTGCCGGGCTTTCGGGGGTTCGCTTCGCCGCGAGTGGTTCGGTCCCTTGGCGATCGGCGCCCAGGGTTTCACCCCGATCCACCGCCGCAAAGGCCAGAGGCAATTGCTTGTACTGGGTTTTCTGCCGCGTTCCACTCATGAGTCGCGAGTCCTACTTGCCACTCCCAGTCGTTCGGGCCTTCAGCATGACGCTACGGCCTTGCGATCCCTGGCCGTTTCTGCCCTTTCGAGTCAGTGTCTCGATCGAGCCGGCCGGCGATCCGTGCCTACTATGCCCTCTGCTGACTTCTGCGTCGCGGTCAGGTCACCTTACGGTTCCCTCAGTCCCGAATCCGGGACACGGCGCAGACCTCCCGAGGTAAGTTCGACCGCCTTCGCCGCACACCTGCCGGATCTACAGCCTTGGCCCTTGATGGATATGGACTTCGCGATTAGTCGCCCGCTCGTCCGACCAAGGACGCCTCGTATCCGATTTCTGTTCGTCAGGTCACGGCTTTGCTCCACGCTGTCTTCAGACGCCACCTCACGATGACGCCTTTGCGTTCTCGCTAATCCTTTACCTCCATCAGGTTGGATGGGGGACTCTCACCCCCAAGCTGTCAAACATACTCGGCGCACGACGGAGCGGCTTCGCCGCAGGATGGGCGGGGTAGCGTCTTGGCGTGGGGGGTGAGCAAGCACCGTCAGTAGCGCGGTATCCTCCCGGGCTTTCCGGCCGTGGGGCCGGAAGCTCGTTTGGGACTCCTGACTGGAGGATATCGTCGTGACCGAACTCCGCAAACGCATGATCGAGGACATGCAGCTGGCCGGCCTCTCCAAGGGCACGCTGGAGGCCTACGTCCGATCGGTGCGGCAACTGGCCGCTCATTACCGGCTCTCGCCCGACCGGATCAGCGAGCGTCAGCTCCGCGATTACCTTATCCACCTGCGGGACGTGCGGCGTTTCGCCAAGGGCACATTCCAGCAGCACTTCTTCGCCATCAAGTTCTTCTTCGTCAACACGCTGGGCTACGACTGGCCGCTGCTCACGAAAAAAAAGTTCGCCCGCCCCTGTGCAAGCGTCTGCCCAACGTCCGCAGCGACCGGGACTGCCGCCGCCTGATCGCCGCCCTCCACCAGCCGGTCTATCGCGGCTGTTTCGCCCTGATCTACGCCTGCGGCCTGCGGATCGGCGAAGCCGTCGGACTGCCCGTTTCCGGTGTTGACTCCAAGCAGATGCTCCTGAACGTGATCGGCAAACGCAACCGGCAACGCGCCTTGCCTCTGGCCGAGCCCGTCCTGCTCATGCTCCGCGAGGTCTGGAAGATTCATCGCAACCCCAAGTGGCTCTTCTCCGACCGCAAGGGTGCCTCGCATCTGTCTCCTGATGCCGCCCGCAAAGCCTTCAATGCAGCCCGGGCACAGTGCGGCTTCGATGACCGCTTCACGCCCCACACGTTTCGCCACAGCTTCGCCACCCTGCTCCTGGAAAAGGGCGTCAACCTCCGCGTCGTGCAGATCCTGCTGGGGCACGCCAGCATCCGCTCCACCCAGATCTACACGCACTTGAGCGAGCCCCTGCGCCGTGACCTGCGCCAGTTGCTCGGCGACTTCTTCGCCGGCCTCTTCTGATGGGAGGACCGGCCATGAAGGACCACCGTATCGAGCTGGCGGACGTGGTCCGCCGGCTCCAGGACGACTATGTCGCCCGGTTCGGGCACCTCATGATGCCCTCCCAGAAAAAGGCCCTGGCCGACATCGCCGCCTGCAGGACCGCCCGGATGGGCGGCCATCAATACCAATGCCGCGATTGCGGGCAGTCGTTCTGGATCTACCACGGCTGCCGCAATCGCGCCTGTCCCGCCTGTCATGGCCGCCAGATCCGCGAATGGCTGGCAGCCCGGCAGGCGGAGCTTCTGCCGTGCGACTACTACCACATAGTCGCCACGGTCCCGGAAGAGATCCGTCATCTCTTCCTGTCCGATCAGAAGTTCGCGTACACCCTGTTCATGAAAACCGTCGCCGGCGCGGTCATCGACCTCACGGGCGATCGCAAGTACCTCGGGGCCACGCCCGGCATTCTGATGGTCCTGCACACCTGGACCGGCCAGATGGGCTACCATCCCCACGTCCACCTGCTGGTCACCGGCGGCGGCGTCTCCGACGACAAGCAATCCTGGTGCGAACCGCCGGGGGCATTCCTGCTGCCGGTCAAGGCCCTCTCCAAGCTGATCGCCGCCCGGTTCCGGGACGCCCTCCAGAAGGCCAGGCCGGACGCCTTCGCCAGCCTGCCGCGAAAGACCTGGAAGCAGCCCTGGTGCACCTTCTGCAAGCACTACGGCCGGGGCCGACAGGCGGTCGTGGATTACCTGGCCCGCTATGCCTTCCGCATCGCCCTCACCAACGGCCGCCTCGTGGACATGGACAATACTCATGTGACCTTCAAGTACAAGCAGCGGGAAACGGGAGAGTCCAAGACGTGTCGCTTGACCGGTGTTGAGTTCCTCCGCCGGTTCCTGATGCACGTCCTGCCCAAGGGGTTCCACAAGCTGCGCTATTACGGGCTCTGGCATCCCTCGAAACGTCATCTTCAGCAACGGGCACGGCTGCTGCTGGCCTTGCTCGAGGGACAACCATCCCACCAGTCCCTGCTGGTCGCGGATCTGGCCCAGGAAGCGGACCCCTCGGGGAACGGTGAAGACGCCGAGAAGGGCTTCTCGCCTGCCTGCCCCCACTGCGGAAGCCGTCAGGTGGCTCTTCTGCAAGTGAGGGCCCGCGGCCCCGGTCCGTAGGTCAGCAGCCGGTCGACCTTGACCGTCCGGCCATCCACTGATCGGTGTGCTTCCAGACCGGCTTGCCCTTACCTCCCGTGAGGACGGCAAGCATCAGGCCTGCTCAGCGCGTTCTTGCACATCGCGAGCACGCCTCAGGCTACCGCTACGCCGCGAGCCCCCCAGAACCCGTCGAACATCCCAATCCGCTCTCGAAATGCACTCCTTTCGATGCGACCATCCCCCGCCCCCACCCATCCTGCGGCGAGAGCACTTCGTCCAATAGGCTTTTGGCGTCGGCTCCGCAACGCAAAAAGCCATATCTATTCCCCGCCACCGGCAATGGTCCGGTCCCGGAGCCTCCTCATGCCGGAGGGGATTCGTTCCTAAGTGCTTGTTTTGTAGGATGTTGCGATGGTGCGCTTGGGGAGCTGCGCTCTTTGGATAGAGCCTCTGACTGGGCGTAAGCGCCGCAATCACCGTAAAGTATTTATACATGAGCTTCCCGTAAGGCCTCATGCCTGTTGCCTATCCCGATCCGCTCTTTCCCATCGGCCAGTTCTTCGAGTCCCTGCTCCCGGACTTCATTCTGGCCTTCACGTTCTTCACCGCGTTGACGTACGCGGTGCTGGGCAAACGCTTCGACCACCAGCGCTCAGCCGTGGCCATGGCTGCGGCTGTCGGGCTGGCACTGGCTGCCGGCCTGGTGGCCTGGGAGTACCAGCGCGGCTGGTCGATCCGCAACCTGGGGCCAATCGCCATCGGGTTCGCCGTGATCCTGCTGGCTATGATCATGTTTCAGGGGATCCGCCAGACCGGCGGATCCTGGGCGGGCGCGGGCATTGCCTTCGGGGCCAGCATCCTCGTGGCCTGGATACTGGGCGTGGACTGGCCGATCGCCCCGCAGGTGATCCAGAGCCTGGCCATCGTGGCCCTGATCGTCGGGATCGTGGCGTTTGTGCAGCATCACCACGGGGCTTTGCCGCGGGCGCAGTTCGTGCCGGCAGCCATCCGGCCGGAGCTCAGGGGCATCCGCCACGACATGAGCGACCTGTACGCGGACCGGCGGGTCGGCGACCAGATCGGCGAGGCCCTCGCCGGGCTGCGTCAGCGAACCGCATCCCTGGTCGAGCACCCGCAGGAAGCGCCGCACTTCATGGCCCAGCTGGAGCGCATCCTGCCTGCGGCGGGCTGGCTGACCGAGCGGCTGGCCAAGCTCCGGGCTCAGGCCCACGACGTGCGTAAGGGGCATGTAGCCCGGATCGATCAGCTTCGACACCTGATCGACAAGCTACCCCCGGAATCCCGCAGGAAGGCCGAGCGCGAGCTGGCGGCCCGGTATGCCGAGCTGCACATGGACAAGCGGCTCGATCGGCTCGATGCGGCGGTGGCGGAGAACGAGCGCCGCATCGGGGATCTTACGCGCGAGGCCCAGGCAGCGGTGGGCCGGCATGACTACCGCAAGCTGGCCGAGCTGCTGGAGGCGGCCGACAAACTGCAGGTGCACAACAGCAAGCTGCTGGCGATCATCGAGCGCAGCGAGCAGAAGCTTGCCAGGGTGGCCCGAGACCTGGCCAAGCAGATGGGCGAGGCGGCGGAAGAATGAGCCGCCACTGCTCTTATGGCGACGCGCCAGCGCGCCAGGATGACGAGATCCGCGATCAGGCTGCTTACGCTCACGCGGAGCGGATGCTCGATCGGTACGGGATCACCTATATCTACTACCATCCGGAGATTCTGCTGGGAATCGTTCCGGGGACGGCGCTGGCGGAGGAGTTCTATGCCCGCTGGCGGGAAGCAGATCGCCGGGCAGGAAGACCACGAGACTGGTTCGGGCGCCGCGGCGAGCCGCGTCATATGGACGACGTGCTCCGCGATATGCTGGAAGGCGATGCGTGGAGCCAGGATATCTTCGGACCCGGGAGCGAGCGGCGGTATTGGTAGACAGCTGTTGATACTCTTTCTGAGAAATGCGCCTATCGCTGCGATTACGAAACGTCCAGCCAGGTCAGCACCTCGACGAGCGGTTTCTGATCCGGGCCGATCTGCTGGATCGCCTTGTGGCAAGCGCCGGCGGCCTCCGGCGAGGTGGCCAGGAGCACGATGCCGTCGAAGCCGGCGGCGCGGAGCTTGTTCAGGTTCTCACGCGTGTCCGACTTGCCGGTCTCGACCTCGATGGCGATGCGTTCGCCGGGCCGCTGGGCCAGCAGGTCGATGATGCCATCTCCGGCCACGGCATGCTCGCGGGTCACGTCGTAACCTTCGGCGTCGTAGAAGTCAGCGGCCCTGCCGACCCAGTACCGGTGTTCCAAGCTGGCGCGGGGGACAGGGCCGGGATCGAGCCCGATGCGGGCGCAGAACGTCCGGCCCGGATCGGTGAGCGTATACAGCACCACCTGGCCGGAGCGGGTGGCGATGGCGACGGCCTCGATGAGGCCGGCGCCGGCGAGATGCTGGCGGATGGCATTGCCTTTACGGCGGGACAGGTTCAGCCGCTGGTACCGGGAGACGGTGGTGGACAACGGCCTGGCGGCCACGTCCGCCAGGAAGCGGATCTCCTCCCGAGACATCTCGGGAAGCGTCCCGGGTGGCTGGTCCTGTGAATCATCCGATGAATCACTGGATGTATATGATTCGGAGGGATTCATCGGTGATTCTCTGGGGGATGGTGGGTGGGGATTATTCTCTTCATTCTTATCCGCGGCCGGAACTGGCGGGACGACCTGAGAGGAGTCCATCTCGAGGTTACCCGGGCTGGAATCGGCGGAACAAGTGGCCATTCGTCCCCGGACTTCATCATCGCATACTGAGCCCTCTTCGATTGGAAATCGCGGAACCCGGACCAGGAAGGGTTCGGGGTATTCGTCGGCCAGGCGGACGACGGCGCTGCCGATGGGCAGCGTGCTCAATGCTTCCTTCTGCTCGTCGGTCAGGTTCATGGCCCCGGCGATGGTCTGGATGTCGCCGCGGAGCTTCTGGCTCAGGGCCAGGGTGGCATAGGAGTTGGCAAAGGCCACCTTGCTGAGCAGGGAGGCGGACTGATCGATAAAAACGTACCCCATGCCATACTGGCGGATCATTCGGATGGAGTTCTCCAGCATGGATTCCCTGGCCTCGGGGGCCTTCTGGAGCAGCAGGTTGTGGGCTTCTTCCAGCACGATCAAGTTGGTCAGTTCCCCCCTTGGCCCCTGGGCCAGGCGGTACCGGTATAGATATAAGGTCAGGGCCTCGGAGAACAGGGAACGATCGGCGTTGCTGGACAGGCCGTCCATTTCGAGGACGACGTTGTGGTTCAGCAGGTCGCGGACATGGCTGTTGTCCTGGGTGTTGATGACCGAGCCGAACTCGCCATAGGTCATGGCCAGCAGGATCCTTTCGGCCGAGGCCTGCCACAGGGCGGCTCTTCCTCTCAGCCGGGCGGCTTGCAGCCAGACCAGCAGGTCCTGGATGGTGGGCCAGCGGCCGGGCTGGCCGCCAAAAACGCCGGCGTCGCGGAACAGCTTGTCCAGGCCGGCTACGAGCAGGCTGATGACGCCCTCGCCTCCGAGGTAGGCGGAGGCGATGACGTCGACGATGAGCTTGATCCAGACATTCGGCTCGCAGCCGGGCGGCGGGATCAGGGGGTTGAACCGGAAGGGAGAGACATCCCGCCCGATGGTGTACACGTGAAGATCGGGCTGGATGGCCATCAGGTCGCGGTAGCCGCGTTTCCAGTCGAGTGCGAGGACCTTGATGCCACGGGCCATCATGCCCTGCATCAGGACGAAGGTGAGGTTGGTCTTGCCGGAGCCGCTTCGGCCGGCGACGAGGATGTGCTCCTTCAATCGATGGCTCTTGAGGAAGAACGGGTACAGCTCGCGCTGGCCGTAGGAGACGTTGCCGACCTGGATGTCGCCGGCCAGGGCAAAGGCCCGATCGGGCGGCGGGAAAGGTGATCGGTCGGGCATGTAGTTCTGCCCAAGATGCCGTGCGGCCAGCAGCTCGAGCGTCTGCTCGAGGTCGGCCTTGCCGGCCGGGTCGGATTCGGCCAGGTACACCGACCACAGGCGATCGATCCTGGGGCCCAGGACGGGCCGGAGCTTGCGGCAGAGTTCCTGAACACGAAGCATCATGGCTGATCACCCCCGTCGTCACCCAGGATCTGCAGCTTGCGGAAGGCGGACAGATACTGCTGGGCGGACTCAGGCAGGCCTTCGCGGATCCGGGAGACATCTCGCCAGAAGGTGATCCGTTCGGCGCGCTGCTCGGAGCGCAGGTCCTGCATCCGCTTCTCATAAGCGGCATAGGCCTCATCCGGCGCCGGGCGCCCGTGTCGGGCCAGTTCGTTGAACGCGTAGCACTCGGACCACAGGATGTCGAGCATGTTCCGCTGGTAGGCTTCCTGACGCCGGCGGACCTGGCCGAGGATGTCATCGAGCGCCATCCAGCTGGTGTGCTTCCGATCGAACAGGCCGGCGGTCTCCGGTTCATGAGCCGGCACGGCGAAGTAGCCCTGGTGGATCAGGTCTTCGACGGTCTGGGGACCGTCATCTATTCCATGGGCGGGCTGAGTCCGCGGTGTTGGCGTCTGGACATAAGAAAGAGGCCGGAGGCTGTAGAGGGGTGTGGTCTGCAGATTGCCGTAAAGCCGATGCCGGCCGTACTGGTAATGATACGCTCTGCCGGCGTACGCCGGCTGCGTGTTTCGTGACAGGTCAGTTTGGTACATGGGATCACCTCGGATGTGAGTTCTCTGCAGTGGTGAATGCGGCGGAGTTTATATGCTTTACGCTTTTGACACCGCTGGGCAGTGGTAACAGGCGTTGCCGGGCGGAGGGTCCTGCCTGGGGGCCCAACGGGGCCTCTACGGGGCAGTGACAGGAAAAGTATTTATCTGCAGGCCTCTTTCGGGCACCGTGAGGTGATCGTTCATGGCAAGACCGTTCAAGTGCCCGTACTGCAAGTCGCCGGAGACGGTAAGCAAGGGCGTCCGCCGCAACAAGACCGTCGGAGCCCGGCGGGTCCGTCGGTGCAAGGCCTGCGGGCGCAAGTTCACGCCCAGGAACCAGTAGCCGCTGGGCAAGCAATGGAGCAACCAGTGGAGGGACTGATGGCGCTGCCCTGACCCCCAATGATGCAGGACCGTGAGATTGTCCGGCTGGCTTTCGAGCTGGCCGGGATTGTGGAGCTTCTCGTCAAGCACACGCGGGCGTTCTGCTACGAGGTCATGCTCTCGGCCCACGGCTGCCCGCAGTGCAGTGGTTCGCTGGAGATGATCGCTGAGAGTCGGTGCCGCTGCCGGGAGTGCCGGCACGAGTTCGACCCCACCGTCCAGTTCCAGCGCTGCCCGGCCTGTGAGGGCCGGCTGCGGCTGCGGATCTGCCGGTACCTGTGTCGCGACTGTGGGGCGGACGTCGCGTCGCGCTTCGTCTTCGACGGGCTGGTCTTTGATCGCGCCTACTTCCGTCGCAAGATGGCCGAGTCGCGCGAGCGGCGCCGGCAGGAGCGCGCCGAGCGCCGGCAGCAGGTGGCGGAGAACCGATCGTCACCGGCGGTACCATCCCCGATGGATCTGACTTCCGTTCCCGGCCTGCTGGAAGCGCTGAACGAACTGACCTGCGTCCCGGAGCTGGCCGCCTGGGCACCCCTGGTCCCAGGGTTCGACCTGGAGCGCTATGAGGCCCATCTGGAGCCCCATATCGGGGCGTTCGAACGGCGGTTCGACGATCTGCCGCCCCTTGAAAACGACCCTCGTCTGGACCGCATCTGGCGGTTTATCGCAATCATATTCATGGCCCATGCCGGCCGGATACGGATCCGGCAGCAGGGGCCGACTATCCTGGTGGTGAAATCCCTTGAAACTGACGCAGAAGGACCGTGAATTCCTCGAGACACTGAAACGGCTCATGGAGTCGAAGGACCTGTGGGTGCAGTACGAGGAAGGCCGGCCGGGATACATGGTCCTTCGCGGCACCTATGGGGACAAGATCCACCAGGCCTTCCGCATGACCCGCCAGGGGGTGCGCTGGCGCTTCTGGCGGCTGTTCAACGATGTCTATATCTCGGCTTTCGAGGCTGTGCTGTTCGTCGAGAAGATCTTCGGGCCGCAGCTGCGCGAGCACGCCGTGCGCATCAGCCAGGAGCGGTACGCACTTCGCCAGGAAACCCGGCAGGCCGACTTCCAGTCCGCACATCAGGTGACCCGTAAATGACCGAGTCCACCAGGATTGACTTCAAGTACCGCCGGGTCAGCCAGGTGAGCGATGTGACGGATCTGGTGGCGATGCTGCTTCCGGGTAACCGCAACCAGCAGCATGCGGCGGCCCGGATCCTGCTGGCCCTTCGGGAGACGGACGATCTGCGGGACCGCTTGAGCGATCTGCAGGACCGCTACGGGATCTCGCGCCGAACGCTGGAACGGACACGTGCCAAGCTAACTCGCATGGGGCTCATCGAGCGGGTCAGCTGGATGAACACGAGGTACGGCGGGCGCCAGGGCTGGAAACTGTCCAGCCGGATGAGCACGGGGCTTCGTCAGCTTGCGGACCGGATAGACCGGTGGCGCAACGGAGGAGACCCGGAGGCTCAGCACAAGGAGGAGATCCTGGCGGGTCTGTTGTGTCCCTCAGCGCAGAGCGGACGCAGGGCCTGCGCCCAGCCTCGGCCACTGCCTGCTGCGGGCATCCCTCCCGCCCCGGAAGGATCGATGCTGCAACCAAGGAGGTGAAACGAAAATGTCAGACTTCAGGAGCACGCTTGTTACCTTGCTGCTCGTTGTGCAATGCGTGGGTATCACCATCAACATCCTGTTGACCGCGGGTCTTCATCCCACCGAACCCGCTGAACGTCCCCTGGCCTGCGCGGCCATCCCCTGGGCGTACATCACCGAGTACCCGGAGTGCGCCGACCGATTGCTCAAGGCGATGAACATCACCCATGTCGAGATCCGCCGGTTCAACGGGACTCTGCCGGGTGACGAGATCTACGAGAACCCGATCATCAAAGCGTGGCAACAGGCCCGCGCGAATACCACTGGCCATCCCCATGCCGGCTTGCCCGGGGGCGCCGACTGGTCCGATGGCCCGCATTCAAGCCTCAACCGGGGCAGTGTCCGATAGGGCGCTGCAACGGTTGGGTCGTATGGCGGTGGCACGTTCAAGCCCTGAGAACGTGCCACCACAAGCACAATTCGGAGGTGAAGAACATGACATGGAGACCATCAGACTATCTGTTGGAGGGAGAACTGGACAATCGGAAGGCCGGAAGGATCACCGGCTGGCTGCGGTTCGCGGGGCTCCCGGAGAAGGTCGTCCTTGATCTGGAGGGCGACTTCGAGCCGGACATCCGCGGCCGGCGGATCGCCGTCAAGAACGTGTTCCTGGGTAAGGAAGCCGTAGCAGCCCGCTACATGGATGGATTCCATCCACGCCAGACCGGCAAGGCCGGCCACATCACCGCCGGCTGGCCGCCGCAGTCTTGGACCGACTATCCGTACATTGAGTGGCACTCGGACCATAACAACCGCGTGGTCCTGTACGTGGAGCCGCACCAGGTGACCATCCTGGATGACCCGGTGGAGATCGCGGCTGCGGAACCGGGCGCCGTGTAGCCCGGGTCCCGGCCCGGCCGGGACCGAAACATTTTTGAATCCAGCCGCATTACCACTGGCCAATCCTCACAATGAGCGCACGTAATGTGCCCAACGGCGAGCCGTATCGGCTCAGCCGGAGGACCCTTGAGCACGTGACAGCACGGACGCCATGCGTCCAGTCATCACGAAGCCGGTCCTCGACGAGAAACCGGGATTGGCCCAAAGCCAGCCCAGATTCGATGTAGATCCCTCTCTCTTCTCGAAAAGCCGCCCGTTTCGGCGGTGTGCAAGCGTTTTCTGAAACCAGCAGGCCCCGGGCCCCGCTCTCTGAGTGAGGCTCGAGGCCTGCGTTTTTTCAATCGAAAGGAGGTTGTGAGCATGCACTACTGCAAAGGCCGCGTCGCCGCGGTCCATCACTGCAGCGGATGCTGGGAGGTGGTCGTGGAAGGCGAACATCCGGGTGCCTTCCCCATCGACAACTGCTGCGTCTGGTCGATCGTGGACGCCGAAGGGGCGGACTGGATCGGCCGCCAAATCGAGTACGAAGAGGGAATGATGCGGTTCACGGATGCCCTTGAACCGGCGATCGAACCCCTGCCCTTTCACCGCTAGTCACCCCGCCCCCAAGCTCTCCGCTAATCCCCCGACCATCCAGTCGCCCGAGTTGACCTACTTCTCATCGTCATGGCTGAGAACGCGCGGGCGGACGCGTTTTCTTTAAGTAACCGCGGCACCATAGCCCGATCGGCAGGATGCCGCCCGGGTATCTGATCCGTGGCCCAGTTCCGGGCCCATGTAACCCCAACAAATGAAAGGAGTTCACAATGTCCGATCAACTGACCTGCCCGCTCTGCGCGCAGAGCGTGGCCATGACCCTGATTCCCCACCTGCGTTCGGAACACAAGATCGAGCCAGAGGTATTCCGGGCGCGATTCCCTGAGCAAGCTTTGTGCTCGGCGGAGTTCGCGTCGTTCCTGAAGGAACAGAATGTCCGCCGGCAGGATGGCGTACTGCACTACCAGCTCGACGTGGCCGGCTGCCCGATGACTGCCCGGTACGGTGTGGATCATCCACTGATCCCCGAGCCCGATCCGACGTTCGTCTGGACCGAACCCGCTCGCGATGTGGCCGAGGCCGTCGAGCACAACGAGCGGGTCTTCCTCTATGGCCCGAGCGGCACGGGCAAGAGCGCTCTTGTTCGCGAAATTGCCGCCATGGTCAAACGGCCCGTCCGCCGCGTCTCGCTCAACGGTGAAACCAGCGTTGCCGACTTCATCGGCCACTGGGCGGTCAACGGCAACAAGGAGACGGTGTTCGTCAAAGGTATCCTGCCGCAGGCCATGCTGGAAGGCTACATCCTGCAAATGGATGAGGTCGATGCCATGCAGCCGGAGGTCGGCTTCATCCTGCAACAGATCCTGGAGCCCCACGGCCACCTGCTCTTGACCGACACCGGCGAGGATATCACCCCGCACGCCGACTTCCGGCTGGTGGCCACAGCCAACACACTGGGCTTCGGCTCGGACTCCGGCCTGTATGCCAGCGGCACGCATGTCCTGAACTTCTCCTGGCTGGACCGGTGGGACGTGGTCGTTAACATCGACTACCTGCCCGCCGGCCGGGAAGTGGAGCTGTTGCACGCCCGGCACCCATCGGTCAAGAAGGACCTGCTCAAGTGCATAGTCAAAGCTGCCGGCGACCTGCGGCGGGCCCAGGCCAACGAGGAGCTAACCACGGTCCTCACGACTCGACGGTTGCTGGCCTTGTGTGCTCGCCTGGAACGCGGCAACGAGTTCCCGCAGGCGCTGCAGGTTTGCGTGTTGAACAAGGTGCCGCCCGAGGACCGCAAGGTCATCGGCGAGACGTTTGAGCATCACGTGGGGCCGTTGGGCCAGAAGCTCACCCCTTGAACGTCTGTGATCGGAACAGGTCGCGCTCGTCACAGCGATGCGGCGGGCGTGACCTTTTTCTTTGCGCATCGCGGAAAGGATTCGCACATGCGAACCAACCCATTTGAAAGCCAGCTTGAACGGCTGGCGAGAACGTTAACCGAGCAGTTCGGCGTCAACGTCGTCTGCCAGGGCGAGAACGCCTGGACCGACGGCAAGCAGATCGTATTGCCCTCAGTTCCGGAACCTATGGACGAGGGTCTTGAACGAATGATGGTCGGCTACCTGGACCACGAAATGGCTCACGTCGCCTTCTCCGAGTTCAAGGTTGCCGAGGAGTTCGCTAAGAGGCACCCCGGTTACGAGGGCATGCTGAACGTGGTCGAAGATGCTCTGATTGAGCGCCGGGCCATGCAGCGATGGCCGGGAGTCCGTGCCAATCTGGACGCCCTGTTTGGCCAGATCCGTGATCGGGTGACTCAACTGATCGCCCAACGCGGGCCGTTCGATCGGTTTTGTACGGCCGTGTACCTCAAGCTTGCCCACCACAACGACTTGATCGGCCTCGACCGTGAGATCGTGGGCTACGAGGACCTGCTGGGCCGCTTTGCGGCGGTTCAAGAGACGACTGACGCAGCTGGTCTGGCCGAAGACCTGCTGAAACGTTGGCTGAGCCGCCATCCACAGAAGTGTCAAACGCCACGCCCGGGCGATGGGAACAGCGCTCCATCATCCACAGGCTCGAACTTACCGTCCGGTTCCGGTCAAACCGGAGACTCGGATCGCGAGTCGGCATCCAACCAGGGATCACCGTCTCCCGGGGACGAGAACCCGCAGACTGGGGACAGTGACACCGCCGATGGTCCGGACAACGAGCAAGGAAGCCCCGCCGACGAGGACGGTTCCGATTCACAAGGCCCGGCTAAGGGATCCAGCGGCCAGACTGCGAACGGCAAGAACCGGAAGCCCAAGCGGGGAAGCCCGGACTCGTTCGCAGGTGACTCGAAACCGGTCGGCGACGCCACTCCGGCAACACCGTCCTCCCATCATGGCGGAACGCTCATCAGTGAAGCCCTGGCCGGCGCCATTGCGGATGGAGTGTCGCAGCTCAGCAATTCGACCGAGTACCGCGCGTTCACCAAGCAGTACGATCGGATCGATACCGTGGCCGCTGCCAAGGACGGTGATGTGCAGGCCTTGCTAGCGACCGGCGTAGATGTCGTACGCCGGTTGCGGCGGGGGCTGGCCAATGCCCTGCGATCGGCGGAAAAACGCTGGTGGCGGGATGACCAGGTTCGGGGCTCACTCTCGCCACGGACCCTGTACCGCCTGGGCACCGACCGACGACTGCTCGACGTGTTTCGCGTTCGGTCGACCGTCCAGGGGCGATCGACTGCGGTGTGTGTCGTACTCGACGCTTCCGGCAGCATGACTTCCCGCAAAATGGATGTGGCCCGCCAGGCGATGCGAGTCCTGCTCGAATCGCTGGGTGACCTGAAGATTGCCACCGAGGCCTTCACCTTCACGACCGGCGACCGGTTCAATCTGGCCGAGGCCGCGAAACTAACCGGCCAGGATCCCAATCAGCTCCACGGCCGGTTCAGCAGGTTCGGAAACCTGGAGATCGGGCTGATCAAGCAGTACCAGGAGCCGGTCAAGGTCGCACTGCGACGTTTACCCACGGTTCGCGGTTCAGGGCTGACTCCCCTGGGCGAAGCCATGCAGATCGGGGCCGCTCGGCTGAGCGTCCGGCCCGAGTCCCGGCGAATCATGCTGGTCCTGACCGACGGCAAAGCCGGATGTGAGTGCGGCGATGCCGCGGCGATCGATCACGCCAGACATGTGGCCGACCTGTGCCGCAAGGTGGGAATCGAGTTGATTGGTGTGGGTATTCAAGATGACAGCCTGTGCGCGATCGTTGCGGACACGATCGTGATTCACGAGCTGCAGGAACTGCCGGCTCAGCTGTGCAAGCTGTTGGGCCGGACATTACAAAAAGGACTTTCCTGTGTTGGATAAGCCTATGGAGATGATGTTGCAGGTGGCGAATATGTTGACGGCGGAGGATCTGGATGTCCTGCGCGGGATGGCGCCTGTGGTCATGGTTGATTCGGCGGCAGAGACCGCGGCCGTTTCGGTAGTGGAGCGATCGGCTCCAGTGGCTGCCGATGCGCTGGAGGATGCCGTCACTGCCCCAGAAGAGAGCGTTCACACCGGGCCAGCGGCACCACGCCGTGCTTGCGGTTCTACCGCAGCCTCGGCGCTGCCCCGCGGCGAATATGAGCGCCAGCGAACCCGGGAATCGAAGATCTCGACCGCATGCGTCGGCCGGGAACGTGAGAAACACGACTGGTGGCCGGTGGGCACCGAACTGGTCGGCCGGATGAACTCGGAGACCTTCACCGCGACAGTGGTGGAGAATCCTCAGGTCAAGAGCAATCGGAGCCTGCTGATCACATCCGGGCCGGCCTCTGGCAGGGTGTGCATGACCCCCACGCGTGCGGCCATCGAAGCCACCGAGGACTATCGCCAAGCCCACAACATGGGCCGCAGCGGCGGCATCACCAACGGCTGGGAGTTTTGGTCGCCAAAGACCTGAATGCCCACTTTCCCACCCCTTGTCCCCGCTTTCACGTCGTACGGAGCCCATCCCTTCCAGACAGCGGGCAAGTCCTGTCCTTCGAGGACGTGCCCGATAGCGGCAGGTCCCGGAGGTATGAGCATGGAATTAGACAGATTGCCTGCTCCTCTTGCTGACTGGGTGTGTCGCCTGAAAAGCGCCAGCAGCACGATCGAGGCAGACGTGCAGGATGCGCTGGTGCAAAGCCGCAGCCAAACGGAGTTCGTCAAGGGAGCCGAGGAGGCCATCTGGAGCCTGATCGGTGAGTGCAACGACTGGCTGAATCACCTGAAGCGTGCGGAGCTGATGTCACGCGAGCAGCCTGGCGACACAGGCAACCGACCTGAAGGTCGCGACCGACACAAGCCGTAGGAGCAGGAATCGTCGTGGCCTCATGTGGCCGCGGCGATCGAGACGGCTCCAGAAGCCGAATCGTAGCTGTGAAGTGCTTTTCAGAAAGTGCGAAGGCAGCGCCGATCCTCATCACACCTCTCTCCTTCTCTTGCCCTTCCTTTGCGCCCAGACCTTGGGCGCATTTTCCCCCCGAGCCAGCGATAGCTCTGTCCGAGCCAGGCCCCGCCGGGCAGAAACACGCTTCCACGGGCCGATATAAGTGCGCGCGAGCGCGCCACTTACGGGAATGAACCTGAATCACGTGAGAAATGGCTTGCGCGCTCGGCCGCCAGGCGCTATCCTGGATGTCGAGGAGGTGCCAGATGACTCTCGGCATTCGCAAACTGATCGTTCTGTCTATCGTGGCGGGCGTGCTTCTGCTGGGTAACCTGTTGATGGTGGCGACCTGGCTCCAGGAGCATGGCGTGATCGACTGGGCTCGCCATGTCCGAGCGGAGTATTTGACGGGTACGGCCATCACCATCATTCTCGTGCTGTTAGCTCTGATGGTCCGGCCAGGCCCCGTACGAGCATCCTGGCTGCGGCGATGCTCCGTATGCGACCACGTTGTGGTTGGCCACGGCCCATACTGCAGCGAGTGCGGCAGCCGGGTGCAAGGACCGGGGTGCCGTGGCACCTGTTGAAACTACCACTACCCAGGCTCGCGCTTTCAGGCCTTGTCAAAGCGCCACAGGCCTGCACGGAGAGCAGCGGAATACGCAACGTCTATCTCCTGCCCCGATAGTCCCCGGTCAATCTCCGGAAACCCGCAACCGTCGGCTTCAGCAGTTGACCACGGCTGTCTTCCGACCCGATGAGCAGGCCGGTATTAAGCCGTGATGACGCTGGTGTCTTGAGACATGAGCTTAGGGGTGAGCGTTCTCCACTTGCGATAGGAGCCAGAAGAGACGTCATCCTACATCTATTTACGACTGCCGTCTGTGTGAGCCGAACGTCGTGGTCAGGCGGGACGGTTCTGCGCCGGCCATCCTGGAGCTGCGTCGGGGCAGTTCACTGTGGCGGGATTGGAGGAGTCGGCATCGCTGCCCAGATCTGGACAGGCTCCGCCAAAGCGTGGATAAGGGATCGAGGCGGCCTCGTGCGTCAGACGCGCTCGGCTGTACCGGTGCAGGAGACAATCATGATACGCCGCCGAACACGCGGGTCTCATTTCGCCGCCGCGATCGCGTTCACCGCCGCCGCGCCTTGGAGTCTCATTCAGGACGCCAACGCCAAGGACTCCGAACAACACCGGCCGAATATCCTGTTAATCATGACCGATCAGCAGCACGCCGGCATGCTCGGTTGCGCCGGCAACCCGTATCTGAAGACGCCTGCGTTGGATCGGCTTGCGGCTGCAGGCACCCGTTTTGAGCTGGCCCATGCCGCCAACCCCGTGTGCGTCCCCAGCCGCTTCAGCCTGCAGACCGGGCGGATGCCCAGCACCATCGGCATGCGAACCAACGAGGTCCAGCTCGCGGTCCCGCCTGAGCTGTGCACGCAGAGCCTCGGACCGCTGCTCCGACAGGCGGGTTACCGCTGCGTGTACGGCGGGAAGGACCACACTCCCCGGGACCCGTCGAAATACATGATGACCAACGGCTACGAGCTGCTGGCCCACGACCCGCGCGACGGCCTAGCCAGCGCTTGCGCAAACTTCATTCGCAATCCGCACGATCGGCCGTTCTTCCTGTTCGCTTCGTTTATCAATCCGCACGACATCTGCTACATGGCCATCAACGATTTCGCCCGATCGCAAGGCCGGCCGATCATGAGCAACCAGGATTCACGCGTCTGCGAGAGCGTGCTCGACCAAGCCCGGCGGAGCGGCGACCTGGATGCCTTCGTCCGCGAGCACTGCCCGCCGCTGCCGGACAATTTCGCGGTTCCGCGAGACGAGCCCGAGTCGATCGGCCTTGACTACGCCCGTCCGGACTCCTTTCGCCACTATGCCCGCGAGCACTGGTCGGAGCAGACGTGGCGGCTGCACCGCTGGCTGTACTGCCGCTTGACCGAGCAGGTGGATGCTCAGATCGGGAGTGTGCTGCAGGCCCTCGACGAGGCGGGCCTGCAGGACAACACGCTGGTCGTCTTCACCAGCGACCACGGCGACATGGATGCCGCTCACCGACTGGAGCATAAGTCCGTTCTGTACGACGAGTCCGTGCGTATCCCGCTGCTGGTTGCCTGGAAGGGTGTCCTGCCGGCCGGGCGGGTGGATACGAAGCACCTGGCATCCAACGGGCTGGACCTGCTGCCCACGCTATGCGACTTCGCGGGGGTCTCACCGCCTGCCGACCTGCCCGGCCCGCTTCAAGTACAGCGTGTATGAACACGGGCAGCATCGCGAGATGCTGATCGATATGAAGTGGGATCCCGGCGAGATGAACAACCTGGCCGAGCTGCCGGAGTATCGCGACGAGCTGAACCGGCACCGGCGATTACTCATGAGTTGGGCCAAGCGTCACAACGACCGTATGGCCCTGACCTACGCGGTCCCGCCCGAGGCCGCGCCGGCCGGCTCGCGGCCTGCCGCCCGCGGTCAGAGCACCCGGTCATCGGCGGCGCGGCGGCCTTCCGCCGCGCTGGGGGTCGTGCGGGAGAACGAGGTTCCAATGGCCGATCTTTGCGCGTTCGCGCTGCCCTGGCTGGCGAAGCTCCAAGTGCCCCGAAACGTTCGTTTCGCGCCGGCTGGCTATTCGGCACTGGCTGGCCCGGTGGCTGAAGCATCCATAATGCCTTCATCGGCCGGACAGTCAGCCGGTGCGACCGGAACGGCCTTCCATCGAACCATCTGTAACGCATCGCAACAGCCGATGACGCACACGTGACCGCTGGAAGTCCACGACGTTCGGCTCACACAGCCGAACGTCGTGGTGGGCGGCGAGATCCGAAGATCGGCGATAGGCCTTCTCATGGGTGACAAAGGTGGTTGCGGGCCGATAACGTTCGGTTTGTGTGCTTGAAATGGTTCTACACCACGTGACGGCTGACCCAAAGTGTGACCCACACAGGAGGCGATGCTGGCTGTTGGTGGCGGCGTGAGGACGCAAACCAGCCGGCTTGTAAAAATGGGCCCATCGGCAGAGGTAATGGGTGAACTCGGGGCTCTGCCCAAGCCCCCCGGATTCGTGAGGCATAGGCTCTGGTGTCGGATGGGGCGACGCTACTCGTTTGACCATCGGCTCACTGCGACGATGCGACATGCATACGGTGATTGTTCCGGAATCGACACATCGCCGTGCTCGGGATAAAGGGCAACAGAGCACGGTACAAAGGGCTACTCAGAGTCCATGGCCAACCGGAAACCGTAGGTGTCGTTGCGATAGTCCGGGTAGTAGCCGCTGCGGCTCGCCGCCCGGCAGTAGTCCGTAGGGCTGTACCAACCGCCGCCGCGAAGAACACGGTAGTCTCCTGTACGCTTTCCCGTGGGGTCCGTGGCCGGACCTTTCGCGTAATTCCCGTAACGGTCGCCACACCATTGCCACACGTTGCCGATCATGTCATAAAGCCCAAAGGCATTGGCTTTGAAACTCCCCACCGGGGAAGTGAACACAAAACCATCGTCCCAAGCGAAGAAGTTCTTGGTAGTGGGAATGACCGGACCCCACGGCATAGGTACGTTCTTCCTGAGACTCTGATCGGCGCAGTTCGCCCAGCCCTTGCCATCATCGGGATTGTCGCCCCACGGATACACCGTCTTCGTCCCGGCACGACAGGCGTATTCCCATTGGGCCTCCGTCGGCAAATGCACCCTCTGGCCGCTCTGTTTCGACAGCCAGTCGCAAAACGCTTTGGCGTCGTTCCAGCCCACCTGCACCACCGGATGATCCCCCTTCTGATCGAAAATCGGAGTACGCCACGACGCGTCATCCACCATCTTCCAACCAAGTCTTCCGTCGCGGATCTCAACGCCCATTGCCCGGCCAGGCTTTGGGGCATCGGGCTTGTATCCGCTGTCCTTCACAAACACTGCGAACTGATCCACTGTCACGGGGGTCACGCCCATGTAGAACGGCTTGCTGATCGTCACTTTGTGCTGGACTTCATTCTTGCTGCGATCCTTCTCTGTGTCGGGGCTTCCCATCAGGAATGTCCCCGCCGGGATCAGGACCAGCTTCATGGTCACTTTGTTGCCAAGGTCTAGCGTTAATTGCCTGGCAGGCTGTGTTGCTGGTGCGGCGGCCCGGGCGTCCGCCAGCATCCACGATGCGCCTACGAGCATTGCCATCCCAAGGCTCTTGATCATCTTGTGGTCTCCCGCTAACCGGCCTCTGCCCCAAGACCTTCCCGTCTACATCGAGATCGCCGTCGAAGTCCGCTCGGCTGGTGAGCAACCTGACCTCACCGGTGGTGTGCAGACGCGACGTGTCCCAGGTGTGGCCGCTGCGGATGGTGAACTCGCCGGTCGGGCTCACACCCGTCCAGTCGAACACCTTGAACGTCCGGCCGACCTGGCGGGCTACATCGACGCCGGGCGCAAAGGTCAGCTCCAGTGTCCCGCCCAGGGTGACCGGGATACCGGGATCGAAGAGCACCATCGAATCCCAAGCGTCCGCTTCGAACACCAGTCGTAGAACTCCGTCGACCCCCATGTTCGTTCCATGCCCCACCCGGATTGGAAAGGGTGGCCGCGGATTGTGAGGGCCGGGATCGCCATCATCGTCACGCACGATCAGCAGCTCTCCGCCGTTCAAGTCCAGGCCGGCGATCGTGCCATCCGACCGGATGGTGTTTCGCGTCACCGCCCGGGCAAGCTGCTCCCGGCTGACAAATGCCCCGCGAAGATCGGCCCCGGTGAGGTCGGTGCCCGTCAGGTTCGCTTCGAACTGATACGCGCTGGCCGGGCGCTGCTGGGCCAGCAGGCATGCGGCCTCGGTGCGCTTGCCCAGACCTACGCGGCGCTGAGCCCACGCGTTGCGGCCCACCGCGCGAAAGAAATCAGCGGCGGTAAAGCCGATACTGGCGTGTGCCCATAGCCCGGCCCCACTCAGCATCGCGCCGGTCGTATCATGGTCGCCCACGACGGCCGGGTCCCAAACAACCGTGCAAAAAAGGACATCCATCAGGTTCTGGTGGGTTAGCTTCCAGCCGGTCAGGTCGTTGTTCCGCAGCCGGATGCCGTGCAGGTCGCGGGTCTTGTAGCTGGCCGTGCTGTGGAGCTGAGCCGCGGTGAAGCCACTACCCGTTGCCGATGTGAAGTCCGCCCCGCTGACCAGAGCATCGGTGAAGTCCGTGCCGGCCAACTTGCTCCAGAGCGCTGCTCCAGTAAGATTCTGGCCCACGAAGTCCCATCCCGTTAGGTCGTTATTATGCAGGCAGATGCCATGCAGATCCCTGGCTTTGTAGCTAGCCGTACTGGAAAGCTGGGCCGCGGTGAAGCTATGCGCGGTCACGTAGCAGAACCTGGCCTCTGCGACCAGCGCGTCAGTGAAGTCGGCGTTGGTCAGTGTGCACGTGTCGAACTGCGCGCTGGTGAGTTCTGCTCCTCTGAAGCTGCTCCCGCTCAGTGTGGCTTTGAACGTCGCGCCCCGCAGATTCTGGCCGGCGAAGTCCCAGCCACGGAGGTCCAGCACGTCAAAGCAGACCCCAGCCAAGTCGTGGCGCCCGTAGCTCGCAGTACTGTAGAGTTGGCCAGCCGTGAGTCTGGTCCAGCGGTTGAACTCGGCGCCCACGATTTCGGCGTTCGTGAGATCGACGCCGTCCAGCACACTCCCACACCTTGCACCGCTGAGGTCTGCCCCCGCGAAGGTCGCGCCAGTCACGTTGGCTCGGACGTGAGCACCGGCGAGATTGGCGCCGGCCAGGCAGACGCGGGCAAGGTCGCCATCCAAGAGATTTGTTCCGGATTCGAGAGCGACGCGCGCACGGACCGGGCAGAGTGTGGACGATGGTCGTTTGCCCTGGCCTGGTTCGGCAGGGTTCACCCACTCCCACTGGCCAATCGCTGCGTGAGGCGGCTCTGCCGCGTGGATAGGGGTAGGTCCGAGAACCACGATGACCACCACACTCATCCACACGATGCGCGATCGCACGTGTGCTGTTCCTTCGCTCATGAGTGTTCCCATGATGCCGTGCATTGACTTTCGTCGAACGGCGCGGTTCTGGCGTCCCCAGTCCCAAACGACCCCCGTCGTTGAGTAGTGTGCCGGACTCATTCCGGGGTGTTTGGCGCGCCTGCCCATTCAGTGTTATCGGCTACCAACATCGTCGGGGCCAAGGTCAACCTCGAGCGTCCCACTGGGTAGTGCCCGGCGCGACATCTGCCAGGTGCGTTTGCCGTCCGGGCCGCAAATGAAAAGCTCCTCGATCTCCTCGGGATAGAAGTCATCCACAACAATCCGCCCCATCGCATCAGACGTACCCAGCGGACCCGAGCAGGCCCCGCAGCCGCAATTGGCCAGCGAGCACATGAGCGTCACCTGCGCAACCGGCCTGCCGCCGCACAGGATGCGAGCGTGGAGCGGACGGCGGGCGAAGCGATGGACGCGGAACGTGGTGTTGGGGGGTTGGAGAAAACTGACGAGCGTGGACAGATAATCGCCGCTCGTCGGCGAACCCAGATGCTGGATGACGGCGGTCACGCCCGGGCCGGGGGGCAGCCGGAAGGCGCTCCGGCTCTCCTCGAGCATCAGCGCGTACTCGAAATCGCCGTCCGCGAGCATGAGGCCACCCGCCTCATCGCTCACATACTCGCCGAGCGGTTCCGCCCCGCGGAGCACGCCGCAATGGTTGGACGCCGACCAGAACATGTAGGCCAACACCCGGACGCCACCGAGCGGCCGGCCATCGTCGCCCACCAGGCTCACCCGCCGGGGCCTAGGCCGGCGAAGCGTGATGGTCCGCTCGGCACGCTCGCCTTCGCGAAGCCTGGCCGGCAGGCCCTGCCGAAAATCGATGGTGACCACGTCCGCGTCGCGCCCCCTGTCCCCGGCACGCGAACCGAGCCAGAGGAACGGCTCTGATCGGACGGGTGCATAGCCCTCGGCCTGGACGTAGAGGTACGCCCGCATGAGGTCCGGGAAACGCCTCGGCCAGCGCGAGCGAAGCCAGGACGGGCTGAGATCGAGATGGAGGTGATCGCCCTGGACGGGGAGCGTCAGCCGGTCGGCGTCTCCCCAGGCGACCAGGAGCAGTTCAGCCTTGGACACCCGCACCGGCCGGCGCTGGGCATCAACGAACCGGAGCCCAAGCTCGGTGGCCCAAGTCGGCTGCGAATCCGCCGGCCGGGTCGCTCCGCTGACGGCGAAGGCGAGTGGTGCGATTGCGAACGTCATGTTGCTCACGATCAGCCAACCGCGCAGAACGTTCCTCAAGATTACCTGAAGCATCATACCACCGAGGGTATTCCGGAGCATGACGCGGTCGTGCCGGCACCGAATACGCAACAGGCAACGATGCCTCGGGTACGATCACTCCGCGCAGTCCGGGTCTGCGGGCTTCCCGGTTCCGCTGAAACAGCGCTGGACAATACCGAAATCGTCCTGATCCACGTCCGTGTCGCGATCGAAGTCGGCGGCGATGAGACCTTCCGCGTCAGGAATGAGCGTGCAGCCGAAAGTGTAGGGCATGGTCGGCCCACCGAAGCAGGCCGCGAAAACGACGAAGTCCGCCATGTCCACGTGGCAGTCCTGGTTGAAGTCGGCCTTGGCGACCTCGACGCCGCCAGGCTCGCACTCGTCCGGAACGAGGTTGCCGTTGCAGTCGCGACTCGTGCCGGCGGCGATGTCTTGGTCGTCGGGCTGGCCATTTCCGTTGCAGTCGGCCGGCTTGGGGTGAGCCAGGAGGAACTCGACGACCAGGCGGGTGCGATTTGCCGGAAACAGATCGTGCGTCCCGCCGGTGACGGTCCAGAGTTCCGCGGAACCGCCCAACCTGCAGCCCGTCCCGTAACGAGTGATGCTCGTCTCATTGCCGGAGAGGTTCGGGTAGAGGTCGATCGGGGGGGCCGACGTGTCGGCTTGGAGCGAGCAGCCGTTGTACGCCGCCCACCGGCGGACGGTTTCCACCGCGCCGGCACCGATACTACCACCACTATATCCGACCGTCGGATCAGCCGTTCCGTGGATGTGCAGGACGTGGACGGGTCCGGAGGGCGAACAAGCCGACGAGCTCTTGTACGTTGTCCCCGCGAAGCTGGCGATGGCCGCAATGATGTCGGCATGATCGCAGGCCATGCGGTGGCACATGAAACCGCCGTTGGACCATCCGAACAGGAAAACACGCGCCGGATCGACGTTGTAGCCTGCCTTGATCGCCTCGATCACTCGGTGCAGGTAGCCGGAGTCATCCGCGCTGCTGCCGTAGAAGTTGCAGCAGCCATCCGTGGCGTTCCAGAACACCGCTCCAGCTGAGTCCGTTGTTCCCTCGGGATAGGCGTAGAGGAAGCCATATTCGTCCGCGAGCGGCTTGAATTGCAGGACGTGCTCCATCCACTCCGCTCGGATGCTGTAGCCGTGAAGAGAAATGATCAGCGGCATGGGAACGGCGGGGTTGCAGGAGGGCGGCACGTGAATGGGGACAGGCTTCCGGCCCAGGTCGATCGCGCCGGCCGGCACAATGGGGGCACAATCGCCCCCGATGCTCAGCTTGCCGTTGTAGTCGGTCAGAGCTCTTACAGAAGAGAACGGGTGGCCGCCGCCCACGCCGGCCTCCAGCGCCTGCCACCTCAAGCCATCCCAGCTAGCGATGTGGTTGACATTGACGCCGCCGGCGGTGGTGAAGTCGCCTCCCGCAATCAATTCGGTATCTCGGACGGACAAGGCCTGCACTTCGTAATCTGTCCCGCTCCCTAGAGCCTGCCAGGCGCTGCCGTTCCAGCGAGCGATGTGTTTGGCGCTTGGACCGCCAACGGTGGTGAACATGCCGGCCGCGACCAGAGAGCCGTTGTAGACGGCCAGGGCAGTCACATAGCTGTTTGCCCCGCTTCCCAGCGTCTGCCACCCCGAGCCATTCCACTGTGCGATGAACTTGGCGCTTATGCCCCCGGCGTACTCGAAATTGCCTGCTGCGATCAGCCGCCCGTTATAGACGGCCAGGGCCGACACATAGGGGTAGAACGAACCGATCCCGCTTCCGAGCGCCTGCCATCGGATGCCGTCCCAGCGGGCGATATGATTGGCGCTCACGCCGCCGGCGGTGGTGAAGTAGCCTCCTGCGATCAACTCGTTGCTGTAGACAGTCAGAGCGTTCACATTGACGTAGGGGGGAGGTCCGCCTATCCCGCTGCCCAGGGTCTGCCAGGTCGCACCATCCCACAGGGCGATATGATTGGCGCTGACACCGCCGGCCGTAGTGAAGTGCCCAGCGGCGATCAACTGGCCCTTGTAGACGGCCAAGGCCTGCACTTCGGGATACTCCCCGCCCAGACCGCTCCCCAGCACCTGCCATGCTGAGCCGTCCCAGGCGGCGATGTTGCTGGCCTCCAGCTGCCCGCCCGTGCTGAACCGTCCGCCCACCACCAACAGCGGCGGCTGAGGTCCGGCGCCGTCGGGGTCCCACACTGTGCTGGCGTAGACTTCGCCGTTGATTCCGGACACGCCCTCGCCCGGCAGCCAATGATCGCCGCACTGAGCACAAGACATCGTCGCGAATGCCAGTATGATCATTGCCGCGACTAGGGTTTCTGAGTACCTTGACATGTTGACCTCTCTTTCCGATGACCGATGACCCCGTCGACGTTTGCCGGACGGAGCCCGAGGAGGATATACATCAAGTCACTTCGCGCAACCCGGGTCCGCGGGCTTGCCCGCTCCGCTGAAACACCGCTGGAAGATGCCGAAATCGTCCTGATCCACGTCGCCGTCGTGATCGAGATCGGCGGCCTGACAGGTCCGGGTGTCGTTGTGGGGGATGGCCGGGCCGGAAGCACAGGCCTGAAAGATCCTGAAATCGTCCAGGTCCACATCGCCGTCGCCGTCCAGGTCGGCGGGAACAACGGGCGCGAACTCGTACGCCCCCATGTCCACGATGGGCGGGGTGCCCGCGCCGGTGTCCGGCGTGGCCAGGTCGTCGAAGAACCGCAACCGGCCGGCCAGGTCGGTGGTCACACCGAGGGGCACGGCCGCGTTGTCACCCGCGTCAATGCAGGGCGAGCCGGCCCTCAAGTGCAGGTCGCCGTAGTCGTCGTTGGCGCCTTCATCGACATCGGGCGTGTCCGGATTGTCGCCCCAGCCGTCGCTGGGCGTGCGGACGAAGAGCGGATCGGCACTGATGTTGCCGTTCTTGCCCGTGGGATCGTCAATGCCCGAGTAGTTGTACGCCGTGTTCCCGTAAACGCAATTGTACCGCATCAAACCGGCGCCGCCGCCATCTATCCCGGACGAGTTGAACGCGATGACCGTGTTCGCGATCGTTGGGGAGCCACCCCCGTAGTAGATCCCGCCACCGAGTGCGGAGTACTCATTGTCGGAGTGTGCGCTGTTCCCCACAATCGTGTTGTTCACGATCATTGCGAAGGACGAGGAGCCGCAGTAGACCCCGCCGCCGAAGCTGCCAGCCCAGTGTGTTGCGGTGTTTGCCACAATGGTGTTGTTCGCAATCATCGGGGAGCCACTGGAACAGCAGATCCCGCCGCCCTCGACTGCTGCGCCGTTTCTCGTAATCGTGTTGTTCGAAATCGTCGGGGAGCCACCTTCGCAGTAGATCCCGGCGCCGTTCCCCGCGCCGTTTTCCGTGATCGTGTTGTTCGAAATCTTTGGCGAAGACAAAGAGTCGCAGTAAACCCCACCGCCTTGATAGGTTGCGCTGTTCCCTTTAATCGTGTTGTTCATGATCATGGGGGAGGAACCCGCCATGCAGCAGATCCCGCCGCCCCAACCCATGGGGCCGGCGTAAATCCAACCTGCGGTGTTTCCCGAAATCGTGTTGTTCGTGATCGTCGGTGAGGAAGACTCGCAGTAGATCCCGCCACCCCAGGGGACTGCGATGCCATTCGCAATAGTGAAACCGTCGATTCGGGTCGTGGCCGTGGCGCCTTCCGGCGAAGTCACGACGCTGCCTTGCAGGTTGCCATCCAGGATCGTCCGGTTGGACGTCCAGTTACGCTGCGCCAGCTCGGCCTCGGTGCCCGCGAAGCCGCCATAGAGGGCCACGCCGGCCTTGAGCGTGATGCACTCGATGTACGTGCCGGCGGCGACCCAGACCTGATCGCCGGCCGTGGCGGCGTCGAGGCCAGCCTGGACCGTGTGTTTGGCCGTGGCCCAACTCAGGCCGTCGCTGGCATCGTCACCCGTGGTGGCCACGTGCAGGAACGTCTGCGGGTCGCAGGCGTCTCCCCTGCCGTCCTGATCGGTATCGGCCTGGTCGGGGTTGTAGGCAGCAGGGCAGTTGTCGCAGGCGTCCCCATAGCCGTCGGCATCGCAGTCCGCCTGGTCGGGATTGGGCGTGGTCGGGCAATTGTCGGTCGGGCACGAGTCCGACGGAAAGCCAGGGTCCCCTAACCCATCGCCGTCGGTGTCGGTGCACGGGTCGCAGGCGTCCCCAACGCCATCCGCGTCAGCGTCACTCTGATCGAGGTTGTCCGTATTCGGACAGTTGTCGCACGCATCCCCGACGGGGTCCGCATCTGAGTTCTCTTGGCCAGGGTTCGGTACCAGCGGGCAATTGTCACTGGCGTCCAGGATGCCGTCATGGTCGAGGTCGCTCGGAACGATTGGCTTCTTCAACCCGAGACTCAAGGACCCCCCCGCCGCGATCACCCCGAAACCCGCATTGGGCACCGGAACGTCGCATTGACCGAGGTCGTTGCGGCCCCAGGCCACGATCGTGCCATCCGCCTTCAGGCCGAGACTGTAGCCCAGGCCCGCGGCGATCGCCACGAAGTCCAAGTTCGGCGAAGGGACATTGCCCTGGCCCCACGCATTGGATCCCCACGCCACGATCGAGCCGTCGGACTTCAGGCCCAGATTGTGCCCGCCATAGTCGTCTCCGCCCGCCGCGATCGCGATGAAGCGGATGTTTGGCGGCGGCACATTGCACTGCCCGCATCCGTTGTAGCCCCAGGCCACGATCGAGCCGTCACGCTTCAGCCCCAGACTGTGCCACTGCCCACCCGCAACCCCCGCGAAGCGCGTGTTCGGCAGGGGCACATTGCATTGGCCGTACTCGTTGGCTCCCCACGCCCCAATCGAGCCATTGGACTTCAAGCCCAGACTGTGGCAATCGCCCGCCGCGACCGCCACGAAGTCGGTGTTTACCGTCGGTGCATTGCATTGGCCGTGCTCGTTGGCTCCCCAGCCCACGATCGAGCCGTTAGCTTTCAGGCCGAGACTATGCCCCCCGCCCCCCGCAAAGGCCAGGAAGCCGGTGTTCGGCGCGGGCACATTCCAAGTACCGTGGTCATAGCCCCCCCAACACGTGATCGAGCCGTCGGCCTTCAGACCGAGACCATGTGGATTGTGCACGTCCCCATCCCCGTAACCCGCCGCCACCGCGACGAAGCTCGAGTGGGGCACTGGTACGCTAGCCTGGCCGCCCACACCCCACCCGACGACCGAACCGTTGGCCTTCAGACCCAGACTGTGGCCTGCGCCCGCCGCGATCGCAATGAAGTCCTCGTTCGGTAAAGGAACACTGCATTGGCCCCACTCGTTGGATCCCCACGCCACGATCGAGCCGTCACGCTTCAGACCCAGACTGTGCCACTGCCCGCCCGCAACCGCGACGAACTCTGTGTTGGGCAGAGGTACCTTACATTGGCCGTGCTCGTTGGCTCCCCATGCCACAATCGAGCCGTTGGCCTTCAGGCCGAGACTGTGGCACCAGCCTCTCGCGATTGCCACGAAGCCCGTGTTCGGCGCGGGAACGTTGCACTCGCCGTGGCGGTTGTCTCCCCACGCCACGATCGAGCCATTGGTTTTTAGACCCATACACTGGAACGCGCCACCCGCTATCGCCACGAAGCCCGCGTTGGGTTCCGGCACATTGCATTGGCCGTACCAGTTGTTCCCCCATACAACGATCGAACCGTTGCTCTTTAAGCCGATACTGTGGTACCCCGCGCCCGCCGCGACAGCCACGAAGTCCGTGTGCGACGCTGGCACGTTACACTGCCCATGGTTGTCGAGTCCCCACGCAACGATCGAGCCGTCGGACTTCAGGCCGAGAGTGGTCCAAGTGCCCCCCGAGACCGCGACGAAGTCCTTGTTTGAGGCCGGGACGGTGCATTCGCCGTAGGCGTTGTGGCCCCAGGCCACAACCGAGCCGTCGGGCTTCAGGCCCACATCGTGGAAGCAGCCCGCTGCAATCGCCTGGAACCTGGTGCTTGGATCGATGTTGCCCAACCGCCAGCCGCCCCACGCCACGAGCGATCCCTCAACATCCTCGGCCTGCGCGGTTCCCGCCCCCAGCAAGGATGCCGCCGCGATGCTCAGGCCAACTGCGATTCCTCGAACTCTCGTACTCATCGGAGTACCTCCTTCTACATCCGGCCGGTGCGGACGCCTTTGTCCCGTGCCACTCGATTGAGTCATTCGCGTCTTCCACAAAACTCCGTTTGTGAACATGATCGGCCTGCTTATGCCTGAGGCCGGTCGGCGGCTCACCTCACCGATCTCGAGTCGTCCCGCTTGCCTGCCGAAAACGCCGTACACGGGGCGGCGGCGATCGACGGCTTGCCCGCAGCCCCGCCTCGATAGCTCCTCAGCGTCCAGTTAGAGCGGAGCGTCGGCGGCGAGCCGCAGCCAGGACCCCCGCACCCAGCAGCGCCAACGTAGCCGGCTCGGGAGTGAAGACGATCTCAAAGGGGCTACTGACCGTCGCAAACGTGTTCAGGAAGGCCCCGGTCGTCCCGTTGTAGCGCTGAATGCGATTGCCGCGCCAGCTCGCGACGTACAGGTTGCCGTCCGGGCCGAAGGTCAAGCCAATGGGGCCGTTCAGCGTGCCGGGAGGGACAAAGAGGTCGATGAACGCACCGGTCGCACCGTTGTAGCGATGCACGGCGTTGGAGCCCCAACCCGTGACATAGAAGTTGCCGTCCGGGCCGAAGGTCATGTTGGCAGGGACGCTCAAGCCGCCGGACTGGAAGTCAACAAAGACCTTGTCAAAGGCCCCCGTCGTGGCACTGTAACGCAGGACCTTGTCAATGGGAGTAGTAAAGCCCCCTGCCGCGACATAAAGGTAATCCCCGTGAAAGAGGATTCCGTTGGGGCCCTCCAGCCCGCCGCTATGGTCTGGGATGAAGTAGTCGATGAACGCACCGGTCGTCCCGTCGTAGCGGTTGACCCATGATCTATAGCTGCTGCTCGCGTAGAGGTTGCCATCGGGGCCAAATCTAACGCCCCAGGGGCAAAACAAATCACCCCCGGACGCGTCCGGGGCGATGTACGCTCCGGTCTGGCCGTTGTAGCGCTTCACGCTGTCGGCAACTGCGAGGTTGGGATCATAGCTCCCGACATACAGGTTGCCGTCCGGACCGAAGGTCATTCCATCCGCGCGCTGGAGTCCGCCGCTGCCGGCCGAGACCAGCGTCCCGAGATAAGCCCCGGTCGTACCGTCGTAGCGCAGCACCGAGCGGCCGGCACCAGTGCTAACCAACAGATCCTGGGTAGCCGCACCGACCTGAGACACTGCCAAGCCCGTGGCCACGCCCAACGCGCCCATCCCAAAGCAAAACCAATGACGAATCGCCGACATGGGGACCTCCTTCCCGGCCCGGTCTGGTGCCGGGCCAACATGTAGACACACCCCGGCGCCTGCTTCGCCCACCACGGGCAAGACCAGAAACCGCCGGAAGGATCCTCTCTGTACTTTCTCACGGGACGGCGCGGGGCACCCTCGATTTGGAGGAATACTCAGGGCTATAGGGTGATCGATGAGATTGCGCGTCTGTCTGGCTGGGTGTGGCCAGTCGGCCCCCCGAATCTCGTTGGGGCGACGTGTACAGGAATGGTCGCCGGAAGCGGGACTGCTGACACCGGGGCTTGCTGGCCCAGGTTTCAGCCCGGCCGGCGGCACCGTCGAGCCAGGACCGATTTCGCGCATTCGCATCGGTCCGCCGGCATCCTCGTGCCGCCCGTCAGATCAAGTGTAGGTAAACTATCTCCTGTCGCTTGTCAAATCAACTTTCCGGCTGCGGCCCGTGCTTCCGAGCCGGAGGGTTTCGTATCCCTGAAGCGATTCCCAGTTGTCTCACCTCCTTCGCCAAAGACAGGATGACGGGGCACCGCAATGTTCGGGACGGCTGAGCTCGGGGTCTGCTAGCCCCGGGCGATGGGGGCAACCGCCGGCCCACGTGAACCGCACCAGCGGCTTGGTCGGGCTCGCCTTCCAGCGCCGAGGTGGCGTCGCCATCGCATCCGTTCCCTAGAAGCCGGACTACATCTCTAGGCGGATCTGGGAGGCGTTTACTCACGCTTGTTGGCCATGAAATCTGAACGTATGATAGCCGAGACGTCGGGCCGTGGGGTAAGCCGACCGGGCAGGGCCAAGTCATGATCGAGGCCGACGGCGAACTCATCTCGCGCGCAGTCCAGGGCGATCAGGACGCCCTGAGCCGGCTGCTGGAATCCTGTTCTCCCCGACTCGCCAACTCCATGGCTTCCCGGATCGGGGGCTCGTGGCGGCCGGCCCTGGACCTCGAGGACGTGATGCAGGTCACGCTCCTGGAAGCCTTTCTGCGAATCGAGCAATGCAGAGCCCGGGAAATGGGCTCGTTCATGGCCTGGCTGACGCGAATCGCTGAGAACAACCTCCGCGACGCGATCCGCGAACTGGAGCAGGCACGGCGCCGGATCCCGCGGGCGGAGCCGGCCCCGGGCGCCAATTCGAGCCTGGACCTGTTCAATCTGCTGACCGCGGCCTCGTCGAGTCCCAGCCGGCAGGCAGGCCGGGACGAGATCCGCGTCATTCTGGATGCGGCCGTGCAGCGGTTACCGCCGGCCTACGAGCAGGTGGTGCGGCTCTACGATCTGGATGGCCGGAGCGCCAGTGATGTAGCCCGCGCTCTGGCCCGCTCGGAGGGCGCCGTCTTCATGCTCCGGGCCCGGGCCCACGACCGCCTCAGGGAGCTGCTGGGGACGGAATCGCGGTTTTTCAGCGATGGGCCGTGACTGAAGTGGGGTGGTCCTCGCCTCAGATCGTAGAGGACGCTCATGAGCGGCGGACCCAGTTCATCTGGTGAAGGACCCAGCGACTACAGCGGGCTGATCCGGTTTGCCCGCGAGCAGGCCCAGGCGGCCCGGCTGCGGGAGAAGCAGGGCCTGACACCGTTGCCCCCGGATGTCTCGCCGGCGGAGTGCCTGCGCGAGCTTGAGCCCGCACTCCTGTCCGACTCTTTCCCTGGCTACCAGCTCCGGCGCGAAATCCACCGCGGCGGGCAAGGGGTCGTCTACGAAGCGGTGCAGCGGGCCACCGGGCGCAAGGTGGCCCTCAAGATGATCCTGGCCGGCGAGTTCGCGTCCGAGGCCGAAGTACGCCGCTTTCAAGCCGAGGCCGAGGCGGCGGCCAACCTGGACCACCCAAATATCGTGCCCATCTACGAAGTCGGCGTCCACCAGGGTCGGTGCTTTTTCTGCATGAAGCTCATCGAGGGCGGCAGCCTTGCTAGGCAGATGCGCCGCTTGGCCGAGGACCCACGCGCCGCCGCACGACTGATGGCCCAGGTCGCCCACGCGGTGCATCATGCCCACCAGCACGGGATCCTGCACCGCGACCTCAAACCCGACAACATCCTGCTGGACGCCGGTGGCCATCCCTACGTGACCGACTTCGGCCTGGCTCGACGGGTGGGTGAGGACAGGAGCCTGACACTCACCGGTCAGCTTGTGGGCACACCCAGCTACATGGCCCCGGAGCAGGCGGCTGGCAGCGGAAAGCAATTGTCGGTTGCGGCCGACACCTACAGCCTGGGAGCCATCCTGTACCAGCTTCTCGCTGGCCAGCCGCCCTTCGTGGCCGACACGCCCCTGGCCACACTCCAGCAGGCTCGTGATATCGAGCCGCGACGACCGAGCACGATTAACCGCCGCATCAACCGCGATCTCGAAACCATCTGCCTGAAGTGCCTCGAAAAAGACCCGCAGCAGCGGTACGCCTCGGCGGGAGCGCTGGCCGAGGAACTGGAGCGCTGGCTGGAGGGTCGGACCATCCTGGCCCGGCCGGTGGGCCAGACCGCGAAGTTCTGGCGATGGTGCCGACGGAAGCCGCTGGTTGCGGGTATGGCTGCGGCGCTGGCCGTGGTGTTCGCGGCGGGATTCTTGGGCGTGCTCTGGCAGTGGCGGCGGGCAGTAGCGGGCGAGTCAGTCGCACGTCACAACGAGCGGGTTGCACAGCAGAACGAGCTCACGACACGCCGGAACGCCTACGCGGCCGACATGATTCTGGTCCAGGAGGCGTTGGCCGAAGGCGATCTGGGCCAGGCACAATCGCTGCTGGAACGTAATCGACCTCAGCCCGGGCAGGAAGACCTCCGCGGTTGGGAGTGGCGCTATCGGTGGCAGCAGTGCCGGCCCGACCCGGCCCTTCTGGGCAAACTACTGAGGCATGATGCGGCACCAGTGAACTGCACGGCCATTTCGCCCGACGGCAGGTGGCTGGCCGCCGGGGCCCTGGACGGCTGGGTCGGCCTCGTGGATCTGGGTTCCGGCCAGATCAGGCCCATCCAACAAGGCGGCCCTCGAAAGGGCGTGGTGGCGTTCTCGTCGGACGGTCGTCTGCTGGCCTTCACGGGGCAGGATGGCCAGCGCCGCGCCGTGATCAAGCTCTGGGACGTGGCCGGGGACAAAGAGGTCTCGATTCGATCGCCCGAGGCGAGTGTCCAGACGATGGCTTTTTCCCCGGACAGCCGCTTGCTGGCCGCCTCGACCGCAGACGATGCCGCCTCAGCCGCAGACCAACTCGTCCGGGTGTGGGATGTGCAGACTTGGGATCCGCTTACGCCCATCCCGTTTGACACGATCGATGGCTGGTTCGAGGGTCCCATCGCCACTTCGCCCCACGGCAACATACTGGCGGTGGGCCGCGCGGACGGGCATGTTCACCTCGTATCGCTGCCGGCCGGCGAGAGACTCCTCGATATCCCAGCCCATTCCGAGCGTGTGCTGGCGTTGGCCTTCTCACCGGACGGCAAGGTCCTGGCCTCGGGTGCGGGCTTGTCCGATTGTTCCATTCGACTCTGGGACACGACCACCGGGGCGTCCCTCGGGGCTCTCAACGGCCACAGACGGTACATTCATGCCTTGGCCTTCTCACCGAAGGGTGGCACCCTGGCATCCGCCAGCGCCGATCAATCCATCATGCTGTGGCAAGTCCCCTCGGGCCAGAGACTGGGCACGTTGCGCGGTCACACCGATGAGGTGTTGGCCGTGAGCTTCTCGCCGGACGGTGACAGGCTGGCCAGCTCCAGCAAGGACGGATCGATCTGGTTATGGAGTTCGGTCCCGAGATGCCAGCCGGACCCCCAGGTCCTGCGTGACTCCGGCATCTGGCACTACGTGTACGTGCCAGACGGGAAGTCGTTTGTCGCTTTGAAGGCGCGCCCTTCCATCACGTCGTCCGGCGTTGTCAAAAGCATGTGGTCGGGCCCCGTCAGCTTGTGGGACGCCGAGACCATGACGCTGAAGGAACCTCTCGATGCGCTGGGCACGGACAACTTCTGGTTAGCGATATCGCCTGACGGGCGCTTGCTGGCGGTCGGGGGCGACAGGGCATCCCTGAAGGTGTGGGACCTGGAGGCGCGACGCCTGCTCACCCCGCCGACCGGGATATCAGTTCTTCCCGATGATCAGACGGCGCCTGGCCACGTATGGGTCGGCTTCTCTCGCGACGGCACCCGATTGTTCACATTGGTCAAAGGCCCCAACAGGCTGATCCGGGCGGTCGTGCGCGAGGTTCCCACCTGGAAGGCCATCGCATCTTTCCCTCCCCGGCCGCAAGCCTCATGGCTTGACTTCTCGCCCGACGCGAGGCTCCAGGCCGTGGGCTTCCTCGACGGCAAGGTCGTCGTCTGGAGCCTCGGGCGTGACCAGCCGGTGGCGGAGGAGGACCCTGGCGGCGGCATCTTCGCCATCAAGGGCGTTTCCTTCTCGCCGGATGGCTCGACCCTGGCCGCGGGCGGGCTTGACGGCAGCCTCTTTCTCTGGGACGTACGTACATGGCGAGCGCTCGGTCCACCGCCCCGCGAACACATGTCCGGGACCCACTTCGTCGCGTTCTTTCCGGACGGACGCCGCGTGGCGTCTTTCGGCGGCAACCAGGACGAGGCGGCCATCATCCGGGACTTGGCCACGCGACGCCGCGTCGCGACCCTCCACGGAGAGGGAACGGCATTCGAGTACGCGGTCTTCTCTCCCGACGGCAACACGATTATGGCCAAGTCGATCGAGACGCACATCAACATCTGGCAGGCCCCCTCCTGGGCCGAGATTGAGGCGATCGAGGCAGCGGAACGGGAGCAGGCGCAGGCAAGGAAGTGAGCCCCAGGAACATGCAGGCGGCGTGGGGTGCGAACGAGCGCATGCGAGGTGTGCGGGGGACGCGGTATGTAGCAGAAGTCTCGGCGTTGTTCGAGCTTCGCCGTGAATGGAGACAACCATGGCCAAAAACCGAACACTCTGGCTCGGGATTGTGGTGCTCGTCGCCGTGCTGGCAGGCTCGGCCGGTACCACCGCGCCGACGAGCGCGCCGGGCGACCAACAGACCCTGGCCGAAAGCAACAATCGTTTCGCTTGCTCGCTTTACGCCCGGCTCAAGGACGACAAGGGCAACCTCTTCTTCTCGCCGTACAGCATCTCCACCGCCCTGGCGATGACCTATGCCGGCGCTCGCGGTGAGACCGCCGTGCAGATGGCCAAAACGCTCGAATTCACGCTGGAGCCGGACCGGCTGCATCCGGCCGTGCACAGCCTGATCGAAGCGCTCAACGCGGGCGGCAAGAAGGGCGACTATGAACTCAGCGTGGCCAACGCCCTCTGGGGCCAGAAGGGCCACGGTTTTCTTCCCGACTTCCTCGATCTGACGCAACGCAACTACCGGGCCGGACTCCGCGACGTTGATTTCTCCAATGCCCAGGGCACCCGCCGGACGATCAACGCATGGGTGGAGAAAGAAACCAGACAGAGGATCAAGGACTTGATCAAGGAAGGCGTGATCACGCCCAATACGGCGCTCATTCTGACCAACGCGATTTACTTCAAAGGCTCCTGGTCCTTGCCCTTCAACAACAAGCACACTCAGCGACAGCCGTTTACGCTGCTTGACAACACCAAGGTGGACACACTGATAATGCACCGGATGGGCACGTTCAACTACATGAAGGGCGACGACCTCCAGGTGCTGGAATTGCCATATGTCGGCAGGCGGCTGTCGATGATCATCCTGCTCCCCAACCAAGTGGCGGGGCTGCCGGCGATGGAGAAGCTGCTCACCGGCGAGAACCTCAGGCAGTGGCTGGCGAATCTTCACGAGCAGAACGTCAGCGTCGCGCTGCCGAAGTTCAGCATCACCAGTGAATTCAGACTCAACGACGTGCTTAAGTCGATGGGTATGGCCGACGCCTTCTCGGGACGCGCGAACTTCTCGGGCATGGATGGCCAAAGGGGTCTGTTCATCTCGCACGTGCTGCACAAGGCGTTCGTGGACGTCAACGAGCAAGGCACGGAAGCAGCGGCGGCGACGGGCGTCATTATGAAGAGTAGCGCGCCGCCGGTTTTCCGCGCCGACCATCCCTTCATATTCCTGATCCGGGACATTCCTTCGAACACCGTGCTCTTCATCGGCCGACTGATGAATCCGAAGGAGTGATTGATGACCCCGTTGGCCGGGCAACTCGTCCCGTCCCGCATCGGGGACTGCTCCGTCACGGACCCGCCCCTTTCCAATTCGCCGATCGATGACACAGTGGCCTCGGAGAACGACCATCTTTCCACTCTTGGGCCGCGGTGGATAGTCTGGTACACTTTCCGATGGGTCAGTCGTCCGTGGTGACCTTGGCCGATATAGGCCGGGAGGTGCATCATGGCGATTGAGAAGGTTGGTGTGTATCGAAAGTACCATGGTCGTGTTCCCATGGACGAGTCCGGCAACCCATTGCCCAGGAGCGAGTGGCCGCGAAGGCGGGCCTCTCGTTGGGCGGCGCGGTGGTTCGGCTCGGATGGGAAGCGGTACAGCAAGAGCTTTAAGAGCAGAAGGGAGGCAGATCAGTTCGCGGAGTCAACACAGGCGGCGATGCGTGTCGGCAAAGCCGACCAGCCGCAGGCAGTCACGATGGCGGAGTTTGCGAGCATGTACCTTGAGCTTCGGGGCGATCTGGCCCCGATGAGCCGGCTGGAGCACGGATACGCCCTTCGGCTTCTGGGCGAGTGCCTGGGAGACGACCAGGTCGTGTGCAAAGTATCCTCGCTGGATGCCCGGCGTTTCCTGGCCTGGTATCGGGAACGGATGCACCGGGGCCGTACGCCGTCCGCGGGGACGGTGAACAAGATCCTGCGCGAGTGTCACCGGATCTTCCGCGAGGCCATGGCCTGCTCACTGATCCGCGAGAATCCGTTCGCGGGCATTCGCCAGGAGAAGGTGGGCCAGTGTGCCTGGCACTGCGTCAGCCCGGTCGAGTACCGGAAGCTGATCGAGTTCTCGCCATCATTGCGGTGGCGCGGCATGATCGCGCTCGGTTACTGCTGTGGGCTGCGGCTGGGCGAAGTGCTGAACCTGACTTGGTGTGACGTCGATTTCGAACGCGGGCAGATTCGCGTAGCTCGCAAGATCGCGTCGGGAAAACGACACACATGGACGCCCAAGGACAAGGACATGCGAGTCGTTCCTTTGCCGAGCCAAGCAGTCAGCATTCTCGCGGAGCTGCAGGTTGGTGCCACGGACGGGCAGGAGTACGTCTTTGTGTGCGGCAAAGGGCCGGCCAAGGGTGGTCGCCTGAAGCGCCACAATCTCTGGCGCGACTTCCAGGCAATCCGAACGAGGGCCGGTTTGCCGAAGTGCTCGTTCCACGATCTCCGCAAGAGCTACTGCACGAATCTGGCGGGCGCGATTCCGCTGCACGTCGTGCAGGAGCTGGCCGGGCACGCGGACATCCGCACGACTCGCAGGCACTATCTCAAGGTGCGTGACGAGCAGATCGACTCTGCCCGCCGCGCGCTGGAGGATGTGATGCGAGCGTGAGCCGCGTCCAAAGTGACCCAAGTGTTGACTCAATCGTCCGAGAACAGCCGTTTGCAGCGGGTTCTCCGACCGTCAGAAATGCGGGCATGGAATCGTAATCCCATGCCGCAAAGCGACCTGCAACCCCGGGCACGTAATCGGACCCATTCCCACCACAACAGGCTCACACATACGGCAGTCGTGCCACCAGCCCCTCAGCACGCCCGATTAGCGGCCCAAGTCGGCAGAAACGCAGCCTGACAGAATGCCTTACGCCCACGCTTCCACCCAACCAATGTGAGACAGGAGGGACGTTTGCCGACCGCACCGGCGGGCGCCGTGGCCGTCCTCGCCAGCCCCGATGAACCGTTAACCTTAAATACTCCAAGCGCCCACGTTCCCTCATGGCCTTCGCAAACCCTTTTTCATCGTTCGCCTTCGGCGAGCTCTTCGACACCGTGCTGCCGGACTTCGTCCTGGCCTTCGCGTTCTTCACTGCCATATGCTACGCCGTGCTCAGCCGGCGCTTCGGCGAGCAGCGGCCGGCGGT
>Ga0209507_1000292_pt1 | contig 60349 bp, 40 predicted proteins | sample AD_UKC028_MetaG_FD_184414 | JGI IMG/M metagenome (GOLD analysis project Ga0209507, IMG submission 184414) | Active sludge microbial communities of municipal wastewater-treating anaerobic digesters from USA - AD_UKC028_MetaG (SPAdes) (version 2) | ecosystem: Engineered > Bioreactor > Anaerobic >...
AAGATGAAGACAACCCTCTACCAAGTTAAAAACAACCTCTGGAGTGAGTATTTACGTCATGAGTTACGTAATCCGCGTATTCCAGTGTATCAACCCGCTTGATCGAGAAGATTGAGCGAAAGTCCTGTTGATAAATTGCCTTCTGGCAGTAATGAGTAACAAATGCATTGTCGGTCACCCATGCTTTGCTAGGGGTCAGATGAATAGAGCCGCAGTAGTAACCAACACGCCCTATCACAATCGTCGATTCATCAACATTGTGAATGTTGTGGTAGCCGTTGATCCCGTTTCCACCAAACACCGGAATCGCTCCATCCTTCATATTAACAGCAGTCAGCCCATCACCTGACTGAATGTAGATGATCTCGCCCAATCTGGTCCACGCCCAACTGCTTGGCAAGGAATATAGAGTCTCGTGTTTTTCAACCATCTTTAGTGGTTTTTTTGGTGCTCTGATCTGTTTTCGCTGTATAGCTTCGTTGCGCCATTCATGAATCCGCTTCAACAATTCCGCCGCTGGTTCATCCTTCGGGTCTTGCGGCACCAGCCGCCCACGAACCGCAAGATTGAGAATGGTTTGGCGCAATTGCTTGATATGTTCGGGGCGAGTGGTGAAATGCGGGAGTTGATCGAGATGAAAGCGGACTGCCGTTGATAAAGTGGTAGCGGTTTGGGCCTCGCCGATGCGATGCAGACTGGCCGCTATCAGTTGGTCGCGCTGTGCCTCGCGCTTGTTCTTGGCCACCTCCAACTGGTCGCACAGGGCCATTAATTCATCGACCTTGGCGACAATGCGGTGTTGTTCGGCGAGGGGCGGGAGGCCAAGCGGGAACTCGCGGACAAGTCCTATATTAAGGTTCAACTGAGCCATGCCGCGAGCTTTCTTGACTGCATAGGACTGAAGAGTCTGAAACAATACAAAGAAAAAATCCTTTGATAGTTGAGAAGTTGGAAAATAAGGGAAGGCCAAGTAGCCGTCATGCACACAGCCACCGTCGAATCCGAGAAATATCGGAACTCCAATAGTGGCGCTGTTAGTGACAACAAGTGTTCCTTTAGAGAGCAAAACGCTCTTTTGCATTCCAGCTTCAGTCAAGAACTCATCCGTATCGTAAAGAACCCTGTTCTTTGAGTGCTTCCGAATATCTGAAATTTTGATCCAATGATAGGTAGTTCTTTCCGTTGAAAAATATTTCGGATCACCTTTTGGACGAGGTGATGCGCCACGAATTACAGTCAGCAGGTCACCGATTCGTGTCAGTTCCCAATTCTTCGGCAGATTATATTCAATTTCACCATCAGTTATTTTCGGCTGTGACTCCTGCTCCTTGATCCTCCCCTCCTTCACCAACCGCGCTTTCTCTGCCTGGATCCGTTTCAACAACTCCGCCGCCGGTTCATCATTCGGGTCTTGTTCAACCAATTTCCCCCGCACAGCCAAGTCGAGAATGAAGCGGCGCAGGCACGGAATCGCATCGGGTGCTTCGCTGATGCGGTCGAAATGAGCCAGCCATTGCGCCGAATTCATCGTAGCAGCGCCTCAGCTAAAATCGCTTTCAACTGATCGCGCAACGCGGCAGTTTTCGCTTCGGCGGCTTCCAGTTGCGCCAGCAGTTCCTCCGGGTCGCCGTGATCATTAGCGACCGTGTGCGGGTTCTTGAAATCCAAGTTGTAATTGCGCGCCTTGATCTCGTCGATGCCCACCTTCCACGCCTGTTCGGTTTCCTGCCGATCCTGGCGCTCCGGCCCGCCCCACCAGTCCACACAGCCTTGTAAATGCTCCACCTTGATCGGCCGGGTCATCGAATAAGCTTTCTGTCCTTCCGGCACCCGGTGTTCGTAAAACCACACCGTCCGGGTCGGCTCGCCCTTCTCAAAAAACAGCAGATTCGTGCCGATGGACGCATACGGCTTAAACACACTGTTGGGTAGGCGCACAATCGTGTGCAGATTGCACTCCTCCAGCAGATGTTCCTTGAGCCGGGTCTTAATGCCTTCCCCGAACAACGAGCCGTCGGGCAATACCACAGCGGCGCGGCCACTGGATTTGAGCAACCGCACAATCAGCGCTAGAAACAGATCAGCGGTTTCCCGGGTCTGGAAATGCTTGGGGAAATTGCTCTCGATGCCGTCTTCCTCCCGGCCGCCAAACGGCGGATTGGTGAGGATGATGTCCACCCGATCACCGGCCCCGTAGCTGATGTAGGGCCGGGCCAGCGTATTGTCATGGTGAACGAACGACGGATCGTCAATACCGTGCAGCAGCAAATTCGTCACGCAGAGCATGTGCGGCAGTTGCTTCTTCTCGGTCGCCCGCAACGCCCGCTGCATCCGCAACTCATCGTCCGGGGTTTTCACATAGCGTTCGCGCATGTAGCGGATCGCGCAGGTGAGAAAGCCGCCGGTGCCACAGGCCGGGTCCAACAAAATTTCACCGGGCTTCGGGTCGATGCGTTCCGCCATGAACGTCGTCACCGCACGCGGCGTGTAGTATTCCCCCGCGTTGCCCGCGCTTTGCAGGTCATTGAGAATCTGTTCATAAAGATCGCCGAAGTGCTGGCGTTCCTTGAGATTATTGAAGTCGATGGCGTTGAGCTTGTTCACCACCTGGCGCATGAGCTGGCCGGACTTCATGTAGTTGTAGGCATCCTCAAACACGCTCCGCACCACCCGCCGCCGCCCGTCCTGAGCCGCGCCGGGTAATTCCTTCAGCGAAGGAAACAGCTCCTCGTTAATAAAATCCAGCAACGCCTCGCCGGTGATGCCTTCCGGGTCCGCCGCCCACGCCCGCCACTGAAACGGCGCAGGCACCGGCGAACGGTAACCCTCTTGCAGCATCTCCAGTTCCTGATCCTGATCGTCGATGATCTTGAGAAAGAACATCCAGCACAGTTGAGAAATGCGCTGGGCGTCGCCATCGACGCCGACATCCTGGCGCATGATGTCCTGGATGGATTTAACGGTATTGCGAACGGACATGAGTTAAGCGGCTTCCTGGTAGATCAACGCCAATTCTCCACGATCAAGCCGCTGACCCGTTGAAACTCGCTGACATTGGAGGTCACGACGATCAGGCCCCTGGCTAAACCACACCCGGCAATCAAAACATCGTAAGCGCCGATGGGCTGCCCCTGACGCTGAAGAGCGGCGCGAACGCCGGCCGCCGCCTGGGCATCGGCCTCATCGAACGACAGTGTCGTAATGGAATCCAAAAAAGTGTTGAGAATCGGCGCCAGTTTCCGGGCGCGTGCTGGATTCAACAGCAAACCCCACTCGATCTCCATGCGGGTGATGCTGGAAATAGCGATCAGCGGCGGCGCAGTCGCCTTGATCCGGGACAATACGCCGGCCTGCCCCTTGACGAAATCGCTTACGGTGCAGGTATCAAGCAGATACTTCATGCCAGTGGATCCACGGCGGGCGCGCCCAGATGATTGCGACCCGATTCAAAGGGCGGCATATCAGCCACCCCGTTGAAGGACAGGACTTCCTCTGACCAAGTGGGCTGATTATAGCGGGCTAACCATTCGCTGATCGCCTTGCGGATCAGGGCGTTTTTCGTCTCCCCCGTCCGTTCAGCCGCGATGACCAGTTGCTGACCCGTTCGATCATCGAGATAAATGTTGAAATTCATCATATTCCCCAATTTTATAACACTACAACATGTTATCTCTATGGCGCTAACGAAGCAACGCAATGCATCCGCTCAGGGGTTAAGCGGCTTCCTGATACAGCGCAGATTGGAGTTGGTGTACGGCCTGTTCAAAGCCCCGGCGATTGCCGAACGGTTTGATCAGTTCCACTACAGTACCCATCCGATCAAAGGGTGCGATCTGGAGTATCCGCACGTCATCGAGGTTGATCACGCCCTGATCCTGATACTTGTCCAGCAACGCCTCCAGCACAGCGCGGGCTGGCGGGCCGTAGTGGGTAAACACGTCCCGCTTGCGGACCTTCTCGGCCCGTTCGCGGCGGGTCAGTGGCGGCTGGTCGAAAGCGACGTGGCAGATCAGATCGAAGGGATCGAGGTCTTTGCCGACCTCCTCCGCCAATGGATCGAGCAACAAACCTTCGTTGCCCAGTTCTTCGAGAAGGGCCTGCTTGCGCGCGGCGGCTTTCCAGCGTCTGAGAAAATTGTCGAGGCTAGCGAAATGCCGTTGCAGGGCCTTCCGGGTGAAATCCCGCAGGCTTTCAGTCACCAGCTTGCCGTGGTCGTCGAGATATTCCACCCGCTCGGCCAGCAAGGTCACATGAATTCCATTCACATAAACTTTTTTACGCGGATCGGGGGCGTCCGGCGGCAGGCTGATGTCAGGCACAGGGGTTTCCCCCGCCTCCGTGTCATATCGCGGCGGCTCGTCTTCCTGAAGGTCGCGCTCTTCTACATCGGGCGGCGTCATCGGGTCATCAGCGCCGGGTTCATAAATCTGCACCGGTTCACCGTCAAAAGCCGGATCGGCAAAATGGTGGGTCGCGCCGCGAAAATCCATCAGGGTGAAGTAAAACTTCCCGGTGTCCTCATGCACGCGAGTCCCGCGCCCGACCATCTGCTTGAACTCGCTCATCGAGCCGACCTCCCGTTCCAGCACAATCAGACGGCAAGTCTGGGCATCGACCCCGGTGGATAGCAGCCGCGAAGTCGTAACCAAGGTGGGATAGCGGGCTTCGGGATCAATGAAATTGCTGAGTTGTTGCAGCCCTTCGTCATCGTTGCCGGTGATCCGCATGACATAGCGGGGATTTTCGCCCGCCAGGTCGGGATTCTCGTTGATCAGCGCCTGGCGCATCCGGGCGGCGTGTTCGGTATCCACGCAGAACACGATGGTCTTCTGGAAGCGGTCGCCGCTCTCCTTGAGAAAAGCGGACACCTTTCCGGCCACCAACCGGGTGCGCTCGTCAATGACCAGCGAACGGTCGTAGTCCTTCTGGTTGTAGAGACGGTCTGCGACTTCCTGACCGTCCTGATCCCGCTTGCCCCGCTCCGGCCGGTAGCCTTCGACATCCACGTTGATGTGAACCTTGATGACCTTGTAGGGGGCGAGAAAGCCATCGCGGATGCCTTGCTTGAGCGAGTAGGTATACACCGGCGAGCCGAAGTACTGGATGTTGGAAACGTACTCGGTCTCTCTGGGGGTCGCGGTGAGGCCGATCTGGGTTGCGGCGGCAAAGTAGTCAAGAATCTCCCGCCAGGCCGAATCTTCAGCGGCGCTGCCCCGGTGACATTCATCGATGACGACCAGATCGAAAAACCCCGGCGAGAACTGCCGGTACACTTTCTGCGGTTCTTCGGGGCCGGTCATCGCCTGATAAAGACCCAGGTAGATTTCATATGCGGTGTCGATAGAACGCTCGGCGCTGGAATCCGCAACGCGGACGATGGTTTTGGCGCTGGTGCTGAGTTTGGCCATGGCCGGGCCGAACGGCCGAAAGTCGTTGACCAGGGTCTGATCCACCAGAATATTGCGGTCCGCGAGAAACAGGATGCGTTTCTTGACGCCAGCTTTCCACAACCGCCAGATGATTTGGAAAGCGGTGAGTCTTGCCCGTCCCGGTGGCCATGACCAGCAGCAGGCGCTGTTGCCCTTTGGCGATGGCTTCAACAGCGGCGTTAATGGCGCTGCACTGGTAGTAGCGCGGGGTCTTGCCGTTGCCATCGTCGTAATAGTCTTGCAGGACGATCCGCTCAACCTCTGGCGTCAGCCCTTTCCAGGCACGGTAGCGGGTCCAGAGTTCAGCCGGAGCAGGAAAAGCATCCAGCGGCAGCGTGGTTTCCAACTCGGCGCTGGTCCCGGTGCGGTCATGGAAAACAAAGCCGTCGCCATTGGAGGAAAAGACGAACGGGATGTCGAGCGTGATGGCATAGTCCAGCGCCTGCTGCATCCCGTCGCCAACCTGGTGCGTATTGTCCTTGGCCTCGATCAAAGCGATGGGCCGGTTGGGCCGGTAGTAGAGGACGTAATCGGCTCGCTGGGCCTGACCCCGAGCAACCAGCTTGCCGCGCACGATGATCCGGCCTTTAGTGAAGCTGACCTCGCGCCGAATCTGGGTGGCTTCGTCCCAGCCGGCGCTTGCCAAGTGCGGCGTGATGTACTTCGCACAAATGTCGCTTTCACTCAGGAGCTTTTTGCTCATGCCGATTGAAAGCTAGATCAGGTTTCCGTTGTCCTGGCTTTCTGGCTGCTTCGATGGGGTTTCCCCATGCCGTTCCAGGAACGCCTCCACCTCGGGCCAGACTTCGCGGATCACCAGCAGTTTTTTCAATCCCAAACTGAACGGACGAAAGGCTCCTCCAAAAGTCAGGGTCGGATGGCCCTTATATTCACTTTCCGTCACCGTTGGCTTCGGCGTCGCCAACTTCGTCACACTACGCAACCGCGCATTTTCCTCCTCCAATTCCTGCAGGCGCTTTAGCATTGCCTGTTCATCGGCTTTCGATGGCATCGTCTATTCACTCCCTAAAAGTTGTTGTTCAAGGGCAGGGTCAATTGCCCTCAATAGTTTACTGGCCAGCCGACTTCGGCTCACTCGACCTTGACTACCCCCAGCGCGCCGCGCCCAAACTGCCACGGCTGGTACATATCCTCGACATACACCGCCGGTTGCCGATACACCCCTGGCGTCACTGCCCGAACCAGATAGGCCAAAGTAAATTTCCGGGCATTGCCGGCTTCGAGGTCCAGCGCCGCCACGAAGCGGTCATCACGGATTTCGGTATGCAAGGTCTCGGTCAATTCCGGCAACCAGGCGATGTCCATCGTCGAGGCATTATGCGCCAATCGGGCATTTTCGATTTCCAGCCCCGCTGGCAACAAATCCACCACCAGCGCCTGCTGTTTGTCGCGGCCCTGCGTTTCCCCGGTAATGACCGCCACCAACAGATCATTCTGGCGAATCCGGCCGGGATCGACTTCCTGGCCAGCGCGGGTGTAGTAGCGGCGGGCAATGGTGAATCCCTCCTGCGCGGGCGGTTGCGGCGCGACTGGAACGCCGCTGACATCCAGCACCATCCAGGCCGGCTGTTCCCCCTGATTAACCACGGTGAGTTTACTGGCTAACTGCTCGACGGTCGGCGTCAGATAGAACGGATCGGTGGTGATCGTTTGCCCTTCGACCGCCAGCCGCAACTGACCGGTCTGTTTCAGCAGCACATGAGCGGCGAGCAACAGCCAGGCTTGTTCCTGGGTGCTGGCGTAACGACGCTCGTTGAACTGGGTAGCCACTTCTTCAGCCAAGGGCGGTATCCGCTCCGGCAACAATCCCGATTCCACCAGCAGGGTCAGCAACGCCGCCCGATCCCGTAACGGCGTACCATAATCACGCACGGCAGCCCGATTTGTCCGGTTCAACGCGGCGGTAAACGCCTCTTTCGCTCGCTCCAGTTCGCCATACCGGGCCAGGGACGCGCCCAGTTGCGCCTGCGCCAACGCGGTTGGCAGCTTCTGCAAATGGTTATCATGCAGGTAACGCAGATCGCCGATGGCGGCTTGCTGTTCCCGCGCCAGCACATACAGCGCATACGCCCGCCAGCCCAGTTCCGCTTCGGCGAAATCGTCATTACTCAGCCGCTCGCGCAGATACTCCAGCCCCCGCTTCCAGGCGTTATCCGGGACCAGATACTGTTCCTGCCGGGCGCGCACCACAAAGTCCATGGCATACGCCGACAGCCATTCTTCAGTAGCGCTGGTCGGCCCCCACAGTCCAAAGCCGCCGCCCGCGTCCTGCATGTTCAAAATGCGTTGCAGCGCTTCCTGCACTCGCGCCCGCAAACCGGCTTCTGTGGCATTCTGACCGGCCCAGACCTTGGCGACCTGGTTGAAATACAGCAACGGCAAAGCGCGGCTGGTGGTCTGCTCCAGACAACCGTAGGGATAGCGGTCCAACTGGGCGAGCAATTCCGGGACGTTGAGATTAGGCCGACTGGCCACACTCAGCCGAACCCGCCCGGTGCCGGGGATATAGTCCGCCAGTAACATCTCATTAAGCCGCAAGGTCGCGCCGGGATTCAGGCGTTGCGGGGTGCGTTCCGTAGTCACGGTTTGCACCGGGCGCACGCCGATGTCGGATTCCCGAATCAGGTTAAAGCCATTCAGCCCTTCAATATGCAACCGCACCTGACCGGCGCCGGGCTTTAACCCGCGCAGGGTGAAGAGGCGACTTTCCTGATTCTGCGTGGCGGAATCAGCGACTTTAAAGGTAAACGTCGCCGGTTCAGTCACAGCGACTGCGCCTTCGGCGCTCAACCAGATGGCGTAATCACCGGGCGGAGCGTTCAAATTCTGCACAGTCACGGTGACACGGCTTTCATCTTCCGGAGCCAGGAAACGCGGCAGATAAACCCGCGCCACCAGTGGATCGCGCACCAGTGGGGCTGCTTCGGCCCGCCCGAGCCGGTTGCGATCCCAGGCCACCGCCATCAAGCGCAATTGCCCGTTGAAGTCCGGCAAAGCCAGCGGAATCCTGGCCTGACCGTTGGCGTCCAGCGCGACCGGCCCGGAGAATAACGCCAGCGTCTTCACCGTGCGGATGCCGGAAGCGTCTAATTGCCGACTGTCCGCGTCGCCGCCGACCTTCAGGACGCCCGGCTGTCCGCCGGTCTCAATCAGCTTGCCGTACAGATCGAGCAGTTGCATTCCCAGCCGACGCTTGCCAAGAAAATATTGAATCGGGTCCGGGGTAGCAAAATCGGTCAGTTGCAGGATGCCTTCATCGACCGCCGCGACCGTCAGATAGGCCGGTTGACCGGGATCAGCGCCGGTCACGGTGACCGGTAATTCCACGGTCTGGCGCGGCGTCCATTCCGTCAGCGCATTGAGCGCAATATTTAGGGTGCGCGGCGCGGGGTCCAGCCCCGCCCAGGCCACGCCAATCGCCCGGCCCGGCCCACGGGACGTTGGGTTATCCGCTGGACGAAACGCGGTCGCGGCAATATAGACACCCGGCCCCCATTCGGCAGGAATAGGCAATTCCACTGTTGTCCCCTCCGTCGGAACGCTGACCGTCTTGCTCAGCCACAGCCGGTCGCCGACTACGTTCAACAACACCTCACCGGCGAAGGGCGCACGCAGAAACACTTTAGCGGTCGCGCCTGCCGGATAGCGCGGTTGATCGAGCGTGACCTTCATTTGATCCGGGGTTTCGCCCTCGCTGGGACTCTCAAACCAGCCGACCGTGAAACGGACACTGGAGGCGACGCCGGTTTTCGGATCGAGTACGTCCAGCCGATAACGGCCCCAGTCCAATCCGCGCTGCGTCACGACTGCGGGTTGTCCGGCCGCGATAGTCAGCGTTTGGCTGGCGACGGAGGCGCTGTCGCGGATCACCATCTTGTAGTTCCAGCGGCCCTCATCGTGGTACCAGTAATACTGATACTCTTCGCGCACCAGCTTGGCGCTCAATCCGCTTTGCGCTTGCGGCTGGCCGAGCGGATCCAGCGTCATCACGTCAAATACCGCTTCCTGGCCGATCTGAATGCCGCCATCGCTGAAGCGGGGCTTGATGCCAATGGCGAACGGCTGCACGCGATACGGCAGATCCAGACTGCGGCTGACCGGACGGCCACCGGGTTCAAACAGGGAGACGCGCACCCGAGCTTGCAAGGGACGTGTCGTATCCGGGGTCTCGCTGAGATTGATCTGCGCTTGCGCCTTGCCTTCCGCATCCGTCCCGGCCAGCACCACCGGGAAGCGCTGCGCCGTCCAGGTCTCCTGCGCCAAACCGAAACGGTAACCGGGAAAAGCAGGGTAAGGGTTGGCATCTTCGCGCAGCACCACTTCTGCTTCGGCTTTGAGATGGGCAGCGGGCGCGCCGTACAGGAACCGGCCATTAATGTCCACCACTGCCGGTTCGCCCGGCTTCAACACCGGTGCGGCGGAACTGAGTTCCAGCTTCAACTGTTGCGGGACGAAATCTTCCACCTGGAAACCGACCTGACCGACCGGTTCGCCCTTGGGATCGGTATAGGCTTTGACGGTCCATGCCCCGGTGCGGGCGTTCAATGGCAGCGGAATCTGACTGTGATAGCCACCCAGCGCCGGGTTGGCCGGGCGCAGTTGCGCGGCTTCCACCTCATCAGGGCGGAAGATTTTCAAGGTCAACGGCGCTTCAGGCAGGGCGTAACCCCGGCTGTCACGGAGCAGGGTCATCAATTCCACCGTTTCACCGGGCCGATAAACGCCGCGCTCAGGATAGAGAAACGCATCAATCAGGCCAGGGGCGGCGCGTCCCTCCACCCCCCGGTCGCTGAGATCAAAGGCTGGTTTGGTCAAATCAAGAAAGTTGTAGTCGCCGTTGCCGAAGGCCATTAGCGCTGCCGGTTCCCGCCCGCCACCACCGCGCAACAGACCCGGATCAAAGCGGACATAACCTTTGGCGTCGGTGATGGCTTTGCCCAGCTCACCGTTGTTACGGGCGTACAGCCGCAGATCGACGCCCGACACGGATTGCGCGCTCGCCAGTGACCGGACAAAAACATGCAGGCCATCGTTGCCGCGCATCGTGAACAGGCCCAGATCAGAGACGACCAGCCATTGTGTCGCCTGATTTTCCCAGTCTTGGTCTGCACTCTGACGGGCCGGCTGGGCGGCGATGATATAGACGCCCGGTTGCGGATCGCGCAGCAGTTCATTAATCGGCAGGGCAGTAGTGACTTCCTGATTGCGCTCGCCGCCAGCCAGGGTCAGCACGCCCTCCCAGACTTGTTCGCCGGAGCGCTTGGCGATGGCGCTGAGATCATAACCGTCCAGCAAATTGGTAATGCGCCGGTTCTCGATTTCCCGCAGCAAATTGCGGTCATTGATCCGTAACACGCGCAACCGCGCCTGCTCCAGATTGACGCTGGTCAGCGGCAACTGTTGATTGCCGGTTTTCGGCAACACATAGGTCGCGCCCCGGAAGCCGATCGTCGGTTTGCGATCTTCCACCTTGGCGGTGAATTCCTGAGCCGCCTGGGTCTTTTCACCGCTGGCCGAGGGAATGCCGACGCGGGCCTTGACGACATAGCTTTGACCGTGACGAACCCCTTCCACGCACAACTGCCGTCCTTCAGGAGTGACAACCGGCTGAATCGCTGGCTCAATGACCAAATAGTCCTCGTAATGCAGTTGCCGGCCTTTGGCCAAGTCGTCAGAAAAGTTCAGGCAGATTTTCGGCGTGGCACTGTCCGACTCCACGTCAACGCCCTTGATCTGGAAAGCGTGAGCCGCGAGCAGTTCCTGATAGCGCTTGGCGATGCGGGGATGGTCCTCCAGTTCCAGCGCCTCGCGATAAGCAGCGATGGCCTTCTTCGGCTCCCGATCCTGGTCATACCGTTCGCCCAGGCGGAACAGGGCGCGGGCGCGTTCCGCCGGAGCGCGGGCAACTTGCAGAGCGTTCCATACCGCCTGCCGGGTCCGTTCGCGGGAGCGCTGCCGAGATGCTTCATCAGCGCTGTCCTGTTGCTCGGCTTGCGCCTGCCAGAGCTGGCTCAGCGCCAGCCAGACCGCTGTTGAATCAGCGCCGGCGGCGATGGCGGTTTCATAAGCGGTGATTGCATCAAGCGTGTTCTTCTGTCGGGCTTGTTTTTCTGCCTGCTGCAACAACGCAGCAGACGCCTGGCTGCCCGGATTGCGGCCATCATGGATCAGTTGCCGATACTGGGCCGCCGCGACGGCCAACGGCGCATCGTCAAAGGCGTGGACGCTGAGAGGCAGTAGCCATGCCAGCAGGATGCACAGGAATGCGGGACAGCGTGAATAACGCATGGCGGACTCCTTCGGATAGACGGGCGGGGTGCGGGTTGGCCCACAACTTGGATGCTATGATCAAAGGCCATGATGAATTATCATGAAGGTGAAAAAATACACGAACTCTACAGAACAGTATAAGTATATCGGTTAGTGCCGTGATCGACTCGGAGGGTTATCGACTTAACGTGGGCATCATCCTGTGTAACGCAGAAGGACGCCTGTTCTGGGCAAAACGAATCGGCCAGCATTCCTGGCAGTTTCCCCAGGGCGGCATCCGGCGGGATGAGTCGCCAGAGCAGGCCATGTTTCGTGAACTGGCCGAAGAGGTCGGCTTGCGTCCGGAACATGTCCAAGTTATCGGCTCCACGCGGGGCTGGTTGCGTTATCGCTTGCCTAAACGCCTGATCCGGGAAAGTTGTCAACAAGTCTGCATTGGCCAGAAACAAATCTGGTTCCTGCTGCGGATGCGGTGCGACGAGGAGGCGGTGCAACTGGATCTGTCCGAGCGGCCCGAATTCGATCACTGGCAATGGGTTGATTACTGGTACCCACTGCGGGCGGTGGTGCCGTTTAAGCGGCATGTCTACTGGCGGGCTTTACACGAACTGGCCCCTTTGCTGTCAACTAGCGCGCTGTCGCGGCGGGTAAGTGTCAGGCGTCACGCAGAAAATCACGCGGCGGAAGCGGCCCGGACCAGTACGGTCATTCAGCATGTCACCGTCCTGCAAATGCAGCGAGTGGAGAATAGCCAAAATCCGGTCATTACTCGAATGGTCGTGGCGACGCGGCGGCTGAGTACGCTGGATTCCTCGTCCTCGTCAGCTACACCAACGGTGCCGGAAACCATCGCCGCTTTGGAGGAAGGGTTGGAGGCGCGGCCATCGCGCTCGGCGACATCCGGCCGACATCGCTGGTCCCCGCGTTAAAGATCGCTACTTCGCCGTCTCCACTGCTTTGAGGGCGCTTTCATGCTGGACATTCTGCGGCGCATCGTACAGGACATCAACGCCACCCGCGATTTGCACGAGGCACTCAATCTCATTGTCGTCGAAGTCAAGGCCGCCCTGCATACCGATGTCTGCTCGGTGTACATGACCGACGCAACCCGTGGCGAGCATGTGCTGATGGCGACGGATGGCCTGCGTCCCGGTGCCGTGGGCAAAGTGCGCTTGAAGATCGGCCAGGGGTTGACCGGGATGGCGGCTAGCCGGTCGGAACCGGTCAACCTCGACAATGCCCCTGCTCATCCTGCCTTCCGCTACATCGCTGCCACCGGCGAAGCCCCGTTCCATGGATTCATCGGCGTACCCATCATCCGCCGGCGCAAAGTGCTGGGGGTGTTGGTGGCGCAGCAGCGCGAACAGCGCAAGTACACTGCGGATGAGGAATCGTTCCTGGTGACGCTGGCGGCGCAACTGGCCGGCTGCATTACCCAGGCGGAGATTCGGCAAGCGCTGGAGCGGCTCGATGACGATGCGCTTTCCGGCACCCTGTTCCTGGAAGGCGTGTCCAGTGCTTCAGGCGTGGCGCTGGGCGAGGCGGTCGTCGTGTTTCCCAGCACCGCGCTGGATCAGGCGCCCGACAAGGATATCGACAATCCCGAAGCCGAGGCCGCACGGTTCCGGCAGGCGGTTGCGGCGGAACTCGCCGAATTGCAACGACTGAGCGAGCGGATGCGGTTGCTGTTGTCGGCGGGCGACCGGGCGCTGTTCGACGCCTACGCCCTGCTGCTGAGCAGCGATAGCCTGGTGAACGGGACGCTGGAGCGGATTTACGCCGGCAACTGGGCGCCCGGCGCGTTGCGCGCCACCGTGATGGAATACGCCAACATTTTCGTCGAAATGGACGACCCCTACCTGCGGGAACGCGCCGCCGACATCGTCGACCTCGGCCAGCGCCTGCTGGATCGTTTGCAGGAGGAGCAAACGGTCAGCCGCCACTATCCCGACCACACGATTCTGATGGGCGAGGACATCAGCGTTTCGCAATTACTGGACGTGCCGCCGGAGAAAATCAAGGGACTGGTATCGGTGCGCGGCACGAGTACGTCGCATGTCGCTCTGCTGGCGCGCGGCCTGGGGATTCCCGCAGTGTTTGGGGTCAGCAACCTGCCGCCGGGCCGGCTAAATGGTCGCGAAGTGGCGGTGGACGGCTATACGGTGCGGGTCTGTGTCCAGCCCAGCCCGACGCTGCGCCAGGAATATCAGAAGCTGATCCATGAAGAGGCCGAACTGTCGCGTGGCCTTCAACATCTGCGCGACCTGCCGGCGGAAACGCTGGATGGCCACCGGCTGGATTTATATGCCAATTCCGGGCTGTTCGCCGATATCGCCGCCGCCCGCAACAGTGGCGTACAGGGTGTGGGGTTATACCGGTCGGAAATGCACTTTTTTCTGCGTGACCGGTTTCCGGGCGAGGAAGAACAGACCACCATTTACACGCGGATTCTGCGGATCATGGACCCGCATCCAGTGGTATTGCGAACGCTGGACATCGGCGGCGACAAGTCATTGCCGTATTTTCCCATCGCCGAACAGAATCCGTTTCTGGGCTGGCGCGGTATCCGCATCAGTCTGGATCAGCCGGATTTGTTCAAGACCCAGTTGCGCGCGATGTTACGGGCCGGAATAGCTTACCCAAATCTATCGATTCTGTTTCCGATGATCAGCACCGTCAGTGAGTTGACTGAGGCGCTGGAGTTATTGCGCTGCGCCGAGGCGGAATTACGTGAGGAGGGCTTTCCGGTACAGATACCGCGCATCGGTCTGATGATCGAGGTGCCATCGGCGGTGTGGAAGATCGACAAGCTGATCAGCATGGTCGATTTCGCCTCCATCGGCAGCAATGATCTGACTCAGTATCTGCTGGCGGTGGATCGTAACAATGATCGAGTGGCCAAGCTGTATGATTCGCTGCATCCGGTGGTGCTGGCGGCGATTCGGCATGTCATCACGCAGGTCCAGGCGGCGGGGCGAACAGTCAGCGTCTGCGGGGAGATGGCTGGCGATCCAGCAGCGGCTTTGCTGCTCATGGGGATGGGCATCGACAGCCTGAGCATGAATCTGGGCAGCCTGCTCAAGGTCAAGTGGATGATTCGCAGCGTGGGTTATGACGAGGCGCAGGCGCTGTTAAACGAGGTGATTGATCTTGATACCGCGACCGCCATCCGCGAGCGCACCAATATCTTTCTCGACCAGCATGGCTTGAGCGGGTTGCTGCGGGTGGGGAAGTAGCCGGATCATCCAGCGCTCACGACCCCACCAACCGTAGCCCTGGCGGCAGTGCCTCACCGAACACCCGTCCGGCATCGGCTTCATCCAGTTCCACGACCTCCTCAACCATCCGCCGCCACGCAGTGGGTGATTTGGCTGCCCGCAGTCGCTGGATCACGCGCTGCCGCACGCTTTCTTCCACATCCCGCTCCCGGTCGCCGCTCAACCGCGTGAGCAGCGTCGCGGCGAAGGCGGCGGGCGTTACCACCTTCCAGTCAAGCGCCAGCACCCGTTCCAGCCAAGCCGTAGCGGTGGTGGTCGGGATCACATCGTGGGCGCTGCCGTAGGCGGGAACCCGAGTCCCCAGACGACCGACCGCCCACCACAGTTGCGGCGATTCACCCTTGCGCGCCAGTCGCGCCAGCAACAATTCACCGAGTTCGACCTTGCGCGATCCTGGCAAGCGCTCCAGCACGCCCGCCAGTCGCGCCATATCTTCAATACCCGATAGCTTCTCCTTAGCCGACTTGCTCGTCAGGGGGCGCAACTCGACGAGTAATTCCTCACCTAGCCGCGCCTGTGCCGTAGCCTCCAAGCCACCGGCCACCCGCCGCCACAAGGTCCACCATTCCGCCCGGTTCTGGGCATCCTGCGGGTATTGCACTCCCTGCTCATACAACATCCATAACTGCCCAACCCGCCATTCGTCCAATGGATAACCGAAACCGGGCCGCAGACAGTAACCCGCCAGGTTGAACCATAACCGTTCGTGATCGACCGAGCGCCGCCGGCGTCGCGCTCCAGCCCAGAGCACCCCGAATAATTCACGCAACAGCGGCGTTTCCCAGTTCTCACGCTCACCGAGTAACCGTTCCAGATCACTGCGCAGACCCTTGATCTCTCTAGCTTCCACATTGGACGCTCGAGAACCGTAGAACCGCTCCAGCCGGGTGGCCGCTTCGGGAAAGCGGGGATGCAGGCGGGCCAAGGTGGTGGCATCGCCACCGCGCAACTGAAAAGCCAGTCGCCAGCGTCTCTGGTAAACACTCCCCTCGCCCACTGTGAGAGGGGCTGGGGGTGAGGGCTGGACCGCGACGCACTCCATCTCCAGCGTCCCAACCTCAGTCAGTTGCGTCACCAGTTGCACCTGCGCCTCGCCCGCTACCTCACTCTCGATCACGGTGGCCACCGGCGGCAATGGCGTCAACATCTCCGCATCCAGCGCCACGATCTCACCGGGTTGATACACAGCATCCCCGGTGGACGAGAGCAAATGGAACTGCACCGGCGCGCCCAGTCGCAGCGAGAAGGTACGATCCAAGCGAATTTCCCTTCCCTCCTCCGCGCCACGCGGTAACAGGCAAACACCCTGTTTGCGATCACCGCCGGTATCCACGAGCAGGAAGTAGCTGCGCGCCGAACCGCCGCCGATTTTCAGCCCTTGGCCACGCCGGGCCAGTCCGTAGGCGACTGCGCCACGGGCAACCGCCAGGTCCGGTTCGGGATTATCCAGCCGTAGCAAGGTCTGATCGCGCCAGCCGCTGAGCATTTCCAGCAACCGTTCCACCAGCGCCGCACCGTGGAAGACGCCGCCGTTCAGCAACACCGCATCGGGCATCGGCGGACGGTCTACTGATGCTCGATCACCGAGCGCCTGGCGGGAAGCGTCAGCGTGGCGGGCCAGAAACGCCGCCAGATGTCGGCTAATGGCGGGATCGGCGGCATAGGGCAAGCCAAATTCCACGACCGCCCCACGCCGCCCCTGGGGTCGTTCCTCAACGCTGATCCGGGGCAGAAAACCGTCGACCAATAACGTCCGCACTTCCTCACGACTAAGTTCCGCCGACCGCGCCCCGCTGATCAGCCGCGCCCCGCCACCCAGTACCGTGACCGTGACCCGTTCTGGCGCATCATCGGCCAACAGGCGTTCCTTGGCGTTCCGGCACTGCTGCAACAATTGGGACAGCTCACCGGCATTCAATCGTCCGCCACTCAGGCGCGCCTCGACGGTCCGCGCCAAGGCCAAATCCATATTATCGCCGCCGAGCATCAAATGATCGCCGACGCCAATGCGGGTCAATTGCGGACCGGATTCCCCGGATGCAATTTGAATCAGCGTTAAATCGGTGGTGCCACCGCCCACATCGCAAACCAGCAACAACCGCGCATCGCCCAGCGCGGTCGCCACGTCACCCTGATGGCGATGCAACCAGTCATAGCAAGCGGCTTGCGGTTCCTCCAGCAGGCGCAGTTGGGACAATCCAGCTAGACGTGCAGCTTCCACCGTTAATGCCCGCGCCGCCTCGTCAAACGAAGCGGGAACGGTCAGCACCAGTTCCTGCCGTTCCAGCGGCTGGCGGGGAAAGCGATGATTCCAGGCAGCGCGGACGTGGGCCAAGTAACTGGCGCTGGCTGCGACCGGGGAAATCTTGACGATGCCTTCCGCTGCACCCCACGGTAGGATGGACGCAGTGCGATCCACGCCGCCATGCGATAACCAGCTTTTGGCGCTGGCTACCAGTCGTCCCGGCGACCGTGAACCGCGTTCCCGCGCTAACTCGCCGAGGATGACTTCAGCAACCTCGCCAGGATCAGCGAACGTCCAGGGCAATTGCCGATCCGCCGCCGCCAGTTCGCCCTCAGCCGGGTGATAGCGCATGGACGGCAACAACGGTCGAACCGCGACCGCGCCAGGTGCAACCAGTTGTTCAACAGCGAACAGGTGAATGGACGAGAGAGAAGCGTTTTTCAGGTCGGCATAAGCCACGACCGTATGAGTCGTGCCGAGATCAATCCCGACCAGATAGCGGGGGACGCTGGAGCGCGCGATGGTTCACTCCTCCCCGCGCACGTCGAACTCAACCTTCCAGGTCTCCGTCCCGACCCGCGGCACCGCTTCCAGACGCAGCGTTCCCACTTCCGTGACCGCCGCGTGCAACCGCACGGGAACAACTTCACCCGGTTGCCGATCCTCGGCGGGCAACGTCGCTTCAATCTCTTCCAGTTCCTCCACTTCCTCCGGCGTCCATTGCTCCAGCACCGTGCCGACCTGATCGACGCGCCGCACTGAGGAGCCGAAGAAGCGGAACCGTACTGGCTCGCCAATCACCAGACCTACTTCCTGGGGCGGCAGTTGCGCCTGGGTCCCTTCCTCCATGCCAAACGGGGCAATACACAACACCTCAATGGGTGGCTCCATGCCGGGTACTGCGGGCACGGCGCTTTCTACACCGACGTAATAAGCCTTGGCGGTGCCACCGCGAATTCGCACCCCGCCACCCCGCCGCACATAGCCGTAGTAAGCCGCGCCGCGCGCTACAGCAAGATCAAGATCCATACCAGCCAGTAATCGCGCCGGCGGCGCGTTTTCCGCCGCCAGCCAGTCGTTCAGAACGTCCAGGGTCCGCTCCAACAGCGACTGCGCCTTGAACACGCCACCGTTAAACAGCACTGCGGTGGGATGCAAGAAGGTCGCACTGTCCGGCAAGCGACCGGCAAATCCTTCCAGATCACGGGTCGCGCCCACCTGTCGGCCCAGAAACGCCGCCAGATGGCGGGACATGGCCGCATCCTGGGCATAGGGCAAACCCAGCTTGGTCAACGCTGCCCGCGCCCGCCCCGCCGGTCGCGCCGCCGCATCCACCCTCGGGAAAAAGCCTTCCACCAGATTTCGGGTCACTTCCTCGCGGGTCAGCTCGGTGCGCAGTGTGCCGCCGATCAGCCGGGAACCCCGGCTGGGCACGACCACTGGCACACACTCAACGCTCGCGTCACTCAGTAGGAGTTCCTTGGCGTTGCGGCAACCGTGGGTCAAACCCTGCAATTGCCACGGGTCCAACTGTATCCCCTGCTCCGCCAGTTTGGCGCGAACCGCGTGGGCCAGCGCCAAATCCATATTGTCGCCGCCCAGCAGGATATGGTCGCCGACCGCCACCCGCACCAGTTCCAGCGATCCGTCGCGCTCCGTCACCGCGATCAGCGAAAAGTCGGCGGTGCCGCCGCCCAGGTCAATCACCAAGATAATGTCGCCGACCCGTACTTGCTTGCGCCACTCGCCGCCGCTGGCCAGAATCCAGTGATACAGCGCCGCCTGCGGTTCCTCCAGCAACACCAACTGGTTCAAGCCCACCGCCGCCGCCGCCTCAGCGGTCAATTCCCGGGCCACCGGATCGAAGGAGGCGGGCACGGTCAACACTACATCCTGCTCGGTCAACGGCGCATCGGGATGTTGTTGATCCCAGGCCGCCTGCAGATGCTCCAGATAGCGCATCGACGCCTGCAACGGCGAAACCCGCGCCACTTCCTCCGGCGCTTCGACGGGCAAAATCGCCGCGCGCCGATCCACGCCGGGATGGCACAGCCAGCTCTTGGCGCTGGCCACCAGCCGAATCGGTGTGCGTCCACCCATGGTCCGGGCCAATTCGCCGATCACAAACGGCGGCGACTCATCCCAAGGCAACACCCGATCTTCCGCCCGCAACTCGTCGGGATGTGGCAGGTAGAGAAACGACGGCAGCATTAATCGTTCCTCAACCGCGCCGGGGGCCGTCAATTGTGGAATGGCCTCGATCCGCTCCACCACCGCGTCACGGTCGCTGGCGGTCAAATCGACGGCCGCCATCACACAATGGGTCGTGCCTAAATCAATGCCGACGGCGTAGCGAACTGCGCTCATAGTTCGACCTCCGCCGGCGCCAGCACCCGGACATCATGGCCCTCGGCCAGTTTGGGCAGGGTAATCTGACGAACCCGCCAGCCGCGATGCATCAGGGTGCCAGTGAACGGCGGTTGGCCGACCACGTTGCCCGTCAATCGCACCGCCGTCGCATCGAAACCGGCGGGCAGGGTCAGCCGCACGCCCTCCGCTTCCTCGCGTACCGGTTCAATGTGCAAATATTCGCGGATGACCTTGCGGCAACCCTCATGCACCACCCGCGCCGCACCGCCGATGTCGGCATCGGAATAAGCGGTGACGTTCTCCTCCAGAAAGTCCACGAACCGTCCTTCCTGCTGCAATAGTGTCAATAATTGCAACGCCGATTCCGGTAGCGTATCGCGCAGCGCCGCTGCTTTGGGCGGTTCAACGACTGCCGACGCTGGACATTCGCCGCGTTCCAACTGTTGTACGCCACTGGCGAAGTCGCCATCGACCAGCATTCGCCAACTGGCGCGCAATGCCAGCGCCAAGCGAGAAAAAAAACTGGACTTTGAATCAATCATGCAACAAACCCTCAAATTGAACCGATTTATCGGATATTCTATCATGCACTGGCAAGCAGTCCCCTATACCAGAAAACCATCCCCGCCCGCGCCGGATTTCGCTTATGATGAGTTGGCGCACGAAGCCGATACGCAAGATCATCCCAGGAGTGGCAGCATGGCCCGCATACTCATTGTCGACGACTCGCCCACCCAGACGCTGAGTCTCAGTAGAATTCTTAAAAAGCATGGGCACGAAATCCTGACCGCTACAGACGGTGCGCAGGGCGTCGAAGTCGCCAAGGTCGAGCGGCCTGATCTGATCCTGATGGATGTGGTCATGCCCAAGATCAACGGTTTTCAGGCGACCCGGCAGATCACCAAGAATCCCTCCACAAGCCATATTCCGGTGATTATTGTCACGACCAAAGACCAGGAAACCGACAAGATTTGGGGGGCACGGCAAGGCGCCAAAAGCTATGTGATCAAGCCGGTCGAGGAAGCGACGCTGATGGAAACGGTCAATCAGTTTCTTCCCAAATAGGATCGGGATCATCGGCATCGATCATCCAATCACGCCAGATGGTTTCGATCTCTGCCAAGCAACGGCTCGTAGCGCAATTGCACCTGATCCGCACCGGCCAACTCTCGCAATCGCTTGAGCAACGCCTCGCTCGGTTTAACCCGCCAGTTTTGGCCTAAAACCAGATCCACCCGCGCCTGCGGGCTAGTGTACTCAATCCAGACAGCACACCGGCCATCAGCGCGATGTTCAGCTAAAATGCTCGCCAGTTGCCGCAGCGCCCCCGCTGTACACTGTGCAGCGTCCAGCCGAAGCAGCAACCGGCGAACGTACTCCGCCCGCGCCTCATCCCAGCCCAGCAACCGTTCGACATTCAGGCGCGTGGCCTGATTAAATTCATCCCAACTCAACGCCCCCTGCGCCAGCAGAATGGCGTCCTCGACGATCAACGTGCGATGCCGCTCATACACTTCCGGGAAGATGCGGATTTCCATTTGCCCGAAGCCATCATCCAGGGTGACAAACGCCATACGCCCGCCCCGATTAGCGTTACGGGTGCGGACACTGACTACCAGTCCGGCAATCAACAGTGAGCGGTCATGGCCCCGACGCAACGAACCGTTGCTCCCGGTCAAGCCGTTCAACCGGGCCACGCCGAGCGCCGTCAATTCCTCGGCGATCCGCTCGAGCGGATGACCACTCAGATAAACGCCCAAGGTTTCCTTCTCGCCACGCAGCCGCTCCTCCTGACTCCATTCCGGTTTTTTGGCGAGATGCAGCGGACGGGCCGGGGTCTTCTCACTGGCGGCCAGCCCGATCTTCTCACTGGCGGCCAGCCCGAACATGTCATTCTGGCCAGCAGCGTCGTTACGGGAGTGCTGTTCAGCCAGTTGCAACGCATCCGGTAATTGCGCCGTCAACGTCGCCCGGTTAGCGCCCAGTTCATCCAGCGCCCCGCAGCGGATCAGGGCTTCCAGCACCCGGCGATTCAGTTTGCGGAGATCCACCCGCTGACACAGATCGAACAGATCAAGATAGGGTCCGTTCTGACGACGCTCCTGTACCAGTGCTTCAATCGCGCCCTCACCGACCCCTTTGACCGCGCCCAGGCCATAGCGAATTTCGCCGGTCGCGCCGACGGTGAAACGATACTCGGAAGTATTGATCGCGGGCGGTGCCAGCTTGAGTCCCATGCGCCGACATTCTTCGATCAACACCACGACTTTATCGGTTTTATCCATGTCCGAGGACAACACCGCCGCCATAAACGCCGCGGGATAATGCGTTTTTAACCAAGTCGTCTGGTAAGATAATAAAGCGTAAGCGGCGCTGTGACTGCGATTAAAACCGTAACCGGCAAATTTATCGATTAAGTCGAAGATATAAGAGGCCGTTTCCGCATCGACCTGGCGTTCAACAGCGCCTTTCACAAATCCAGCCCGTTCCCTGGCCATCTTCTCCGCGTCTTTTTTGCCCATCGCTCGTCGGAGTAAATCAGCCCCGCCAAGGGTATAACCCGACAGCACTTGGGCAATTTGCATCACCTGTTCCTGATAAAGGATGACGCCGTAAGTCGGTTTGAGAATGGTCGCTAACGCCGGATGCGGGTATTCAATACGGGCGCGGCCATGCTTGCGGTCGATGAAATCGTCCACCATGCCCGATTGCAACGGGCCGGGCCGGAACAGCGCCACCAGCGCTACAATATCTTCAAAACAGTCCGGTTGCAGGCGGCGAATCAAATCCTTCATTCCGCTGGATTCCAGTTGAAAAACGGCGGTGGTTTCATAACGCTTGAGCAACTCAAACGTCAGCGTATCGTTCAAGGGAATAGCGGCAATATCCAGCGACGGCTCGCCCTGCGCCTGCCGCTGGGTATTAATCGTCTGCAACGCCCAGTTGATAATCGTCAGCGTCCGCAACCCCAGGAAGTCGAATTTCACCAATCCGGCAGCTTCTACATCATCCTTATCGAACTGGGTGACAACGCTCGGATCGTCCTGTTCGCAGTACAGCGGTGAATAGTCGGTCAGGCGGGTCGGGGCGATCACTACGCCCCCGGCGTGTTTACCGACGTTACGGGCCAGTCCCTCCAATTTACGGGCCAGATCAATCAGCGCCCGCACTTCCTCGTCGTTCTCATACAGCCGACGCAGTTCGGCTTCCTGTTCAATCGCCTTGTCCAGGGTGATGCCCAGTTCAAAGGGAATCAGCTTGGCAATGCGGTCCACGAAGCCATAGGGATGGCCCAGCACCCGGCCCACGTCACGCACCACGGCCTTGGCCGCCATGCTGCCGTGGGTGGCGATTTGCGAAACCCGCTCCCGGCCATAGCGTTGAGAGACATACTCGATCACCCGGTCACGGCCTTCCATGCAGAAGTCGATGTCAAAGTCGGGCATCGACACCCGTTCGGGATTGAGGAAGCGCTCGAACAGCAACTCATAGGCCAGCGGGTCCAAATCGGTGATGCCCAGCGCGTAGGCGGCCAACGATCCCGCGCCGGAGCCGCGTCCCGGCCCGACTGGCACGCCATGATCCTTCGCCCACTGGATGAAATCGGCGACGATCAGGAAATAGCCGGGGAAGCCCATCTGGACGATGACTTTCAGCTCCAGCTCCAGCCGCTCATCATAAGGTCGGCGGCGCTCGGTGAAATCAGCAGCAGCGGGATCCAATAGCCGTTGCAGTCGCCGCTCCAAACCGTCGCGGGCCTGGGTGGTGAAATAGACGTCAGCGTTCATCCCCGCCGGCGTGGGAAACTCCGGCAGCACGTTTTTGCCCAGTTCCAGGCGCAGGTTACAGCGCCGGGCGATTTCAACCGTATTTTCCAGCGCTTCGGGCAAATCAGCGAATAGTTCAGCCATTTCCTCCGGGGTGCGCAGGTACTGTTGATGGCTGTAGCGGCGGGGCCGGTTCGGGTCAGCGAGGGTCGCGCCCTCGTGAATGCAGACCCGCGCTTCATGCGCTTCGAAGTCGTCGCGCTGGAGAAAACAGACGGCGTTGGTCGCCACGACCGGCGTTCCAGTGGCCACCGCCAGGTCAAGCGCCGCCTCCAGATATTCCTCCTCCTGGGGCCGGCCGGTGCGCTGTACTTCCAGATAGAACCGCTCCGGGAACAACAGCCGCCAGTCGGCCAGCCAGGTTTGGGCCTGGCCGAGCCGATCATTCAGCAATGCCTGACCGAGTTCACCCTCACGGCCACCGGACAGAGCGATCAAGCCGTCAGTATTACCCTTCAGCCAAGCGTAATTGAGGATCGGGACGCCGCGCTGCTGGCCTTCGAGATAGCCGCGACTGACCAGCCGGGTCAAATGACGGTAGCCGTCCAGATTCTGGCACAGCAACACTAATCGGGAAGATTCCCCATCCGACCGTTGCACCCAGGTTTCCACGCCAACAAGGGGCTTAACCCCGGCGTTCAGCGCAGCCTTGTAGAACTTGATCAGGGCAAACAGGTTGCTCATGTCGGTCACAGCCACTGCGGGCATTCCGGCAGCGGCAACCTGCTTGACCAGGCTTTTGATGCGAATCAGCCCGTCAACCAGGGAATATTCCGTGTGCAGGCGCAGATGAACAAACGGCGCGGTCATGCCAATTTCCCAAGAACGGCAGCTACCGGAGCGAACGAGCGGCGATGTTCGGGACAGGGACCCAAACGGCGCAGAGCTTCCCGATGAGCCAGGGTCGGATAGCCTTTATGCCGGGCGAAACCGTAGTCGGGATAGCGGTCGTGCAACTCACGCAATTCAGCGTCGCGGGTCACCTTGGCGAGGATGGAAGCGGCGCTGATCGCCGGCACGGTAGCGTCGCCCTTGATAATGGCCTGGCAGGGACAAGCCAGTCCGGATGGACACCGGTTGCCATCGACTAACACCTGGCTGGGCGTAAGGTGCAGATTCTCCACTGCTCGCCGCATAGCCAGCAGTGAAGCTTGCAGGATGTTGATTCGGTCAATTTCGGTAACGTCAGCCCGGCCCAGCGCCCAGGCCAGGGCGTGAGTACGGATTTCAGCAGCGAGCTGTTCGCGGCGGGTCTCGCTGAGGGTTTTGGAATCGGCCAGCCCGGCAATAGGGCGGGCAGGATTGAGAATGACAGCGGCGGCGATGACGGGACCGGCTAACGGGCCGCGCCCGGCTTCATCCACGCCGGCGATTAACAGGACATCGGGCATGGCGAACAGCGTAAGGTGGGGTGAAGGGCGAGAAGTTTAAAGCGCCGACAGCGGTTTCGCCATAGATCAGCCGCTGAGCAACAGCCAGATCGAATCCAGTGGACTGATTACCCCGCGTCCATCGTGATTAATGCCGGGAGTCGGGCGGGGCCGGGGCAAGGTCGCGGAAGCCGGGAAACCGCTCTTCATCTACTTCAGGCTGACCGGCACCGCCCATAATCTCCTCGGCCAGCCGGGAAAAATCCGCCGGCTCATCCGACAGCAGGTTGTCATACAACGTTGTGTCCCAACACTCGATGCGGTTGGCATAGGCCAGCAGGATCACTGCCTCGTGAATACCCGCATAGTCCAGCAAGCGCCGGGGCAATAATAATCGGCCACTGCCGTCCAGTTCCAGTTCGTTCGCGCCGCGATGGAAATAGCGGACGAAATCGCGGTTTTTTTTAACATACAGATTCAGTCGGTTAAGTTCAGCAGTGATCCGCTGCCACTCCATGAAGGGATACAACGTCAAATGTTGCTCAAAGCCCCGATTGACGACGAAACGCTCCCCGCACTCGACCGGCAACTGCTTTCTCAGCGCCGCCGGCAGGACGAGGCGCGCTTTGGCGTCGAGTCGGCATTCAAATTCGCCGAGCAGGGGCATCATCGCCGCGTCAGCGTGAAGTCAGGGCGCTTTGGCGGGAGGCGTCGGCGAACTGCCCGCCGCCTGACCCAGTCCCCGCGCGACGGTGCTGTTGCCGAGAAAGCCGAAAATCGCCGCCGCTGCCGGCAGTGACGCGCTGCCATCCCCGCCTTCCACCAATACGCTCGGCACCTTGACAGCCTCGGGATGGGCGGCGATGAAGGCCAGCACTTCCTTGACCATGGCTAACTGGTAGGTCAACTCCCGGCCCAGCACACTGGCCTGCGCCTGCTGGCCGGCGGCGATTTCCTGCAAACGCAGCTTCTCGCCTTCGCCGCGCAACTGCGCCGCTGTACGATCCTGCTTGGCCACCTCGACCTGAATTTCCGCCCGCACCAATTCCGGCTGCTGTTCAGCGGTGGCCCGCGCCTTCTCGGTTCGGATCCGTTCTTCCTGGGCCTGCTGCTCTTTCTGGAAGGTCGAGATCATCTGCTGGGCCAGTTGCTCCCGCTTGCGGGCCAGCAACAATTCCGGCGGCAGCGCCGGGTCGCCAAAACGTACCTCGCGGATGGATACACCGGCGTTGCGCGCCTCGGGAATCAACGCTTCCAGCACCGCTTCTTCCAGTTGCGGCCGCTTGTCCTGCAAATCCAGCACCCGCCGCACACTGTGCAAGCCGTCCTCCACCTGACCCGCCGCCAGCGCGACATACGAACCCGTGACGTTGCGGACAATGCTGCGCACCGTCGGGGTCATGACTTTATCTTCAACCGCTTGCAAATCACCCACGGAGGCGACCACAAACGGCGCGTCTTCCGGCGTCACCTGCGCCAGTACCCGCAAATCCTGCGGAATCTCCCAACCTTCGACCCGCAGCAGCACCGCGACATCGGCGGCGTTCTGCGGCGTCACCACTTCTTCCCGCTCTGCGGTCTGCTCGATCTGCCCGTTCTGATTCAAGGTCAGGTTGATGCGCCGCCGGACATAGCCGCCCTGATATTGCCAGGTCTGGATGCGGGTATCGACCAGCGCCACTTCATAGGCTCGCTTGTTGAGATAATAGGTGCCCGGCAATAGCGGTTCATTCCACACTCCGCGACAGCCCTTGGCCACCAGTGGCACGGAAAGCTTCTCCGTGCGCTCATCCCGGATCGGCTGACAGGCGGCGACGGGTTGATCCTGGATGTTCGATTTAATCACCGCTACAAAACCTGCTGGCACTGAAGTTGCGCGAAAAGCATCGCCCTTGGCCTGGGCTTCGAACAGATACTGGTTCAACCGGTAGCGGCCCGGTTTCAATACCGTCAACTGCGGCCCCTTCTGACCCTGGCCTTCGGTCAGGAAGTGGCTGGCGTCCAGCATCCGTTGTTCCTCGCGCCAAGCGTCGGCGAGAAACTGATCGGAGCGCAACGGTAAACCGTCGCGGGCGACGAGGTAGCCATAGTGGCCTTCGGGAATCTCGGTGACCGGTAACTGTTCGACTTCGTACAGAATGTTCAACAGTGGCTTGAAGTTAAAGCCGGGACCAAGGATTTCCGCCTGGGGGCCGGCCTCGCCGTTCATAGCGATGATGTGGCCGGGCGGCAGTTTGCTGGCCCCATAGATCAGTTTGAGATGGCCGACCTTGTCTTGATCGACGATCACGAACGAGGTCGCCAGAATCATGAACACCGCCGCCAGCGCCAACGCGATGCGGACGCTGGTCTGAAGCCAGCCCAGTTTCGCCGGTATAAAGCGCGGCACAAAGATCGCGCCGAGTCCAAACAGGATGATCAATAGCAAAAGGGACATGCGTCACCCTCTCAGCGGCCAGAGTGCCGAGTGATACCGAGTTTGTGGGGCGTCAGCCAGGCAGCAACACGGTCGATCCGGTGGTCTTACGCGCCTCCAGATCCCGGTGCGCCTGCGCGGTCTCCGCCAGTGGGTAGGTCTGCCGCACCTCGATGTTCACCGCGCCGATGGCGACGACATCGAATAGATCAGCGGCGCTGGCCAGGAGATCACGCCGTTGCGCTGTGTAATGCATCAGAGTAGGCCGGGTCAGGAACAGCGAACCCTTGGCGGAGAGAATCCCCGGTTCAAACGCTGGAACCGGTCCCGAGGCGTTGCCGAAGCTGACCATCATCCCCAGCGGGCGCAGGCAGTCCAGCGATCCCATGAACGTCTCTTTGCCCACCGAATCGTAGACGACGGCGACTCCCTGGCCGTTGGTGATTTCCCGGACCCGCTCGACGAAATTCTCGCGGGTGTAAACAATCACATGATGGCAACCGTGAGCGCGAGCAATCTCGGCTTTCTCATCGCTGCCGACCGTACCGATGACCAGCGCTCCCAATTGCCGCGCCCACTGGCTGGCGATCAGACCCACTCCGCCAGCCGCGGCGTGCAGCAGAATGGCGTCGCCCGGTTGCACCCGGTAGGTGCGCCGCAGCAGATACTGAGCGGTCATGCCCTGCAGCATCATAGCGGCGGCAGTTGGATCATCGATCGTGTCGGGCAACGCCACTACCCGGTCGGCGGGGATCAACCGGACTTCGGCATAGGCCCCAACCGGTGGACTGGCGTAGGCGATACGGTCGCCGACCTGGAACTCGGTCACGCCCTCCCCGACCGCCTCGACCCGGCCTGCCCCCTCCATGCCCAGCGTCCAAGGCAGCGACGGTAACGGATACAGGCCAGTGCGGTGGTAAATATCAATATAATTGAGGCCGATAGCGGCGTGGCGGATCCGCAACTGGCCAGCGCCGGGATCGCCGACTTCGACGTCCTCCCAGCGTAATACCTCGGGACCGCCATATTCATGGATGCGAATGGCTTTGGGCATGGTCTGTCTCCTCGATTATGGAAGCGTTCATTATTTATAGTCCATGGACGACACCGAAGGCATGGAATAGAGACTGAAGTTAGCCCAGCCACCGCCGGGCGTTGCGGAACAGCCGCAACCACGGTCCGTCTTCGCCCCAACCATCAGGATGCCAGGAATATTGCACGGTGCGGAATACCCGCTCTGGATGCGGCATCAGAATGGTAAACCGTCCATCGCGACTGCATAACCCGGTAATCCCGCCCGGCGAACCATTGGGATTGGCGGGGTAGCGCTCCGCCGGTCGACCGAGATGGTCCACAAAGCGTAATGTCGCCACACCCGCCGCCAACGCTGCATCGGCTCCCTGATCATCGTGAAACTCCGCGCGACCCTCGCCATGGGCGACGGCGATGGGCAGCCACGAACCGGCCATACCTTGCAAGAACAGCGACGGCGACGGCAACACCTCCACCAGGCTCAACCGGGCCTCGAACTGTTCCACCCGATTGCGGACAAAGCGCGGCCAGAGTTCCGTTCCAGCGATGAGTTCATGCAGATTGGACAGCATTTGGCAGCCGTTGCAAACGCCCAGTCCGAAACTGTCAGGCCGGGCGAAGAACGCAGCGAACTCGTCACGGGCGCGGGCGTTGAACAGGATCGACTTGGCCCAGCCCTCCCCGGCGCCCAGCACATCGCCGTAGGAAAATCCGCCACAGGCTACTATCCCTTGAAAATCCGCCAGCGTCCTCCAGCCCGCGATCAGGTCGCTCATGTGGACATCGACTGCGGCGAAACCGGCCCGGTCAAACGCCGCCGCCATTTCCACCTGACCGTTAACGCCCTGCTCGCGCAGAATGGCGATACGGGGACGAGCGCCGTCGGTGATGAACGGCGCGGCGACATCGACGGCGGGATTGAAGGTTAAATGAACGCTCAGCCCCGGATCGGCGGGATCAACCGCCAAATCGAACGCTTCACGGGCGCAGTCGGGATGATCGCGCAACGCCTGCAACTGATAACTGATTTCCGACCACCCTTGCCGCAATTCGGCGCGACTGGCGGAAAACGCCACATCACCGGCATGGCAGAGCATCAGCCGGTCGCGGTCGTTCAGCGTCCCGATGACATGGCTGCACTCGCCCAGCCCGGCAGCCGCCAGCTTCATCAGCACCCGCTGGCGATCCAGCGCCCGTACTTGCACCACTGCCCCCAGTTCCTCGGCGAACAACGCCGGCAACAGTTCTTCACCGAGATCGTCCAGCAAGACCGTCACCCCGCAACCGCCGGCGAACATCATTTCCGCCAGGGTCGCCAGCAATCCGCCATCAGAGCGGTCGTGATAGGCCAGCACCCGACCCGCCGCGTTGAGTTCCTGAATAACCGTGAAAAACGCTTTGAGATCGTCCGCCGCGTCCAGATCCGGCGCTTCATCGCCCAATCGGCTGTAGACCTGCGCCAGCACCGAACCGCCCAGTCGGTTTTTGCCGCGCCCCAGATCAATCAGAATCAGGTCGGTATCGCCCCGGTCGGTACGCAATTGCGGCGTCAACGTGCGGCGCACGTCCTGCACGGGCGCGAAGGCGGAGATGATCAACGACAGCGGCGCGACGACGCTTTTCCGCTCGCCGCCCTCCTCCCAAACCGTCTTCATCGACAGTGAATCCTTGCCTACCGGAATGGCGATGCCCAGCGCCGGACAGAGTTCCAGGCCGACGGCTTTCACCGTGTCAAACAGCCGGGCGTCTTCGCCGGGATGGCCCGCCGCCGCCATCCAGTTGGCGGACAGTTTGACATCACCCAGTTGTTCAATGCGGGCGGCGGCGATATTGGTCAGCGCCTCGCCCACTGCCATGCGTCCCGAAGCCGGCGCGCTCAGCAGCGCCAGCGGCGTTCGCTCGCCTATGGCCATCGCTTCGCCGGTGTAGACATCGAAGCTGGTCGCGGTCACAGCGACATCGCTGACTGGAACCTGCCACGGCCCGACCATCTGATCGCGACAAACCAATCCGGTCACGGTGCGGTCGCCGATGGTGATGAGAAAACTCTTGTCGGCGACGGGCGGGAAGCGCAGGACGCGCGCTACGGCGTCAGTGAGCGGCAACCCCCCACCCCAACCCTCTCCCCCAAGGAGGGAGGGAGTTTTTACGGAACCGTCGTTTATCGACGCCCCCGCCCCTTCGTGGGAGGGCGCTTTCACAGACGCCCCCGCCCCTTCGTGGGAGAGGGTTGGGGGGAGGGGGTGAACGCTGATCTGTCCCACTTCACGCACCATCTTTGGCGGCTTGCCAAACAACACGTCCATCGGCAAATCCACCGGCCGGTTGGCGAATTGCCGGTCGCTGAGGGTCAATTGCCTTTCTGCAACCGCGACGCCCAGCACGGCATACGGGCAACGCTCCCGCTCGCACAGCGCCTTGAACGTCTCTAATCCCTCGGCGGCAATCGCCAGGACATAGCGCTCCTGAGCCTCGTTGCACCAAATCTGCATCGGCGACATACCGGGGTCATCGTTCGGGACCTCGCGCAGTTCAAACTGCCCGCCCCGTTCCGCACCCTGCACAATCTCGGGAACGGCGTTGGACAGTCCGCCCGCCCCGACATCGTGAATCGAGAGAATCGGATTGTCCGCACCCAACGCCGTGCAACGGTCGATGACTTCCTGAGCGCGGCGCTGCTTTTCCGGATTGCCGCGTTGCACCGAGGCAAAGTCCAGATCCTCATGGGAACTGCCCGCCGCCATGCTGGATGCCGCCCCACCGCCGAGACCGATCAACATCGCCGGCCCGCCCAGCACGATAATCACTGTTCCCGGCGGTAATTCAGCTTTGTGAACATGCGGCTCGCGGATATTGCCCAGACCACCGGCGATCATGATCGGCTTGTGATAGCCGCGCCGCTGCCCATCGGGGCCATCCTGTTCAAACGAGCGGAAATAGCCGGCCAGATTGGGACGCCCGAACTCGTTATTGAACGCCGCCGCGCCAATCGGGCCTTCCAGCATGATGTCCAACGCGGAAACGATACGGCCCGGCTTGCCGTAATCCCCCTCCCACGGCTGGATAAAACCGGGAATCCGCAAATGGGACACCGAGAATCCGCATAACCCGGCCTTGGGCTTCGAACCGCGCCCGGTTGCGCCTTCATCGCGGATTTCGCCGCCTGATCCGGTCGCGGCGCCGGGGAACGGGGAAATCGCCGTCGGGTGGTTGTGGGTCTCCACTTTCATCAAAATATGCACATCTTCTGCGTGATAGCGGTACTCGCCATCGCCAGGATCGGGGAAAAAGCGTCCGGCGGGAAAGCCGGTCATCACCGCCGCGTTGTCGCTGTAAGCCGATAGCACATCAGTAGGGTGGCATTCATGGGTATGGCGGATCATGGCGAACAGCGAGCATTCCTGCGGGACGCCATTGATGATCCAGTCCGCATTGAAAATCTTGTGTCGGCAATGTTCGGAATTGGCCTGGGCAAACATCATCAGTTCGACATCGGTCGGATTGCGCTGCAACCGGGTGAAACTGTCCAGCAAATAGTCGATTTCATCGTCCGACAGCGCCAACCCCAGTTCGCGGTTAGCGGTTATCAACGCTTCACGCCCGCCGTTGAGCAGGTCCACGGTAGTCAGCGGGGCCGGTTGCGCCTGGGCAAACAGCACAGACGGATCATCGCCCGGCTCCAAAACCGCTTCGGTCATCCGGTCATGCAGCAGCGGCTTTAGATCAGCCAGTTCCCGATCCGTTAACGCCCGTTCAAAATCCAGGTAATAGGCGACGCCGCGTTCGATGCGGCGAATATGCTTGAGTCCGCAATTATGGGCGATGTCAGTCGCCTTGGAAGACCAAGGCGAAACCGTCCCAGGGCGGGGAATGACCAACAACAGCGGTGCAGCGGATGGAACCCCCTGCTCTGCGACCCGCGACCCGGTCAGTTGCTGTGATGCGACAGGGCGCGGACCGTATTGCAACAGCCGTTCCAGCACCTCGCGGTCGGGCGCGGTCAACGAACCCTCCACGAAATGCACGAATTCGGCGCGAATACGGGTAACGGTGGGAACCCGCTGGCGTAATGCGGCCAGCAATTTCTCCAAACGAAATGGTGACAAGGCGGGGCTTCCACGGAAACGCAGCATCGCGGGCATTCTCCTGGGTCGGGCGGAATGCGCGGATGATAACAGCAATCAGGCGGCGTTCTTCACTCAGCCACACTGCGTATTTTGTCAATATGGCGATCTGGGGGCTGGTCCGTGCAACTCCTGGCCTATCTGGCCGCGCGCTTGCTGTTGCCTGGCCTCGCCTACGACATTCCCCCCGGACGAACCGCCGTCGGTATTCTGGCTGGCGCGTTATCGCTGGTAGTGGGCATCCTCAACGCCGCCTGTATGACCTATTGATCAACCGCTCCAGCCAGTCCACCGCCTCAACAATCCCGGTCGGCGTGACCGGCGGTTTAATCGGCTGGGTCAGCAACTCTCGCAACGGTCCCTGTAATTCGCCAGTCACCAATTGTTGACGGCTGATCTTTACGCCATTGCCATATTCCAACAGCCAGTGACTCAGCCACGGCTCCTCCGGCCAATCGTCGCGGGCCACGTAGAGTACGCGAACACCATTGCAAGCCGCCTCGGTAAACGCCCCATAGCCCGGTTTGGTGAACAGCACGTCGCAGGAGCGGATGAGATCCACCATGCCCAAATCCACCAATCCCGCCCAGTTCGGCATATCCGACCGCGCCGCATTCCAGGCGGGCGGAGTCAACCAATAAACTCCGGGCAGCGTCGGCCACTGCTCCAGCGACGGACGCATCTCCACTCCGCCCAGTCCCATTAAAACCAGCGTCTCATCGCCGCGTAAGCCCAACTGGCGATTGATCACCGCCCGCTGATTCTGACCCAGGGCGGCAATAGGGCCGATGGGTTGCGTATTCCGTAACTCCGGCATCGGCATGGACGGCGCGGGTTGCAGGAACGCAACGGCGCTTTGGTAAGCGGCCAACATCGGGGCGCGCAAGGTCTCCAAATCCGGTTCATTCCGCCCATACCCGGCCAGAATATCCGCCCAGTTCAACGAACACAGCGCCAAGGCAGGAATCTCCAGTCGAGCTGCGGCAGCCAGCGTGAGATAGGGAATATCCGCGAGCAGCACATCCGGCGCGGTGTCCCGCAACAACAGCTCCTGCCAGGCCAAGCGCGCCGCCCAGTCGGCGTGGAATGCGCGATAGGCGGCCAGACTCTCCGCAACCTTCGCTTCCAGCGCATCAACCATCACCATGCCGAAATCGGCAGCACCGGCAACAACGGTGAATTCACCATCAATGCGCTGGCGCAATACCGTTTCCGGCAACGCGCTTTGCACCGTCAACCGCCCCATGAGATAACGCCGTCGCCATGCATTCAACACCGGCGCAACTTGCGCCAGATGGCCAAAACCATGCCCGGACAAGGCCACATACAGATGAAAACTTGCCTTCATTATTTTTTGCACCACCGCTTGATTTTGCTCGCCCAATACTCTTAGACTAAAATGCAACAAATTGTCTCTTTTGGGCAAAAAATAGTTCTAGTGGTATCTTGACCACAGTCGCCCGGTGGGATCGATTTGAGAGTTGCTTCATCCACTCGAGCGTGAGGGCATCACTATGGCGCAGACGCTCACATTGCACACCCTGGCTGCCGATAACCGATTCTTTGCCGGCACCGGCGGCGTGAGCCAGGGTAACCGACAGCGCGGTTTTACTCCCGGATTCCTGGACTGCGACACGGGCGCAGTTTACCCCTCCTGCTGGGCTGACGGCCGCCCGGCGCCGTTCCACGCTCTGGAGGGGCTGCCGGATCATCTAGTGTTGAATCGTGGCCCCACTGGCCGGGTAGCGACGGTCAAGGCCAGCGTCATTGCCGGCTTCGTCCGCTGCGGCTGCTTCTACACCCGGGAGCAGGCTGCCTGCTGTCTCGAACCGCGATCCTGAAGGCGTTGCGGCTCGCGCAAAGCCGGTCCGGCAGGCTCCCAACTGGCCACAACCGGCGATCTTGCGCGCATTACCCTTGCAATTCAAAATCCCCCGACTATGGTTTTTCATAACGTCAGCCATAGTCGGCGCGCGGGCGACCGCATTGAGAGCTGTGGCTGAAGATCACCCAAGCCTTTCCGATGTCATCCGGCCGGTTCTGCCCGCCGGATGCTTTTGATCCTTCAGAGCACCTGCGGACCCTATCGACATGCCCACTCAAATGCTAGAAAAGAGCACGCCAGCCGCCTGGCTGACGGAACTGCCTCCCCTCGGCATGGACGCCAAAAGCATCACCGCCGACTTCCGGCGCTATTTCAGCCATACCCTGGGCCGTGACCGGCATACCAAGTACGCCTACTACATGTATGAAGCGCTGGTGCTGACGCTGCGCGACCGGTTGTGGGAGCGCTGGAAGAACACCCGCTATGCCTACGAGCAGGACGGTGGTGTCCGTCGCGCCTACTACCTGTCGATGGAATTTCTGATGGGGCGGACGCTGAGCAACGCCATGCTGAATCTGGGCGTAACCGAACCGGTGAGTAAGGCGCTGTATGAAATGGGCCTGACCCTGGAAGAACTGGCTGAATGCGAGAACGACGCCGGCCTGGGTAATGGTGGCCTCGGACGGCTGGCGGCCTGCTTCCTGGATAGCTGCGCCACCCTGCGGCTGCCGGTAGTCGGCTACGGCATCCGCTACGTCTATGGCATGTTCCGCCAGAAGATCGAGAACGGCTACCAGGTCGAGGAGCCGGATAACTGGCTACGCAATGGCAACCAGTGGGAACTGGAGCGGCCAGAGTACACCCAGCGGGTTCGCTACGGCGGCCGCAATGAAGCGTTCATGAAAGCCGATGGCGAAATGGGCTGGCGCTGGGTGGACACGCACGATGTACTGGCCGTGCCCTATGACACACCGATTCCCGGTTATCGCAATGGGACGGTGAACACCCTGCGACTGTGGTCGGCGACGGCGACCGATGAATTTGATCTTGAGGACTTTAACGCCGGCAGCTATACCGAAGCGGTGGGCGCCAAGAACATGGCGGAAAACATCACCATGGTCCTCTACCCCAACGACGCCACCGAGAGCGGCAAGGAACTGCGGCTACGTCAGCAGTACTTCCTGGCCTCGGCCAGCCTGCAGGACGTCCTGCGGCAGTGGGTGCGCGTCCATGGCGAGGATTTCAGCGAATTCGCCGCCAAAAACTGCTTCCAGCTCAACGACACCCATCCGACCATTGCCGTAGCGGAGCTGATGCGGTTGCTGATGGATGAGCATGGCGTGAGCTGGGATCAGTCCTGGACGATTACGAGCCAGGTCATGGCTTACACCAACCACACCCTGCTGCCCGAGGCGCTGGAACGCTGGCCAGTGCGGCTGTTCCGGCAATTGCTGCCGCGCATCCTGGACATCATTTACGAAATCAACGCCCGCTTCCTGGCTGAGGTCGCACGTCGCTGGCCCGGCGACATCGAACGTCAGGGACGCATGTCGCTGATTGAGGAAGGGTACGAGCAGCAGGTGCGCATGGCCTACCTGGCCATCGTGGGCAGCGTCTCGGTCAACGGTGTGGCGGCGCTGCATTCAGAACTGCTGCAGCAGGGGCTGTTCCGCGATTTCTACGAGTTGTGGCCGGACAAGTTCAACAACAAAACCAACGGCGTGACGCAACGGCGCTGGATGGCCGGTTGCAATCCGGGTCTGAATGCACTGATCACGGACACGATCGGGCCGGGCTGGATCACCGACCTCGACGAGTTGCGCAAGTTAATTCCCTACGCCAAAGACGCCAAGTTCGGTGCGAAGTGGCGGCAGGTCAAGCACGATAACAAGGTGCGGCTGGCCACGCTGGTCGAAGCGGATTGCGGCGTGGTGTTCAATACCAAGGCGCTATTTGACGTGCAGGTCAAGCGTATGCACGAGTACAAGCGCCAGTTGTTGAACATCCTGCATGTGATCCATCTCTACGACCGCATCAAGCGCGGCGATACTGCCAACTGGACACCGCGCTGTGTGTTGATTGGTGGCAAGGCGGCGCCAGGCTATTACATGGCCAAGCAGATTATCAAGCTGACCAATAACGTGGCCCGGGTCATCAATAACGATCCTGATGTGGGTGATCGACTGAAATTGGCGTTCCTACCCAACTATCGGGTGTCGGCGATGGAAGTGATCTGTCCCGGCACGGATCTGTCCGAACAGATATCCACCGCCGGCAAGGAAGCGTCAGGCACCGGCAACATGAAGTTCATGATGAACGGCGCGGTCACGATCGGCACGTTAGATGGCGCCAACATCGAAATCCGCGAGGAATGCGGCGATGAGAATTTCTTCCTGTTCGGTCTGACCGCTCCGCAGGTCGAGGAACGGCGGCAGGGCTACAATCCGGTCGCCATTATTCATGATGATCCCGACATCACCCGGATCATGCATCTGCTGGAAAGCGCCCATTTCAATCAGTTTGAGCGGGGCATTTTTGATCCGATCCTGCATTCGCTGACCAGCCCGCACGATCCGTGGCTGACCATTGCGGATTTGCGTGTCTTCATCGACGCACAGAGTCAAGCGGCGCTGGCCTATCAGGATGAGGAGCGCTGGACGCGGATGAGCATTCTCAACACCGCCACCAGTGGTAAGTTCTCCACCGACCGCACCATGCGCGAGTACAACGCGGAAATCTGGAAGCTCAAGCCACTGCCGGAGATGCCGCTCGCTGAAATTTAGCGGTGAAGCCTGCTTGATATTTCACAATCCCCCCGTGATGGGGGGATTTTTTATAGTCACAATCAATCAAAACTCGCTATCCATACGACAGACCCATGTCAGTCAATCACTCTTAGGAGGCCCTTGCCAAGGGAGGATGCATGGCTGAACAACATTACGATCTCATCGTGATCGGCGGCGGCAGCGGCGGACTGTCCGTCGCGGAACAGGCGGCTCGTCACGGCACCCGTTGTGCGCTCATCGAAGCGGGACGGCTCGGCGGAACCTGCGTTAATGTCGGTTGCGTCCCCAAGAAAATCATGTGGTACGCCGCCCATCTCGCCCATGCGCTCGATGACGCAGCGGGCTATGGGTTCCGGCTGGATTACTTTGGTTTCAACTGGCGAAAGTTACAAGTCGCCCGCGATGCTTTCGTTCACAACATCAATGAGTGGTATCTCGGCTATCTGGCTAATGCCGGAGTTGAACTGATTCGCGGCTTTGGCCGCTTCGTAGACGCTCACACCCTGGACGTCACCGGTGAGGTCTACACGGCTGATCACATCGTGATCGCTACGGGTGGCCATCCCCAGGTTCCCGAACTGTCCGGCGCTGAATTTGGCATCACTTCGGATGGTTTCTTTGAATTAAAGTCCTGTCCGCCACGGGCCGCTATCGTCGGCAGCGGTTATATCGCCGTCGAGCTGGCGGGTATGCTGCACGCGCTGGGTTCCGAGGTCACGCTGCTGGTGCGCAAGGATCAGGTCTTGCGTCCCTTCGATGCCTTGCTCCGCGAGCAGTTGATGGAACGGCTGCACGAGGACGGTATCACCGTGCTGACGCGCACACAGGTTCGGGCCGTGGCGCGTCTGGCTAATAGCGCGCTCAGCCTGGATTGCGAAGGCCAGGCCAGCGTCCTGCATGTCGATACGCTGATCTGGGCCATTGGCCGCGCCCCGAACACTAATGCCCTGAATCTGGCGGCGGCGGGAGTAGCGACGCAGCCAAACGGTTCTATTCCCACCGACCCCTTGCAGAACACCAATGTCCCCGGCGTCTACGCCATTGGCGATGTGACCGAGCGTTTCCATCTGACCCCGGTCGCGATTGCCACGGGCCGTCGGCTGGCGGACCGCCTGTTCGGCGGGCACCCGGAACGACGCTTGTCCTATGAGAACATTCCGACTGTGGTCTTCAGCCATCCCCCGATAGGCACCGTGGGCCTGACCGAGGAGGAAGCCCGGAGTCAGTTCGGCAGCACGGTCAAAATTTACCAGACACAATTTCGCCCGATGTACCATGCATTTACCACCCGCCAGCCCCAGACGGCGATGAAACTGGTCTGCGTCGGCCCGGAGGAAAAGATCGTCGGTTGCCATCTCATCGGCGAAGGGGCAGATGAGATGTTGCAAGGCTTCGCGGTCGCCATCCGCATGGGGGCGACTAAACGAGATTTCGACGATACGGTAGCCATTCATCCCACCGGTGCTGAAGAGCTGGTGACGATGCGTTAAGGTTTTCCAGCGATTTTCAGCGAGGCTCCATGTCCATTCGTTCCTTTGAGCAGCACACCCCGCGCATTCATCCCGCCGCTTATGTCGATGAGAGCGCCTTGGTCATCGGCGATGTCGAAATCGGCCAAGACAGCTCGATTTGGCCGATGAGCGTCGTCCGGGGCGACATTCAGAGCATCCGGATTGGCGACCGCACCAGCATTCAGGATGGCACGATCATTCATGTCACCCATGACAGCCGTTTCTGTCCGGGCGGCCAGCCGACGCAGATCGGGAATGATGTCACGGTCGGTCACAAGGTCATTTTGCACGCCTGCACGGTCGAGGATTACTGCCTGATCGGCATGGGTACGATTGTGATGGACAAGGCCATCGTCCGTTCGCGAGTCACCATTGGCGCGGGCAGCGTCGTCCCGCCCGGCAAGGTGTTGGAGAGCGGATTTCTCTACGTCGGCAGCCCGGTCAAACAAGTTCGGCCCCTGAACGACCGAGAGTTGGAGTTTCTGGAATATTCGGCCCAGAACTACCGGTGGTTGAAGGAACGGCATCGGGCGATGAGCGGCAACCGGCCATAGCGCCAGGGATCAACCGCGCAGGGCAGTCAGCAGCGCCCAGCCGCCAAAACTGGCAATGAGTCCTCCTGAGGCCCAGTTGACCCAGCGCAACGCACCAAGCGTCAACCGCCCACGCAGCCATCCGACACCGCCCGCCAACAGCAGCCACCACAGCAGCGATCCGGCAAATACGCCCAGCACCAGTAATCCCGCTGCGGCAAAGTCCCGGCCTTCGGCGGCTAGTCCCAACCCGGTGAAAATGCCCAGAAACGCCAGAATAGTAACTGGATTCGTCGCCGTGAGCGCCAGGGTGGACAGATAATCGCCGGCCAACCCGGCGCGGGTCAGCGGCGCTTGCGCCTGTTCAGCAGCCGGCGGAGTTTGCCCCGTCCGCCAGCCGAGGTAGAGCAGAAACAGCCCGCCGACGATCTGCAATTCGGTCCGCCAGGCCAGCAACCCTCCGGCCAGTGACGCCAGCCCGAAGCCGGCGATGCAGCCATACAGGGCGTCAGCGCTGGCCGCGCCCAGGCCGGACAGCACGCCGGACCAACGCCCCCGCATCAGGGTACGCTGAATGCACAGCAGGCCAATCGGCCCAACCGGCGCAGCAATGGCGAATCCGATCAGCATCCCCTTGAACCACAATAACATTTTGACCTCGCGTTACGTTTTGACCTCGCGTTACGCCGAGTTCCGTTTCCAGTCTATACTTGCCGCTATCCACTAACTCTCAGTGGATCATCAACGCATTGGCGCTGCTGGCGGCGACGGCGCTGCCACCGCAAACCGTATTGAGTACCCGAACGCATGGGTGGGCGCTGGCTGCAACCTTAATCGTCATCAACGGGGTGATCGCGGTGGGCCTGCTCTTACCGGACATTGCAGCGGGAAGGTGGTCGTTAACCACAACTACCGATGGCTGCCCGATCCGGGATCGCCCTGTTCAGAAATTCCCGCACCTGCTCCCGGTCCGGCAGCGCCGGGATCGCGCCGCGCTTCAGGGTGGCGATGGCTCCGACCGCATTCGCGAAACGGCATAACTCACGCAAGCGGGTTTCATCCTGAATGATTGCCGGATCAGCAAGTATGCCTTGCAGCAAGCCCGCTACAAATCCATCGCCCGCGCCGGTCGCATCAATAGCCTCGACCGTAAAGCTCTCGACCGCGCCGGAAAACTCCGGGGTGAAATAGACGCAACCGGCCCGACCCCGCGTCACCACCATCAGCTTCAAGTCATCGTGCCAGAGCGCCTGACGCGCTGTTTCCAAGTCACTAAATCCCGTCAAAAACTCGCTTTCGTCATCACTGAGCTTAACGACGTGCGCTTTCTTCAATCCCAGTAACATTCCGTTTCGCGCTGCCTCCGCATCCGGCCACAGCGGCAAGCGCAGGTTAGGATCGTAGGAAATCAGGCAGCCTGCGTCACGGGCCGTATCGACGGCATAGAGCGTCGCGCTGCGCGACGGTTCGCCAATCAGGCTGATCGAGCCGAAATGCAGGAGTTTGGCCTGCTGGATCGCCTCAACATCGACCTCGCGGGGATTGAACAGCATGTCGGCGCTGGGGTGGCGATAAAACATGAACTCCCGTTCGCCATCCGCTCGCAAAGAGACGAACGCCAGCGCGGTACGGGCTTCCGCCGAGAACCGCAACGGACGAACGTCCACGCCGGTATCCGCCAGCGTCTGCGCCAGGAAATGGCCGAAAACATCATCACCGACCTTGCCCATGAACGCGCTTTGCACGCCAAGTCGCGCCAGCCCGACCGCGACGTTGCCCGGCGCGCCGCCCGGCGCCTTGATAAAGGCCGGCGCGTCGATCAGACCGGTACCGGTCACGGTGGGAACAAAATCGATTAACAGTTCGCCCAGACAGATTGCTTGCGCCATGCGTGGAGACCTCGTGAACAGGAGTGGATGAACCTTCATCCCTCCCCCACACGGGGGAGGATCAGGATGGAGATATCCGCTTACTTCGTGACCCAACCCTGGTACTTATCGACGTTCTCGCGGGTGATCAACTCCACCGGAATCAGAATGACCGCGTCCTTCGGCGCATTGCCCTGCTTGATCTGATAGCCGATGGCGACCCCTTCCTTGGCCATTTGCAGCGGATTTTGCGCGGCGGTAGCCAGGAACAGACTGTTCTTGTCCTTCAACGCCTCGACCGCGACCGGCGCGCCATCGACGCCGGTGATGAAAAACTCGGTGCGCTTGGCTTGCCGCGCCGCTAGATCAGCGCCGGTGCCAGTGGGGTCATTGATCGCGAACACCGCGTCAATCTTGGGGAACGCGGTGAGCAGGTTGGTCATCGTCTCCAAACCCCCTTCGCGGCTGCCCCGGCCGTTCTGGTTGTCGGACAAAATCTTGATGCCGGGATTTTTCGCGAATACCGCCTTGCAACCCTTGATCCGGTCAGTCACAGCAGTGACGGGCGGACCGTCGATGATGACCACATCGCCCTTGCCCTTCAGCCGGTCGACGATGAACTGACAGGCTTTTTCGCCAGCCTGGACGTTGTTGCTGGTGATCATCGCATTGACGCCCTCGGCGGCCGCGTCCACGGCGATCACCGGAATGTTCGCTTCCTTGGCCCGCATGACGGCGGGCATGATGCCCTCGGGGTGGACGGGGTTCAGCAGGATCAGGTCAACGCCGGCCGAAATGAAGTTGTCAATCTGGTTGGTCTGCTTGCCCAGATCGTCATCGGCGGAATCAACGGTGACTCTGACTTTGTCGCCGCCGAGTTCCCTGGCCTTTTCCTCGGCCCCCTTGGCCAGGGTGACGAAGAACGGATTGCCCATATTGCCCATGGACACGCCCACAGCTTTCAGGGGCTGATCGGCGGCGAGGGCGGCGGCGGAACAAGTCAGCGCCAGCATGGCTGAGGAAATCAGACTTTTTTTCATGGTATGGCCTCCTACGGGGTTTGATGAGTCAGGATGAATGGATCAGGTGCGGGCGCCAGGGCCTTTGCGCCGATATTTATCGAGGGCGACCGCGATGATGATGACCAGTCCCTTGACCACCAATTGCCAGAAGAACGACACGTTCATCAGCGTCAGGCCATTGTTAAGCGTGGCGATGATCAGCGCCCCAAACAAGGTGCCGACGACCGTACCAACGCCGCCGACAAAGCTGGTGCCACCCAGAATCACGGCGGCGATAGCGTCCAGTTCATAGCCGGTGCCGAGGACGCCATTGGCGCTATACAACCGGCTGGTGGTCATCACCCCGCCCAAGCCCGCCAGCAGCCCGCTGTAGGCGTAGACGAACAGCATCACCAATCCCACCTTGATCCCGGTGAGCCGCGCCGCCTGCGGATTGCCGCCGACGCCGTAGATATGGACGCCAAGAACGGTGTGCCGGAGCAGGAACCAAGTCGCCAAAAGCACCAGAAAGGCGATGACCACGATCCAGGGCAGTGGCCCCAGATAGGCGTTGCCAATCCAGGCGAAGTCGATTTTGCTGTTGATGACCGTAGTCCCGCCGGCCAGCAGATAAGCCAGGCCACGCAAGGCGGTCATCGACCCCAGGGTGACGATGAACGGCGGCAAACCTGCGTAGGCCACCAGGACGCCGTTCAGTGCGCCCAGCGTCAGACCGATCAGCAAGGCGATTGGCACGGCCGCCCAGCCCAGTTCCGGCATGAGCGATACGACCATTGCCGTCACCGCTGACACGGCCAGCACCGAGCCGACGGACAGATCGATGCCGCCGGTCAGGATGACCACGGTCATGCCAGTCGCCAGCACGATGTTGATCGACGCCTGGCGAACGATGTTCATCAGGTTGTTTTCGGTCAGGAAGTTGGGCGCAATGAACGCGAACGCAATCACGATCACGATCAGCACCGGCAGGATGCCCGCCGTCTGCATCAGGTTCGCCCAGAAGGTCTTGTCGAAGGTTTTCGTCATGGGGGTTGCTTGTTCGTTCATGATTGCGTCATCTCGGTGGTGCCGGTGGCCAGAGCCATGATGTTTTCCTGCGTCGCCGCCTCGTCGCGGAGTTCGCCGACGATGGCGCCTTCCCGCATCACCAGAATGCGGTCGCTGATGCCGATGACTTCGGGCAGTTCGCTGGAGATCACCAGAATCGCTACGCCCTTGGCGGCCAGTTCGCTGATAATTCGATAGATTTCGGCCTTAGCGCCGATATCGACGCCCTTGGTCGGTTCGTCAAGGATCAACACCTTGGGATGAATGGCGATCCAGCGGGCGATCAACAGCTTTTGCTGGTTGCCGCCGGATAAAGCGCCAGCGGTGACGAAAGGACCGGCCACCCGCACTCGTAAATCTTGAATCGAGCCGGCGGTCAAGCGCGCCATCGCCGCCCGGTTGAGTAATCCGCCGGCCAGCGCATCCCGCCCTAACACGCTGATAGTGATGTTCTCGCGCACGCTCATGTCGAGAAACAGCCCCTGCGCCTTGCGGTCTTCCGTCAGATAAGCGATGCCGGCGTTAATCGCGTCCAGCGGCTTGCGGAGCGATTGACGTTGCCCTTGCAGCCAAACTTCGCCGCCGGCGATGGGGTCAGCGCCGAAAATCAGCCGCGCCAATTCACTCCGGCCCGCGCCGACCAGACCGGCCAGACCCAGCACCTCGCCGGCATAAAGCGTGAAGCTGCACGGTTTCACCCGCCGACCGCCATCGGTCAGCTCCTTGACCTCCAGCACCACTCGGTCAGTAGCATGACTCTGCTTGTCGAACAGGTTAGAGAGCGGCCGTCCCACCATCATCTGCACGAGTCGATCCGCCGACAGTTCGGCGCGATCCAGGGTGCCGACATAGGTTCCATCCCGCAGAACGCTCACCCGGTCGGATAACTCGTAGATTTCCGCCATGCGATGGCTGATGTAAATGATGGCGATGCCTTCATCCCGCAGCCGCTTGATCAGATCAAACAAGCGGTCGGTTTCGCGGGTGGACAGCGCGGTCGTTGGCTCGTCCATGATCAGGATATGGCTGCGCTGATGCAGCGCCCGGGCGATTTCCACCTGCTGCTGTTCCGCAATGGACAGGGTGTTGACGACGGTATCGGGACCGAACTCCGCGCCGAGCCGTTCCAGTACCTTGGCGGTTTCCCGGCGCATGGTCGCCCGGTCCGCCATGACGCCGAACCGCGTCGGTTCATGGCCCAGATAGATGTTTTCGGCGACGGTCAGGTTGGGCGCCAGGCTCAATTCCTGATAAATGATGGCGATGCCCGCCGCCCGGGCCGCCTTCGGGCCGTTGATGTGCGCCAGTTGACCGTCGATGTGGATTTCACCACCCGGATCAGCGGTGTAAGCGCCCGACAGAATTTTCATCAAAGTGCTTTTGCCCGCGCCATTTTCACCCATCAGCGAATGAATCTCGCCAGTCCAGGCTTGCAGTTGCACGTTATCCAGCGCCTTGACGCCGGGAAACGTCTTGCTGATGCCGCGCATGGCCAAAGCGGGCGCGCGGTTTGGAGCGGACGTTGCGGTTGAAAGAGAATGAGCGGTGGTCATATCACTTCACCTCGCGGTCCAGGCCCATGGAGGCCCGATAGGCGGCGCGCTGCTGATCGCGTCCAAAGCGGACGGTCAGCGCATTCCAGGCTTTGGCGACATTGTTCAGCGCTTCCTGGGGCGAGATTTCAAAATTCAGCGCCCGGGTTAATTGCACCTCCAGCGCTTGGGTGTAGGCGAAGTGGCCGGGGATGCGCAAATCCAGAGCGACGTTGGGCGCGTTCAGACTGTTGAGTTGCGCGTCTAGATACAACCGGGCTTCTTCGGGGGTGAAGAGCTTGAGCCAAAGCTGCGGATCGAAATGGCTCTGGCGATAGGGATTGATGCCCGACTGCGGAGTGATGACCGCTTCGCCGCTGACTGCTGGGCTGGACAGCCAGGCAATGAAATGCCAGGCCGCTTCAATGTGGCTGCTGTTGGCCGGCACTGCGGCCTGCCAGCCGCCGAAGGCCAGGAAGGGAACGCGGACGACCTCCGGGAAGGTGTCCCATTGCCGGGTTTGATCATTCCAGACCCGCTTCGAGCCGGGCAGCATGGCCGTGCCGACCTTGCCGGGAATCAGGCTGGTTTTGGGATCGGCGGCGTTGACGCCGGTATCGCCCCAGTCGAAATTCATCGCCACCGAGCCGCCGGCAAAGATATTGTGAATGTCGCCCGACGTGAAGCCCAGCGCGCCCGGCGGGGCGACGTTCAGGCCGTTGATATAGTCTTCCAGCGCCTTGACCCAGCCGGGATTGTTGATCCGGGCGTCCATCGTATCCGGGTCAAAGAACATGGAACCCGGATGGTCAGGATGGTGGGTATAGGCGGCGGCGTGGGTGAAGAAATACCAGAACTGCTCGCCGCCCCGCCGATACGCCTCAGCCGTACCCCACAGGTTGCTCGCGGGCCGGTTGAAGAATTCGGCGATTTGATAGTACTGCTCCCAAGTGGCCGGCGGCGCGAGATCGTAGCCATACTTGTCCTTGAATCGCTGTTGCTCCTGGGGATTCGCGAACAGGTCCAGCCGGTAATACAAAATGTGCTGGTCGCCATCGATGGTTTGCGACAGATAGCGGCCATTCCACATCATCAACCGCTCGCGATAAACCGGCAGGATGTCCTGCCAGGCGGCGGTCTCGCGCATCGCAGCGGGCATGTCGGATAGATAGGGTGCGAAATCCGGCGTCCAGAACGGCCCGAAGGTGATGACATCGAATTTTCCTTCACCGGCGACCAGGGCGCTGAGATAGGTCTGGTAGAGCTGATCGACGGGAAATTCCAGGATATTGATCTTGCCGCAGGTCTGCTTTTCCCAACCAGCGGCGGCAATTTGCAGGGCGCTGGCGATGAACGGGCGAGTTCGCGTCGCGACTTGCAGGGTGACGCCCTGGTAGTCGGGATCGCACGGCGTCGCCAGCGCCGTTGCCACGAGGGACAGGCTCAGCAAACCGGCCCGGAGAAAAATTGAGGACGCTGTTTTCATTAGAATTCGCACCTCGACAAAAAGTGGTTTCGGGAGGTCTGGAATGCGGGCGCGCCAGGCGTCCGCATTTTCAGGCCCGAACGTCGCAGACGCTGTTTAGAAGAGCACCTTGGTGCCGAGGGACACGACGTTCTGATCGCCGTAAAGGGGTACGTCAGCGTTCCGGCCCAGATATTCGGCCCACAGCAGGGTCCGCTTGCTGAAATTGTACTGATAGCCGAGCCGATAGTTGTCAATTGTATCCTCGCCATTGATGCCCGTATCGGTCTGACCGTAAGCCGCCCGGACCGTGCTATTGCCGAAGGTATACTGGCCGACCAGCATCCAGCTCTTGGCGTCATCGCCCGTAGCCAGCGGGATGCCGTTCACTCGGACTTGGCGGTCGAAATTCACGTCGGCGAGATCACCCTGTTCGTAAATCGCGCCCACCAGCCACTGATCGGTTTTGTACCCCAGCCCGAGGCCCCAGTTGTCCATATTGAAATTCATGACCCGGTTTTCGCCGATGTCCACGCTGCTGTCACCGTCCATTTTGATGTAGGTCAGACCGGCAAAATACGGACCCTGGCTGTACTTAAGGTTGATATTCCAGATGTCGACGCCGTCCGAGAACCCCTGTGGCGCGTTGAGTCGGCCATCCATGACCAGCAGGGCTTCGGCGCTGAAACCGTTGAAAATCGGCGTCTGGTAATCAACGCTGTTGGCCAAGGTGCCGAGGGCGCCGTTGTCGTTGGTTTCCTCGGTCAGCGAGCCACCCAGGTAAACCGTGCCGTTGAACATTTTGCCGCTGTTGAAAATATCGGTGATGTTCAGAATCTTCCAATAGGGCGTGTCCTGAGTTCCCAAGGTGACCGCGCCAAATCCGCCCTTGAGGCCGACGAATTTCTGATTAAGGCCCTCGAAATTCCCGCCTTCGGTCATATCCACGCTGAATTCGTACTGATAGAAGGCGCTCAGGCTACCGCCTAAATCTTCACTGCCCCGGATACCCAGTTTGGAACCGTTGTTGACCACATCCCAGTAAGGATCGGGATCACGGTTATTGTCGGTGTAATCCACCGAGACTTTGGCTTCACCGTACAGGATCGTGTCGGCGTGAGCGGCGAAGGAAGCGGCTAGAGCAACCGCGACGGTCAGGGAACGCAGGGCAGGGTTCATGGCGTGCAATCCTCAAGGGTGCGCCGGCCTGATGAGGCCAGTCATTTAATCGTTTTCTCTAATTTTTTGCTGATATTGGGCGGAGGTCGCTGCAATTTCATTGGTCTTATTTGTAATCGATTACAAAATAATTGTCAACAGGGATTGATTAAAAAATTTGAGTTTTGAAGACCCGCCTTTTCACGGGCTTGCGCCTTGGAAAATCCGCGAACAAAGCGAAAATTCTCGGCAGTAATCGTTTACTAAACCCGGTTTCCGCGAATTCGGGTTTTTACTCTTGAGGACCGCCGCGACGGGTTAAGAACGGTTCGGAATGAAAGTCCGGTGAATAGTGCAATTCCCGCAATCGCCCTTCCCGCTCATCGGGTGGCAATCGGCCCAGCGCCTCCGCCGCTCGATGGAACGCCGCGAAATCCCGCCCTTCCCGCGCAAACAGCGCCAGAAACGCCGGAACCTGCCGATGATAGGTGCTGACGCCCGCCAGCTTGGCGTTATTCAAATCCTGCGCGAACCAGCGGTCATAACCGGCATAGCCGTCCCAATGCTGCTTGAGCGCCTGATAGCGCTCCCGCAGTTCCGCGAGAATACGCTGCTTGTCCGTCCGTTTTTCCGCCGCGCTCCGGGAAGAGGTATAAAGCGTCGCCAGTTGCTCGCGCGCCTCCGTAGTCAGTTGCAAAAACTGCTCACGGCGCTGCACATCGACGACATATTCCGCCTGCTCACGCGCCAGACCCCGTTGCTCCAGCCAACGCTCTGCGCCCAGTCGACCTACCGCCGTCGCGTAAGCTTCATTGAATGCGGTGTCATTGGCGACATAGAGTCGCTGATGGGCCAGTTCGTGGAACAGTAATTCCGCCAGCCGACCGTCCGGCCAGTGAATGAAGGTATTGAGCAGCGGATCGTCAAACCAGCCCAGCGTTGAATAGGCGGAAATATCGGCGATATAAACATCATCGCCGCCCGCCCGCGACGCTTCGGCCCATTCCTGTGCAGCTTCGGGATCAAAATAGCCGCGATAGCTCAGGCAACCGACCATCAGGAAACACCATTGGCGCGGCTCCAGACTCAGTTCCGGAGCAGCGAACACGTTTTTCACCACCCAAGGCCGCTGAAGATCGGCATAATGTTGGTAGCTGCCGTTATCCGGCAAAGCTAGCTCGGCGCTGGCAAAAGCACGGATGGCCTGCGCGGTTTCCAGCCGCTGACGCAATGCCGCTGGCGTCGCCGAATCGGCAATGATATCCGCCACTGGCTGGCTGGCCTGCCATAAAGCCCACTGTCCCGCCGCTGCCTGCCGGTAATAGGCCAGATCGGTGCAGCCGGACAGGGTCAGTGCGAGGCCGATGGTTAAAAGTTTCCAAAACATTCGTCGTACCGCTGGCAAGCCGTCTAATGTTCATGAGTCGGTATGGATTGTACGCCGCCGACGCCCTGCGATGACTTCATAGTCATCGCAAAACCTGACTGATAAATACATACCTCATGGAACTCTATCTCGTTGGCGGCGCAGTGCGTGACGACCTGTTGGGTTGGCCCGTGACAGAGCGCGACTGGGTCGTGGTCGGCGCTACGCCAGACGACCTGCTGACACGCGGTTTCCGTCCGGTCGGCAAGGATTTTCCGGTGTTCCTGCACCCGGAAACCCATGAGGAATACGCCCTCGCCCGTACCGAACGCAAAACCGCGCCGGGCTATCACGGCTTCAGCGTCTACGCTGCGCCGGATGTGACTCTGGAAGAGGATCTGCAACGCCGTGATCTGACGATTAACGCCATGGCCCGTGACCGTGGCGGGCGGTTGATCGACCCCTATCACGGCGCCCGCGATCTCGAAGCCCGCTGGCTACGCCATGTCTCGCCAGCCTTTGCCGAAGACCCGGTGCGGATTCTGCGGGTGGCCCGGTTCAGCGCCCGGTATGCACCGCTGGGTTTCCGGGTGGCGCCGGAAACACTCGATCTCATGCGAACCATGGTGGCCAGTGGGGAAGTGGATCATCTGGTGGCGGAACGGGTCTGGGCAGAGACGGTCCGCGCCCTGGGTGAACCGCAACCGACACTGTTTATTGAAACCCTGCGCGAGTGTGGGGCGCTGGCGCAGATTTTCCCGGAGCTGGATCGCCTGTTTGGCGTTCCGCAACCCGCCGCCCATCATCCCGAAATCGACACGGGCCAGCACACCCTGTTAGCGCTGGCCCAGGCGGTGCGCTTGAACGCCGATGTCGTGACCCGTTTCGCCGTGCTGGTTCACGATCTAGGCAAGGGAACCACGCCGACTGAAGAATGGCCGCGCCATCTCGGCCATGAAGAACGCGGCGCTGACCAAGTGCGCGCTTTATGCCAGCGCTTGCGGGTTCCCAATATGTACCGGGAACTGGGCGCATTGACCGCCCGCTACCATACGCACTGCCACCGGGCGCTGGAGTTGCGTCCGAAAACGCTGCTCAATGTTCTGCAAGGACTGGATGCGTTGCGCAAGCCGCAACGCTTCGAGCAGTTTTTGATCGCTTGCGAAGCCGACGCCAGGGGTCGACTAGGGCTGGAAGATCGGGACTATTCGCAGGTGATGCTGATGCGCCAAGTTTACGCCGCCGCAGCGAGCGTTCAGGCGCGACCACTGGTGGAACAGGGGTTGACCGGGCTGGCGCTGGCCGAAGCCTTGCGGCAGCAACGGCTGGCGGCGATAGCCGAAGCGCGGCGGAGTTTCAACCGCGTGGTTACACCGCCTGCCGAGTACCAATAAACCCACCCCACCCGCTGCGCAAAGCCGTTGAAAGTTTTAGCCGATCACCTCACGACTCTCCTCTCGCTGGCCTGGCTGCTCTGGATTGCGCTGGTCGCGGTCGGGCTGATTCTGGAGCGCCGCTCGCCGGCTGCGACCCTCGCCTGGTTGCTGGCGCTGCTGTTCATGCCCTATTTTGGCTTTGTCGTTTACCTGCTGCTTGGGCCGCGCCGCCTGCGCCGCCGCCGGTTGCGCTATAGCCGCGCCCGGGAACGGCTGGTTCAGTCCACTACCCATCGCATGAACCGCGATTCCACCGCACTCTCTGGCTTTCCCAGCGCTGATCTGGAATGGCAGTTGGCGACCCTGCTGGACCGTGCTGGACAGGGACAACCCGCGCCAGCTCACCATGTCACCCTGCTGGAAACCGGCGACGCCTGTTTTGCCGCGCTGGAAGCCGCTATCGCTGCCGCGGTCCACCATGTTCATCTGGAATACTATCTATGGCAGCCCGATCCGGTGGGGATGCGGCTCCGCGACCTGCTGATTGAAAAGGCCCGCGCTGGCGTGCAAGTGCGGCTGCTGCTGGATCCTATCGGTTCCGACCGCATCACCCGCCGCTTCCTGAAACCCTTGCAAGATGTCGGCGGCGTGACCGCCTGGTTCAACCCGATCAGCCTGCGCCGGTTTCGCTGGCGGTATGTCAATTTCCGCACCCACCGCAAGATCATCGTCTGCGACGGACGAATCGGCTTTACCGGCGGCATCAATATCAGCGCCGAACACAGTCTTATCCATCACCATCGAGCCGCCTGGCGCGACACCCACTTGCGCATCGAGGGCGAGCCAGTTCATCGACTGCAATTCATTTTCCTGGAAGACTGGTACTTCGCTACCAACCAAGCGCCTTTCGAGTCGGAGTTTTTCCCCGTGTTCCCGGAATATCCGGGCCGCCGCTGGCTGCACATTATCGAATCCGGCCCCGACAACACCCATCATGCCATTGCCAAGTTCTATTTCGCCGCTATCGCTGGCGCCCAGCGGCAAGTGCTGCTGACCACGCCCTATTTCGTCCCGAATGAAGCGCTGACTACGGCGCTGACCACCGCCGCCCTGCGCGGGGTCGACGTGCGGATTCTGGTCCCGAAGCACAGCGACTCGCGTCTGGTCACTGCCGCTGCCCGCAGCTATTACGACGAACTGGCCAGCGCGGGCGTGGCCATCTACGAATATGGCCCGCCAATGCTGCACGCCAAACTGCTGGCCGTGGATGAGCGGATTGCGGCGGTCGGCAGCGCCAATTTCGACAACCGCAGTCTGACGCTGAATTTCGAAGCGATAGCGGTCCTGTATGACCCGGAACTCGCCGCTCGACTGATCCAAAGCTTCGAGGCGGATCTGCGCTGCGCCAGACGCTACGTCAAACCCGGACGGCGGGCCTCGCTCGGCCAGCGACTAGGCGAGGCGACCGCCCGGTTGCTGTCGCCGCTGCTGTGAATCCTGTCTGAATCACGGATAACACAGATTAAAGGATGACACGGATTATCTTAGACACTATGCCCCATCGGTCGCCGCGCCCCGAGCAGCAACCAGACCCAGGTAAGCGCCTGCAACGCCAGCGCTAATCCGAACGCCCAGCGATACCCTGGATCGGCGTACCCGCCACCCGCCAGCGGCCAGCAGTTGATGATCGCGCCCATGCTCCATTGCCCGGCGAACGCCGTCACGAACACCAACAGGTTCAGCGCCGTGTTCACTCGGCCCGCCAGCGCTGGCGGAAATGCCTGCGTCAGAATGGCGTAAGTCAGCGTTCCGGCAGTCCCGAAGAAGCCAAAGAGCGCCCACAGCAGCCCGATCGGTCCCCAACCGAGCAACAGCGCTAACTGTGCTAACATAAACAGCGCCATGCCGCTCACTGTGACGCCCAGCGGCGCAATGCCCAGTCGCGACAAGCGGTAGGTCAATTGCCCGATACCGAGAAAACCCGCCACCATCGCCGCCGCAATCCAGAACAGGTACTCAGCGGTAGTCGCCGGATCCAGGCCCGATACGTCGCGCAGCCAGGGTCCCGCCCAAAGCCCCTGAATCGCCAGGAACGACGCCTGCGACAGTATCGAAGCCGGAGCGATACGCCAGAACACCGGACTGCGGAAAATCCCCACCACTTCACGCCACTGCGCCCGCCAACTCTCGCTGGACATACTGCCGCCGCGTTCCGGGACCGCCCACAACAGGGCAGCGGCCACGGCGAAGCTCAAACCCGCCAGAATCACGAACAGTCCGCGCCAGTCGGTCAGCCGCAGCGCGGCCTCTACCGGCGCCGTAGCGACCAACGCCCCCAGTCCGCCGGCGGCCAGTACCCAGCCATTGACCGCCGGCAGTCGCGTTGCCGGAAACCAGACCACAAAGGCCTTGAAACTGGCCATCAGACAGGCCGACACCCCCAGGCCAATCAGCGCCCGCCCGATCATGAGTTCAGTTGAAGTGTGGCTGACCGCAAACAGGCCAGCGCCGGCAGCGGCGAACAACAGCAAGGTCGCCTCCACCCGGCGTGGCCCGAATCGATCCAGCAACATCCCCAGCGGCAACTGGAAGGCGGCGAAGGTCAAAAAATAGACGCTGGTCAGCAAACCCAGGTCGGTCGCGTCCAATCCCAGTTCCGCCACCAGATAGGGCGATAGCACTGCATTAATGGTGCGGTAGAGATAGGACAGGAAGTAGCCCGTAGCGAAGGGCAGAAATACCCGCAATACGATGGCAGTGGGCGACAGGGTAAGGGGTTCCGTCATGCACCGGCATCCGCCCGGTGCGCCAGCCGGTAAACTCGCTCGAACAGCCAGGTCAGGCCCCGTTCCCGCCAGCGGGATTCTTCGGCAAGGGCGTCGCGCACCGTCAGCACATCCACCTCATGCGTTGCGGCATAGAGCCGGCGCACTTCCGCTTCATCAACCGCGAACGGCGGCCCTGGCAAGACGGTCTGATCGTATTCCAGCGTGACCAGCAGCGTCCGCAGTCCGGGCGGCAGCAGGGTATTGAGATGACCGACATAGCGCTCGCGCAGAGCCGGCGGCAAGGCAATCAGCGAGGCGCGATCATAGATGCCAGCGCAATCCACGAGATGACGCGGCTCCAGCGCGAAGAAATCGCCGAGCAGAATCCGGATTTCATCCTGCTCCCAAATCTCGAACGCCCCTTCCCGCGAACGGCGCGGCTGCAACCGGTTTTCCTGAAAGAATGCTTCAACGGCAATCCGGCTGATTTCCACCCCGGTGACCGGATGACCTTCTCCGGCCAGCCAGAGCAGATCGAGGCTTTTGCCACACAAGGGAACGAACACCCGCTGACCCGGCTGCAGGTTCAGCGCGTTCCAGAACTGTTGAAGATGAACGTTAATTTCCTGCTGGTGAAAGCCGATCTCGGCTCGTTCCCAGCGTTCATGCCAGAATGAGAGTTCCATAGGCTTTAATACCTCCGGTTTTCTTAATTTTTCCGCAAACTTACGCCAGCCACCACGCCCAGCGCTGCCAGATCGCGACCCAACAACGGCCCGGCAAAGGTCAGCCGGATGAGTGGTCGGCGAACGCCGCACAAGTCCTAAATGCCGCAGATCCGCCTTGGGCAGTGCAAACAGGCTGGCATTCTGCGCCCAGTGAGCGGGTTGCGTCATGCCCACCAACACCGAGGTCACGCCGGGAATGGAGCGGCTGAACTGGATCGCCTGAAGCGGGCCGGTCAAGCCGGAGATACCGTGGTCCTCGTCGAGCGCGGGCGCGCCGACCAGTTCGCCTTGCAGCAGCGCACCGTTGGCGATGACGGTTAGGCCCAGGTCGCACGCGGCCCGCAGCAAGGACATGGGAGCCTCGGTTCCCGTGGTCGTCTGGTTGCGTAACAGGATGGCCTCCGGCGCCCACAACCCAATGGGTGCCTGGATGAAGCGGAAATGCCCGTCGGACCCGGCAATGGCTCGCACCATCGCGCACAGATCGGCCAGGGCCAGATAATCGGGCGCGGTCTTCGCCTGGCGGAATCCACTCCACGCCGAAACGCCGTAGGCATCGATCCAACCCCGCAACACCAGTTCTTCGAGAACTTCCACGCACGCGGCAAAGGTCTGGCGGCATTCCTCGCGTCCGCAGGCCAAGCGGAACGCATCGAGGTTGTGCAGGAACAGGCAATCCACCGTCTCCAGTCCCAGCCGTTGCCGCGACCGCTCCACCTGCCAGCGCAGATAAGCGGGATCGAAGCAGAGTCCATCAGTCAGCACGGTCACATGCTCCAGACCGTTGATATCGCCCGTCGCCAGCGGCCCGATCAAAGACGGTGGAACGATACCGGCCTTCGTGGTGACAAAAAGCTCGTTGCGACGCGCCAGACCACCGGCCTGCAACGCGGCGATCCCCTCACCAACCGCCTGCTCGGCGTTGCCGTCCGCATAGTTGGGAGCCGTATCGATGACATTGCAACCCCGCGTTACGAGGGACTGGACCGCCGCGGAAAGCTGTAGCGTCAGCGAGGGGTTATCGTTGGCTGAATAGGTCCCCAGGCCCACGGATGACAGCCAGCGCTCACCGTCCTGAGTGAAATGGTCGCTGGCCAGGCCGGGAAACTGGTCGCGGAAGCGTCGCGTCCCGTCGGGCGTACACCGACCGCCGAGAGTCGGCACGCTAAATCGCCTCAATGAACTGGTTGACCAAGACGCGATCCGTCACCGGCTGGAACTCCTCGTCACCAAAGTGCGTGACATATTCCAGCCACGGCCCTTCGCAAAGCGGGTCGAGCAGGCAATCGCCGCAGGCGGCAGGCTTGGTTTTAATCTGGCCGCGCGCGGTGCTCCAGTCGATAGTATCCCCGGTCATCAACATCTCGATCAGCGTTTGCGACCCGCGCATCCGCTCCTGGAGAAACACCAGGTCAAGACTGGAGCGCCAGAAGCGGACGTCGCGCACCACGCAATAGGGAATGGTCTCGTAGCTGATCGCCAAGGGGAGGGTTGCCGGGTCGGCGGCCAGAATGGCCTGAATGACTGCCGCCACCGCGTCGTAGCGGGGCACCACCTGATGAAAAATCTGGCTGGGGAAATCCTCGGCATGAGGGAAGGCCACCACACCTTCGTCCACGTCCAGGCATTTCAACAAGCGGAGCGTTGCCACGATCCCGGATAGATTGATCCGGGAGATCACCAGTTTCCCGCATACCCGGAAACCGTCCTCCCGCAATGACTCGATACCGCGTATCGTCTGGCGGAAACTGCCAGGCCGACGGGTCACCGCGTCATGGATGGCCTCCTCGGGGCCGTGGAGGGCAATGACAAACTGGACGCGGTCGGGGTCCGTCACCTGTTTCAGGAAGGCGCGCCGGCTTGGTCGAGCCAATTGTCGGCCGTTGGTCTGGATCACCACGGTCAAGCCCTGGGCCAAGGCAAACAGCACCAGCTCGGAGAAATCCGGGCGGACCGTCACCTCGCCCCCGGTGAGCGTAATGTGGGAAAATCCGCGCTCCGTCGCGCTCGCAATGAGTCCCTTCACGCTGGCCGTGTCGGCATCCAGCCCGTTGCCGGAGCGCTGCTGGGCCTTTTTCACCGGTTCCATGATGCAGTGCACGCACGCATTGTTGCAGGAAAGACCGACCTTGATGTCGCAGAGCATGGCGGTGTCTCCTGATGCCGCGTCAGCTCGCGGCCACCTCTTCGGGTGCAAAGTAGGATTCGAGCGGATCCAGCACGGGACGGCGGGGCGGTTGGCGCGTAGGTAAAGCCAGCAGTTTGCCGGAGTCGCGCAGCACCAAACCGAGTTTAACCAGTTGATCGAGAGTGCGGTCGAACGCGGGGTCGTGGCCCCATTCCAGACGCAGTTTGCGTTCCAGTCGCGGGCGTTGGGCGCCGTCCAATATTGAGATCGCCAGCCCGCTCAACTCGAACCTCTGTTCAGTATCGCGGCGCCGGTCCATAACCACCCGGCCATTTTCGCTGGGCTGGTCATGCAACGAAGCGTCGCCGCCGCCATAACGTTCGTGCCAGCGGACACACAGGCTGTGCGCCTGCTCCAGCAGGCGGGTCGGCAACGGGGCGCGGTTGTGAAACTCCAGGTGGAACGGCGTCAGTCCCCCAGCCTCGAACCGGGCGTCGAGCCAACGATAGTGGCGATACGGCCGAATATCCGTCAGCCCGTAGGCTTCAGCCTGGGCGAGAATGGGTGCGCGGTATTGCAATTGGAAGGGCACCAGGGCGGTGGGTGGCGGCAAGTGGAACAGCCATGGCAGGAGGTCCAACATCGCTTCCAGTTCGGCCGGGGTGGTGGACGGGAAATCCAGGATCAGATTGTAGCCCACCTCGATGCCGCGCTCGTAAGCCAGCTTCAAACATTGCACGTTCGTCAGCAGGTCCGCCGGCTTGCCCATGCGGCGCAGCACCCCGCTGTGAAAGCTCTCGATGCCCACTTGCATGACGTCGAAACCAGCATGCATGATTTGATCGAACTGGCGTTCGTTCAGTCCGGCGGTGAACTCGGCGAACATCCCGGCGGCTTCCCGGCCCAGCCCCTCTCCATGGTCGGAGTCCAGCAGGCTCGCCGGGAAAGCCGTATCAGCAAATTCCACGCGCCGCCGACCATGGCGACTCAGCAATTGGCCGAGGCAGGCGCTGACCCAGTCGGCTGGATACACGGTGCAGCCGGGTTCCAGGTTTTGCGCGCAAAAGACGCAGCGCCCATAGTGACAGCCGCGCGACGCGACCGCCACCACGCTGGCCGTGGGCCGCCATTCATCGGGCAAGCCGGCGAAATACTCTGCATAGTCCGGCACGACGGGCGCTACCGCCGGATCGCACGAACCATCGAGGAACACCCGTTCCGCCGCCGCTTCCTCGCGCGCGTAGCGCAGCAACGCCTCCTCTCCCGGACCGGAGATGACGCAGTCGATGCAGGGAAAATGCTCCAGAACGGACTGTCCCAACTGGCCGTGCAGGTTGCTGCCGCCGAACACGATCCGAACCGTGGGATGATGCCGCTTGATGCGCTCGGCCAGCGCCAGGGAGGCGAACACCTGGTTGAACGTGCAGGTCAAGCCCACCACGTCCCACTCCCGCCAGGCGATGGCGTCATGGAGCGCATCGAGGAACGCGCGGACGGCGCGGGCGATGGAGCGAACCTGCGGCTCGTCGAGTTCCCCGGTGGCGACCAGTTCCGCGACCCAGGCTTCCGGGAGAGGGTCTTCGCCGCGAATCCCCACCGTAAAGAAACTCTCCGCCAGCAGGGGAGGCAGCTTGTCGGCGAGCCGGTTGTAGGTCTCCGCACCCAGCCGGCGCGCCAGGTCGAGGTACGGATAGCGGGCTTGGGCCACCACGCCATGAGCGCGCAGGTAAGCCTTGAGCAGCCCGACCTGGATGGAGGGGTAATCCCAGCGGTTCCATGGCATGGCCAGCAGCAGCACCCGGGGTTCGCCGCGCCCGTACTTCATCACCCGCCGTCCTTCAACGCCCGACGCCCAGCGCCCGCGCCAGGCGCTCGGGCAAGCCCGCCGGGTTGGCCAGATAATCCAGTGGACCGAACGGCGTCTCCTCCAAGGCCCAGCCGCAGCGGCAACCACCGCGACAGGCGAACCCGAAACCGCAGTCCTGGCAGATGGCGGGTAGTTCAGCGAAGTCCTGCTCGACCAGCGCGCGGCTGGCTTCGCGGAGTCCGTGGCGGACATCGACCGCCGCCCGGCGCGAATAGCAGCGCACGACCTCGCCCGCGGGGGTCACCGTCAAACTCTGCACCGGGCCGCAACCCCGTCCCCCCGCGAACAGGGTGGCGGCCTCCCACGGATCGTCCAGCGCGCAGAAGGGTACGCCCAGCCCGAGCATCAGATCTTCCCACCGCTCCCACCGGCGGGTCGCCGCCAAGCAGCGCGCCAGCGCCGCCAGGTCGGCGCGAGATACCGGGCGTTCGTTTCCCGCCTGCGGTTCGGCGCGCAACGGTACCCAGCGTGCGAAGCCCAAGGGTTCGAGCAGCTCGACAAAATCGGCGAAGCGCTGAATGTTCTCGCGGGTCATCACCGTCAGGATCTCTACCGAGTAGCCGTAACCCGCCAGGTAGCCAACCGCTTCCCACTTGCGCCGCCAGGCGCTACGACTCCCCGTGACGTGGGTCATCGTCGGCTCGTCGGCGGCCGGCAACGAAATCTTGAAACAGTCCACCAGTCCCCGCAACGCCGCGAGGCGGGGTGCGGTCAAGGCCGTGCCGTTGCTGTTGACGGTCACGTGGAACCCCAAGTCCTTGGCCTGCTCCAGGTACCTGGTGATGGATTTCAGCAGCGTCGGCTCGCCGCCGGTCAGCCGGATGGTGTCGATACCTTCTTCGCGGGCCTGAGTCAGGAAGCGGTGGTAGGTGGTTCGATCCAGCACCTGATGGCCGGCGGCGCGACCGAAATCCTGGTGACAAAACGCGCAGGCCAGGTTGCACTGGTCGGTGATCTCGAACTTCAGTTCCAGGAACTCGTCAGCGGCCAGGTTCGCCAGTTGGTTGGCGAAATAGTGGGGGGAACGCCGGGCGTACTCGGCGCCGGCGGGGGTCGTGAAAAAGCGCGGATCGAACCCGCGTTCCCAGGCCAGCCGCAACCGATCCGCGTCCCGCAGGCAGGCGGCGATTTCTCCCGCCGCCTGCCTTTCCTCGGCGTGATGCCGGATGGCTTCCACTACCGCAGCCCGGACCGGCGCGTCGAGCCAGTGTCCCAGCCACGGTTCCAGCACCAGGGCGGCGATCTTGGCCCCGAGAACCGCGTGCTCGGGACCCACCGCATCGTCGCGCCGGCCCGCGTCGTGCAGCAAACCGGCAATCATGGCGGGCAGCGGGTTACGATCCAGCTTCAGCGCCAGCAGCGCGGCGGCCCGCGCCACGAAGACGCTGTGTTCGAACCCGTGGTAGCCGCTGGCCGGCTGTTGCGAGTACGGGTACGCGCGGGGAGCCAGGTCGCGTTCCAGCCAGCGCAGCCAGGCGGCGGCGTGGGTCGAGGAGGAGGCTCCGGGAACCAGCACGCCACGCGCCACGAAAAACAGGTGCAGCAGGGGGGCGAAGAACGGCAACGCTAGGATGTCGGGCAGGCGCATCTCGAAATGGGCTTCCACCGCGCCACGGTGCCGGGTGGCCAACTCCAGCAGGCCGGCATCGTGAATGCGCGGTACAGCGCCGACGTAGACCCGCACCCCGTACTTGGCGAGAGCCTCGGATGCGCGCTCGAAGCGCCGGCAGCCGTCCACCGCCACCGGACCCGGCGCGGCGTACTCGAAGCCGGCCACTGCTCCAGCGGGCTGGAACGGGTCGCGATCCCGCGTGATGTGGTACAGGTAGAGCGGCTGTTCCAGGCATTCGGCGCGGTCGGCGGGAACCAGCAGGTAGACGAACGGGCGCGGGGCCGTCAAATAATCGACCCCGTGGACCCAGCCTTGCTGGTCGTCGAGGCCGAGGCCGAAGCAGGCCGCGAAGCCTGGCGAGGGCGACGCGAACACGGGTCCACGCGCCGAGGGCGTGAGCGTGGCCAGGCCGCCCACCGCCGTGCCGTGATAGAGCGCGGCGTTGCTCTCCGCGAGGGAGATGGTCCGATGCGCCATCCACTCCGGCACATCCCCGGCCGGACGCCGGAAATGCACCGCCAGCCAGGCCGCCGCGATGGCGTCCACCAGGGTTTCATCCGCGCCGAAGCATTCGACGAATTCCGCCAGCTTGGGCAAGGGCGTAAAACCGGGGGAAAACGCGCCGTCGATGCGCTGTGGGACCCACTGGGCGCTCGCGGAAGTCAGGAAGTCCCGGTAGCGCAGCATCTCGACCCGGTCGGCCAGTTCCGGATGGCTGTGGTCGAACCGCGCCCGGTAGTCCTCCACCGCTTGCCAGTCCGGCGCCACCCACACCACGCGCGCCAGGATGCCATCGCGCAGCGCAATGAGCAGATAGTTGCCGTCGGTCACGCAGTCTCCGCGCCGACCGAGCGGCAGGTTGCCGAGTCCCGGATCGGCCTCGTCGAACAGGTCGGGATGCGCGTCGAAGTGAACGCAGACCCAGCCCCGCAGGGCGGCCTGATCCCACAGGCGCAGGCAGTCCCGGTGGTGCATCACTGGCGTGCGCGGCGCGGATCGGTGGGCGTCCAGCAGGATTTCCGGTCGCAGCCAGTAATCCTTATTCCGATCCTCCAGGACGGTGCGCTCGCTGTCGAGGAAGAAGTCGAAATCCACGTCCCACAGGACGGCTGGCGGATTCATATCCTGGATATTGAGCGGAGAGTGGCCGCTCACAGGCCCAGCTCGCTGTGCGAGCCGAGGCGGACGAGCTGTAACACGGCATCATCCGGCTTACGGTAAATCAAGACCAGATCCGGCTTGATATGACATATATGGTCCGCCCCGCGATGCAAGAGGAAATCGCAGCTTGGCTAAAGGAAAAGTTGCGGCCATATATCCGGCATCGTGTTAAGGCGCTATCGCCAGCCCTCGTGCCCTGATGGAATTCGCGCGC
>Ga0209507_1000293_pt1 | contig 60314 bp, 55 predicted proteins | sample AD_UKC028_MetaG_FD_184414 | JGI IMG/M metagenome (GOLD analysis project Ga0209507, IMG submission 184414) | Active sludge microbial communities of municipal wastewater-treating anaerobic digesters from USA - AD_UKC028_MetaG (SPAdes) (version 2) | ecosystem: Engineered > Bioreactor > Anaerobic >...
GTCACTCGCTGCCTCCTGAACGGGCGATTTTCAGGCCTTTGTCCCATGCATTCAGCCCAAGGACGTCCGATATCGCTCCGTTCCCCACATTGCTGAGCGGCAAAGTGTGCTTCGCTAAGGATTCAGGCAATACCAGCAGAAGGGGGAATTCCCTTTCCTTTGAGCTTGGGGCAAGTATCCTTATTCGTGCCTCAAGGCCGCCACTCCGGCGAACTGAGTTAGGCATCTTTCCGCGGATGGAGTAATATCTCTTTCCCGGGCCGGCATGGAACGGGCTTGAGCCTGTAATTATTGGAAAATGGACGCAGCGCACATTAGAAACTTCAGCATTATCGCCCATATTGATCATGGGAAAACGACGCTTTCTGACCGGCTGCTGCACCGAACCGGCACCATCAGCACCCGCGAGATGGAGGACCAACTGCTGGATTCCATGGACCTGGAGAAGGAGCGCGGCATTACCATCAAGGCGCACCCGGTAACGATGCATTACCAGGCCAAAGACGGACAGACCTACGAATTGAACCTGATTGATACCCCCGGCCACGTGGATTTCTCCTACGAGGTGTCACGGAGTCTAAGCGCCTGCGAAGGGGCATTGCTGATAGTTGATGCCGCCCAGGGTGTGGAAGCCCAAACCGTCGCCAATGTCCACCTGGCGATGAAGCAGAACCTCGCCATCATCCCCGTCATCAACAAGATAGATTTGCCACATGCCGACGTCGTGCAGGCAAAGCGGCAGTTGGAGGACATCCTTGCGATTCCGGGCGATTCGGCCATCTTGGCCAGTGCCAAGGAGGGCATCGGCATTGACGAGGTACTCGAGGCCATCGTGGCACGAATTCCCCCGCCAATCCCAACCGGCGCGCCCTCGCTTCAGGCCCTCGGTTTTGATTCATATTTCGATACTTACAAAGGGGTAGTAACCCACGTGCGCGTCTTCAACGGAGAACTGAAGCCCGGAATCCACGTAAAGCTGCTGCACTCCGGAAAGAACGTCGAGGTCAAGGAGGTCGGCAGTTTCAATCCCAAGCCTTACGTTCGCGAGCGCCTGGAGGTTGGCGAGACCGGCTACATGACAGCCAATATCAAGAGCCCGCAGGAAGTGAAGATGGGCGACACCATCACTGACGCCCGGCATCCATCGCCGGCGCTGCCAGGGTTCAAGGAGATTCACCCCATGGTGTTTAGCGGGATCTACCCGATCAACACAGGAGATTACGAGCACCTCAAGGCCAACCTGGCAAAGCTCCAATTGAACGACTCGGCTTTTCTGTACCAGCCCGAGACTTCCGTGGCCCTGGGTTTTGGTTTCCGTTGCGGATTCCTGGGTCTGCTGCACCTGGAGATCGTCCAGGAGCGCCTGCGCCGGGAATATGGGATGGACATTATCGCCACCTATCCCAGCGTCATTTATCGCGTGATCCTCACCGACGGGACGGTCAAGGAAATTGACAATCCAGCCTATCTGCCCGAGCCGACCTATATCAAGGAAATCGCTGAGCCGATGGTCAAAGTCTTTGTCATCTGCCCAAACGAATACATCGGAGACATGATGGCGCTCATCAGCGAAAAACGCGGCGCGGTGGACCACACAGAAACCCTGGATTCACGCCGTGTTATGCTGACCGGTCTCCTTCCGCTGAATGAGATTCTCATTGATTTCCATGACCGCATCAAGAGCATCACGCGAGGCTACGGATCAATGGACTATGAACACGGCGACTATCGGGAATCGGACATGGTCAAACTCGACGTGCTGGTCAATGGGGAAGCCGTGGATGCTTTCTCGTGCATTGTGCACCGTGACAAAGCGGAGGGCAGGGGACGCGCCCTGGCGGCCAAGCTCAAGCAGGTGATCCCGCGCCAGCAGTATGCCGTAGCCATCCAAGCCGCCATCGGCGGCAAAGTCATCGCCCGCGAAACCGTCGGTGCGCTGCGCAAAGATGTCACCGCCAAGTGCTACGGGGGCGACATCACTCGCAAACGCAAACTCCTCGAGAAGCAGAAGGAGGGGAAGAAGCGCATGAAGTCCTTCGGGTCGGTCAACATCCCCCAGGAAGCCTTCATTGAAGTGCTTAAAGCATGACGCGTTGTCCGCTGATATACTGCTGCTGCTCTCCCTATCGAACAACCCACCCAATCCAGGCCTCATGATCCTCCAATGGTTTCTATCCAAAACGGTCCGGCAGGCCACGGCCATGCGGAAGCACGTCCAGAAACTGCTCCACCACCAGCGTGACATCCTGTCGCCGCAAGCCATCGAGGCAGTCCAGGCTGCAATAGAGGACTGCCGGAAGGCTGTCGCCGAAAAGTCCGACAAAGCGGCCCTGGAGAAGCAGATGGAGCACCTGGAGAAGCAAGCCAATAAGTGGCTCAAGCCGTATCCTCATGCCGCCTGGCGTGAGAACTTCGAAGTCTTGCTGGTGGCACTGGCTGTGGCCATGGGTATCCGCACCTTCTTCCTGCAGCCGTTCAAGATTCCTACTGGCTCCATGCAGCCCACCCTCTATGGCGTAACCTCGGAGAACCTGCTTGAGCACACGCAAACCAAGATCCCCACTGGTCTCACCCGAGTTCGCCAATGGTTCGAGGGAGTCTCCTACATCCACCTGGTGGCGCAGAACGATGGTCCGCTGGAGCTGGTGGAACGCCCATTCCGTATTCTAATATTCAACATATGGCAGAAGATTGTTGCCGGCGGCAAGACATTCATGATTTGGTTCCCACCCGACTACGGCGCACCGCCAGCCGGCACTCTCGAGGCGCGGGCCAACCTGCGCTTCGGCCAGTCCTTTCAAAAAGGAGATGACATAATTAAGCTGAAGGTGAGTGCCGGAGACCATCTGTTTGTTGACCGAATGACCTACAATTTCCGCCGGCCGAAGCGTGGGGAAATAATCGTCTTCGAGACCAAGGGCATCGACGGCTTGCCACAGGACCAATTCTACATCAAGCGGATGGTCGCCATGGGCGGTGACCGCGTTCAGCTTGGTGATGACCGCCACCTGATTATCAACGGCAAGCGCCTGGACGCCTCAACGCCACATTTTGAGAACGTCTATTCATTCAATCCCAAGCTGCCCCCGAGCGACAGCCAGTATTCCGGCCACGTGGGTTTTCCATATCTCGCGCCATACTTTCAAAACAAGCCTGACGGCGTGGTCGTGGCGCCCGATCATTACATGGTCATGGGGGATAACACCATGAATAGCTTGGACTCCCGCGCGTGGGGAGACTTCTCAGCAACCAATGTGATCGGCAAGTCTTTCTTCGTCTACTGGCCGATAACCGACCGCTTTGGCTGGGGGAACTGGTGAGAACCATTCAGCCTGCACACTAAAGAGGACCCGCAGTTGGACAGGGTTCAGGGCCACAGCCCAATAACGACAGGCTCTAGTGCCTGCTTCAGCAAGAGCAACTCAACCAGCTTATATAGAACGCACAATGTTTATTATATTCAATACGCCAAGGATGGTTTCGGCACTGTAACGGAGTTTGTGCCTTGGCCGACAAATCCGGCAAAAGCAGATTAAGGCCGGAAAAGGCAGAATAGCTGCGAATAGGCCGGTTTTATTGGGGTGTGAGGGCATTGGCTCATGCCAAGGCGCGAGGACAATTCCGGCAGTTTTTTGGAGGCCGTGACAATCCCGCCAACTCCTCATGTCCAAGCAGAGAAGGCCTGAAAACATTGGGGATTCTGCTTTGGACATTCGGAATTGCCGGAATTGTCACGCCGCGAGGGAGGTTGTCAACCGCGGAAGCCGGTTTTGACTGGAATTGGACGGTGTCCAGAAATGAGGCACCGCCTTTTCGGGGGCTGTTTCCTCGGCGGAGTTGAGGGTGCAGCGCCAGTGAAGGGCACCAGGACCAGCCTTGACGGGCCGACCCGTCCCCTGCTCTTCCGAGCCGGGAGTAATGAGGCTTGGCCCTGGTCGCTTGGTCGGACCGATCCGGCGGGCGACCTGGCGGGGTGCCCGCCGTGGGCTCGCGGGGATGGCGCGGCGGCGGTGCCAGGGCCTGGCGGTGGCGAGCGGGTGGAGCCCTGCCGCACTGTGCCAGGGGGCCGGCTGGGCGGGTGAGGGCAGGGCTGATGTCGTTGCGGGTGATGTTGAAGCTGATTGAGGCCATTACCAGTCCCAGGCAATCGCACCAAATTCCTTCTCAGCGTCCTCTCGGGTGCGTGGTCTGCTGGCCTTCACTCCGGCCATGAGAAAACCTGCGAACTCAGGCAGCTCCATCAGTTGCGGCACCATTAGCTCGTCCAGGTTCGAGAACGCCTCCGAATAGGCTTTTATCGCAGCTTCCAGTTCACTCATGATTTTGCTTCGAGCAGCCGGCGACAGCTGCGATCACACTTCCAATGGGACACACAGGCCCCGATGCAGGTGGCGCGCCAGAAGCTCCAGGCCTAGATCAAATTCGCTTGAGGATCGTGTGCTTCTTCCCGTTGGATGGGGGCCGGAATTTCTGGTCGCCGCGGGGCTACTCGTGCCATTTGTTTCGGTGTCAATGTCGGTCAAAGGGGGCATCATAGTACATTCCTGGCACACGGAGTAGATAAGCGGGCTGACCAGGGCGGCCGAGCTGATGCGGGTGGTTGGCTGGCCGTCGGCGTAGGGTTCGCGGAACGTCGCGCGCTCTTCCAGCATCGACACGCGCCGGCATGGGGTGTGCCTGCCCCGCTGTCCTCTGCTGGCCAAGAGCCACGCCGACCAGGTGCTGGCCGGCGTGGCGATTGGACATACCGCGTTATTTCCGGAGCAGTTCCTTTGCCCGCATCGGGCCGGCGCAATACTGGCCAAGCGTCTGGAAGCCTTCGGATTCCATATAGTTGGCGAGGACGCGCAGTTTCGCCTCGGTATCAGCTTCATTGAGCAGCCCCAGTGAGATTAAAAGCCGAGCGGCCTGGGTGCATGGCGACTTGCTGTTTGTCCAGCGTTTTCCGAGGCGGGTCAGGGCCTTCACCTGGCTTTGTAGCAAGCCGACCTTTACCCAGTAGTTCGCTCTAGCCAGGTCGCCGGAGGGCTCCTCGATGAGTTTCGGCTGCTGGCGTCTCGTAGTGGGTTTGCCGGCTTTCACGCGGTCCTCCGTCTCTGTGTTAGAAACCGCCGACGGATCAGGGCACACTGGATAGCTTCATCCAGGAAGTCCCCGAAATTGACGCCGGTCTGGCCGGCGATGCTGGCGGCCTCGGTGAAGTTCCGGGGGGATACAAGGAACGTCACAAGCACACGGCCGGTGCTGGCGGCGACGAGTTGCAGACGCATCCAGTGCCGCGAAATCAGGCGGCGGCGAAGGAACAGGAGCGGCGGCTTGGGGTGGCGTGCAACCCCTGCGGCCTTGCGCGGTGTGGAAGAGTGGCTGGCCTTCATTCAGAGGCGCTCCCCTGCGCTAGCGTGAAAGACTCGGGGCCCCTGAGCGCAACTCGGTACAAAGCCGTTCCCCGGCATACGGTTATGCGCCCGCGCATAACGGACTCTAGGTTATTGCGAGCAGACCTGTAGTGTTCTAACAGACCGTTATCCACCATAAAGTTAACCAATTGAGCAAGACCAGCGATGGCACGCTGGGCGCGGTCGTTGGGGTGGGGGACAGCCTCGCGGGTTCTGGAAAACTCCGCCACGAGCAGGTCTAGCATCGCGACGGTGATTTCTATGTCCTGTCCCAACTCGCACACGTCAGACCATGCCACCCGCAGCGGGTCAACTAGTGCCCTATTGGAGTCGGGTTGTTCGACTGGAGTGTGCGCGGAGCAGAGCGATAGGCGTTGCTTTCGCCGCCTGGTGGCACTAGCCTTTTTGTGGACTCGGTTTGGTTCTCTTTTCATAGGACTTCCTGACTTGAGTCTTTGGCCCTGGTAGTGGTGACACACTGCCGGGGCTTTGTTTTCTTTGTGCCTCTTGCTGCTCGACCCAGTGAAGCAACCGGAGGGCAGTTTCGCCGCCGGGTTCTCGTTTCCCCGCCAGCCAGGTCGAGATGCTTGAGAGGCTTACACCAAGCCATTTCGCTAACGCGGCCTTCTGTCCTCTCACCGCTGTTACCTTGAACAGCCGGGCTCGCAACTGTCGCATCTGGTCCTGCATTGCGGCAACATTGCCGGATGCGGCAACATCCGTCAACACTCTATTTGAAGATTCTTTATGGGGGGCCGCATCTTGGTGGATCGGCTCGTAGCGCATCTCAAATCCAGTTGGCGTGGGTGTCCAGATCTGGCGGTAGTGGGTTGAAAGCTCCATGATCCGCTCCAGGTCCCGCGGGGAGGAGAGGCCAAGAGCCCGGGTGGCAGCAAGGAACTTATCGGCGGGCATTTCCGCTGGCGAGGTGTGGAGGGCTGATTTGTCGGCCTCGGATGCAGGTGCGGGAGGTTCTCCCTCAAAGAACCACTCCATCGGCTTTTCGAACGCGCGGGCAAGCTTGAACAACTCACGCGCTCCTGGGACGGCTCCGCGCAGCCATTTGCCCACGGCGTTCTTGGAGACGCCAGCGGCCCGCCCGACCTGCAGCTGGGTCAAGCCGCGCTCCTGGATCAGGGCCTTAAGGCGTTCCGCGAATGGTGAATCATCATTCACTTTTTTGTTGCGGATACCACTTAAGTTGACTACACTTCAACCATGACAGATGAAGCAACACCGACGACAGTGCGGCGCCGAGGCCGTAGAATCAAGGGAATTGTGGCCGCCGCCGCCGCCCTCGGTGTGACCCGTGGACATCTGTGGTCTGTGCTGCATGGGCGACGCCAGAGTCAACTGCTGATGCGTCGCTACTGGGCGTTCCTGGGGGGCAACCGAGCGGATAATCGCGGGCGCCGGCCGCCGATTCCCTCAACGGAGCGCTCCGCGTGACTACCGAGTTTCTTTATCATTGCATCGCCGCGCACGAGTGTGGCCATGAAACGGTGTGTAGTTCGCTTGGAATCCAGGCGAGGGCGTTCTTGGAGGTTGCGTTTGACGGCCGCGTCCGGGGTGGTATCACGCTGGCGGCCACAGACTCCGACCGCGTCCCGCTCTTTGACCGTGCTTGTGTTGGGTGGGCTGGTCTTTTGGCCGAGTATTTGAGCGGCTATCCGTTGCATTCTGAAGCAGGGCTCCCGACGCTGGGACCGCGGACCATTGCGGCCTGGGCAGCGGCGGCGTGGAAATCTAGGTTCTTGCTGCTCTCTGCTGAAGATCGGCTGCTACTAGAGCGGGAGCCAAACCGAAGCGGAGCGGCAATTCGCGCCCACAAAATTCTCACCGGACCCATTGGTAGCAGCCGCCTGTATCTGCGCCGTGTCGAGTTGGTAGAAGAGTTTCGGCGCGTCCACTTTGAGGAGGGCGTTCGGCTGGGGGTAGTGCCGAAGAGCGCTTCTTTTTTGCCAACATGATCCAAACTTTTACCAATTCACAGGATGGGCCGCAGTGGCTTGCCACGGCTGCGCTCGTGCGCTTGATGCGAGATGAGGGTTTAACCTGGCGCGATCTGGCTTTGAAAGCCCGGCTCTCGCCGGTGGGTATCCGCGTCCAGGCCTTTTGTGGCTTCCCGCACAAAATTACCCGGTGGAAGATCGAGCGGGCGCTGGATTATCAATGGGCTTTATGGTCGAACGCGCGGACACTTGCAGCCAGGCGGAGGTGTGTGCAGCTCTTCGGCCTTGACCCGTTCCTTACAAGCCGGTCGGCGCTGAGGTGTGCCGCGGGCCTGCTCGGCTTCGATTTTAGCGGGTGCCGGTCCAAAGCAGATTTTAACGAGGCCGTGCTGCTCCATGCCGCCGCGTTCGGCCAGACCGCTGCCGTTGAAACAGCCCACCCTAGAGAATGAATATGATCGACAAGAATATACTGAATCTGGCGGATAAGCATGACCAGTTCGCGCTCCAGTTGGCCGACCTCTCAAATCAAGAGGCCGGTCTGCGAACCGATGCGGAGAAGCGGGCGGCCGAGCTAGCCCCTTTCGGCGGCGTTGGGTTGCTGATCAAGTATGCCGGCAGGGACGATGGCCCAGCCGACGAGCAAGGCTCCGTAGCAATAAACGAACTGCGGGCGATTTACGCGAAGCTGAGCGCCTTGCCTGGGGTGCGGCGGAAGCTCAACGAAAAGATCCAGCGCTTGCAGAGCGAGATACATCACGCTATCGGCGACATCCGGACAAGGTACTTGGGGCTTGCGCGTCAGCGGCTCCAGAGTCTGGCCACGGCCGGGGCAGTGGGGTCGGCGGAAACCAGTACGGAAGTGGCAACGAAGGAGCAGGTTGAGAAGGCTGCGCGATGGGTTAGGTATTTCGACTGCTCCCTTGATGTGCGAGACGCTGGGCCAGCCGTTCGCGAGATTTTTGCCAATGTGCACCGGTTCGAGAGTGGGGAAGCGTGTCCATAAGCGCTGGAGGTTTTAGTCATGATTGAGCGCCACAACTCTTCTAAATCTGCGCGGGACCTTGCGGGACCCGGGGTCCCGTTTGGCAATCAGCCCATTTCTCTCGCGTCGGAGGGTGTGGGGCAGCCGGGGGATCTGGAGCCCCCGCAGACCCCACCCCTCCGACACCTACCCGCCGGCGTGTCTTCTAAACGAAGGCCCAAGCAGCGAAGGGCTGCGCGGCGGGCAGACCGGCGGGCGGCTTTGCAGGGGGATTTAATTCGCCTGGTCTTGTGGAAGCTCGTTCAGAAATCCATCGAAGAGGGTTTCTCGGTGCACCAAATGGCCATCTTGACGGGGTCCAGTCCGAGCCACTTGTATGGTTTGAAGAAGCTGTTCGAAACGGGGGGTTATGCAGCGGTCGCCCCGCTTGTCGCTGAGCTTTGGCCGGAAGCCCTGGCGTGGCAGCTGTATGACCGCGCGACGGCTTTAAGGCTTTCGGGGGTGCAGGCGTGAAACTGCTTCCACAAAGGGCTTATAGGGGCTTTTGCCTACTGATCGGCAGGGTTACCCGGTTTGTTCATTCAAATGCGCTGGCGCCCTGCGCGGCGCTCGGCGGAGAGCCTTCTCGTGCCGGGGTTGACCCGACAAGCGGGCTTGCCGGGGTGGGCGTTTCGGATTTAGGTGGAAGCAAGCGCACAGGTGCCGCGCCCCTTGCGCGGGCGGCCGGCGAAGGGCCCGCGAATTGCACGCGCGGTCAACGGCCTGGCGTTATGGGTTCGCGCCAGGCCGTTCTTCCCACTATCAGCGTGTCTCCAACCTTTCGCCACCTGGGGATATTGGATCGCTTGGGCTCCCCATGGGTTTCGGCTGAGCTGGTAGCCGCTCAGCGCTCGGGATCGCGGAGTGGGGTCGAGCTGGCTTTCCGCCGGGCGATGAAGGGGCTCACCGTTGAACAGCTGGCGGAGTTCATGTTTGTCGCCAGCCACGCTCCAGATGAGCTGGAAACGCTTTTGAATCGCGGGCGGGCTGAGTTTACCAAGGCCGCAATGGACTTTGTCTTACAACAGGTTTCGCGGCCAGAGTTGGATTTCGTCGCGGCGAATGCGCCCGACCTAATCCGGGCGGATCATTTGGACAACGTTGCATAGACTTTATGGCAGGCGTATTACAATTCACACTCGGTCTGGAGGTTTCCAAGGCATTGAGCGCGTTGAACGTCTCCGCGACAGCGGTGACGGCACTCACTGCGACATTCAAAGGGCTCGGCGCGGTGGTTGGGCGCGTCTGGGACCAGTTGGACAAGGGCGCGTCGCTGAGTGACCTGTCGAAGAGGACGGGGGTGTCGGTCGCTAACCTGTTTCAGTTGCAGAAAGGCTTTGAGGCGGTCGGTATATCGGCGGACTCGGTCGGGTCGGCGCTGTTCATGCTCAACAAGTCTCTGGGAGGGGTCAATGAATTGGGGGAGGATACCAAGTCCATTTTTGCGCAAGCGGGCCTGTCGGTTGAGGAGCTGAAAAAGGCCGGGGCGGGCGGGGCCATGCAGAGCGTGCTCGGCAGGATGGCCGGCATGGACCAGACCAGCGCCAGCGCCTTTGCCGGCAAGATATTCGGCCGCGGCATGGCTGCCGACATGGTGCAGGCATCGCGCCAGATGAAGGATTTCAACGACGCGATGGCCGGGGCGCGGGCGCAGGCGCAGGTATTTCAGCGGGTGGCGGCGCTGTTCGACACTATTGATAAAGCGGTCGGCAGGGCGAAACAGAAGCTCGATCCGCTGTTCCTGACCATCGCGGAGAAGATCGCGCCTGCGATTGAGCAGGTGCTGAACTGGATCAACAACATTGACCTGACGCCGCTCTCGGACGCAATCGGGGACGCCTTTGACGTGCTGGCAGAGGCGTTCGCCCAGGGCAAGGTCCTGGAACTGCTCTCGAAAGGATTCTCCGCGGCGATAGAGTACCTGGGCAATATGCTCTTTGGGCTGTTGGGGGACGGCGGTTTTTGGGCTGCAATATGGAATAGAATGGTCGGGGAGTTTTATATAGCAATCGCGGTCATCGCTAAATCGTTTCTGAACCTGGGAGTGATCTTGAAGGCGGCGATTGGCCAAGCCTTTGACGTCTTATTTGAATGGGTCGGAAAGATCCCGAGACTGGGCAAGGCGCTTGGTTTGAAGGGTTACAAAGCCGGGGATTTTGGAGCGAGGTTTGCTGACGAGAAGGAGAACGCCTCCGGGGCAAACAAGATGCTGGACGAGCTCTTTGGGGCCGGCACAAGCCGATACGGAAAGTACGTGTCCGGCATGGCGCAGGCATTCGGACGGGCGCAGGCTCAGTCCGGCGGGCCGGCCCAGGAGGCATTCAAGGAACTCGCGGCCGGGTTGCTGGGACAGCGCAAAGGCCGGAAGGCGGCATCCTCTGGTCAGGCCGAGTCCGCTGGCGAGCGGCTTAGCCTGGACACTGGCAAAGGAGGCGGGCAAAGGCCGCAAGTCACCGATCTGGAGCGGATCGGCTTCGTCTTCGGCGGCGGCATGGGCCGCGGTGCCGCGGAAACTACCGCCAAGAACACCACCACCCTGGTCGCCCTGGGCAAGGCGCAGTTGGAGGCGATGCGCGGCAGGGGGGGAGTAATGACTAACGCTTCCGCAACTGCATGACGACGCCTTTGATTATGAGTAGCAAACGTCCAATCAATGACCGGTTCACCGCGGTGCAGATTGCCCAGGCAGCAGGCATCACGAGGCAGGCGGTGTACGCCGGGCTTGATGGGCTTCCGCCGACTGGTCCGGAAGCAACCAGCGACCAGGGCGCGGCAGCTTGGCCATTTGGTGCACTGCCGCTGGATTGGCAGCTTAAGATCACACAGCGCGGCGTGAGGAGGGGGTTTGAAAATGGAGAGCAGTTTCTGGCAGACCTGCGCGAGCCGTGGAAATGCCCCCTGCCCTGGGACCAGGTCCCCGAGCACCAGCGGGGCAAGGCCGTAAAGCTTCAAAATGCCCTGGCGCGAGCGCTGGAGATGCGCAGAACCCCGGGCACGGCGGCTGCCCAGGTCGAGCAGGCGGGGCTGGAAGATTTCAAGGCGCATTTCGGGTATGCGATTTCGGGCCGACACTGGCGCCGGCTGTTGCACCGCACCATTGAGCGGGATGCCGGGGAAGAAAACTGGCAGCGCCTGGAAATCTACCTGGATGACCGGGCATTTGCTGCGCCGGCTGCGAAAACGGAAGTTGTCCGCAACCGATTCCAACACCGCGAGCTTGACGAAGTGATTGCAGCGCTAGAAGACCGGCAACACCCAACGCCGGCAGATCGGCAGTTCCTTTGGGATGCGGCCTTTCGCGATTACGAGCGGGAAACGGCACCGCTCCCCGATTCCACCAAAGGAAACCGGGAGCGGCGGCTGTTCAAGGCATCGCTGGCGCATTATCTGTTCACGGCGTTCCCGGAGCGGACGCTATGCGCGACGGAAGCCGCACTAAGGCGGCGATTTGATGAAAAGCTGGATTTGTGGAGGGCCAATGGGCGGAGGCCGGAGGCGCTGCGGGACCTGCGGCCCGTGAAGTCGGGCAAGTTCCGAAAGGTGCAGTTCCCCAAAGACCTGGAGGCGATTCGGGATCGTGCGATCCTGCATGATGGCAGCATATCGCTCGCCTATCGCCTGTTGCACGAAGAGGGCAAACTGAGCAAGGAGTTCTGCAGCTTCTATCCGTTCAACGTGCGCACTGCCAAGAGCGAAGTGCCGCACGCCGTGCGGGCGGCCGTCGCGCCGATGGTCGAGATGTGCCTGCCGTTACGCCGCGGAGCATGGCAAGCCAGGATGCGAGGCCCCTACATTCAGCGCGACTGGTCGGGTGTTAAAGCGGGCGACTTCTTCATCGCGGACGACGTGACTTGGAACCATTACTTTAAGGAACAGCTGCCGGACGGCCGCTTTCGGGTATTGCGAGGGGAATGCCTGGTGATGATGGACCTGGCGACGGCCTATGCGCTGGACCTTCTTTCAATCGCGGGCCACTATAACGGGGAGCACATTCGGAGCCTCACGCTCAAGGTGCATGACCTGGTCGGGCTGCCGCGGCTTGGCTACTACTTCGAGCGGGGAGTTTGGCGCTCAAAGCTGGTCAGGGGAGAAAGAGGACAAGGGACGCCGGTTCACTTCAGGGAGGCGGAGAATGGGCTGGCATCCGTCAATCTCAAGCTGGAGCTGCGCCACGCTACTACGCCGCGCGCTAAACCAATCGAAGCGACCTTTAGAATCCTTCAGGAACGAATGCGATACATCCCCGGCTTTATTGGATTCAATGAGCGCACGGAGGAGCGGGAGCGCGAGCAGGCGCTGATCGTCAGAGCCAACAACCAGGACCCGGAAGCCCTGCGGCAGTTTCCCACTCAGGCCGAATGGGCCGCGCGTATTTCAGCGGTGCTGGAGAGATATAACCACGACCCGCAGAACGGAGAGATGCTCCAGGGCAAGTCCCCGGCTGAGGCATGGGCGGAGGGAATCCGCAACCGCCCGCTCCGGAAGTTGCCGGATGATGCCCGATACATTCTCTCGACGCACCGGAAGGAGATCACCGTCCGGCAGGAGGGCATCATTCTAACGATCCGAGGACACCGCCGTATTTACTTCAACGAGCATACTGGGCGCCTGATCGGGCAGCGGGTGCTGGCGTTCTACAACCTGGAATTGCCGGAGCTGCTGACCGTGAGCGACCTGGACCGAAAGAACTATTTCACCGTGCGCGCCGTCAAGCTGCCGGCCATGAGCGCGACTCGGGAGCAGCTCGCGGAAGTCAACGAGCTACGCAAGGCCCACATGGCGCCGGCCAAGGCAATCTTTGGCAGCATCAAACACGAGGTTCTTTCAACCCTTGTGAACGACAATGAGCAGCCGGAGGAAGTGAAAGAGCTGGGCCGGTTCCACAATGCGGCGACGGCGCGAGCAAAAGTACAGGACGGTGAACGCGGCCGGAAGCTGCGAAAGCTCTCGGTGAGGGCCGCGGCGGCCGGCATTGAGCTGCCCGGCGCCGTTCGCAATCCAGACGATGCACTGGAGGCGATTGGCCGGCTGAAGCATTTCGAGCAGGCGCTGCTCGCGGAGGAGGAGCAGAGCGAAGACAGCGATCAAGCACAGAAGGCTAATCCATGAGACACGATAGCAACGACCCCTCTTACCCGAAAGGCCGCGCCCCTATCCGCCCCGAGCTGCTGGCGGCCAAACTGGCGGCGATTCGGAATTTCGAATACCCCGCGTTGCTCGACCAGGTGGAGGTGAATCCCCGTTTGGTCGAAACCCTGTGGTTTCTACAGGCAATGAGTCTGCGCCCTGGGGGGCTGCTGAAGTTTGCCGAAGAGTTGCTGGCAGAGTTTCCAGAGCGGCTCGGCACGCCAACGATGTTGAAGGCTAAGGCAAAGACCTACGGCCTTGAGCAGAAAATCGCCATTCTCCAAGAGATGCCGGAACACAGCCGCCCCGGATTCGCCATGGTGCGAGACGGCACATTGGCAGAGATACTATCCGACTCTACACCCGAGGAGGTTGCCGAAATGGATGGCAGAGACCGCAGTGCGTTGAAGGCGGGCTTGAAGGATATGGACGCAGAGTCTTTCCGGGATGTTTGCCGGCAGGAAGCGCTGGAGCAACTGCCGGAGTATTTCACCGCGCTTTGCACAGAGAAGAGCGCGGGTGTCCGCCAGCTTTGGTTCTTTCATGACGTGGTAGGTTCTCTGCTGGAGTTTATGGACCGGAGTGCTGCCAAGGTGCAGCAACGCTTGGCGATGACGGAGGTGGCCAAGCTGATTTTCGACCGGCTCGACTATGCCCTGGCTGAAAGAGTGATGGTGCGCATCGAGGGCGGGTCCCGGATCGGAAAGACGGAAGCGCTTTCCGCCTGGGCGGACATGCGGCCGGGCTTGGCGCGCCTGGTGCGGGTGCCCTGTGATAATTCTATGGTCAGTTTCTTCAAGCGGATCGGCGAGGCCCTGGGGATTGATTTCAGCCACGGCAGCAATCCGTCGCGCCTGAAAGAGCGGGTCGAATATGTTATCCAGCATGGAGGGCTGTTCTTGGTGCTGGACGAGGGACATTTTATGGTGCCTGCAAGCCCTACCGCCACCACCCCGCCTCACCGATTGAACTGGGTGCGCACAGAGATCGTGGACCGCGGATTGCCACTGGCTATCTCGGTGACTCCGCAGGCGTTCAAGGGTGCTATCGACCGATTCTTGAAAAAGACGCGGTATGACATGGCGCAGTTTTTCGGGCGGGATTTTTTGCCCTGCGTGCTGCCCGAGGTGTTGAGCGAAGCTGACTTGACTGCCGCGGCGCGGAAGCACTTTCCACAACTTGGGGAGAATGCCCTGGGCTACATCGCCAATGAAGCGCGGCTGTCGGAGAACTACCTCCAGGGCGTCGAGGCGATTGCCCGCAGGACCCGGCACTTGGCCCGCAAGCGAGGCGGGGAGGTGAAACTCACTGACATTAAAACCGCTGTTTCCGAAGTGCTCCGGCTCAATCCGGCCAGCACCGATCAGAGGGCTGATTTGGCTGCGGGTGACTCCTTGGAGGCCAATCGCAAGGTGACCAGGCGGGCAGGGTTTGGCAATGGTGCCGCGACCCGCAAGCCTTTGCCGGCGACTGCCCCGCCGGGCTCACGCAGAGGCGCGGCGGAGCCTGCGCGAGCGGCCATATCTGACGGCTATTCGCCCAGGGGAATGACGCCTTCAGAGGAGCTCATTCCGGTGGAAGCCTGATTTGGTATGACGACAAAACAAAACTCCCTTTACTGGCGAGAATGGGGCTTGGTAGTCCGCTATTGCAAGGCGAACGCATTACCCGCGCCGGATCGTCGCGCCCTGCACGCGGCGGCCCTGGGGGCTGACAAATCGCACCTGTCTTTCACGAATGAAGACTTTGACCGGGTCCTTGGGGAGTTTCGCAGCTACAGCCGTCCGGCTGACCTGGCTGCGCAGCTGCGGCAACTCAGCCAGCCGCGCATTCGCCTCAGATACGCAGTGAATGCCCTGGCGCCTTCGGCTGACTACTGGGCCAGGATCGCCCGCGACAAGTTCGGGACAGATGACCTGGCCGCCCTATCCATCGAGCAGCTTACGCAACTTCGGAATACCCTCGCGGGGCGGCGCCGTGTTCACGAGCACCGGGAGCGCGCGGGCAATGTCACAGATGCAGCTTTAGACAATCGTTCTTTGCGGGGCGCTGGCCCCGATAGGGTAGCAGCCGAGGCCGTCTCGGTTGCGACCTGACCAGCGGAAAACAGTTTGGTTTTGCAGAAACCCGCGAAAGCGGGGCTTGGCGTTTGTACTCGTCGCTTCGTGCCTGTTTTCCGGTTTTGGACATTGGACATCTCAAATCTTCCGGAATTGTGGACCAAGCTACAAGCCAGTGAAGTTCCGCGACGCTGCCCCCGCGTCCAAGGGACCACCCGTTTGACTCGATCCCCAGGTCTCTACTCCTCAGCGGGCCGCCTAGCGCAGGTGCCGAGCATCGCCGAGCAGCAGCGAAATCCCTCTTGATTTGCCGCTGGTGGTCCTTAGTTTCACTGGATGCCTGTTGCGGAAGCACTCAACAACACCTCGACCACGTCGCGCAATATTGAGGTGACAAACACCACCGGAACCACCGGCTTGCTTCATCCCCACAATCAGTTCCCCCGACGCCATATCGGGCCAAGCTCGGAGGAAGCGGTTGAAATGCTCAAATTGCTGGGATTTACAAGCCTCGAAGCGCTGGTTGATGAGGCGGTCCCGTCACAAATCAGGCTGCGGCAACCGCTCCAACTACCCGCCGCCCGTGGCGAGCAAGAGGTGTTGACCGCCCTCAAGGATATTGCCTCGCTCAACCAGGTCTTCCGCTCGTATATCGGCATGGGCTATGCCGACTGCGTCACGCCAGCGGTAATACAGCGCAACCTCCTGGAAAATCCCGGCTGGTACACTCCCTACACCCCTTACCAGGCTGAGATCGCCCAAGGCCGTCTGGAGGCGCTCCTTAACTTCCAAACCCTGGTCACAGACCTGACTGGCCTCGACGTGGCCAATGCTTCGCTGCTCGACGAAGCCACTGCCGCCGCCGAGGCCATGACCTTGTGCCACTCGCTCAAACCGGGCCGGAGCACTTTCTTTGTCTCGGCGGAATGTCATCCCCAGACCATTGAGGTAGTGAAAACCCGCGCCGCGGCCCTGGGCAACGTGGTTGTGGTTGGCGACCATCAGACATTCCGATTCGATGCCCAGGTCTTTGGCGCGCTGGTGCAGTATCCAACCACCTATGGCGAAGTCTTTGACTACTCCGGTTTCATCGAGCAGGCCCATGCAGCGGGCGCCCTGGTGGCGGTGACCGCGGATCTCCTGAGCCTGACACTGCTTCGTCCGCCGGGCGAGTTTGGCGCTGACGTGGCCCTTGGCAGCGCGCAACGTTTGGGCGTGCCGCTGGGCTATGGCGGCCCGCACGCGGCTTACTTCGCAACGCGAGATGCTTTCATGCGTCGCATGCCTGGACGCATGGTTGGCGTCTCGAAGGACACCCGTGGCCGCCCTGCCCTGCGCCTGGCGCTGCAAACCCGCGAACAGCACATTCGGCGGGAGAAGGCCACCAGCAACATCTGCACCGCGCAGGCGCTCCTGGCCAGCATGGCCGCCATATATGCCTGCTACCATGGACCTGCGGGTTTGCGGCAAATCGCTCAGCGCATTCACGCGCTCGCACTGGCCCTGGCTGGGGGGCTCAAGCGACTCGGCTATGAGGTGGGACCTAAGACCTTCTTCGACACCATCCGCGTGGCGCTCGGTGAGCAGAAGGCCGCAGATATCCTCAAAGTTGCGGAAACCCGGCGCATGAACTTCCGCGTCATTGACGAGCACACCATTGGCATCGCGCTCGATGAAACCACTACCCTGAAGGATCTCGCCGATATTCTGATGGTGTTCAATGAGAACCGCCCGCCAGATTTCAGTGTGGATGAACTAGCCACCGCGATCGAGCCGGACTACCCGGCGCCTTTTGCACGCACGAGCGGCTATCTGGCTAACCCCGTCTTCAACCGCTACCACTCGGAAACCGAGCTGATGCGCTATATCAAGCGGCTGGAATCACGCGATCTCTCCCTGACGACTTCCATGATTCCGCTTGGCTCCTGCACGATGAAATTGAACGCGGCTTGCGAGATGTTTCCAGTCACCTGGCCGGAGCTGGCCCGCCTGCACCCTTTCGCTCCGCTCCGCCAGACGCGCGGTTACCAGATTCTGTTCCAGCAGTTGGAAGAATGGCTGGCGGAAATCACCGGATTCGCGGGCATTTCCCTTCAGCCCAATGCCGGCGCGCAGGGTGAATACACCGGCCTGCTGGTCATTCGCGCCTGGCATCTCAACCGCTGTGAAGGGCACCGCGATGTCTGTCTTATCCCCACCTCGGCCCATGGCACCAACCCCGCCAGTGCTGTCATGGCCGGCTTAAAAGTAGTGCCCGTCAACTGCGATTCCAACGGCAACATTGACGTCGCCGACCTCCGAGCCAAGGCCGAGGCGCACAAGACCAGCCTGGCCGCCCTGATGGTCACCTACCCTTCCACTCACGGGGTATTTGAGCAGGCGATTCGCGAGATCTGCGAGATCATTCACGCCAACGGCGGCCAGGTCTATATGGACGGAGCCAACCTCAACGCCCAGGTTGGCCTTTGCCGGCCCCGGGATATTGGCGCCGATGTCTGCCACGTGAACCTGCACAAGACCTTTTGCATTCCCCACGGTGGCGGCGGCCCGGGGATGGGGCCGATTGGCGTAGCGGAGCATCTGGTGGAATTCCTGCCAGGACATTCGGTTGTGCCGCTGGGCGGAGAAAACCCGATAGGCGCCGTTGCTGCCGCCCCCTGGGGCAGTGCCAGCATACTCCCCATTCCGTGGGTCTATATCGCAGCGATGGGAGCCCACGGCCTGACCAAGGCGACCCAATACGCAATTCTCAACGCCAACTACATCGCCCGGCGTCTGCAAGACTACTTCCCCGTCCTCTACCGCGGCCACGGCAACCTCGTCGCCCACGAGTGCATCCTCGACCTGCGTCAGTTCAAGGACGTTACTGTGGAGGACGTGGCCAAGCGCCTCATGGACTACGGCTTCCACGCGCCGACCATCTCCTGGCCGGTGCCCGGCACCATGATGGTCGAACCGACCGAAAGCGAATCCAAGGAAGAACTCGACCGCTTCTGCGACGCACTGATCAGCATCCACGCCGAGATCACAGCTATCCAATCCGGCCAAGCCGACAAGCAAAACAATCTGCTCAAGAACGCCCCCCACACCGCGGACATGATCGCGGCTGACTCCTGGCCGCACCCTTACTCGCGCCAGCAAGCCGCCTTTCCCGCCAAATGGCTCTACGAGCACAAGTTCTGGCCCGCCGTAGGCCGCATAGACAACGTCTATGGCGACCGCAACCCGATCTGCACCTGCGCCGGCATGGAGACCTACACCTCGAAACCCGCCACCCCTGGCAACTGACTGCCGGCTGTTCCCTGCCCCGAGACGGCAAAATAGAGCGATTTCGACCGACTTCGCCCGGAAAAGCACCCCCGGCCTCCAGCGAGACACACCGTATCCGCACCGTATCCACACCGTATCCACACCGTAGGTTCATTACCGTAACCTGTTCAAACCACTCTACTTACGCACATACACACCTCTGCCGGGTTGCCAATCCGTGTAAGTAGCTGGCTTTTAGTTACTTACAGCGCTTTCCATCATATCTCGCAGAGGATTCTGGCCAGGCGGGCCTGTTTTGACTATTGAAGAGGGCGATGAACGCACAAAAACTGTCGCGCCGCCAAGCCTTGGCGGAGGCCGGTTTACTGGTCGGGGCTGCGGTGATGCTCAAGGACACCTTGCTCAAAGCGGAACCCGTCAGGCCGCCTGTCCAGGCACCCACTTCGCCCGTCCGTTATTGCCTGAACACTGCCACCATACGCGGACAGAAGCTGGGCATCCTCAATGAAATCGGGGTGGCCGCTCAAGCCGGCTATGACGCCATCGAGCCCTGGATGGAGTCCATCAACGTCTACGTCAACAACGGCGGCAGCCTGCCGGATTTGAGGAATCGAATCCGCGACGCCGGGCTAACGGTCGAGGGAGTTATCGGATTCGCGGAATGGGCAGTCGAGGACGACACCCGACGGGCCAAAGGTCTGGAGCGGGCCAGACGAGAGATGGATTTGGTGGCGCAGATCGGCGGCCAACGGATGGCCGCCCCGCCCGCAGGCGCTACCCGCTTGCCCAAACTGGACCTGCTGAGAGTGGCAGAACGCTATCGAGCCTTGCTGGAAGCCGGTGTGCAGAGCGGTGTGGTGCCTGTGCTTGAGCTGTGGGGATTCTCCCTAAACCTGGGCCGCCTCAGCGAGTGCGTCGCTGTGGCTGTCGAAACGGGCCACCGCAACGCGTGTGTGCTGGCCGATGTGTTCCATCTCTACAAGGGCGGTTCGGACTTCCACGGCATTCAGTTGCTGGGCCCTGAGGCGATACCTGTGCTCCATTTGAACGACTACCCGAGCGATCCGCCGCGCGAGACAATTGACGACAGCTACCGCTTGTATCCCGGGGATGGCGTCGCCCCGCTGGCCGACTTGCTGCGAATGTTGCGCCGAACCGGAGGGCAGAAAGTGCTGTCCCTGGAGATTTTCAACCGGAGGAACTGGTCGGAGGGCGCGTTGGAGGTGGCGAAAACCGGCCTGGCCAAAATGAAGGCGGTTGTGGCCAGCACCCCGCCATAGACCCGGCAGGCTTTTCGATTGCCAGGCGTATCTGCCGGCACGTCGGCGCGTCCAACGCCCAGAAATTCATGGCGCAATCGGCGGTTTTCTGCTAGAACCGTGGCACGTAACGACTGAAGCATTGCTGCCATGAGAATCACCGAAGCGCTATTCGCCGAGCATCTGGTCTTCCATAACATGTTCGATCACATCGAAGCCGTGACGCCCAAACTGAAGACGCTGGCCGAGGTGAAGTCGCTCGCGGCGCTGATGGAGTCACTGCTGAAAGCTCATTCCGATACGGAAGACGAACTGTTTATCGGGCCGCTCGAGCACTGCTTCGAGCAACTGGGCCAGCGCGACGCATTCCTGGAGGAACATCAGGAGATTGACGCCAGCCTGAAAAACCTCCGGCAAGCCCGGCAGTTAAAGAAAGCGCGGCAGTTGTTGCTCGCCGCGGTGGCTTACTCGCGCGAGCATTTCGACAAGGAAGAACGCATCGTCTTCCCCCTGGCGGAACGCGTCCTGAACAACAAGACCCTCGACTCCCTGGGGCAAGTCTGGACGGAGCAAAGAACGCGCGTCGTTCGGTAACCGGGCACTGTTGCTTTCAGAGCCGCCGAGGTTTCTCTGCGGCAATCCGGACCGCTGTGTTCACGCCGGCGACCAGCGCCGCCAAACGCACCGCGAGCGGAAAACCCGACGGGGCCTCAAAAGTGTAGGAGAGCCTGGTCTTGTGCATCAGCAGGAAGAACGCTTCTGGCCACTGCGGTCGGGTGCGCGGATCAAGATTCGGGCGAATGACACCATCGCGCGCCGGCCGGTCTTCTATGACTTCCGACCGGTCAATCGGACACACCTCGCCAACACGCCCGATGATTGCATCAGCCAGCGAAGGCTGGTTATCAGGATTCAACTCATAGAGATAGAATCCCCGCGCCTCCCAGTCCTCGTGGAGGCACAGGCACAAATCGAAATCCGCCTGCTGCGTCAGCCATCTGACATGGGCCACGGTCTCCGCGGCTTGGGGAGAAAGATACTCACGGTTGAGGTCAACCTCATCACCATTCTCCCGGCGATTCAGCTCGAAGCCGGTCGGATTCAGGCAGGGACAGAGCCAAAGGTCCAGAGCCGGCGGCCAGTCATTCTCCCGCAAAAGCTGGCGTGCCGCCAGGGGCCCCGCCGGTTCATCACCATGGATGCCGGTGGAGAGGTAAACTCGCGGGACGCCGGGTGTGGTAACTCTCGCGCGACGAACAAAGCCAACGATGCTCTTCGGACCCGGGTGAATTTCCTCAATAGTCCAGCCTGAGGCTTCAGCCGCGGCCACGCAGTCACCTAGAACAGCGTGAATGTCAATGGTCTCGCCTGAGTAACCTCTGATGTTCTTATCCAGCCTTTGCATGCTGCCGTCTGGTTAACGCCCGCAATCCATCCATCAACTCCATGACCGCTCGGTCCAGGCCGGCTACGGACCAGTCACCGCCACCTGCCCTGCCCCGCCCGGTTCCAGTTGATCGCGGAATCCATGCTTGTCCCACCTCGGATCCAGCCCCAGATCTCGCAGCATCTGCAAGTCCTTCTCCACAGGTTGATTGGTTGTGGTGAGGTAATTCCCCACCATCAGCGCGCTGGCGCCGGCCATGAAAATCAGGCTTTGCAGGTCGCGCAGGTTCACGGTCCGCCCCCCGGCCACTGTGATCTCCTGTCTTGGAAGGACAAATCGGAAGCACGCAATCGTCTTGAGGATTTCCAGCGGAGCCAAGGGCTTCCGTTGGCTGAACGGCGTTCCTGCAATGGGGTTGAGGAAATTCATCGGCACCATGTGCGCACCGAGATCCTTCAGCGCAAACGCCAGGTCACAGCGGTCCTCGCAGGTTTCACCCATGCCCAGAATGCCCCCTGAACAAACTTTAATGTCCGCGTGTTTCAAGTGCTCGATCGTCCGCAGCCGGTCCTCATAACTGTGCGTCGTGCACACCTGCGGGAAGAACCGTCGTGAAGTTTCCAGGTTATGGTTGTAACACTCCAGCCCGGCTTCTCGGAGGCGGTCGGCCACCTTCTGGTTCTTGATCATTCCCAGCGACGCATCCGGCCGCGGCTCTCCATATTCCTTTAGCTCCTTCAGGCGCTGGCAAATCTGTTCGAGGGCTGGACCTTCCTCCATTCCTCGCCAGGCGGCCACCAGGCCCAGGGCCACCACGTCGTTGGCCTTGGCTTCCGCCGCCGCCGCCCGCACTGCTTCCGGTTCGATCAGGCCGTGGCGCGGCGAACTGGTCTCATAAATCGCCGACTGGGCGCAGAACCGGCAATCCTCGGGGCAGCCTCCCGCTTTTATGTTCACGATCGAGCACAGGTGAATCTTATTGCCCTTAAACTGCTCGCGGATGCGATTTGCCCATGTCAGCAACTCGAAGATCTCCGCCCTGGCCTCAAGGGCGAACAGCCACCGGCCCTGCTGCCGCGTGATGTCACCGCCGTCCAGCACCAGGCGCCCCAGGTCCGCAATGCGGCGCTGAACGCTGCCGTCAATCTGTCTCGCGCACATGGTTGACAGCATAAGCGCCGGCCGGATTTGCGCAAGTTGTGAGCGCGGCGTGGATCAGGACAAACGTGGGAATTCCAGGAAGTTCTCGCCCTGAGGCAAAGGGCTGGGGTGAGCGGGAGGCAAACACCCACCTGCATCGTTATGACTAAGCCGCCTCGGTTGGACGCTGGCCTTGCGGGGCTGTTGCTATTATGGCTGGCAAGACGATCTCCTGCTTCTCCTCGTCGAACTTCAGGACAATCTGCGTTCCCACCAACTTGTTCGCCTCGCAGAACTCCAGGGCTGCGGTGGAGCTGACGAAATCCATCGCACTTGAGCTATCAGACGTCCACGAATCAAAGTCCTCGAAATAAAGACCGCTATCCTTTCGCTGAAGGAGTATTCGCATACGCTGTATCGTGCATCGCCTTCACTACCTCGAACACCCAGCTTGTCACCCCGGCCCGGTATGGCCGCCGCTTGGCCACAAATCGGGCTCGTTGCGGCTAGTGTGCACCAACAGCCCTCATCGGCAAGTGTGAATTACTCCAATTTTGCAGGGCCTCAGACCTGGGTGGGGCCGCCTCGCCGAGAGCAGGCTTCGCGCGTGGTCAGCGAATGATAGGGCCTAGGATATTCGCGCGCGGGACCGCCCCGTAAACACGGCTGTCTATGGAATTCCGGCGGTTGTCGCCCAGGAGAAAATAGTGATCCTTGCCGCACAGGAACAACTCGTCGTGGGACTTGGAGTCGCTGAACGTCAGGGTGCCGGGCGTCAGATAACTTTCGTTAAGTTTGCAGCCGTTGACGTAAACGTAGCCGTCCTTGAGATAGACCGAATCTCCCGGCGTGGCGATGATGCGTTTGACCGAGAAACCGTTATCGCTCGGGTCGCGCAGGACGACCACGTCGCTTTGATGCGGCGCGCGGAAGTGATAAATCCAGCGGTTGAGCAGGCAGTTCTGGGAGTCGTGGAGGGTAGGCACCATGCTCCGCCCCACAACCCGCACCGACTGCAACAGGAAGTGGCTGATGATGAAATAGCTCGCCGCGGCGAGAACGGTCATCAGCAGGAGTTGGAGAATCTGCCGCAGGATGGAGGGCCGCACTGACCCGCTCTTGCACGCGCCAACAGACGAGGCGGGGTTGGCGAATACAGTCGAGGGTTGCGTTGTTTCCGTCGCAGTGCTCATCAATCTGCCCCCATCCTATCGCGCCCGAGATTCTCCACAAGTTGTGGGAAATACGCACTGCCATACCGGTGCAGTACGGGTACCGCCCACGCATCACCGCCGCCCGGTCGTGGCGGCACGGGAATCACGCTGCCGCTCTAATTTGCATCCACCCGGCTCGCCGGGGTGCCAGGGGCCACTTTGGCGATGGCCTCGCGCAAGTTCTCCAGGAGAAACGGCTTGCTGATCACGTAGTCAACACCTGTGAGCGGATTGCCTGAAGCCTGGATCATCTCGGCGTAGGCGGTGATCATCACAACCGGTTGCTTGGGCGAGCGGGCCTTGATGGCCGCTGCCAATTCGTCGCCCTTCATTGCCGGCATATCGAAATCAGTAATGACCAGGTCAAAGTGGTCCTTCTCCAGAATCGCCAAAGCATCCTTGCCGTTGCCGACGGTCTTCACCTCATGACCGTCGAAGTCCAGCATCATCTTCACGGCGTCGCAAACGAGCGGCTCGTCATCAACCACCAAGATGCGTCTTTGCGGGAAAACAGGACCCTTCATCAGTACGATAATTGATTATAACTGAACGCATTTTAACACCTTTGCAAGTAATATCCAGCCTTCTTTTTGCTCGCCAGCCGGCCGGCAAGGTGCTATACACCACGTGGTTGCACGGTGCTGGCACACCGCACCGGGCGCATCGTGTTGTACGTGAGATTCACAGTCGCGCTGGCGGCTGGGCTGCTCCTGGCATCCGGCCAGGCCGGTGCCCAGACCCTGAACCTTCCGCCACGCCCCGCCAACGCCCCGACCGGCAGCCAGTTCGCCAACATCATCACCCCCATGCCCCTGGGCGAGCGCGAGTATTGGATCTACGCGCAGGTCGCCAGCGGGAACGTCCCGAACTTCCAGCGCACACTGGTGCCCATCAACGTGAGCGCCAATATCAATGGAACCCTGCACACAGCCACCTATTACGCCGCTCCGGACTACCTGGCGATTGGCTCCGATGCGGATTACTTCCTGGAGCCGACCACGCCCTTGCTGGCCCAGCGGATGTGCGACCTGCTCGGCTGCACACTGCCGACGCGCAAGATGGTCAACCAGATTTGGACGAACGCCGCGGTCAAACTGCCGCCAAAGCCTATCCCGCCCAGTGGGGCGATGATTACCGTGCCCGTGTTTGCCCAGCATAATTACATGGTCCACACGCAGCGCGTCGCCTTAACCAATTCATTCCCTCTTGGCGCATTGGTTGGCGGAGACAAGAAGGACGTTGTCGTCTCCAGTAAGATCTACACGAACTTCAGCGGTCCAACCAAGCCAGTTGTGATTTACGGGTGGCATTCCACGACTGGCGTTCCAATTCAGGGCCTTGTCAACGACCATGAGGATACCTATGCCGATTACAGCCATGGTATCCGCCTGGTTCAAAACGCCATTACCGTGGACGGAAGCCCCAACACGGTCACCAACGTCCTGACCACCTCCAGCCTCGCCGCCCTCCTCAGTAACGAGGGACCGTCCGAAGGCACAACCAGCGACGGTGTAATCCAGATCCCGCGCTACACGATCGCACCGATGGCGCCTGTAATCATCATCCAGCCCCGCAGCCGCACGGTGCTGCCGGGCGCCAGCCCCGCTTTTCGGGTGCTGGTTGCGGGCGATCCGCCGCTCAGTTACCGCTGGCAGTTCAACGGGATGCCGATTGAGGGCGCGACGACCTCCAGCCTGCTCATCAGCAACGTTCAACCCGCCCAAGCCGGCACTTATGCCGTCGTCGTGACCAACATGGCAGGGACCATCGCCAGCCGCCCTGCCCTGCTTCGCGTCAACACTAATGTCCATCCCATTCTCTTTGCCGACAGCTTTGCAACCGACACTTCGACAAACTGGAATTTGTTCTGGGGTGCGGTCAACGGTCTCGCCGATTACACCACCAACTGGGCGTACGACTATGGCATGACGCCTTACACTTTCAACGGTGTCACCGGTCTTGTTCCGCCCGCGCCCAATTCGCCTGACGGCGCCGCTCGCGCCATCCGATTCACGGTCAACAACAACGACACCATCGCCGCCACCGCCGCGGTGAACATCTACCCCAAGGGCCAGTCTTTCAGCAATGACTTCGCCCTGAAGTTCGACCTGTGGATCAACTACCCCGGTAACGCGGGCGGCGCCGACGCGTCGGGCTCCACCCAGTTTGGGGTTTTCGGTATCAACCATCTCGGCACCCAGGTCAACTGGGCCGCTCCCTCGGCTTCTTCTACAGACGGCGTCTGGTATGCGCTGGATGGTGAAGGCGACACTGCCGACGACTACCGGGCTTACGTGGGCAACCTCTCCGGCACTCAGACTGACCTGACGGCAGCCGGCACCAGCGGATTGAGCGCCTCCAACAGCACCGCCGCCATCTATCAAAGTCTCTTCCCGTCCGCGCGCTTCGAGTCTGCTGGCGCCCCCGGCAAAAACTGGGTCGAAGTGGAACTGCGCCAAACCAACAGCGTCTTGCTCTGGCTTCTCGACGGCACGGTCGTCGCCCAGCGCACCAACACCTCCAGCTTCACCTTGGGTAACATGATGATCGGTTTCATGGACCCATTCCCTTCCATAGCCAGCCCGGCGGATGACGCCTTCGCGTTGTTTGCCAACCTGCGCGTGGAGGACCTCACTGCCCCCGCGCTCCTTCCGCCTACGATTACCACCCAGCCTGCCGTTCAGGCAGCGAGCGCGGGCGACAACGTGTCGTTCACCGTCGCCGCGAGCGGCGCTTCCCCTCTCAGCTACCAATGGCGCTTCAACGGGACAAACTTCCCCGGTGCGACTGGTCCCTCCCTCTCCCTGGTCAATGTCCAACCAGCAGATGCCGGCCACTACGATGTTGTCGTCAGCAATCCCGCCGGCTTGGCCACCAGCGCCATGGCAGCCCTGACCGTCAGTCCGTCCCGAGGCCGTTTTCTATCCATCGCGATGATGACCAACAATCAAGCGCAAGTGCTCTTCTCGGGGGTATCAGGACAAAGCTACCTGCTGCAGGCCTCCACCAACCTGTCTTACTGGCAGCCGATCTGGGTGCTCGCCGCCGGCAACGGTCCCCTACCCTTCTTTGACCCTGACGCGCCTGACTATAGCCGTCGCTTCTACCGCGCGCGCGAGGCAACGTCACAAACGCTGGCCGATTTCGAGGCCTATTTGCCGGGGACCCAGGTGATGTTCCAGCCGCCTTCTGCCTCCGGTTCAACCTTTCCCTTCCTCGATGCCACGCCCAACCTGGCCTGCGTCACCAATATCTTCCCCGCCGGTCACTCCAGCGCCAAAGTGCTGGCCGCAGCTTGGAGCTTCAAAACCGCCACCACTGACTCTTGGTTGCGGCTGACGACCTTCAGCGCCGCCAACCTGCCCAATCCCACCATCAGCACCAATCAGGCCGTGCAGTTCGATCTCTTCACCGACAAGGCCCTGTACGTCGCCATCGGCTTCCGCGAAACTGATACCACTGCCCCCATTGGCGCCGACGGCGGAATCGACGGCACTGTGGAATGCCTCGGAGGCACGGCCGACAACAGTCACGTTCCGGTCAAGGGCCGTTACGTCCCGGCGGGCCAGTGGACAACCTTAACCTTCCTCCTCCCCGCTGAACCAGTGTGCGGCCTGAACGGCAACGGGATATTGGAAAGCACCACAGGCAAAGGGGTCTTCGAGCATCTGGCATTCGTGCCGGCCGACGGCTATGGCACTTACCGTGTTTGGCTGGACAACTTCCGGGTGACCGATTTAACCCCGTAACCCCCCGAAATCGCCCTGTATCACTCCCCTGCCCTGCCAACGGTTCGGCGCGTCCGCTTCCAGTTCAAATCCGCGCCAACGCGCCCGACTCCACCCAGCCTTTGGAAATCGCGTAACGGGTCAGGCTGGCGACGTCGTGAATATTGAGCTTGTTCATCGCCTGCTGGCGGTGCTTCTCCACCGTCTTTATGCTGATGGACAGTTCCCCCGCGATTTGCTTGTTCGCGAGGCCCTCTGCCACCAGTTGCAGCACCTCCGCCTCGCGTGACGTCAAACCCGTTCCTTTCTTGCCCGATTGTCCTTTCTGGAGGATTCCCCCGCCATTCTTGCGCAGACGCTTGGCGATCATTGGACTGAAAAACGCATGACCCTTATGAACCTGGCGAACGGCTTTCAGCAAATCCGTCGCGGCCGTTTGCTTGACCAGGTAGCCCACGGCTCCGGCCTCCATCAATTGAGTCACATAGTCCTCATCCCCGTACGAAGTCAGGACAAGCACCTTGGCCGACGGAACATACTTTACTATCTGCCGCGTCGCTTCCAGACCATTCAAACCCGGCATTGCCACATCCATGAGCACCACCTCGGGCAGCGTCTTCTTGGCCAACACCACCGCCTTCCGCCCATTCTCCGCTTCGCCCACCACGGAGATATCCCCTTCCGCCTCCAGCAAGGCTCGCAATCCCTGGCGAACCACCGCATGGTCGTCCACCAGCAAAACAGCTACTTTCTTCATAAGCGACGTAAGGCGGCGCGCCCCTCGGTCTTGCAAGGCCGCGCCGGTTCTAGCATAGCCGACTTTGGCGCAGTTGCAACCGCGCCCCTTTCGTCCTGCCAGGGGGTGTTGACTTACCACTGTCTTTCCAAAGAAGTAGTGTCAACCAATCGCCTGGCAGCAGGCGCTCTGGCTCAAACCTGGGTGGTCAGCACGGTTCGGGCCGAATCGAGTTGCGAGCGGGCGCCAAGCAGCAGGATCTGGTCGCCGGATTGGAGTTCCTCATCGGGGCCGGGATTGATGATCCGGGAACCGCTGCGTTCGATGCCGACAATGCTCGCGCCCGTGCGCGTGCGCAATTCGAGTTCGCCGATCAATTTACCGGCGGCGGCCGAATTGGCAGCGAGGGTTACGGTCTCCAGATCCGCCTCGCGCAGCAGGGATGGCAGCGCAGCGGGAGCATTAGATTGTCGCGGTGCGGGCGGTTGCGCAAAGGTCTCCACCAGGGCGGCTTGCGCCTTGGAGTAGATCCTGATGGACGAACGCCAGAGCAGCCAGGTGACGATCGCCACGATGAGAACCAGCACAGCGAAGACTTCCATGCTCGGCAAAAGGGTGGAACTGAGCGCCAGCACAAATATCCCCATCACGACGGTCCCGGCGATCGGCACCACCTGGGCCACAACGGCGCGAATGGCCGCGGTGCGCTCTCCTGCCGTCGCCGCGTGCACCTTGGTTTCCGCGATCAGAAGGCCAAGGGCCTGCAGCTTGCGGAAAGTGGCGATGAGCAAGGGTAAGGAAAACACCACGGCCGCCAGCCAAAACGCGGCCTTGAGTCCTTCGTCGCCGATTCCGAGTTCCTTCAACCACCCGGGCCGGCGACGCTCCAGGAAGGCCGCCGCGATAAACACCCCCGCTACCAGGACGCTGTTCAGGGCCATTTGCCAAAGCCACTGCCGCACCAACTTTGACGCCATGCTGCTGTCCCGCTGGCTGCCGAACTGCCCCACCCAGCGAGTGTAGAGGTCAAGGCTGCTGACCAGCGGCCTCGGCGCCACACGGTCGAACCAGCCCACCATGGTGTCGGCGCTCTTGATCAGGTAGGGCGTCAGCAGGGTCGTGATGGCGGAGACCGCCACGGCGATGGGGTAAAGGAAGTTGCTGGTAACTTTGAGCGTCACGCCAAGCGACGCAATGATGAACGAAAATTCGCCGATCTGCGCCAGCCCCATGCCGACCCGCAGCGAGGTGCGGGTGTCATTGCCCCCGACGAACGCGCCAAAAGAGCAGGTCAACACCTTGCCCACGATCACCGCCAGGGTAATGACCAGAACGGGCTGCCAGTGTGCGATCAGCATGGCCGGTTCGATCAACAGCCCGATAGCCACAAAGAAGATCGCGCTGAACATGTCGCGCACCGGCTCCAGCAGGGTCTCCACCCGGTGGATCTCCCGCGCCTCCGCGATGACAGCGCCAATGATGAATGCGCCCAGGGCCACGCTGTAGCCCAGCTTCGCGGCCAGCAGCGACACGCCGAAGCACAAGCCCAGCACGGTGATGATCAACATCTCGTTGCTCTTGAATCGCGCCACATAGCCAAGCAAGCGCGGCACCGCGATCAAACCCACCACCAACGCCACCGCCAGGAAGATCCCCAGCTTGCCCAGCGTGAGGCCCACGTCTCCCACGCTCAACCGGCCCGTCATCGCAATGCCGGACAGGAGCGCGATCATGGCGATGCCGAGAATGTCCTCAATAATCAGCACGCCGAAGATCAGTTGCGAAAAGCGCTCCTTCATCTTGCCCAGTTCTCCAAGCACCTTGATGATGACCGTGGTGGAGGACATCGAGAGCATCGCGCCGAGGAAGATGCGGTCCAGCAAGGGCCATGCGAAGTAACGGCCAATTTCATACCCGACCCAGAAGAGCAGCAGGATCTCCATCAGGGCGGCGATCAGGGCCGACGCGCCCACCTGGGTAAGCTTGCGCAGGTTGAACTCCAGCCCGAGCGAAAACATGAGCAGGATGACCCCCAGCTCGGCCAGCGTGTCAATGGTCTGCTTGTCGTGGATGAGCGCAGCCGGCGGAGTGTGCGGGCCGATGATGACGCCCGCGAGAATGTAGCCCAGGACCACCGGCTGCTTGAACCGGTGGAAGATCAGTGTTACCAACCCGGCCACAATCATCACGACCGCCAGGTCTTGCAGAAAAGCGACCGAATGCATTGTTCGGAAAAAGACCTTAGCCTCCGGACGGGAAGTTGGCAAACTGTCGCCGCATAAATCGTCCCAGATTCGCACCCGTGCTTGTTTTAGCGCAGGATTACCCTTAGAGTTAAGAGGTGAAGCTACTGTTGTTTCCGAGTAGCGCTTGTATAGTTGTGGGACTTCCCCTGCTCGTGGCGCTCCTCAGCCCCACGACTCATGCGAAGCCAATCCGCTTGCGCAACGAGACGATTTTCACCGAGTACCCGACGAATGCTGCCGCCAAGGCGCAGGGCCTCGCGGCCCAGGCTCCGGCGGCCGGGCTCTTCCTCGTTCAGTTTCAGGCGGCGGTGACACCAGCCTGGCAGGCGGAGTTGCGTTCGCTGGGTGTCGAGTTGCTCAAGTATGTGCCGGAGGATGCGTTCATTGCCCGGTTCCGTAACGCTCCACCGGGACAGGTGCGAGCTCTGAGCTTCGTCCGTTGGGTGGGGCCGTATCGCCCCGACTACAAGATTCATCCGCGGCTGGCCGCCGCCGCGCGCGCGACGCCGCAGACCAATCAGACCATGGAGGTGACGGTGGTGCTGTCGCCCCGGGCTACGCCCACCGAGATCGCCCAGGTGCGCGCCCTCTTCCCGGCCGTCGCGCAAGAAAGCCGACTGCGACAGGGCACCTTTCTACGCGGAACCCTGCCCCCGGCCAACGTCGAAACGCTGGCGCAGTTGGACTCCGTGCTCTGGATCGAGCGCACTCCACGCCGCAAACTGCTGGACGAGCCGGCGTCCAAACTCGTCGGGGGAGACGATGGGCAGGTCGCCACGCCCACAGTTACTCAGCAACTCGGTTTCGACGGCACGGGCGTAACGATTTGCGTGGCGGACACCGGCCTCGACAGCGGGGACCCCGATTCCATGCACCCTGACTTGGAAGGCCGGGTGATCGGTTTTTCGTGGTATGGGAACAACATCTCCGATGGCTCCGATGGCTACGGTCACGGCACGCACTGCGCCGGCATTGCCGCCGGCAACGCCGCGACGGGTGAAACCAACACGCTCGGATTCGACCCTGAATTCGAGCTGCAAAGCCCTGATTCCGGAACGTTCTATGGCTTGGGCGTTGCCCCCAACGCCAACCTCTTCATCGAGCGGATCTTCGACGACCAAGGCCTTCAGTCCACTCCCTTTCCGAATCTCGACGCCCTGGCGCGGGACGCCGTCACCAACGGAGCCGCCATAGGCTCGCATAGCTGGGGCAATGAGGTCCACGGCGAGTATGACAGCGATGCGGCCCAATTCGATGAGTTGGTGCGCAACGCCGACATTTCGGCACCCGGCGACCACCCCTATATAGTTGTGTTCGCCGCCGGCAATGCCGGGCCTGGTTCGCAAACCCTGTATAGCCCGGCCTCCGCCAAGAACGTCATAGCGGTGGGGGCATCCCAGAACATGCCGGGCACCATAGCGCTGACCTACGGCCTTTATGCCGACGGACCGGACGCGATGGCTGACTTCTCCAGTCGTGGCCCCTGCGAGGATGGCCGCCTCAAGCCGGACGTGGTCGCGCCGGGCACCTGGATCGCCTCCGCCGCCTCCTCCTACGCCTGGGACATAGCCTCCGTCTCCTGGACGGCCATTGACGACTACTACACGTATATGGGCGGCACCAGCATGGCGGCGCCCCACGTTGCCGGCGCAGCCGCTGTCTTCGTCCAGTACTACAAGAGCCTGCACACGAACGCCATGCCCTCCCCCGCCCTCGTCAAGGCGGCCCTCATCAATTCCGCCAACGCGCTGGACCCCTTGAACGGCGGCCCCGGTCCCATTCCCAACAGCGAGGAAGGCTGGGGCCGCGTCACCCTGACCAATATCATCGTCACCAACCTCGCCTCCGCCCCGCGTTATCACCAGTACCTGGACCAGACCGTTCTGCTGACCAACGGCCAGGTGCACCTCCAGCATGCGCTCGTTCGCGGTTCCGGCCAGCCGCTAAAGATCACCCTGGCCTACACCGATGAGCCTGCTTTCGCGGGGGCGATCCCGGCCCTGGTCAATGACTTGGACCTGGAGCTAATCGCCCCCGACGGCACGCTCTACCGCGGCAACCAGTTCGCGGGCAGTGATTCCGCCCCCAACGCCCCCTCGCCCGACAGCCTGAACAATGTGGAAGGCGTCCACCTCACCCAGCCATTGCCGGGCGACTATCTGGTGCGCGTCCGCGGGCGGCACATCGTGCAGGATGCCTATCCCCGCGACACGACGTCCATCGAGCAGGACTTCGCGCTGGTTGTTTCCGGTGACCTCGCTCGCCCGGGTGAGGGCTCCGTGTTGCTGGATCGCCCGGCCTATGCCGCCCCCGGCGTGGTCCGGCTCACGGTCTTTGACCCCGCCCGCGCCGCTAGCAATAGCGTCAGCGTCCTGCTGCGCAGCACCATCACGGAGACCGCCGGGGAGAACTTCGTCCTCACTTCCTCCGGCAACTATGGGGCTTTCACAGGCGCGGTCGCCACCGTCCTTGGTGTGGCCGTGGCGGACGGGGAGCTCGGAATCAATGCCGGCGACACCATCCAGGCGCGCTACCTGGACAGCTCTGCGACCATGCGCGTGGCAACGGCGGTGGCCGACCTTGTGTGGCCCGTCATCAGCGCCGTGGCGACACATGTTGACCTCGGCGTCATCACCGTCTCCTGGCAAACGTCCGAGCCGGCCTGGTCCGTCCTCCGCTACGGCACCAGCACCAATTCCCCCTTCCCTCTAGCCGTCACCAATTCCCTGCTGACGGCCAGCCACTCATTCCGGCTGGGCGGCCTGACCCCCGGCCAGACCTACTACTTTTATGTCGTCTCGGCGGACGCCGCCGGCAATGCCGCTACCAACAACAACGCAGGTAAGTTCTTCAGCTTCGTCGCCGTACCCACCCCGACCGTGCTGCTGGTGGATGCTTACGAGCCGGTCAGCGGCTCTCCCGACATCCCCGACAGCACCTATACCAATGCCTTGGCGGCTGCCGGCTACTCCTTCGCGCACTGGAAGGTCTCCCAGCGCGGCTCACCCCAACTCTCCGATCTGCAGCCCTTCCCGGTGGTGGTCTGGCGCCTGATTGATGATGTGATCAACTACGGTCTGGACGATGACCTCTTTCCCGATCCGTCCGCCACCAATAACACGCTGACCGCCCAGGAACAAGTCATGCTCCAGGATTACCTTAATAGCGGCGGCTCGTTCTTCATGGCTTCGATGGGCATCCTTAGCCAGGTGGGCAACGTGCCGTTCCGCCGGAATGTCCTCCAGGTGGGCACCTTTAAGCAGAACCCCGACCCGCTCTCCTCCTGCATGGACTGCGACGAAGACTTCGGCGTGCCGGCGATCCTGGGCGCTGCCGGCAATCCCCTCACGGGCGGCATCGCTCTTACGCTCGATTACAGCCTCTACCCCGGCTTCGAGTTCGAAGAGTTTTCCTTCGGGCCTGACTTTTCTGATACCTTCACGCCCGCCACCAATGCCAGCCCTATTCTCTTCCACCTCGACTCCGGGCGGCCCTGTGGCATGACCTACCCGCGCGTCGGCGTGGATAGCCCCGGCCGGATGGCCTTCCTCTCGTTCCCCCTGGAAACCGTGCCGCCCACCGGCGCCTCGCCCAATACTCGCGCCGCTCTCTTGGGCAATATCCTCCAGTTCCTCACGCCCGGAGCCAACGGTGTGGGCAGCATCACCCTGAACCGCGACGTCTATTCCATCCCCGACCAGATCATCGTCGAGGTCGGCGACTCCGACCGCGCCGGCGTCGGCTTCGCCCAAGCTACCTTCTCGACCAGTTCCAGCACCAACCAAGTCACTCTGCAATTGTACGAGACCATCCGCCCCGGCCTGTTCCGCGGCTTCCTCACACTGGCCGCCACCAACGGAGCCAACCAACTGGGGGTCCTCAACGGCGACACCGTCACCGCCGCCTACTTCGACACCTCGAACAGCAGCGACGCCGTCGCCACCGCCACCATTGACACCGTCTCGCCCGTCATCACCGGCGTCTCCGCAGTCACCGGCTTTGGCGATGCCACCGTGAGCTGGGCCACCTCCAAGCCTGCGGACTCGCTCGTCCAATACGGCGAGTCCGTCCTGCTGGGCCGGACTGCTTACAGCGGGGCGCTGGTCACTAGCCATTCCGTCCTCGTGAGCGGTCTCCAGGCCAATCGTGACTACTATTACCAGGTGGTCAGCCGCGACGCGGCCGGCAACACGACGGTAGATAACAATACGAACGCCTTCTATACGTTCACCACCCGTCCAGCGCCGCGTCCACCTCTGTTTGAAGACTTCGAGAACGGCGCCGCCGATTGGACGGTGATGCCGAGTCCGACGTGGGGCTCGTCCTTGGATTGGTCGCTGGGGACTCCTGCTAACGGCTTGCAAACCTCGGCGTATTCGGGGACAAACGCCTGGGGCAGCAACCTGCATGACCAGACCTTGGGCTTTCCTCCCTGGGCACTCAGCTTCCTTTACAGCCCCATCATTGACCTTTCCGGCTTCAGCACGGCCACCCTGACCTTCTGGCACTGCTACAACTTCAGTGCCGAGTCCATGAACGGGCAATTGTGCATCAGCACCAACGGCTTCGCGGACCCGGACCTCCTCCCCTACGTGAGGTTATACCAGCAGCAAGCGGTGCTGGATTGGGAGGAGGTGGTGGTGGACCTCACCGCGTTCGTCGGCCAGACGATCCAGTTGGTGTGGTTCTACCAGGGGTCCACCGATGGCGACGGCTGGCTCGTGGACGATGTCAACATCACCGGCGTGGCCGGCGGTGGAACCATCGTCGTCTCCAAGAACATTGGCCAAGGCAAGTTCACCCTTACCGGCCCCGTTGGCCAAAGCGGCACTGCCGCTCTGACCACCCTCACCAACGCGCCGCCGGGCCCTTATTCGGTGCACTTCAGCGATGTCACCTTCTATCAGACCCCTCCCGACCAGACCCTCATCCTCACCGGCGAGAACACCATCACCTTCACCGGCAACTACACCTTCCTGGATATTAACCGCAACGGCATCTCCGATTCCTGGGAACGCTACTACTTCGAGGTCGCATCGACCAACCGCACCCAGCAGACCGACTCAGACGCGGACGGCATGTCCGATTACGCCGAGTTCACCGCCGGCACCAACCCGACCAATCCGGCGTCCAGGCTCGTCTTCCTCAGCGTCACCACCCTGACCAACCAGCTCGTCCAGCTCGACTGGGCCGCCATCCCCGGCCGGCTGTATCAGGTTCAGACCGTCGGCGGCCTGCCGCCGCAGGCCCCGCCCACCTTGTCCGGCTCGTTTGCCCACCCTGGCGGAGCCTTCACTCTCCATGTCGAGGCTCCCGCCAACGTGCCGTACGTAATCCAGGCCTCGACCAACCTCAGTGGCTGGATCTCCGTGCACACAAACGCCGCCGGCGGCAACATGGATTGGCTCGACTTGAGCGCCGTCCAGTCCGCCCGCCGCTTCTACCGCACCCTCATCCCGCCTCCCGCCTCAACCAACCTCCAGGCATGGACCCCCGTCAGCGATTGGCTCCAAGCCACCGCCAGTCCCATGCACTTCACCGTCACCAACACCCCCGCCGCCCCCCGCTTCTACCGCATCCAAGTCCGCCCCTGACCCCCATCACTCCATTACTCCATCATTCCAGCATTCCACCTCCGCCCCGTGCTCCTCGCCTTCCACAAACCCTGCGGCGTCCTCTCCCGCTTCACCCCCGACGGCTCCCCCAACCGCACCCTCGCCGAATTCGGCTTCCCCGCCAATGTCTATCCCATTGGCCGCCTCGACGCAGACTCCGAAGGCCTCCTCCTCCTGAGCGATGAACCCGACCTCAACCAGCGCCTGCTCCACCCCCGCCATGCCCACGAACGTGAATACTGGGCTCAGGTAGAACGCATCCCCACCCCCGAAGCCTTGCGTAAGCTTGGCCAGGGCCTGATACTGCAACACCGCCGCACCCTCCCCTGCCGCGCCTGGCCGCTCGATCCGCAGCCCGACGTTCCCCCGCGCGACCCGCCCATCCGCTTCCGCAAAACCGTCCCCACCTGCTGGATCGCCCTGGAGTTACTCGAAGGCAAGAACCGCCAAGTGCGCCGCATGACCGCCGCCATCGGCCACCCCACTCTCCGCCTCATCCGCGTCCGCATCGGTCGCTTCGAGCTCCGCCACCTCGCCCCAGCGACTTGGTGCGAGCTGACCTCAGCCGACCGCCGCCTCCTCTGCGCCTGACCTCACCCTTCCCGTAGCGGCTTTCGGCAGAAAGCCGCTAACTTCTGCCGCCCCAGTCACCGGCGCTCTGCCGAGCCGCCGCTACGGGCCGAGAGGATGAGCAGCTTTCGGGGTCGGGTCGCGCTGAGCGGTATAGAGCTTCCAGAACTCCGGCCAGAATTCCGCAGCCAGCGGATGCAGCCACGGGTAACCCGGCACCACGGCGCCCAGGAACGGCCAGTCGCGCGGGTCCGCCACCAGGCCCTTCCGCCGTGGATTGTCACAGACATAAAAGCAGGCGCTGGCCAGCGCGCCCCGCGTGCGATCCTTCTCCCGCAGCACGCTGTCGTGCGACTGGTTCTGCAAGCCGAACTCCGCCCCGGGCCTTGAGCGGCGCGTCAGTTCCGCCTGGAGGTGCTTGCGCACAAACCGCATGGCGTTGCGTTGATCGGAATCACACTTTACTCCCAGCCAGAACAGGTGAATGTGATCGGGCATGAGCACGTAGGCCGGGCAGAACAATTGCTCGCGCGCCGCCGCGTGCAGCAGGCATTCGCGGAACGCGGCGTGGAACAGCGGGTCCAGCCAGCCCGTGGCGCACTGCTCAAGGGTGATTGTCCACAGGACAGCGGCAAAGCCGCGGTAGTGCTCTGGTGCCAGCCGCGGCAGATGATGCATCGGCGGTTGGGGCGTGAGCGGGGCCGGCCTCATGGGCAGGCGCAACGGCGATTGGCAAACCGCCGCATTCTAATCTCGATTCCATGCCAGTCAGGCTTCATTCCGCCGCCGCGATCCCACCATAACCCCGCCTGCCAGGCAAGGCCCATTGTCGCGCCGCCCCCCGTAGCGGCTTTCGGCAGAAAGCCGGTGACTTTCCCAATTTCAATCAGCGGCGCTCTGCCGAGACGCCGCCACGGCGTCAGTGCAGGGTCGTTCCTCAAGCCCCACACTACTGCAACGCATTCCTTTTTCGTTGTCGGTCGCGTGCGGCATCGCCACCATCGCTGTCCATATATTCATGGCGAAAGACCGGCATATGCCAGCGGACGAGACTGCGGACCCCGATGAGTCCGCCCCCCAGGTCCTCGAACGCCTCGTCGCCCAGGCCGAACGCGCGGGCGCCAGCGACATCCACCTGCAGATGCAGCCCGACGCCGCTACCGTCACCTTCCGCCTCGACGGCGTCATGACCCCCACCGCCGCGCTGCCCGCCGCTCTCGCCGAACGTGTCTTCGGCCGCATCAAGTTCCTCGCCCGGCTCAAGACCTACCAGGAATCCCTCCCGCAGGATGGCCGCATTGACAAAGCCGACCTCCACGCCCGCACCGACATCCGCGTCGCCACCTACCCGACCGTTACCGGCGAGAAGATCGTCCTCCGCCTCTTCGATACCGCCAACATCCGCACGCTCGCGGAACTGGACTTCCCCACCGAGGCCCGCGCCGAACTCGAACGCTTCCTCGCGCAAACCGCCGGCCTGCTCCTCCTCACCGGCCCCGCCGGCAGCGGCAAGACCACCACGATCTACGCCTGCCTCCGCCACCTCGTCGCCCAGGGTGGCCGCCACATCATCACCGTCGAGGACCCCGCCGAGCAAATCGTGCCGGGGGTCATGCAAACCGAGGTCAGCGAAGCCCGCGGCCTCGACTTCGCCAAAGCCGCCCGCCACCTGCTCCGCCAGGACCCCCAGGTGCTCGTGATCGGCGAGATGCGCGACGAGGAAACCGCCAACATCGCCGTCCGCGCCGCCCTTACTGGCCACCTCGTCATCTCCACGCTCCATGCCGGCTCCTGCGCGGGCGTTTTCGAACGCCTCCTCGTCCTTTGCCCCGACCATTCCGCCGTCGCCTCCTCCACCGAACTCGTCCTCAACCAGCGCCTCCTCCGCCGCCTGTGCCCCGAATGCCGCGGCCAGGGCTGCCCCGCCTGCCTCGCGACCGGCTACCGTGGACGCCTGCCACTCGTAGAATGGCTCCGCCTCGCCACCCCGCTCCGCCGCCGCATCGCGGCCCGCAACCTCGACGGCCTCGCCGCCCACCCCTCCCTGGCCGATTCCGCCCATGCCCTCGTCCAAGCCGGCCTGACCGACGACCGCGAGGTCACTCGGATCCTGGGATGCTCCACTCCCACCCCGTCTCTGGCCGTGTCCTGGCCGTCCTCCTGACCGTCTCCTGGCCGTCTAGTGGCCATCACATGTCCATCTAGTGGCCGTCTAGTGGCCGTTCAGGGACCGTCCCTGATGGGCTGTAGGGCGCTTACTGTCCAGATTTAGGACAGTGATGGACTCCTCCAATCCCGCCATTCAATCTCCACCAGTTCCTGGAAATCCCGGCACCCTCGGCTTGGTGTTCCGGTGGCGGCACGGTGGTGCTACGGTGTGTATCCCATGGGGATCGCTCCCCATGGGAACCACAAGCCACCCCCACCGCGCTGTCGCCGTTACCGCACCGCCAGAGGAGGGCGAGGGACGGCACACGACGATGAACCAGCATGAATATTCGCCGGTGATCCCGTATCTCCGCAGCCCTCGACACCCCTTCGCCCCTTGAACAAATACCGCGTGAGGGAGTCTTCCCTGCCCTGTCCAACCTTTCAGATGCCGCTGTCTTGACTTTGAGAACATGAAACTAGACGAATTGGCCTTCTTCAACCAGCAACTGGCCGCGATGCTCCGCGAGGGCATCCCGCTCGAGGGCGCCCTGAACCAGCTCTGCGCCGGCATGCGCGCCGGCCCCCTCCGAAACCAGATCGAGCAACTCGAAGCCGACCTCGCTCGCGGCACCCCCCTCAAGGAAGCCCTCGCCGCCCGTTCCCTGCCCGACCTCTACCGCCACATGGTCGAGATCGGCGCCCGCGGCAACGACCTGCCCGGCGTCCTGACCCTGCTGGCCGACCACTACTACCGCGCCAACGCCCTCTGGACCCGCCTCAAGGGCCTCATGGTCTATCCGCTCATCGTCATCCTCCTGTCCCTCGGGCTGACCATCCTCATCTCTGTGAACTTCAACGGTTTCCTGGCCCGCATCGGCCATGAAGTCGGCCTGCAATTCAATTTCGCCCCCGCGACCGCCGCCATCTGGATGCCCCCGGTCATCCTCGCTCTCGCCGCAGTGTTGGGTGTCGCCGCCGCCTGCATCCCGGCCTGGCGCGCCTCCCTGCGCTGGCGCTTGCCCGGCTTCCGCGATGCCAGCCTTGCCCAACTCGCCTCGGCCATGACGCTTATGCTCAAGAACGGCACCACCCTCCCCCAGGCGCTCGCCCTTGCCGAAGCCCTCGAAAGCAACACCCCTGCCGCCGGCACCCTCGCCCGTTGGCGCCAGCTCGTCGAGGCCGGCCAGGGCAAACCTGCCGCCTGGACCGGCGACACCCGCCCCTTCCCGCAACTTTTCCTCTGGCTGGTCCAAAAGGGCGGCGAGGACATCGCTGCCGGCTTCCGCAAAGCCGCTGAAATCTACCAGGCTCGCGCCTCCTACCGCATCGAAATGGCCCTCTACGGCGCCCTCCCGGTCTCCATCCTCCTCCTCGGCCAAATGGTCCTTTGGCAAGCGTTCCCTCTCGTTCGCACCATGACCTGGATGATGAATGCGCTCGGCAGCGACCCCGGGTCTGTCGGCGATTGACCAACCATGAACGAAAGCCTTCTGCAACTCCTCCACTCGGACCCGCTGCAGGCCATCGTCCTGGGGGTGCTGATGTTACTCGCCTACATCGTCGTCGGCCTGCTGCCCATCTGCGGCGTCTGCTACCTCATCTACTTCCTTTTCACGCTGCCCCTCCGCCGCAACGAGCGCGCCCGCCTGTTCCTCGACCTCCTCGAACTCGGCGTGGACGAAGGCCACACCCCCGAGGAAGCCATCACCCGCGCCGCCGCCAGCCGCGATCGCTCTCTGGGCGCCCGGTTTCATCTCCTGGCCGCCCGCATCGAGCAGGGCCTGAGCCTCCCGCAGGCCCTCGAAAAGGTCCCCCGCCTGTTGCCACCGCAAGTCTGCGCCATGCTCGACGTCGGTGCGCGCATCGGCGACATCCGCAAGATCATCCCCGCCGGCCGCGTCCTGCTCCGCGACAGCGTCTCCTACGTCCGCGGCGCGCACAACTACCTCATTCTCGTCGCCTTTGCCATTTCGCCTGCCGTCGTGACAGTGCCGCTCCTGCTCAAGACCCGTGTCCTGCCCAGTTTTAGGGAGGTCTTCGCCGGCATGCTTGAAGGGCAAAGCCTGCCCGCGTTCACGCGGCTCGTCTTCGGGGGAGACACCCTGATCATGACCATTCAGACCGCCGTCATTGCCGTGGTCTGGCTGGCCGCCCTGGCTTATGTCGGCGGCCCGCGCCTGCACGGCTGGGTGCACCGCCTGTTCCCCGCCACGCAGGATTGGCTGCTGGCCCTCCTGCCCTGGCGCCGTAAACGCCTCCACCGCGATTTCTCCGCCATGCTCGCCGTCCTGCTCGACTCCGAAGTGCCCGAGACCGAGGCCGTCACCCTCGCCGCCAAGTCCACCGCCAACCTCTCCCTCCTCCGCCGCGCCCACACGGTCTGCGCCCGCCTCCAGCAGGGGGTCAAACTCCCCGAAGCCATACGCGCCCTGGACGGCTCCCCTGAGTTGCAATGGCGCCTCGCCAACGCCCTCCAGCGCGGCACCGGCTTCGTCCGCGCCCTCGCCAGCTGGCACGAAGCCCTCGATGCCCGCGCCTTTCAAATCCACCAGGCCGCCGCCCAGGCCACCACCAGCGTCCTGGTCCTCGTTAACGGCCTCATCGTCGCCTCCATCCTGACCGCCGTGTTCCTCGTGCTGATCCAACTCATCGACGGCTCCTGCATATGGTGATTCGCAAGCCATTTTGTCCGAAGGTAGGGACGCGCGGCCCGCGCGCCCGACACGCAGGCTCCCTCATGGTCGAACTCCTCGTCGCCCTGGCCATTGTCATCGGGGTCCTGCTGCCCATCGCCTACTCCTTCACCTGTGAACGCCGTCTGGCCCGCTCCTACTACCAGCGTGCGGTGGCCATCGAGATCGTGGACGGCGAAATGGAAGCCCTGCTCGCCGGCGAGTGGCGGGCGTTCCCTCCGGGCACTCATGACTACCAAATCCGCGCTGGTGCCGCCACAAATCTGCCGCCGGGCCGCTTCACCCTCTCGGTTCAACCCGGCAAGCTCAGGCTCCGGTGGCAGCCAGCAGTCAAGGACCACGGCGGCCCCGTCACCCGGGAAGCAATCTTGCAATGAACACTCATTCCTTGCTTCGAACTCGGAGCCCGCGTGCTGGCCAGCGCGCCTACTTCCTTATTGAGATCCTCATCTATATCGCTGTGGTGCTGGCGCTGCTTGGAGTCGGCTATTCGGCCATGTATCGCTGCCTGGACAGCTCGATTGCCCTGCGTCGCAACGCCGACGACATCGTCGGCGCCCTCCACGCCGGCGAACGCTGGCGAACCGACGTCCGCTCCAGCACCAGTCAACCGCGCCTCGAAAAGAAAGATGCCGGGGAATCTCTTCACCTCGACAGCGCTCACGGCGCAATCACCTATCACTTTTGCACCAATGCGGTGTTTCGCCAACTCGGCGGCGGCACCTGGGTGCGCCTGTTGCCCAACGTGAAATCCTCCACCATGACGCCTGACCCGCGCGACGAGGTCACCGCCTGGCGCTGGGAACTCGAGCTTGCGCCACGCGGCAGCGGAAGCGTCAAGCCCAGCCGTGTCCGCCCGCTCTTCACCTTCATCACCGTCCCCAAACGGCCAGCCACTAAATGAAACTGCCTCTCGCTCACGCCGCACAGCCCACGCCCTTCCGTTCGCGCCCTCGCCATCGTCAGAGGGGATCAGCGGTCATCATCGTGTTGGCGCTCCTGGTCATCATGCTGATCTACGTGGCCGGCAATATCCGCACGCTCCAAAGCCTTGGGCGCGAATTGAGGCTCATCGAACAGCAACAAACGCAACGCTTGAAGACAGTGGGCCGGGCAACCAATGCGCCACCCGCATCAATCATCACCACTAACACTGCCAGCTTGGCGGAGCAATTCCAACACACGGTCCAGCGGTAGCGCCCTGACTGTGCCTTTGTATCCCTTGGTAGTGGTTGCCCGGAATAGGGAGTTGTAGATCGCTTCTTCCGTGGCGTCCGCCACGGCCTGAAAGAGCGGGGACATCGAATCATTGGCGAGCTCGGCCACCCGATGAATCGTGTCGCCACGACGACGACGGCATTCCGGGGCCGTGGAAAAGGCAATCACGTAGTCGCCCGAACCGTTCGCCATGGTCGAGCCGGTGCGCGCCAGACCGACGATCGCCCGGGATGCCAGGCGCTCCAGGGAGCGTGCACCTAACGGCGCATCGGTGGCGACGACGATCATAATGCTGCCGTCGCCATCTTGGCGGCCCGAAGAGTCACCGGCAGGCGGGGCGACGTGCGCTTGCGCTTCCCTGGGCGCTGCTTTCGAGTTCTGTTGTTCCAATTCCCGCCCGACATGCACACCATTGATTGTAAGATCCCCGCCGAAATTGCTCTGCACAATCACACCGACGGTGTACCCGCCTTGCTTTGCGGGCAGCTTGCGCGAGCTGGTGCCGATTCCTCCTTTCCAGCCGAACGCCACGGTGCCGGTGCCGGCTCCCACCGCGCCTTCCTCGACGGCACCATCCGCCGCGCTCTCCAGCGCGCGCACAACGTGCTCGCGGCGGATAGGTCGTGCCCGGATGTCATTGAGAAAGCCGTCATTGGTTTCGCCCACCAGCGGGTTGATGGAACGAACATCCTCCATCCCCGGTTGAGCAAGCTGCCAGGCGACCAGGGCGTCTGCAGCCCGCCAGACGCTCAGCGTCGAAGTCAGCAGGATTGGCGTCTCCAATTCGCCCAGTTCCCGGACCTGCGTGACGCCGAGCAATTTCCCAAAGCCATTCCCCACGTGGATGGCCGCAGGCACACGGTCCTCAAAGAGATTTCCCGCGTGTGGCAGAATCGCCGTGACACCGGTGCGAATCGAATCACCTTCCCGCAGCGTCGCGTGCCCTACGCGAACGCCGGCCACATCGGTAATTGCGTTCAAAGGACCCGGCGGCAGTAAACCAACGCTTATGCCGGCCTGCCGCGCGCGCGGGCGCTCCGACGAAGTCTGGCTGCTTGCAGGGATCACAAACATGAGCCAGAGGACCAGCGCCAGCACTGGTTTCAAGGAGAGCCTGGCCTGCGTCATCATAGAGCAATCTTCTATTCCTCGCCTTTGACCGACGCAAGCGGAAAACAGGATTCGCGGCGCTCGCTTTCTGTTCTTGCTTCTAGCTATGGCGCCAAGCTGCTATCCTCCTGAAACTATGCCTACAAACACCAATTTTCACATGACCCCGGATGAATTCCGCCGTTGGGGACATGCGGTCGTGGATTGGGTGGCGGATTACCAGCGGAACGTCGAGTCCCTCCCGGTATGCTCGTCTGTTCAGCCCGGTCAAATCCGCGCCCTGCTGCCGCCGGAACCGCCTGCAAACGGCGAGCCCTTTGACGCCATCCTGGCTGACGTGGAGAAGCTGATCCTGCCCGGAATCACCCATTGGCAGTCGCCTAACTTCTTTGCCTTCTTCCCCGCCAACAACTCCGGCCCTTCCATCCTGGGAGAGTTGCTGTCCGCCGGATTAGGCGCACAAGGCATGTTATGGGCCACCAGCCCCGCCTGCACAGAACTGGAGACCCATGTCCTCGATTGGCTGGCGGGGATGCTGGCACTACCGGACAAGTTCAAGTCCAGCACCGCGGGCGGCGGTGTCATTCAGGACGCCGCCTCCAGCGCCGTGCTCTGCGCCGTGCTGGCGGCACGCGAACGCGCCACTGGTTTCTTTTCCAATGAGCGTGGCTGCAACGGACGCCTTGTGGCCTACACTTCCCCCCAGGCACACTCTTCTGTAGAAAAAGCCGTGAAGATCGCCGGGCTCGGCAAAGCAAACCTGCGCTTTATTGAGGTGGATGATTGCTTTGCAATGCGCCCCGAAGTTCTGGCCCGTCAAATCGTCCAGGACCGCCAAGCCGGATTGCAGCCCTGCTTTGTCTCGGCCACTGTCGGCACCACCTCGTCCAACGCCTTCGACCCGCTGCCCGAAATTGGACGCCTTTGTCGCGAGCACGGTCTCTGGCTGCACGTGGACGGTGCCATGTGCGGCACCGCTGCGCTCTGTCCCGAGTTCAGGCACATTCACGGCGGATTGGAACTTGCCGACTCTTACTGCTTCAACCCCCACAAGTGGATGTTCACCAACTTCGATTGCGACTGCTTCTACGTTGCCGATCGCACTGCGCTCATCCGAACCCTCAGTGTTTTGCCTGAATACCTCCGCAACAAGGCCACCGAATCCGGTGCCGTGATTGATTACCGGGACTGGCAGATCCCACTGGGCCGCCGCTTCCGCGCCCTCAAGCTTTGGTTCGTTATCCGGCACTATGGTGTCGAGGGCCTGCGCCACCATATCCGCCAGCATGTTGCGCTGGCGCAGCAATTCGCCCGCTGGATCGAGGCGTCCAAGGACTTTGAATTAAGAACCCCTGCCCCGCTGAACTTGGTTTGCTTTGCCCACCGGGCAGGCGACAACTTCAACCGCCGCTTGTTGGAGCGCCTGAATCAAACCGGCCGACTCTACCTCACCCATACCGTCTTGAACGGGCGCTACACCCTGCGCCTGTGTGTCGGCCAAACCCACACCGAAGCTGCTCATGTCCGCCAGGCGTGGGAATTGATCCAATACCACGCCAAAGAACTTCAAACCTGACCCTCAACCAAGGTTGGTCCCCTTAATTGTAGGGCGCACCCTTTCTGGTCACTAACTTCTTTGGCCACTGAGGTTTAAGCACTTTCTGCGGGACATCTCCCCGGAACTATTTTACCGTCGGGCGCATGACAAAGCGTAAAGTGCCTTTCCGGCGGCCCAGTGCCGACGAGCAGACAGTGCTGCGCCAGATGCAAGTCCAGCTTCTGGTTCGGCCAGAGGATATTCAACAGTGCAACCAAATCCTGGTCGAGGAGCATTATTTGCATAGCGCACAGTTAGTGGGCGAGCAACTGCGCTACGCGGTGGTGTGGCAGGGGCGCTGGCTGGCAGTGGCTACCTGGAGCGCGGCGGCGTTGCACCTTAAAGCGCGGGATGGCTTTATCGGCTGGAGCCAGGCCCAACGGCGGGAGCGTTTGGCCTTGGTGGTCAACAATTCGCGTCTGTGTGTGTTGCCAGAGTGCCATTACCCCAATCTGGTCAGCCGCTTTATGAAGCTCATGCTCGGGCGTTTGAGCGTGGACTGGGAGCGCGTTTGGCAGCATCCAGTCGCGTTGGCGGAGAGTTTTGTGGATCCCAGCCTCTATCCCGGCACGGCCTACAAAGTCAGCGGCTGGACTCAGTTGGGCTACACGCGCGGTTGGAAGCGCAGCGCGGTGGACTTTTACGAGCCGCACGGCAGCCCCAAGCAAGTATGGGTTCGGGAACTGGTCCAAGACGCGTGTGCCAAGCTACGGGCCAAGGAACTGCCCGCCGCGTGGGCTGGCGCCCTCCGTCCGGCCCGCCGCCGTTGCACCGCCAAGGTGCGGGAGATTGAAAGCCTGATGACGCGCCTGGGTCGCGACGTGCCGGAGTTTCGCCGCCAACAGGCGTTGGCCTATCCCCTGGCGGGCATGCTGGTACTGATCGCCATGGCGATGTTCAGCGGGGTGAGCCGCGGCTACGAGGATTTGGCCGACTACGCGGCCACGCTCTCGCAAGCGCAGTTGCGGGCCTTGCGCTTCCGCCAGGATCCGCGCACCCGGCGGGTGCGTTGCCCGCAACGCACCACCTTTGAGCGGGTGCTCAAGGGCCTCGATGAGGCGCGACTGCAGCAGGTTCTCTTGTTGTGGCAGGAGCAGGTGCTGGGGCCCGTAGAGGATCGTTTGGTGATTATCGACGGCAAGACTCTTCGTCATGCCGGCGTGACGACCGTCAGCGCGGTCAATGGCACCGGCCGCTGGCTAGGCTCCACGCTGGTATCGGCCCAGAGCAACGAAATCCCCGCCGGCCGCCAGCAATTGGCCCGGTTGGACTTGGCGGACAAGATCGTGGTGGCCGATGCTGCCCACACCCAGGTGGCCCATGCCAAGCAGATCCTCTACCAACAGGGGGGCGAGTATCTGCTGACCGTTAAGAAGAACCAAAAGGAACTCTTCACTACGCTGGAAACGCTCTTCGCCCCCCAGCCTTTTTCCCCCTCCGCCCACGCCGCGCACCCGGGCGCTGACGCGGGAGCGCAACCGCAGCCGCCGCGAAATCCGAGTGCTGGACTGTCGGGAGGCTTCGCCCCAGCGGGTGAACTTTCCGGGAGTGCAGACCATCGGGCGGCTGCGGCGGCGGGTGCGGCGCCAGGGTAAACTGACCACCGAAACGGTTTATCTGATCAGTAGTCTCACGCTGGAGCAGATGGATGCGGCAGGCTTGCTCAAACTCAAACGCGGTTACTGGGTTATTGAGAGCGCACTCCATCACGCCCTGGACGTGACCCTGCACGAGGATCACAGCCGAGTACGCCATCCCAAGGCGGCCTTCGTCCTAAGCCTGTTTCGTCGGGTGGTGGTCAGCTTCGCCCAGGTTTGGGTAGCCCAATGCCGCAAGCTCAACCCCAAGAGCCGCATGACCACCCGCAAGTTCCAGCAACGCTTCCGGCGTGCCGACGGTGGCCGCGACCGCTTGCAAGCGCTTGTGTCCGCCAAATCCCCGTCCTCTTGGCGCTCCCCAATTTGAAAAGGTGCGTCCTGCCTTAATTGGAGCTTCTCAACAGGTGCCTTGACTTCCTTCGGCTCGCCGGGCGAGAGTATGCCATGGTCCTGATGGCCTGTTACGTCGCAAGGTCGCCTGGTTCCGCCACCAGAATGCGTTACAAGTCAGGATTATCTGCAATTCTCCTGGTCTTCCTCGCCCGCCTCATCTTCATATTGCCATTTGCGTTGCTCACTGCTGGTGCAGCGAACCTCGACCTCGAAGGTATGCCGCCATCGCCGCCTGCGGAACAAACTGTGCAGACGAATTCCCAGGAAACAGTGAGTGCTTACCTGCGACTGCACGAGGAGGTCCGCGCCACCCAACTTGCCATCGAGCAGAACGGCCAGATGGCTACCGACGCCGTCCGCAAGACTGCAGAGGCACTGTTCAAAGGGTTGCAGGCGATTCAGGCGTCCATGGCTGTCCAGCGAACGCAGGATTTTGAAGCAATGCAAAGATGGAATCAGGTCATTCTCACGGCAGTTGCCGTAACTGGAGCCATGGGCTTCCTGGCTATGGTGACAATGGTCTACCTCCAATGGCGCACGCACAAGAGTCTGGCCAGAATCTCGGTAACCCTACGATTGCCATCCGAGCCGGGCTCTGTTCGCACGATGGCTGCACTCGACGCCGCCGACACCTCCAATCTCGCCTTGCCGGATTCCGCCCAAGGGTATGTAGAACTGGCTTCAGAGTCTGGCGACCTCCTCCGACCCGGCGTTAAGCATCACAAGGCTGGCGGAAGGTCCCTCGAAAGGCGGCTTTTCCCTGGTGCCGGAAACTCGTTCCGAAGGAAACAGTTTCGCGCACTTAAGACCGCCTTGGCTGTGGGACTGATCTTCGCTGCAGCCGTTGCGCTCGTGCTTTATCTTGTTTACACGCAACGCCCCGTCTGACGAAGCACCGTAGCGAGTTCTCAAGCTTACGAGTGTTGTGGTGCCGGTGGTGGGACTTGAACCCACACGCCTTGTTACAGGCCCAGGATTTTAAGTCCTGTATGTCTGCCATTCCATCACACCGGCGAGCAATGCCCATCTGGTACGCAAACGTATATCTCGGAACCAACTGGTAAAAGAGGAAATTCCATCAGTGGGCACCCATCAAGCGGTCTAACCGTAATCGCCCCAGCACAGTGGACCGAGAGGAAGGGAAGGCACGGTCAGCGAATACCGCGCCCCTATGACAGTGGTTCATCACGGATTCCTGGGAAGTGCCAACAGTGGCTTTCACCCGCACAGCCCGGATGGGTGAGGCACAGGGATCACAAGGGTAGTATTGCTCCCAAGCCAGAACTTGTCGGGCTCACCCGAGTTCTAATCTGCGCACTGTCCATATTTTGGACAGTGAGGCTGTCAGCCTGACTGATCCAGTCTTGGCTGACATCCGCACCTGTGGCTTGAGGTCACGGTGGTGGCACGGTGGTGCTACGGTGTGTATCCCATGGGGAGCGCTCCCCATGGGATACACACCGTAGCCCGACCCCATCAACATGCCATCCGCAAGCCATAACCAGCGTGCGATCACTGTAAAGGCGCCATCGCCCGTCCAGTGGTGGCGGGGGCGGTAAGTCGAGGGGGTGACGAGACGACGAATTGCCATCGGGATTACTCGGAAATCCGCGAAGAACCGTAAAAAAGCCCAAAACCAACCTGTTATCGAGACACTTGGCAGGTGGTCTTGGTTCAGAGCTTCAAAAGTAATCCTCATTCCCCTCCGGATCCGAGGAAGTCCACGGTCGAATCCTGACAACCCAGCAGCGAAAGCAATCGCCCCGGCATGCCGAAACATAACCCACCAGCCACGACCGCCAGAATTGATAAGCGCCACTGCGATACCGGCGACTGGCTCAGGCGCTTCAGGCAATCCGTGGGACCGGAAGGTCGGTCATCAGCAGCAAGCCGGAGGGAGCGGCGAGCAGCCGCGGGACTGTGTTGACCAGTGCAGCAACAGTAGCCTGGTCGCCCGCCACACCGCCCTGGATTACGAACCTCAGCGGCGGCTCCCCATCTACCTGGACTGCGTCCTGGGGATCCTTTGCATCCAGATACATCTTCAAGTCCAGCGTCAGGCAGATTGATCTCCCGATCGTGCCTATTGCGCGCTGGTGGAGCCCGCAAGTCTGACCTTTTTTCACCGCCACATGCTGCGTCCGAATGTCGTGGTCGGCCACCACCGCATCGCCAGTCTCGATAATGTTCTTCACCTTCCACCCCAGGCAGTGCGCGATAAGCGCCAACGACTCTTTCAAACCTGCGTGACCTGCCTTCCCTTGCCTGAACAGGCGCCGGAATTGTGCGGGCGGCAGGCCGCTCCCAATCTTCTTTTGCAGGGGCGCCCGCCGCGTGGAGGCGTTCACCACGCGTTGCACATGGAGCGCGCGCACATCCCGGTTCACGCCCGTCAGACACACCGGCAGCACGTCCATGACAAAGCCGGGATTCACGCCGGTGCCGACAACTCGAGCGCCAGTCTTCCGACAAATCCGGTCGAGCTTCGCTGCAAGTGCCGGGTTGCGCAGTTGAGGGAATAGCAACTCCTCGCAAGAGGAAACCACGCTGATCCCACGTCGGGCCATCGGCTCAATTTGCACAAAGGCATCCTTGAATTTCGAAACGGTGGTATGCAAAATGACGTCCGGCCGGGCGTGGGCGGCTAACTTATTCAGCGTTCCGTACACCTTGCGGTTACGCAGACGTTTTAGCTGAGTGATATTGCCCAAATCCTGGCCGATCATCGCGGGGTTAATATCCACTCCCCCCACGATCTCCGCCCATGGCTTCGCCGCAGCGAGTTTCAAGGCTTCCAGCCCGATGGGACCCAAACCGAATTGCGCAATCTTTATCTTCATTGTTGAATCATCAATTAATAGTCGATGTGCCGCTGAGGGATAATGAATGGATTGACTCTTGGCAACATAAAGTGGCATGTCTTGCTGAAATAATGAATCCTTCAGTTCACGTTATGCTCCTCTCAATCGCAGCCGCCGGCGTTGCCAGCGCGGCAGCCACGCGCGGAATGGTCGCCTCCGTTCATCCTGTGGCAACGGATGCCGGAGTGAGTGTGCTGAAAGAAGGCGGCAACGCCATTGATGCCGCGGTCGCGGTTGCCTTGACGCTGGGGGTGGTGGACAGTCACAATTCCGGCATAGGGGGCGGCTGTTTCATGCTTATCCACCGGGCCAATGGATCTTTCGTGGCGATCGACGGCCGCGAGACGGCGCCCGCCGCAGCCACCCAGGATATGTTCGTTCGCAGGGGCAAAGCCGAGACTGCCCTCAGCCAGGCTGGGCCTCTGGCCAGTGGCGTGCCCGGTGCGCTCGCAGCTTACGAGTTTGCCGTGAAACACTACGGCAAGCTCAAGCTCAGTGATCTGATCCTCCCGGCCGCCGAAATCGCTGAAAAGGGATTCCTGCTTGACACAAGTTACGCCCGTTGCCTCATGCGTTTGGCGGGCGACTTGGCGCAGTTCTCCTCATCGCGAGAGGTGTTCTTTAAGAACGGAAGACCCTTGCGCAAAGGAGAAGTGCTTAAGCAGCCCGACCTAGCTGCAACCTATCGCGCCATTGCGACTGGGGGCAGCGATTGGTTTTATCGCGGCCCCTTCGCACAGAGGATCGGGCGCTGGATGCAAGCCAACGGCGGTATCCTGACCGTCGAGGACTTCCGAAGTTACAGGACTTGTGTACGGGAACCGGTCTTCTCCAATTATCGCGGATACACCGTTGTTGGCTTTCCACCACCGAGTTCCGGAGGCGTTCACGTGGCACAGATACTTAACATGCTGGAAACCTTCGACTTGAAGGCCCTGAGCGAGCCCGTGCGCTTGCATGTGATAGCGGAGACGATGAAGCTCGCCTTCGCCGACCGCGCGCATTGGCTGGGTGATCCCGACTTTGTGAATGTGCCGCGAGGTTTGACCGACAGAAACTACGCTGCCGGTCTAGCCCAAACCATCAACCCGGAGCACGCGAGCAAGACCGTATCTCATGGGACGCCACCGAACTCGCAGACCGACCACTTCAAGAAGCACACGACACATTTCTCCGTTGCTGACGCCGAAGGCAATTGGGTCGCTTGCACGGCAACCATCAACACCAGCTTCGGCTCCAAGGTGGTCATCCCAGGCACCGGGGTAGTCATGAACAATGAAATGGACGACTTCTCCATCCAACCTGGAGTGACCAACTACTTCGGGTTGGTTGGCGACAAAGCTAACGCCGTCGGGCCGGGCAAACGCCCGCTCTCCAGCATGACGCCCACCCTGGTGCTGAAGAACGGCCAGCCGATCATTGCCTTGGGTGCAGCCGGCGGCCCAAAGATCATTTCACAGGTTGTGCTTGAACTGGTCTGCCTGCTTGATCTGGGAATGAGTCCAGCGCAAGCGTTGGCCCAGCCGCGTATTCATCACCAATGGTCCCCGGCCGAATTGATGGTCGAGAAAACCCTGCCGCGCAAACTCCAGGCGGAGTTGGCGCGCCGCGGTCATGAACTCAAGAGCCTATCTTCAGTTGGCGTATCCCAGATCGTAGCACGCAGTCCGGACGGCCGAACTTTCCTTGGGGCTGCCGATCCCCGCGCCGGTGGTCGAGCCGCGGGGTGGTAGAAGGTTGAATATGAACGCCAGAAGCCCCGTCCAAGTAACGTAAGGTTTGCACGCAGGGTAAGGGCTCCGCGCCAAAAAGGGGCGGTGCAGGGCTTGACCGCCCGGCCCTTCCCGGCGAACCTGACAAAGAACTGAAAGACAACGGTTTATGAGAATGCGGGCTTCTCTGATGGGCCTGTTCGCGAGCGCAGGTGCCGCTTCCCTCATGGTCCTTAACTCAATAGCACAGGACACTTCGGGAACGACGAATGCAGCCGTGACCCCAGCCAAGGCGGATGTCGCAGCGGTCAGACTTCCTTACGGGGTTGAAGATGTTCTCAAGCTCAGTCGCGCGCAGCTTAGCGAGGACGTCACGGTTAACTTCATCCACAATTCGGGCACAATCTATAATCTTGCGCCCAAAGATATTGTGTATCTGCGAAACGAGGGTGTTTCGGACCGAGTGATTAACACCATGCTGGATCAGCGCAAGAACGTGCCAGCTAAACCGGCTGCTCAGACGGCGCCGGCGGGCGTAGCGCCCGCACCGCAGGCACCTGTTAGTGCGTACGCCAGCGAGGCTCCTGCCCCGCAATACGCCCCGTCTTATGTCCAGCCAGCGCCGGTTTACGTCGAACCTGAGCCCAATTACGTCCCAGCTTCCACCGTGTATGTGATTCCGTATCCTTACGCGGGCTACCGCTACCCAGGCTACTACCCCACTTCGGGGGGCTACCCTTATTATTACGGTGCTTACTACGGCTGCACTGCCCCTTCGGTCTTGTTTAGTTTTGGATATCGCGGAGGTTATCGCGGCGGCCATTGCGGTGGCGGGCGCTATCACGGCCACCACTAGACTGTCCGGCCCGTTTGGGGAAGTCCGACGCTGCAGCTTTTCTGGCGCGAGTTAATTTCTTTATGGCCCACGGGCTTTACGCCGATTGGTTAAGCCAGACGAACGCGAAGGACGAAAGGGCACTGCACATTGCAGGCGAGGTTTAGTCTAGCACATGCCGTGGGGCCTGGTATACATGGGCCATCCAGATTACAACCATGACTACGAAACGAGATAGAAAAGCCTGGCTTACAGGCGGAACAATTCAATGTGAACCGCCACCCTTAGCCCAGCACCCACCGCGCCGGTTGGTGTTGTTGGGAGCGCCGGGCGTTGGCAAAGGCACGCAGGCGGAGTTACTCTGCGCCAACCTGGGCACGTGCCACCTGTCCACAGGGGACATATTCCGCGCGGCGAAAGCTCTGGATCCCGCGGATCGAAGTCCGGCGCTGACCGCAGCGCTAGAGTATATGCGCCGAGGGGATCTGGTACCGGACGAAACGGTGCTGGCACTGGTGGCGGAGCGAGTGGGCTGCCTGCGGTGCGAGGGAGGCTTTTTGCTGGACGGCTTCCCCCGAACGGTCGCGCAGGCCGAGGCACTGGACCAATTGTTGGCAGGCGAGAAGCTCAAGCTTGACGCGGTGCTCAGCTACGAATTGCCGCTGGAGCGGGTAGTGTCGCGCCTGAGCGGACGGCGGACCTGCCCGAATTGCAAGGCGGTGTTCCACATCGAGGCGAGGCCACCGAAAGCGGCGGGAATCTGTGATCATTGCGGCGGCAAATTGTATCAGCGCGAAGACGACCGCCCGGAATCCATCCGGGTGCGCATGGAAGCGTATGAACGGAGCACGGCCCCGCTGGCAGACTTCTACCGTCGGAGAAACCTCCTCGTCTCAATCCCGGCTGAAGGCTCGCCTGAGCAGATCTTCAAACGTACACTCGATGCACTTAAAGCGACGGCATAGCCTTGTCATCGCCGGGTTGATTGCAATCGCTGAGGGATGCTTCACTCTCCAGGCGCAGAGCAGCAAGGATATCCTGCCGCAGCCGCCAGCGGGCAAGGAGTGGGATCTCGTTTGGCAAGATGAGTTCGAGGGCAAGGAGCTGAATGAAGCCAAGTGGAATCGCCTGGGGGATTGGAAACGGCGAGACGGCTGGTGGGTGCAGGAGGATGCTTATCTAAACGGCAAAGGAAGCCTGGTGCTGCGAACGCGCAAGAACGGTGAACGCTTCACCTGTGGCGCGGTCAACACGCGGGGCAAGTTCGAGCACACGTTTGGTCTTTACGTCACCCGCTGCAAGATGCCCAAGCAGGTGGGACATTGGCCCGCTTTCTGGCTTATGGCGCCTGGCGTCAACGCAGTCGGCAACGCAGGCCGCGACGGCACTGAAATTGACATCATGGAAGCCCCTTGGCGGGATGGGAGGCTAACTTCCAACCTGCACTGGGACGGCTATGGCAAGGACCACAAGCATGTGGGAACGAACGTCTGCCGGCCAGAGGTTGTTAAGGGCTGGCATACTTTTAGAATATTGTTGACTATATAGCCAAACGGGGTTAAGGTTGGGGTATGAAAGCTAAAGCTTACTCATACATCCGGTTCAGCACTAAAGATCAAATACAGGGCGACTCTCTGCGCCGGCAGACCGAGGCAACGGCAGAATGGTGCAAGCACAACACCGTTCAACTGGTGGAGAATTACAGTGACCTGGGCATCTCCGCGTTCCGGGGCAAGAATGCCGAGATCGGGGCGCTCTCCACGTTCCTCAAGCTGGCCAGTGCCGGCAGAATTGAAAAGGGCAGCTTCCTGGTGGTCGAGTCCCTTGACCGGCTGAGCCGCAACTCCATTATGGACGCCTTCGACCTATTCAGGGCCATAATGAAAGCGGGGGTTAGGATCGTGACACTGAGCGACGGTCATGTATACGACCAAGAGAAGATCAATAACGGCAACTTCACGGACCTGATTATCTCGCTCACCTATCTGAGCAGGGCCAACGAAGAGAGCCGCATAAAGTCGCAACGGATTGGGGCCGCATGGCAAAACAAGAGGGCACAGGTCGCAAATGAGAAGCTCACTCGCCTTTGTGTTGCATGGTTGAGGCTGGCCGATGACCGGAAGAGCTTTGAGCTGATTCCTGAGCGGGTCAAGATTGTGCGGAGAATCTTTGAGCTGGCCGCAAAGGGTGTAGGGGCCAACGCCATTGCAACGATGCTGCGGAAGGAGAAGGTTAAGACTTTTCGCGGCGGGTTCACCTGGCACGTTTCCTATGTTCGCAGAATCTTAGAGACCCGCGCGGCCATTGGAGAGCTGACGCCGACTACCCGGCGCAACGGCGTGGCGACAAAGTTGGAGCCGATACCGAATTATTACCCCGCCGTCATCAGCAAGGAACTATTCGCAACGGTCGCACAGTTGCGGAAGGCGCGACCGGACCTGCGTGGCAGGTCGCGTCGCTGCAATGTGTTCTCCAAGCTCATATTCGATACTAAGGGCAACACCGTCGTCTATATCAACAAGACGGGGCGCAACTCCAAGAATCGGCATGAATACTTGGTAAGCTACGGGGCGCTTGTCGGCAGGGCTGAATATGTCACTTGGCGATACGACGATTTCAAAGCCTCGTTCCTGGCTGTCTGCCAGAGGGCCGCACTGACTAAGTCCCCCGCTCCCGATAGGGACGGCGGCGAGCTGGCGGTTGCCAGGCTTGAATTGGCCGATAGTGAAAAGCAGATTGGCAGGCTAGTAGACTACCTGGCAAAAGGCGCCTCCGGGTCGGTGGAAACGAGGTTGCGAGAGTTGGAGGACAAGAAACGGGAGCTACAGCGCCGCATTGCGGATTTGGAGAACGAGGTTGCCGCAAAGCCTACGGACGTGGCCCGGATTGACTGGAAGGATACTGAGGCTTTGAGGGACAACCTGAGGGCCACAGTCAAGCGCATCACAATGGACGCCAAGGCCCGCTGGTTCAAAGCGGAGTTCCTAGACGGGCGGGTCTATGAGTTCCAAGAGCAGGGGGACAAGGTCAGGATCACTACGCCAGACGCACCTGAGACTTGGCTGCCAAGGAAGGCTTAACCATGACGCTTCCACCTCCCCTATTACACGGCAACCACTGGACCGGCCAGAACGTGGCCGGATGGTGGTGCAGTGAGAAGTTCAATGGTTGGAGAGCATATTGGACTGGCACCAAGCTAGTCAGTCGGCAGGGTAACGACTACCACGCCCCAGCCTGGTTCACCGAGTCATTGCCCCGGTTCCCGTTGGACTGTGAACTATGGCTAGGTATTGGTAAGACAGACGCCGATGTTCACAAGGCGGTTGCCAAGGGCCAGTGGGGCGACTTGTGGATTGTCGCCTTTGATGTGCCAGGCACCATTGCGGAGACCGGCATTGAGATTCTCCGCAGCCTGACTCCAGCCGGCAGGCTGATCGTTGCATCATTCTGGCGCGTGGAGTCGGCAGATGATGCCAAGTCCTACATGCGCCAGATCGTAGCCAAAGGCGGCGAGGGTGTTATGCTGCGCCGGCCTGGGAGTCTCTACCGCAACACCCGTTGCGATGACCTGCTGAAAATAAAGCCTTAGAACCCCTCGATTTTCGCTACGCGTTGGCCCTACAGCGCGTTTTTATTGGCGGGGGGTAGTCAGATAGTGGGGGTGAAATAAGGCGCGTCCTGCTGTCCAACGGGCGGCGATAGCGGTTGAGGCAGAGGCCATTCTGGAGGCGTTGAAACCCAAACGTGGCAGGCCGGAAAAGGGGCAAATTTTTGCCCCTTTACCGAAGGATGATAGGAAGGCATCTGCCAAGGCCGCCCAGCTTTTCAAGACAAACCGGACGTATGTTAATCAGGAAGAAATCGCCAAGGCGGTCGGAGTGCCACAACGAACAATTTCGCATGTTTTAGCCGAAATCCAAAAACTTGGAATCTGGCTAAAACCCTCCGATTTCGACCATATCGAGGATGAGAGGAAAGGCCGTTGCCAGCCGGCTAAAGGGTAATGGCCAGCTCTTCCGATTACTTCCGCAAACATGATTATCTCGAAACACCGCAACGGGTCGGGCACCATTTCGCCCATGATGGCTACGCAACCGAGTGCGGCAAATGCGTCGGCACAGTGGATTTCGACTTCGATGCGATTGACGCCAGACTCGGCACGGCCCCGCCTGAAACAGATCGCGACCGCGCTTTCCGTCAAGCTGGCGACCTGCTCGAGGTCTTGTGTGTCTGGCTGGCAGATTCCCAGACCATAAGCAGCGCCGGCTTACGCGCCTTCGCATTGGCATGGACGTTGAGACCTGGTGCCTTTGAAGAAAGATCAATCGCCGAGCTGGCAAAAAGACTCGGCGTCACACGTCAATCCATCGGCAAATACTGCACCAGCGTCTACGAAATGGGCCACGGCATTTTCCAGGGCAAAATGATGAACAACAGCGCGGCCAGGGAGCCGCGCCGCCAAATCGCGCTCGAGTACCACAGACGCGTAGGCCATCGGCTGCGGCGTAAACAATAAAAGCGGCTCGTGCGCAACCACGCACACGAGCCGCCTGGTTCGCGGCCTGCCGGGACACTCCCGTGACCGGCAGACCGCAGTGGCAGGGGAAAGTCGTAAAACCCTGCCTCCCCGCGGAGAAGTGAGGCCGCGGGAAAGTGTTTCTACCTACGCAGTTAAGGCGTCCGGGAGGAACGAGAACGAGGCCGGGTGCCGAACGCCCAAATCTACCCACTGGCTTACGTACAACTTTATTTCTCTCGTTGCAGCTGCGCTGTACGGATCGCAGACAACGTCGAGACCCGAACCCCAACTGCCGATGATGAGGTCGTTCCAGTTGCCGAAGTAGATCGCGGAACAGACGGTCGTAAGAGTGCCAAACGTCTCGGCATCCCCGAGCTGATTGGTCACAGCCGCACGATAGCCGTTGCAGGTGGCGCTCCCGTCGCTGAGTTGGTTCTCCCAGATGAAACCAGCCGCACCTTGCACGGTGCTCTTGACCGCCGATTTCAACACCTTGCGCACGGCTGAATTTGTCAGGTAAGCGCAGCTCGCGCCGTCGGCATTACCCGCGGCAACTGCCGCTTCGAGTTCGAGAATTTTCTCAAACGTAGGCAAAGCGCCGGCTGCGCTGTTGGTCACTGTGGCAACGCCGGTCGTGCCACGGATCGAGGTCGGAGCAGACGCGCCGCCGATGGCGGTCGGCGCCACGTTGAGGGCTGCGGAGTCCAGCGCCAGCGCCAGGGAAATTATCATGTCGTCCCTGATTAAGGCATCAATCGAAGGATTGCTTTGAATTAGCAGCTGCTTCGAGTAGCACTCGTAGCCGGTTACCGCGTGCGGCGTGAGGGTCAACTGGTCGAAACCGGTATTGCTCTGAGTCGTGGACACCGCTTCGCCCACCCAATAACCCACCGCAGAAGCCAGGCCACGGGGAATGACGACATTGCCGACAAGCCCGTCCAGCATGCGAGCGCCCAACTTGGCCACCCAAGCTTTGTTGCGGAGCAGCTCAATGAAATTGCCGGCTGCGAGTTCGGTAGCCACGATGTTGCCACCAAGTGTTGCGGTGCCGACGGCGTTGTTAGCGCGGGTCAAAATCGCGTGCGGAATGTAAAAGCCCTGCGGGTCTTTCCGGCTCGTGCGGGCGCACTCCTGGGAGAGTTCGCGCTCCAAACCGTCGAGACGGTTTTCGGAGGCTCCGAGAATCGCCCGCGAGATGGAGTAGCGCTTGCTAAGGCTTTCGGGAATGTTGATCGTCGCGCGCGAAACCGGAATCACATCCGGCATAAGCGCGAACAACCGGTCTTGCAGGTCGGCAACTTTCGTCCCGTCCGCAATCGCCCGCTGGCACGCTTCCGCGCAGCCAGGGATTCGGTCCTTCATGTTTTTGCTAATGGCCTGAATTTCGGACACCCGCTTTTGTTCGGGCGTCATGGATTCGTTGTAATCACTCATAATCTGTATTCTGTGTTGAAGCCGCTCATCAGCGGCACTACGTCCAATTCCGCAGCCGACATCTGCCGGCACGGAAACTACGCTTGCTTCAAACGGCAACCATGCGAACGTCACATACTCCCGCCCGTCTTTGGTTTCGCTGGAAACCTCGCGGAGCAATTTGTATCCAACGCTCGCACAGGAGAGGATACCCGCCTTTATATCGGCGAGTTTTTCTCTGGCGAAACTTGATTTACTCAGCCTGGCAATCGCCCTGCCTTTTTTGTCGCTGCCGATAAAGGCTCGCAGGACCACGCCGAGCACGGAGCCGGGATCGTGATTCCACAAAAGCGGGTGCGTGCCGCTGGCCAGCCGGCTGAGGTCACAGTGTTGCGGATCGTGGGACAAAATTTCAAAATGTGTTCCACGGTCAATCGCGGCTTCGCTGCTAAACGAAAGTGCGATCACGTCGTCACTGTCTGCCCGAATGGACAGGTCAGCCACGCGCCGATACTCGCCTGACAAATCGCGTTTCATCTGTCGTCTGAATCTGCGTTCTACTTGTGGAAAACATTGGTGCGCTGAGTCGCGGCCTCCACGGGCCGACTTGCACCAGGCTCGGCAACGGTTCCACCGTCGCGGTTGTCTGAGGTTGCACGTTGATGTCATCGCCGCCAACCGTCGGAAGTATGGCGGCCTGGGTTCCACCCCGGCCGCTGCCCTTCACCGTGGAAGCCGGAGTCAACAGCCCTCCGTGGAGTTACCCCTGCGGCGCTTCGGTTGCGCCGGGGCGGTGGGGCTGGGAACACCGAAAGCGACATCGAGCAGGTGCCCAAGGTCCTCAATGATTTTGTCCTTTTCTTCACGACCCAACTTTGGGTCACCGTCTATGCGCGACTTCGCACTCGCTAAATACTTGTTGTAAATCGCCGCGACCTCCTCCACCGGGGCGAGCTGGCCCCTCTTCTGGTCAATCGCAAGCCGGTTCAATTCAGTGCGGCTCTCTATTTCCTCCAGCCGCGCCTTGCTCAGCGGATCTTCGGCCTTGGCTCGTTGCTGGTAATACTTCACGACGCCGGCCACCGCGGGCCGCAGCTTATAGACGCCCCGGACCGGCACCGGCATGTAGCCGCGTTCGGCAAGCTGCCGGTGGCGACGGTCACTCAGGCCGGTAAGCGCAGCCAGGTCTGACGCTGCGATTGTCTCAGGTATGGCCGCATCGTTGCGACGTTGCGGTTTGGGGCACTTTGTTTTTTCTGTGGATAGATGATTCATTTATTTGATTCAAATGCACTGCACGGGCATTGCTGGTGAAACTGAAATGGTTTTTGGAAGCGCACGACTAGGGAATTGCCTCGCGCGTCACCGGAGTATTGGCACCTACACCCAGGACCCGTCCTAACATACTGCAATAGCGATACTTACACATGTTCACCTGCCTTGTTTCTACGCAGCACCAGCACGCGGCAGGCTGCGTTGTTCACCTGCTC
>Ga0209507_1000294_pt1 | contig 60261 bp, 51 predicted proteins | sample AD_UKC028_MetaG_FD_184414 | JGI IMG/M metagenome (GOLD analysis project Ga0209507, IMG submission 184414) | Active sludge microbial communities of municipal wastewater-treating anaerobic digesters from USA - AD_UKC028_MetaG (SPAdes) (version 2) | ecosystem: Engineered > Bioreactor > Anaerobic >...
ACTCAATAATCTTTGCGACGACGCCGGCGCCGACCGTGCGGCCACCTTCCCGAATGGCGAAGCGTAAGCCTTCGTCCATCGCAATCGGCGCAATCAGGTTGATCGACATCCGAATGTTGTCGCCCGGCATCACCATCTCTACCCCTTCCGGTAAATCCACCGACCCCGTCACGTCCGTCGTGCGGAAGTAGAATTGCGGCCGGTAGCCTTTGAAAAAGGGCGTGTGCCGCCCGCCTTCTTCCTTCGAGAGTACATAAACTTCGGCTTCAAAGTGCGTGTGTGGGGTGATGGTGTTGGGCTTGGCCAGCACTTGCCCCCGCTCCACGTCTTCCCGCTTGGTGCCGCGCAGTAATACCCCGACGTTGTCGCCCGCTTCCCCTTGATCGAGCAGCTTGCGGAACATTTCTACGCCCGTGCAGATGGTTTTGACCGTCGGCCGAATGCCGATAATCGCGACTTCTTCGCCCACTTTGACCTTGCCGCGTTCGATACGCCCGGTCACGACCGTGCCCCGCCCAGAGATCGAAAAGACGTCTTCAATCGGCATCAGAAACGGTTTGTCAATTTCACGCTCCGGTTGCGGAATGTAGGCGTCCATCGCATCGACCAGCCGGACAATCGACGGTTCGCCCAAGTCGCCTTTGTCCCCTTCCAGCGCCTTGAGCGCCGAACCGGTGACAATCGGCAGGTCGTCACCCGGGAAGTCGTAGCTGCTGAGCAGTTCGCGCACTTCCATTTCCACCAGCTCTAACAGTTCGGCGTCATCGACCATGTCGGCTTTGTTCAGGTAGACGACAATGTAGGGGACACCGACTTGGCGGGCCAGCAGGATGTGCTCGCGGGTCTGCGGCATCGGACCGTCCGCCGCAGACACCACCAGGACGGCTCCGTCCATCTGCGCCGCCCCGGTGATCATGTTCTTGATGTAGTCGGCATGGCCCGGGCAGTCGACATGGGCATAGTGCCGCTTCGGCGACTGATACTCCACATGCGCCGTGGAAATGGTGATACCGCGCGCCTTCTCTTCCGGGGCCGCGTCAATCTGGTCGTAGGCCTTGAATTCGCCACCAAACTGGGCCGCCATGACCTTGGTGATCGCCGCCGTCAGCGTGGTCTTGCCGTGGTCTACATGACCAATCGTTCCCACATTCACATGCGGCTTGCTGCGCTCAAATTTTTCTTTGGACACCGTACTTACTCCATCCTATTCAAAATCTTCAGCAAAATCTTCAGCAGAGGCTTCAGGATGCTTTCTTGATGATTGTTTCCGCGATATTGGCGGGAGCTTCGTGGTATTTGGCAAATTCCATCGAATAGGTCGCGCGACCTTGGGTCGCCGAACGCAGGTCAGTAGCATAGCCGAACATCTCGGCCAGCGGCACCTCGGCGCGAACCACCTTGCCTGACGGCGAATCATCCATACCCTGCAGGATGCCGCGACGACGGTTGAGATCACCCATCACGTCGCCCATGTAGTCCTCGGGCGTCACGACCTCGACCTTCATGATCGGTTCCAGCAGCACCGCACCGGCTTTCAGCGCACCGTCCTTGAATCCCATGGAACCCGCGATCTTAAAGGCCATTTCGCTGGAATCGACCTCGTGGTAGGAACCATCGAAAATCGTGACCTTGACATCCACCACCGGATAGCCGGCCAGTACACCCTTTTCCATCTGCTCCTGGATGCCTTTATCGACCGCTGGCACATACTCGCGAGGAACGACGCCGCCCACAATGCCATTGACGAATTCGTAACCGGCGCCCGGTTCCTGTGGCTCCAGTCGCAGCCAGACATGACCATATTGGCCGCGTCCGCCGGACTGGCGCACGAACTTGCCTTCCTGCTCCACCATTTTGCGGATGGTTTCACGGTAAGCAACCCGGGGTTTACCGATGTTGGCGTCGACCTTAAATTCACGCTTGAGGCGGTCGACGATGATTTCCAGATGCAGCTCACCCATACCGGAGATGATGGTCTGGCCAGACTCCTGATCGGTATGCACCCGGAACGAGGGGTCTTCATGCGCCAGCTTACCCAGGGCAATACCCATCCTCTCCTGGTCAGCTTTGGTTTTCGGCTCGACCGCGATGGAAATTACGGGTTCGGGAAATTCCATCCGCTCCAGGGTAATGACATGATCGGCACTGCAGAGTGTGTCGCCGGTCGTGACATCTTTCAAGCCAACGCACGCAGCAATGTCGCCAGCCCGGATCTCCTTGATCTCTTCACGGCTGTTGGCGTGCATCTGCACGACACGACCGATGCGCTCACGCCGGCTCTTCACCGGGTTATAGACCGAATCGCCGGAATTGACGATGCCGGAATAGCAACGAATGAAAGTCAGGGTGCCGACGAAAGGATCGGTTGCGATCTTGAAGGCCAGAGCCGCAAAAGGTGCCTCATCGGTGGCTAGACGTTCGCCTTCACTCTCGGCGGCATCATCTAAAACACCCTTGACCGGCGGCTTGTCAATCGGCGATGGCAGATAGCGGATCGCCGCATCCAGCATCGCCTGCACGCCCTTGTTTTTGAAGGCGGAGCCGCACAGCGTTGGGATAACCTCGCCTCTGAGAGTCATCGCACGCAGCCCGGCGTTGATTTCCTCCTCGCTGAGGGCGTGACCTTCCAGATACTTATCCATCAATTCATCAGACGCCTCAGCGGCAACCTCGACCATCTTCTCGCGCCACACCTCACAGTCAGCGCGCAGGTCGGCGGGAATGTCGATGTACTCAAACTTCATGCCGAGGCTGTCTTCGTCCCAGTGAATCGCCTGCATCTTGACCAGATCGACGATGCCCTTGAAATGGTCTTCAGCACCAATCGGCAACTGAATCGGCACCGGACGGGCGCCCAGCCGATCCTTGATCTGTTGCACGACCCGCAGGAAGTCTGCGCCAGCACGATCCATCTTGTTGACAAACGCCAGGCGCGGCACACCATATTTGTTAGCCTGCCGCCAAACAGTTTCGGACTGCGGTTCGACCCCACCCACTGCGCAGAACACTGCACAAGCGCCGTCCAGCACCCGCAGCGAGCGTTCGACTTCGATGGTGAAATCAACGTGACCGGGCGTATCGATAATATTGACGCGGTGCTCGTCGAACTGACCGGCCATGCCATTCCAGAAACAGGTGGTTGCAGCGGAGGTGATGGTGATGCCGCGCTCCTGCTCTTGCACCATCCAGTCCATGGTGGCGGCGCCATCGTGCACCTCGCCCAGCTTGTGGGAGACGCCCGTGTAAAACAGGATGCGCTCGGACACAGTGGTCTTGCCGGCATCAATATGGGCCATGATGCCAAGGTTGCGATAGCGCTCGATGGGGGTTTTGCGAGCCACGGCTCAGTCCTCAAACTTACCAGCGATAATGGGCGAAAGCCTTATTGGCCTCCGCCATACGATGTACGTCTTCGCGCTTTTTCACTGCCGCACCGCGACTGTCGGCAGCATCCAGCAGCTCGCCAGCCAGCCGGCGGGCCATGGATTTTTCACTGCGCTTGCGGGAAGCGTCAATAATCCAGCGCATGGCTAAAGTGTTGCGGCGGACTGAACGCACTTCCACCGGCACCTGATAGGTCGCGCCGCCGACTCGGCGGGATTTGACCTCGACGACCGGGCGGACATTATCCAGCGCTTGCTCAAGCAGGCCCATCGGATCGTCCTTGCCCTTCTCGACAATGGCGTCCAGCGCGCCGTAAACAATCGCCTCGGCGACGGATTTCTTGCCACGCTCCATGACCATGTTCATGAATTTGGCCAGCATCTCGCTCCCGTACTTGGGATCGGGCAGAGGAACGCGCTTGGGGACTTCTCTTCTTCTCGGCATAACCGCCTCGGTGACTCAATAAAACTAGGACTTGGGCCGTTTGGCGCCGTACTTGGAACGCCCCTGACGGCGCTTGGTCACGCCGGAGGTATCCAGACTGCCACGCACGATGTGATAGCGCACGCCAGGCAGGTCCTTGACGCGCCCGCCGCGAATCAGCACGACCGAGTGTTCCTGCAGATTGTGACCCTCGCCACCAATGTAGCTGGTGACTTCCTGGCCGTTAGTCAGGCGGACGCGCGCGACCTTGCGCAGGGCAGAATTCGGTTTTTTGGGCGTCGTGGTATAGACGCGGGTACAAACACCGCGTTTCTGCGGGCAGCTCTCGAGCGCCGGAACGTTGCTCTTGGCTTTCCTTCTGACGCGCGGATTGCTTACCAACTGATTGATTGTGGTCATCGCCCCCTCACTTCCATCGAACTTTCGAATTCAGTCAACCCGGCAGCGGGCCTGCGCTGGTTGAAATCCGGGTCTGCAAAGACGCGGAACTATAGGCGGGCAAGTCACTGATGTCAAGACAACTCCCATCCCGTCGCAAAACGCCAAATATCGGGACTTCCGGGCCGGGGAGTGCGGTGGCACCTGAATCAGGCTTTAAGATGATATTTGTTAAGTAAGGAGTAAAGGGTCGGTCGGGTGATGCCGAGCAGATCGGCAGTGCGGGACAGATTACGTTCGGTGTACTGTAGCGCCTGCTGGATCGCCCGCCGCTCGGCCTGATCACGGGCTTGGCGCAAATTAAACGGATTCACTGCAGCTTCCCCGGACTCCGGTTCCGGTTCCGGTTCCAGCTCCAGATCCCGGGCCGTGATTTGTTCAGATTCGCTCATGATCACCGCCCGCTTGAGGCGATTTTCCAGCTCCCGGACATTGCCCGGCCACTGATATGTCTCCAGCGCCTGCACGGTATCCAAACCGAAATTCAACCGCGTTTTGCCCAGCGTCCGACCGAGCGTGTTCAACAAGGCGCGGGCAATCAATAACACGTCGCCTTCCCGTTCACGCAGCGCGGGAATCCGCACGGTGATTTCACTGATCCGATAGTACAAATCCTCACGGAACTGGCCCTCGGCGATCAGCGCCGACAAATCGCGATGGGTGGCGCACACGATCCTTACATCCACCGGAATCGGCTCACGCCCGCCAATCCGCTCGATGACCCGTTCCTGCAGAAACCGTAGCAGCTTGGCCTGCAACGATAGTGGCAAGTCCCCGACTTCATCGAGCATCAGCGTTCCGCCGCTGGCGTATTCGATCTTGCCCCGGTTCTGCTTGACTGCCCCGGTGAATGCGCCCTTTTCATGGCCGAACAATTCGCTCTCCAACAACGCATCGGGAATCGCCGCACAGTTAATGGCGACGAACGCGCCCTTGGCCCGGGGACTCAACTCGTGCAGTGCCCGCGTCAGCAACTCCTTGCCCGTGCCGCTCTCGCCGAGCAGCAACACATTCGCGTTGGTAGGGGCGATTTTTTCGATGTTGCGGCAAATCCGGAGCATCTCCGGGCTGGCGGCGATTACGCCACGCAGCGGCGTGGTCGCCTGGCGGGCCAGCAGTTCCCGATTTTCCTGCTCCAGCGTGTAAAGATTGTAGGCGCGGTCGACGATCAGCTGCAGCACATCGGCGTCCACCGGTTTCTGGTAGAAGTCATAGGCACCCATGGCAATCGCCTGCAGGGCATTTTTACGCTCATCATTGCCAGTCACGACGATGATCTTGATTTCCGGCACCAGCGCCCGAATCTGCTCAAGCGCCTTCAATCCCTCCGAAGCGTTGGCCGGGTCGGGCGGCAGACCCAGATCCAGCAGCACGATCGGCGGCGTGTGTTGCCGGACTTCAGTCAGCGCCGCTTCACGATCCTCGGCCAGCAAGACCTCATAACCGTCGAAGCACCAGCGCATCTGGCTGCGCAAACCCGGATCATCCTCGACGATCAACAGTTTTCGGCTGGATTCTTCCATTCGCTAGCCTCCGATTCGATGCGGGCTACATCCGGTTTGTCGATGCGCGGCAATCGCAGAAAAAACGTCGCGCCTTGCTCCGGCTGACTGGCGACCGTCAATTCGCCCCCTGCAGCGCGGGCGAATTCACGGCTTTCATAAACCCCAATGCCCATGCCTGCATTGCCTTTAGTGGTCGTGAAAGGCCGGAACAGGCGCTCGCGGATAAACCGCTCATCCATGCCGCAACCATTATCGCGCACGGCCACTACTGCAATCCGATCTTCACTATAAACCGCCACCTCGATCTGACCTTTCGCTGGGGTGGCTTCCTGAGCGTTCTGAATCAAATGCTCCAGCACCGCCGCCAATCGTTCCGGGTCCACTTCAACCCAGGGTTCGTCATTCGCCGCTATTCGCGTCACAGGTATCGGCTGCCGCACCGCACGGGCTTCGACGGCTCGCTGCACCGCACTGACCAGCGCCATCGGCCGCGCGGCGCTGGCTGGCGGTTCCTTGCGCAACTGCGCCAATAACCGATTCATTCGTTCCGTAGCGTTGGCCACTGTTTGAAAAACGTCCTCGACAAAAGCTGGATTTTTCCCATGGCGGGCTGCATTAGCCACCACCAACGCTAACTGGGCAGCGATATTCTTCAAATCGTGTACGACATAGGCTGACAGCCGATGAAACGCCTCAAACTGTCGCGCCTCGCCCAGCGCCTCGCTGGCCTCCAGCAACGCGACATAGCTGGCCACTTGGCGACCTGCCGTCTTGATTAGATCGCGATCCTCCCAATTCAACTGCTGGTGGGCGCGCGACTCGAGCAACACCAGGAAACCCTGCAAATACTCGTCCAGCAGCAACGGCACTACGAGCCAGGCCCGGCGCATTTCTCGCAACCAGTCCGGGAGGACCAAATCGCCATACAGTTCTGACTCGCGCTGGTACTCATCCAGTTGGATGACCCACTGGCGCTGCTCCAGAAAGCGCACCAGCGACGAATCGGCTGGCTCCACCTGAGTCGCCGGCAGGCTCCGCTCATGCAGATTGTGGCTGGCCACCAGCGTAAAACCGCCCACATCCCGCCGCACCCAGAGCAGACCGCCGGTACTGTGAACAATCTCGGCGACCGCACGGATCATCCGTTCGCGGGGCGGATCCTGGGGATCGCCGGATGACAGGGTGCCGGTAAACTTGAGCCATTCCTCGCGATAGTCGTATTTGTAATTGAAAAAATGCTTGCTCAATAACACCAGCGCCCGGGCGCGTAACTGCCCGGAAAACAGCAGGATCACTAAGAGGAGGCCCGCCCCCGTCAGAAACGCCAGTTGCAGCGTCGCGCCCCAGTCGCCGCCATAGGCTCGGATGTAATAACCAGCGCCAGCCATGGCCAGCAGATAGACGCCGGCTCCAAAGATGGTCGCTGAATGCAGCACCACCCGCCGGGAGACAAACACCTCCAGCGACCATTCCGGATTGCGGGCCGCTGCCACGGCAATCAGCGGCGCGGCCAGAACGCTCGCCAGCCCGCGCGCCTCCCAGATGGTCGGATCGAGCCGTTTGAACAACAGGGCGTCGGCGTACAGGAAGAAGTCATAGGCGAACAAAATCCCCAGCCCCAGATACAGAAATTTGGTCGCCCAGCGACGCTGGAGGCGGGTATTACGAAACAACTGCTCGATCAACGCCAAGCCAGCGATGGCTAAACTGATATGCCCGAGAATCGCCGCATCAGGGGGCAATTCCAGCGACAATCCCCATATTTCCTGCCACTCGATGCCCAGCAAGACCACGCCGTAACCGGCCAGCGCCGCCCAAATAATCGTGATCCAGCGTCCGATCCACATTTCCCGAACCAACGGTTCGAGTAGTTGCATCAGAAAGATCAGCCACAGGATGTTGCGCAGGACTTCCAGGGTCTGATACAGCCAGTCAGGCGCAACGACCTCGGCGCTGGCGTAAAACGCCGCTCGCAACGCCCAAAGCAGCGTGATCAGCACGGCGATCACCAACAACCCGCCCTGCAAGCGGCCGCGCCAACTGGTCAGCAACAGCAGGAATAATATCAGCCAGCCAACCGCCGCCAGCCCATAGCCAATGACTCCAAGATTGCTCACAGACGCCCCTTCCGGTTAGTGGGCGCCCCGGCCCCACAGGACGGTATGCACCGTTTGCAGCAAAATGAGGATGTCGAAAAAGAAACTGTAGTTTTTGATATAGTACAGGTCATATTGCAGTTTTTCACGGGCGTCCTCTTCGGACGCGCCATAGGGATAGCAAATTTGCGCCCAGCCGGTAATGCCGGGGTTGGTCATGTGACGCATGGAGTAAAAGGGAATCTTCTCACTCAACTCAGCCACGAACTGCGGCCGTTCCGGGCGCGGGCCGACGAAGCTCATGTCGCCTCGCAACACGTTAAACAACTGGGGCAACTCGTCAATGCGGCTATTGCGCAATACTGCTCCCACTCGCGTAATTCGGCTGTCATTGGCCTGCGCCCAACGGGCTACGCCGTCCTGTTCCGCATCGGTGCGCATGCTGCGGAATTTAATGACGTCGAATAAGTGTTCGTTGAGTCCGACTCGAGTCTGTCGATACAGAATCGGCCCGCGAAATCCCGATTCGATCCAGATCGCCAGCGTCGCCCCCAGCATGAATGGCCAGGCCAGCGCCAGCAGGAGCAGGCTGGCGGCGATATCAAATAGCCGTTTGACCGCTTGCTTGAGCAGTACCCGCCGAAATCCATCAGCAAAGATCAGATTGCTCGGACGCAATGCATCGAGCTGAATCTTGCCGGTCTCCCGTTCATAGAAGTGCAAAAAGCCGCTAATTTTGAACCCCTGAATCTTGCATTCCAAAATTTGCTCGGCGGGAAACCCCTTGCGTCGGTCGTCCGGCGCCACCACGATCTCGTCAATCTGCAAGCGATCCGCCAAATCCACCAGATGGTTCGTTGTATAAAACAGGTCCTCAGTCGACACATAGCGTTTTTCATCTTCGTGAAGCCGCATATATCCGACCACTAAAAAGTTGGTGTTCCCTTCGTGCTGCAACTCTTCGATCCGGCTGGCGTTCTTGCCCACGCCCAGCACCAGCATCCGGCGTTTGAGCACCTCACGGTCAGACACTTCAAAAAACGCCAAGCGCAGCGTCAATACGCCGATGAAAGCAATGCCAAACGCCAAGCTGAATTCACCGCGCCCCAAGGACAAGTCAGGAAACAGGTAATAGGTCAGCGTCATCACAAACAACCCGACGAGGAAACTGACCCCGATTCGCAGCAACATGTCGCCGCGACCACTCCAGAAATTGCGCTCGTACAGGCCCATTGCGGTCATGATCGCCAGCATGACGGCGACGAAAGCCAACGCGCTGGGAACCACTTCACTGAATTGCGGCATAGCGCTCTGGTAGCCCAGCACCATCCGCAGCGACCGGCCAAAATAGATCGACCAGAACAGATGGAGCATTTCGGCAACGAGCAGGGTGAGAAATACCCGGGAAACGTAGTGTCGGAATAGGCGAATCATTAGGCGATTATTAGTGATTTTTTGGAAATTGATCAGGGCTATCAAAAGATTAGCCGGTATTGTGGGTCAGGATGTCCCCTTTTTGCATGATTCAACCACACAATTCCGTCGGATGCAGCAAAGTTCGCGTCTTGAACAAAACAGACGGGTTCCCGGTAGCGCTTCCTCCCCTATACTAATCATATTGAAAACTCTCATCGCAAACGGAGCATGATTGATGTTTGACCTCGCCACCACCCGCATCGGTATCATCGGCCTCGGCTACGTAGGCTTACCCTTGGCGGTCGAATTTGGCAAGCATTTTCCCACCATTGGCTTGGACATCAACACAGTTCGCATTCGGGAATTGCAGGCGGGAACCGACGGTACGCTGGAAACTACGCCAGAGGAACTGCGCCAGGCTCACCTATTGCGCTATACCGACAGCCCGGAAGATTTGGCGAATTGCAACGTGTATATCGTAACGGTTCCCACCCCAGTCGATGAGTATAAACGCCCGGACTTCGGCCCGTTAATCGGGGCTAGCACCACCGTCGGCCGGTTGCTCAAACCGGGCGATGTCGCCATCTACGAGTCCACCGTCTACCCCGGCGCTACTGAGGAAGTCTGTGTGCCGATTCTGGAGCGGGAATCCGGACTGCGCTTCAATGTGGATTTCTTTGCTGGCTACAGCCCAGAGCGCATTAATCCTGGCGACAAAGAACATCGGTTGACCACGATCCGCAAAATCACTGCTGGTTCAACGCCCAAGGTTGCGGAGTTCGTCGATGCTCTGTACCGCTCCATCATCACGGTCGGCACTCATTCGGCCTCCAGCATCCGGGTCGCGGAAGCCGCCAAGGTGATCGAAAACACCCAGCGCGATGTCAACATCGCCCTAATCAACGAACTGGCGATGCTGTTCAACCGATTGGGCATCAATACCGAGGAAGTGCTGCTGGCGGCGGGCACCAAGTGGAATTTTCTGCCCTTCCGTCCCGGTCTGGTGGGCGGCCATTGCATCGGCGTCGATCCCTATTATCTGACCCACAAGGCGCAGGAAATCGGCTATCACCCGGAAATGATCCTGGCCGGTCGGCGCATCAATGACGGTATGGGCGCGCATGTCGTCCATCGTGTCATTAAGCTGATGAATCAACGGCGAATCCCGGTCATGGACGCCCGGGTGCTGGTCATGGGTCTCACCTTCAAGGAAAACTGCCCGGACCTGCGCAACACCCGGGTGGTCGATATTGTCCAGGAATTCCGCGACTACAACGCTCAGGTCGATGTTTACGATCCGTGGGTCAATCCCCACGAAGCCCAGCATGAATACGGCATCGAACCGGTGGCTCAGCCGCAGCCGGGGCATTACGACGCCATCATTCTGGCGGTCGCGCACCGGCAGTTTCAGGCACTGGGCGTTGCGGGTCTCCGGGCGTTGGGCAAACCCGGCGCAGTGCTGTTTGATGTGAAATATCTTCTGTCGGCAACCGAGGTGGATGGTCGCTTATGAGAATCCTGGTAACGGGCAGCGCCGGTTTTATCGGCTCCACGTTAACCTTGCGATTGCTGGAGCGCGGCGATGAGGTTATCGGTTTCGACAATCTGAACGATTACTACGATGTCCACTTGAAGCGGGCGCGATTAGCTCGCTTGCAGGCGCATCCGGGTTTTACCGATGTGCGGGCCAACTTGGAAGATCGGGCGGCGCTGACCGAGACTTTCGTGAAGCACCGCCCGCAGCGGGTGGTGAATCTGGCCGCCCAGGCCGGGGTGCGCTATTCACTGCAAAATCCCTACGCCTACGTCGATTCCAACCTGGTCGGCTTCGTCAACCTTCTGGAAGCCTGCCGCCATCACGGAGTGGAACATCTGGTCTACGCCTCGACCAGTTCGGTCTATGGGGCCAACACCCGGATGCCGTTTTCCGTCCATGACAACGTTGATCATCCGCTTAGTTTGTACGCCGCGACCAAGAAAGCCAATGAGTTGATGGCGCATACCTACAGCCATTTATACGGCTTGCCCACCACCGGGCTGCGGTTTTTCACCGTCTACGGTCCCTGGGGTCGGCCCGACATGGCGCTGTTCCTGTTCACCCGCGCCATCTTGGCTGGCGAGCCGATTGACGTGTTCAATTACGGCCATCACCGCCGGGATTTCACCTATGTCGATGACATCGTTGAGGGGGTGATCCGGGTGCTGGATCAGGTGGCGACGCCCAACGCCGACTGGTCCAGTGAGTCCCCTGATCCCGCCACCAGTCTCGCGCCCTATCGGCTGTATAACATCGGCAGCCATCGGCCAGTGGAACTGATGCGCTATATCGAGGTGCTGGAAGAATGCCTCGGTCGCACCGCCATCAAGAATCTGTTGCCGATGCAACTGGGTGATGTGCCGGATACCTATGCCGACGTTGCGGCGCTGATTCAGGATGTCGGCTATCAGCCGGCCACGCCGATTGAGGAAGGCGTCGCCCGCTTCGTCGCCTGGTATCGGGAATATTACCGGGTTTAAGCCGTTTCCAACCGCCGCCACACGCACGACCCGCCGCTGCTTTTATCGAGCATCTCCAGATAGCGGGCGTGTTCGGCGTTTTCCCCGGCGTCGGCGCGAATGACCGGCAACGGCGGGCGGTTGCGCCGCGCCGGTCGCCATGCGGGCTGATTGGGCGCCGCCGCCGCACCGGCCACTTCCCGGACAAACATGGAACTCTGCTGGCGGGTCATCGCCAGATACACATCCGCCAGAATCTCCGCGTCCAGCAACGCGCCGTGCAAGGTACGTTGGGTATTATCGACGTTGTAGCGCTTGCAAAGCGCGTCGAGACTGTTGCGCTGGCCGGGATGGCGCTGGCGGGCCAGCAACAGGGTGTCCTTCACCTTGCAGATTTGCTCCAATGTGAGGTGGCCACGCCCGCAGCGCCGCAGTTCGTGATTGAGAAACCCAAGGTCAAAGGGCGCGTTATGAATGATCAACTCGGCGTCCCGGACGAAGTTCAGGAACTCGTCGGCGATGTCGGCAAAGCGCGGCTGATCGGCGAGAAATTCATTGGTGATGCCATGGACCCTGATGGCGTCTTCATCGATAGTCCGATCCGGTTGCAGGTAAACGTGAAATCGCTGGTCGGTGGGCCGCCGGTTTAACAATTCCAGACAGCCGATTTCGATGACCCGATGCCCTTGGGTGGGATCGAGGCCGGTCGTTTCCGTGTCGAGAATGATTTGTCGTTGACTCATCAGTTTAGAATCCTTTTTTCGTTGCTGGAAGGAACTATTCATATTCTCGATGATACGCTGCCGACATTGGGGATGAGTGATTTTGAAATGGATGTCAATCAAATTCCTCGCACGGCTCGATTTTTTAATCCACATCAAGTTACACTAAGCGTTATTTAATGTGGATTTATGAACCATGCAGCCTGTTAGACAACTCGCTCATATCCTGGAGGCGCTGGCCGTGGAAGGGGAGGGCCTGTTTGCTCTATCCGATTTGCGGGGCGCATTACCCAACTTGGGACCCGCAGCGTTTCGGGTTTTAGTGAGCCGTGCCGAAAAACAGGGATTACTCCAGCGCATTTGTCGGAGTCTGTACTGGTACCCGTGCGCCCGAGGTCTGGAACCCGGTTTGCTGCTGTATCGCGCCGCCGCCCGCCTACGGGCTGATGAATTCATTTATATCAGCCTGGAGTCAGCCTTGAGCGATGCCGGGGTGATCTCACAAATTCCCGTCCACTGGGTCACACTGATGTCTTCGGGGCGCAGCCATATTATGGATTGCGGACGCTTTGGTCATATCGAGTTTGTCCATACCCGGAGGCGACCAGAGACGCTGGCGGAGGAACTGACCTATGATCCGCGCTGCCAACTATGGCGAGCTTCAGTGCGGTTAGCAATCAAGGATATGCGGTTGACGCGGCGCAATACCGACCTGATTGATTGGGAGGCCATCGATGAATTTGTTTGATCGGCTGGTTTCCCAAGCGATCCGCCATCAGGCGGACCTGTCGCCGCTGCGCATCGTGGTGGAAAAGGAGTTGTTGCACCATGACATCCTGCGCGAAATGAGTGCGGCAGGTCTGCTGAGCCGGCTGACGCTGATCGACGGAACCTGCTTGCGCGCCTGTTATGGATCCAGCCGGTTGAGCGAAGACCTGGATTTCACCGGAGGGCAGGATTTCCGTCGTGAAACTTTGAGCGATCTGGCCAAGGTGCTGGTCGATCAGTTACACGCCAAATACGGCCTGGAAGTCACCGTCAGCGAACCCCGGCGTGAATCGGGGAATGTCGATACCTGGAAGCTCAAACTCATGACCCGGCCCGAGAATCGGGGATTGCCGACGCAGAAAATCAATATCGATATCTGCGCGATTCCCAGCCATGATCGGCGCCCGATGCTGCTGCGCAATCCCTACGGCGTGGACATGGGGACTTCGGGCCTGATCATCTAGGCTCAGAGTCGCGAGGAAATTCTCGCTGACAAACTGCTGGCTCTGGCGCTCAGACCCAATCGTATCAAGAATCGGGATTTATGGGATATCGCCTGGCTCAAGCAGCAGAACGTGATGTTGCCGCTGGAGTTGATTCCAAAGAAGCTGATCGATCATCGCCGGTCGTCCATGGAGTTTCTGACCTTGTTGGAAAATCGGCTCCAGCAATTGCAGGACGATCCCGGATTGCAAGTCGATTTTGTGAATGAAATGCGGCGCTTCTTGCCGCCAGCGGTGGTGGCGAACACTGTGGAAAATCCAGCATTCTGGGTTTTTCTGGTCGATCTGGTGCAGTCGGAAGGCTCACAGATTGCACGGTTTTTGAAGGGTGAGTCACCGCCTGGCGTGTTCAGGATGTAGACTGAGACCGACAGCGTCCTGGGTGATAGTTGAGCGGGGAGTAATTGCCGAGGATTTGTTGAGCACTCCATGGGGTGACATTGCACCGAAAAATGTAGTGCGCTACTTTCATTATTCAGTCACACCTACTCAGGACTACCTTCATGCGCCAGATTGTCTCCGCTTCCGAAAAGTCTTTAAGCAAATTTCAGCGCTATCGGGTAAAAAAATCAGCTCAGGGAATGAAACTGTTGCGAATCTGGGTGCCTGATCCTCAAGCGCTTGGATTCCGTAAGGAGGCGCAACGTCAGGCGGCGCTCCTGCGCGGAACACCAGAGGAAATTGAGGCATTGGCTTTCATCGAAGACGCCGCTGATTGGGAAGATTAGCGCGTGAAGCGCGGCGATATTGTCACGGTAGCGCTGTCAGGCGACTATGGCAAACCTCGTCCCGCCGTGGTCATTCAATCCGACTGGGTTGATGGAACAGACAGCGTCCTGGTCTGCCTGTTCACCAGCACCCTGCGCGATGCGCCGATCTTTCGGCTCACCGTGGAACCACTGCCTGCTAATGGCTTGAAAACCGTTTCGCAAGTGATGGTAGATAAGATCATGGCCGTTCGCCGCGACAAATGCGGCCCCGCGCTTGGCCGGCTCGATGATACAGCGATGTGGGCGCTGAACCGTCTGTTGGCACTGGTCGTAGGCATCGCTGACTGATGAATCCTGTCTTCAATCCCCCCACTCGACCTTCACCACCCTGACTATACTTGATCATATTAGCGCCGCCGGACACCGACCGGTGCGGCGGTGGTAAACACCACGATCTTGCTTTCCTGCACCATGCCCTTATTGAGCAGGCACTCGGTGACCGATAATCTATTGAATGTACGGATAATCTTGACAGGTTGGTTGAGCTTCAAATATGATTATCTGATTATCAGATATGGAAATTTCACTGAGGTGCTTCTATGGAACAAATCAATGTGACTCAGGCGGTGCGACAATTTTCCGACCTACTCAACCGGGTGTTCTATCAAGGCGCCAGCTTTGAACTGGAGCGTGGCAACAAGGTCATCGCTAGGTTATGCCCGGTATCGGCGCCCCGCACGGTCGCCGTCCGGGAACTGAATCGCCTGTTTGCGGAACTCCCCGGATTCAATGAAGATGCTGAACGCTTTGCCCAAGATATTGACGCTATCCGTAAAGCCGCTTTGCCGGAACGTGATCCATGGGCTTAGTCCTGTCTGGATGTTGTGACCCCGATGGCGACCTGAAAACCCTCAATCCCCCCGCGCCAGCTTGACCACTTCTATCAGCCTGGCGCTGCCGGCTATCCCGGTAGCAGGCAGCGCCAACCTGAAGGTGATCACATTCAGTCAAACAAGTAGGATATGGATACTCTTGCGGTAAGCATATCCTCTGATATCTCCCCAGGTACCGCACCCAATCGCTCGTCAACAAGATCTTTGAATTTATATTGATAACCGTCGAGTGCAATTGTATACCCCCAATTTTTATCAAAAGTTGATTTCCAGGAAATTCCGTAAGATAAACCTTGCGTTTCACTAGTCTGATTACTTGCAAATCCGATGGCAGGAGTCAGATAACCAAGATCACCATCTAGATTAGCAACTGCAATATTCAAGCTAATAACACCCTTATCTTGTATAACCCATCCATAACTTGCGCCTAAGAAATAACCATCTTCTTTAAATTTGGCTTGACCTCCTATACTTCCAGATGTGTCGGTTTTCCCATATTTATAACCAGCATAAAAAGATAAATTATCGGTAATGCTGTACCCAAGAGCTAATGAAAAATCTCTTCTATCCCCCGTGAATTCCTCTTCATAGCCTAATATAGGTATACTTGATGTATCAGAGGCTTCAGCAGAAATCTGCCCATATACATCAAGATATAGACGATTCCAATATAGCGTTGTACCAACACCAATGACTGGAGCATTCGCCTCAAAACTAGCAGCCGGAAATATATCAAATGCAGGTTGTTTAAGCTGATAATTCATATATCCCGTCGTAAGGCGCGGTGAAAACACTAAATCCTCTGCATTGACTACAGGAGAAGTGCAAGCAATGGCCAGAGCTATCATGAAGCGATTGGAATTTTTCATTGGGTATACCCCCTTAGTGTGAAGTCAAAAAATTACTAGAATGTCCCAAACACACGCGGCTTGGTAGTCGTAGTTTCCGGTTGTGGCTGCTTTTCCAGTGATCGTTCTTTGCGTTGCTGCTCTTGCCGCTGTAGTTCCAAGCGCTGTTGTTCGAGGCGCTGCTGGTCTTGTTGTCGTTTCTGTTCGAGGCGCTGTTCTTCCAGCCTCTGTTGCTCTTTCCTTTGCTGTTCCAATCGCTGTTGATCAAAACGCTGTCGTTCCTGGTCTTTTCTTTGCTGCTCGTTGCGTTGTTGTTCTTTCTTTTGCTGCTCTTGTTCCTTGCGTTGCTGCTCCAGACGCTGCCGTTCCTGCTGCTCTTTACGTTGTTGCTCCAGACGCTGCCGTTCCTGCTGCTCTTTACGTTGTTGCTCCAGACGCTGCTGTTCCTGCTGCCCCTTGCGTTGTTGCTCCAGACGCTGCTGTTCCTGCTGCTCTTTACGTTGTTGCTCCAACTGCTTCTGCTCCACCTCCGACTCAGCACGGACCTCCTTACGCAAGCGCAACAATCCTTCATGCTCTGGCGCCACCACCAATCCCCTGTCGATATGTGTCAGGCTTTCCTGTAATGCGCCCGCTTCGCGCCGTTGCCGTGCCAGTTGCTCGTATTCCTCCGCGATACGCCCGAACCCTGCTTGCGCCTGGGCATTATCCGCATCCAACTTGAGTACCTGCCGATAGGTTTCTTCCGCATTATTTCCCGCCGGCTGGGTCAGACGCTTCGCCGCCAAGTGCGCTTCCGCCTGCTCCAGCAACGCCTTGATCTCTCGCTCCCGCTTGGCCTGCTCCGCTTGCCGTTGTTGTTCCGCCGCCCGCTGGGCGCGTATCTCTTCGCGCAGGCGCGTCAGCTCGGCATGATCCGGCGCTAAGGCCAAACCCTTATCGATCTCCTGTAAGGCGTCTGCAAATCCCCCCTCCTGCTGATAGCTCAATGCTCGCGCCAGGTACTGCTCAGCTTCCTCCTGCCGCCGCTTCGCCTCCGCCTGCTGGCGGGCCTGCTCGACCTGCTCAGCTTGCTGACGTTCCGCGATCTCCGCCTGTCGCCGCTCTTCCTCCCGAGCCTGCCGTGCTTGCGCTTCGGCGATCTCACGCTGGACTTCCTGACGTAGGCGCATCAGCCCCCCATGGTCCGGCATTACTGCCAAACCCTTGTCGATCTGTCCCAAGCTATCCTGTAACGCGCCCGCAGCCCGCCGCTGTTGCGCCCGTTGCGCGTACTCCTGAGCAATACGCCCCAGCCCGTCCCGCGCGGACGCATTATTCGAGTCCAGTTGCAGCACCTGCCGATATGCGGCTTCGGCGTTGTTCCCCGCCGGCTCAGTCAGTCGCTTCGCTTTCCAGGACGCTTCGGCTTTGGCTAACAAGGTTTCAATTTCCTGATCCCGCTTGGCCTGTTCCGCCTGCCGTTGCTGTTCCGCCGCCCACTGAACGCGCACCTCTTCACGCAGGCGCGTTAACTCCGCATGATCCGGCGCCAGGGCCAAGCCCTTCTCGATCTGCCGCAAGCTGTCTTCATACTTGGCATCCCGCTGATGATCCAATGCTCGCTTCAGATATTCCTCAGTTTCCTGCTGTCGCCGCACAGCTTCCGCCCGCTGACGAGTCTGCTCGGCTATTCGCGCCCTCACCTGTTCGCGTAACGCCAACAAACCTTGATGATCAGGCACCACCAACAAACCCTGTTCAATATAGGCCAGACTCACCTCCAGCGTTCCCTCTTGAAAGCGACTTCGCGCCTGCATCAGAAATTGTTCGGCCTGTAACTGGTATTGCCCTTGCTCCTCTTCCCGTGCTTTCCGGGCATTGACTTCGGCAATCTGACGCTCGACCTCCTGACGCAAACGCAATAGTTCCTGATGCTGGGGCGCTGCCGCCAAACCATGCGTAATCTGCTTAAAGCTTTCCTCTAACGCCCCCGCATCCAGTTGTTGTCGCGCCTGTATTTCATATTCCTTCGCAATGCTTTCCAATCCAGCCAGCGCCCGGGCGTTACCCGGATCTAATTTTAGAACATGTTGGTAGGTTGCCTCGACATTATCCTCTTCAGACTCGCCAGCTAACAGCCTTGCTTTCAGTTGCGCTTCCGCCAGCTTTAACAACGTCGCGATCTCCTGTGCACTTCGCATCTGTTCAATCTGTCCGACACGCTGGGCTTGTTCAAAAGTCGCAACCTGATCCACAGAGTTCCGCAACTTGAAATTATAAAGTATTACGACGAATATAATGATGATGGTGATACCTATAATAAAAAATCGCAATCTATTTTTAAGCAGAACCCGCATTTTTCTAGTCACAAATTCTGCTGTACTTACACTATGATTTTTAGCATACGATGGTTGCTGGATTGAATCTTTAAAAAATTTTATGCTTTGGCTATGTTCATCGAGTGCTTTCAGGAATTCACCAGCATTTTTATATCGGTCTAAACTCTTCTTCGCAAGTAGCTTATTCAAAATAGGTTGGAAATAGGTATGTTCCTTAGGTAAATCAGGAATAGGGTCATACAAATGTTTCAGCGTAACAGCAATTGGATTATCTTCTTTATAAGGAGGATGCCCTGAAAGCATTTCGTAAAGTATTACTCCAAGCGCGTAAAGATCGGATTGTATCGTGGCACTCTCACCCATGGCTTGCTCCGGACTCATGTACCCCGGACTACCAATCATTAGCCCTGTAGTCGTATGGATCGTTTGCGATCCGATAACTCTGGCAACGCCAAAATCGGTTAATACTGGCGTACCATCATGCCGAAACATAATATTGGAAGGCTTGATATCCCGGTGAATAATGCCTCTTTCATGTGCGTACTCAAGCGCGTTGGCTATCGATCTTGCAATCTGGATTGCAGACTCAAAAGTCAATCCCTGTTTGATTTTATCCCTGAGCGTACCACCGGAAAGATATTCTATAGATAGAAAAAGATGGCCATCTTCAGATATCCCAATATCATGGATAGTGACGATATTAGGATGCAACAATTGAGCGAGGATATGACCCTCTTTCTTGAAGCGATGCACGAACTCATCGTCATTTTCAATTTCCTGCGCCAACACTTTTAGGGCTACCCGACGCCCGAGAGATTGCTGTACGGCAAGATACACGGTGGCCATTCCACCATGCCCGATCTCGAACTCTATTTCATAGCCCTGAATTTGCGCGAATTGCTTCCGGCGCAAACATCTGCTTCCCTCGACCGCTTGCGGGGGCTTATCCGGAGATGCATGCTGGAAACTCATAAGGCTACGCCCTTACCCTTTAGTCTAAGCTACAGGCTGACAAGGTATAAAAAAATAACAATGCATGTAAAAAGTGACAATTACTTATCAATAAATAAAGAACATATCTATAAACTTAGACTGGCTTTCTTATTGATATAGTTGAAAATGTATATTTCTATAAAACCATATTAACCCTGAATTCTCCTAATTTTTACAGGTAAATTTTAGGACAATAATCTTGCTGCATCAACCAAGGAGCAAAAAAATCAAGGGTGACCACTGATACGGTCGCACGCCCTCCGATAATTCAAATCAACTGGAATCGCCCATATCCCGCCAATACACCACAACGCCAACGAATCGCTCAAACCAGCAACACGATACCAAAAGCGCACCTCAAGCCGCCACATGGCTCAATCCCCCCGTTCCACCTTGACCACCTTGATCATGTTCGCGCCGCCAGACACGCCGACCGGCACGGCGGCGGTAAATACTACGATCTCGCCTTCCTGCACCATGCCCTTATTCAGCAGGCACTCCGTAGCGGAACTCAACAGATCGTCCACCGAATGCACTGCGCCCAGTTGCAACGGCTCCACGCCCCACACCAGCGCCAGCCGGCGCAAGGTCGTCGGCTTTGGGCTGAAGGCGATCAGCGGAGCCAAGGGTCGAAACTTCGCCAGACCCAGTACGCTCGATCCGGTATTGGTAAAACCCACCAGATAGCGGGCGCACACCTTGTCCGCCAAATCCATGGTGGCGAAATGCACCGCATCTTCGATGCGCAGACAGGCTTTGGCCAGCAGCTCCGCCTGAGTTAACACGTTGTTATGCATCAGCGTCTTGAAAATGTCGCTGGCCTCGACGCTCATCGCAATCGCCTTCATCATCCGCACCGCTTCAACCGGATATTGACCGGCAGCGGTTTCCGCCGACAGCATCACCGCATCAGTCCCGTCCAGAATGGCATTAGCGACATCGTTGGCTTCGGCGCGGGTTGGGCGGGGATTAGTGATCATCGACTCCAGCATCTGGGTCGCGGTAATCACCGGCTTGCCGGCGATGTTGCACTGGCGGATGAGGCTTTTCTGCATCAAGGGCACATCCTGCGGCGATGTCTCCACCCCCAGATCGCCTCGCGCCACCATGATGGCGTCGGCTACCGTAATAATGCCCTCAATGTGCCGGAACGCCTCCGGCTTCTCAATCTTGGCGATGACCGAAATCTTGCGTCCATACGTGATCAGCATGAAGTCGATGAGTTCCTTGACATCGCTGGCGTCCCGGACAAATGACAGCGCTACATAATCCAGTTCGTGATCGTAGGCGAACTGTAAGTCGCTGCGATCCTTGTCGGTGATGGCGGAAATATTCAATTTGATGTTGGGTAAATTGACGCCCTTGCGCGGCTTGAGTCGGCCACCATTGACCACCCGGGTGAAAATCTCATGCCCCTCGATTTGCTCGACGGTCAGTTCAAACAACCCATCGTCAATCAGAATCCGGTCGCCGGACTGTACTTCCTCATGCAGACTCCGGTGATCGATGGCGACTTTCTTCACGCCGTTGTGGACGCCGCCGACCAGATCATCGGTCGTTAGAATCAGCGTTTCGCCGGTCGCTACGTCGAGAAACTCGCCCTCTAACCGGCCGAGGCGAATTTTCGGCCCCTGCAAGTCCTGGAAGATGGCGATATGCCGATTCAGCTTCCGCGCAGTTTCCCGTACCAACCGCACCGACAGCGCATGGTCTTCATGACTGCCATGGGAAAAATTGAGCCGGATCACGTCCGCCCCCTCCCGCATCAGCCGCTCAACAATATCGGCATTGCGGGAGTTCGGCCCCAGCGTTGCAACAATCTTGGTAAATTTCATCAGGTTGTTGGACATGTTAGCGGTCGCCCCTGGCCAGAGTGGTGGATCAACAATCAGGTACGGCAGTAGATCACCGCGCTTTGCGACGAATCCACTCTACAATCCTATAGGCTTCATCAAATAAATTCTAAAATCATGTCTGCATACCACCCAGACCTACATGAGGTTATCAATGGCTGACGTTTTCACCCGTATCCTGCGCATCGAATTGCCCGAATCGCTGCAATGCGATGAATCCGGCAAGAATCCGGCTTTTGCCATCGCCTTCGTCGCCGATGGCCCGATCCCCTTCCCGCAGATTATTCTGCATACCTCCGAAGGGCAACGCTTGATCACGGGCGAAGCGCTGGAGGAGACGGTCGTTGAAGGGGATTACGAATACACGGCGACGGTTCCTGCCGGGCTGTTGTGGCCCAGCATGATCACTGTGCAGGCCGAAGGTTGCCGCAAGGCCGACATTCAGCAAGCCGGGGGCAGCGACTGGATCAAGGAATTCCGCCAATTACGGATCGCGCCGAATGCCAAAGCCCAACCGGTCATCCGGGTCGCTATCGGCCCCGGGGATACGCCGGTCAAGCTGTACTTCGGTATCCACAAGCACATGCACCAGCCCTACTATAACGCGACGGACCGCCATTACTGGGATGGCGAGAAGGACAGCATCTTTGGCTCGCGACATGGCCCTTACACGCATTTCATCCCGACCGCGGTACGCCAGTACGTCGACGGCGGTCTGCCCCATGCCGGGCTGTCCACGAGCTGGAGTGGCTCGCTGATTGAGCAACTCGACCGCTGTGGCGCGGAGGGTCTGTGCGGCGGCGGTTTTGGCGGCTGGAATAACGACCTGCGGGCGGTCGCTCAGGAACAGACCGTCCTGGGTCATCCCCGCGTGGACTTCTCGGCTTTTGGCTTCTTCCATCCGCTGATGTCCCTGACTCCGGCCCGCAATATTGTCAAGCAGGTCCAGTGGCACCGGGACATTATCCGTTCCGCCTTCGGCATTGAGGCGTCCAGCGTGATGTTCCCGCCAGAGACTGCGTTCCATGTCCGCATGATTCCGGCGCTCAATCAGGCCGGCGTCAAGGCGGTGATTTACGATTCCATCCACCGCTTCCGGGCGTGCAAGGACTATCCCTATGCCGGGATTAACGAAGGCATGTTGCCGCCCAATCCCGCCGAGCAGGTCAACCCGCCGGTGAATGACTGGCTGCAACTGCGCAATATCTGGGCGGGATCGAAAATTTCGCCGAGCCTGCTCAAACCAGAATATGTGCAATACGAAGACCCGGACGGTCAGATTCACCAAATCATTGCGGTGCCGGCAGAGCGCTATATCGGCAACGAGGACGCCCGGGGCGGTTTTGGGGCGCTGCAATATCCCGACGTGCTGGGGCAGGTCTACGACCAGATTGTTGAAAATGGCAGCTTCGATCCGCAACATCCGCCGTTCTTTCTGCTGCATTCGGATGGCGACAACCATGGTGGCGGCGCAGACAGCTATTACGGCCACAATACCGGGCAAATGGTGCAGTGGTTACAGGGCGATCCGCGCTTTGAATTGACCACCGTGCATGATTATCTCGACCGTTTCCCGCCCGATCCGACCCAGGCGGCGCATATTGAACCGGGTTCGTGGAGCGGCGCCGACAATGGCGATCCGCAGTTCATGAAGTGGTTTAGCCGTTACGATCAGCCCTATTCCCCGGATTTGAATTCCTGGGCCGTGCTGACTGCGTTCCAGAACGTGGTTCACGCGCTGGAGGACGCCATGCCCGGCCAGCCGTGGTTAAACGACATCACCCGGCTGATGCTGACCGCCGAAACCAGTTGCTACTGGTACTGGACCGGGCAGCATGTCTGGGATCAGCAGGTCACCAACGCCGCCAATGCCGGTTATGGCATGGTCAAGAGCGAGGTCGATGCGCTGCTGGCGGCGGGCAAGGATCGTACTGGCCCGACCATTTTCGCCCCGTGGATCACCCCGGAAAATCCCGGCGGCAAGCGCTGGGGACAGGGCTGTCTGCTCGATGCGCCGCGTGAAGGAACAGTGCATACCTTTATCCACGACATCAGCGGCTTGAAGAGAGTGATGCTGGTGCTGCGCGATAGCAAGGGCGAGATGAGCATTCCGATGACCGATAACGGCCCGTATCCCTCACAGACCGGCGCAGCGATTGTGGCCCATTACTTCACTGCCCAACTGCCCGTCGGCGCGGGCGATATCCGCTATTACATCCAGGCGGAGGACGGGAAGGGCAACGTTTCGCGGAGCGCGCTGGAGCGGGTGTATCTGGCGTAGACTGATTGGCCCGGATAAGTTCAGGAGATGTTTTGTCAAACGAAATCCGGGCCTCTCTATTTTGGAATAGATCCTAATGACAATCGTACCAATCAGACAGGATTGCAAAAAGATTAATGGGTTACTTCAACTCGCCCTAAAATACCACAATAAAAAGCGGTACGGCGAAGCAGCATGGTTATATGAAAAAATCATTAATTGCTTGGCTGTCCAATGGGCTTTTCCTCTCGGTTGACCTCCCCTCTCGCCGGAGGCGAGAGAAGTTGGAGTGCAGCCTGCTACGCTACGCCAGCTCCCTGTGCCTGCAAATCGGCGTGATACGAGGAACGCACCAGCGGGGCTGAAGCAACGTGAGTGAACCCCATCGCCTCGCCGTCCACGCGCAACTGTTCAAACTCTTCCGGTGGTGCATAACGGGCCACCGGCAAATGATGGACACTGGGTTGCAGATACTGACCGAGGGTCAGCATTTCTACATCATGGGCGCGCAGATCGCGCATGACGTCACGAATCTCCTCCAGCGTTTCCCCCAACCCCAGCATCAACCCCGACTTAGTGGGGAGGTGCGGATGGCGGGCCTTGAAGCGCTGGAGTAATTCCAACGAGTAATGGTAGTCAGCGCCAGGCCGGGCCTGCCGGTATAAACGCGGTACGGTTTCCAGATTGTGATTGAACACATCAGGCGGTTCCTGCACCAGGATATCCAACGCGATGTCCATCCGTCCCCGAAAGTCCGGGGTGAGAATCTCGATGATGATGCTGGGCTGAGCGGCGCGAGTGGCCCGGATGCAGTCGACGAAATGCGCCGCCCCGCCATCACGCAGATCGTCCCGGTCCACTGAAGTGATCACCACGTACCTCAAACCCATCGCCGCCACGGTGCGCGCCAGATTCTCCGGTTCCTGCGGATCGAGTGGATTAGGCCGGCCATGTCCCACGTCGCAGAACGGACAGCGGCGGGTGCAGATTGCGCCCATGATCATGAACGTCGCCGTGCCGTGACCGAAGCATTCGCCGAGGTTGGGGCAACTGGCTTCCTCGCAAACGGTGTGCAGTCGGTTATCCCGCAGGATTTGCTTGAGCCGCTGCACTTCCGGTGTACCGGGGAATGGGGCGCGAATCCAGGCTGGCTTGCGCAGCCGCTGCTGGGGATCGGTCGGAGTGATCTTGACCGGAATGCGGGCGACTTTGTCAGCGCCGCGCAATTTCTCGCCAACAGTTCGCGAGGGCGCGGCGTCACGGGGAGCGGAGAATTCGGACATTGGAAGTTCCTGGGTCGGATAAAGGAAGAGTCTGCATATCAAGGTAGACCTTCGATGTAGCTAAAGGTCAGATAACCGAATTGGCGACCCAGCATTGACAGCAACTCTTCAGCCACCGTAACGGGCGTCAGGGAAACGCCCAGATCGCGCAACTGGGTCACGCGCAGGCCAGGATAGCCACAGGGATTAATGCGCGTGAACGGTTCCAAATCCATATCAACGTTCAGGCTGAGACCGTGATAGGAGCGGCCCTGACGGAGACGCAGCCCCAGCGAGGCGACCTTGGCGTCATCAACGTAAACGCCCGGCGCATTGGGGCGGGCCTGGGCGGTCACGCCATACGCGGCGAGCAGTTCGATCACCGCCTGTTCCAGCGCTGTCACCAGTCCCCGCACACTCAAGCCCAGTCGCCGCACATCCAGCAGGCAGTAAATCACCACTTGACCGGGGCCGTGATACGTCACCTGCCCGCCGCGATCCACCCGAATAACCGGAATATCGCCCGGCGCCAGCAGATGTTCCGCCTTGCCCGCCAGTCCCTGGGTAAACACCGGTGGATGCTCGACCTGCCACAGTTCATCCAGAGTATCGGCATGACGAGCCTCGGTAAACGCCCGCATGGCGTCGAACACCGGCGCATACGCCCGGCATCCGAGACGACGGAGCCGCAACGGCTCAGAACATGGATTCACAGCACCATCGTAATGCGCGGATGGCTGCTCAGTTCCCCATAAAGCGCATCCAGTTGGGCGCGGTCGCGGGCGTTGATCACCACCGTCACCGACTGATAGCGCCCAGCGCGGCTGTCCCGGACGCTAACCCGCGTTGGGTCCAGATCCGGCGCATGACGGCTCACCAAGTCCACGACCAGTTGCCGGAAATCCGGACTGCCGCCGCCCATGATCTTGAGCGGAAAATCGCAGGGAAACTGCAACAGCGATTCATCATCCATGCCGGTGCCTCTAGAACAGCGAAGAGAAGAACATCAGGATCGAATCGATCATCCGCCCAAACCAGCCGCTCTCGGGCACCTCCTGCAACGCCACCAAGGGCGTCCGGCTGACTTCCTGCTCGCCCACCTTGACCACGATTTCACCGAGCGGCTGACCCTTTTGCACCGGCGCGATGATGCTCGGCTGCACGGTAGTGGTCGTACTGACTTGTGGCGCCTGGCCCTTGGGCACCGTCACATACAAACCCTGGGGGACGCCCAGCGGCAACTCGCTTTCCTGGCCCTTCCAGACGCGGGCGGTAACGATGGAGGCGTTCGGATCGTACAGCTTGCGGCTTTCGAAGAAGCTGAATCCGTAGTTCAATAACGCCTGGCTGGCTTGAAAGCGCTCCTTTTCCTTCTGCGCACCCAGCACGACGCCGATCAATCGCGTGTCGTTGCGCTTGGCCGAAGACACCAGACAATAGCCCGCCGATTCCGTATGGCCGGTCTTAACTCCGTCCACTGAAGCATCGGTCAACAGCAGGCGATTGCGATTCTGCTGCTCGATGTTGTTGTACTTGAAGCTGCGCACCGAGTAGCGGGTGTAGTGTTCAGGAAATTCCTGAATGATCGCCCGGGACAATACGGCAATATCACGGGCCGACATGTAGTGATTAGGATCGGGCATACCGGGCGCATTGGTAAAATGGCTGCTCTTCATACCCAACCGCTCCGCCTCCTGGTTCATCAATTTGACGAAGGTTTCCTCGGAACCGGCGACATGCTCTGCCAGGGCCACCGTCGCATCGTTGCCGGACTGCACCACCATGCCCATCAGCAGGTCTTCTACCGACACCTGGCTGCCGATCTTGACGAACATTTTGGAACCCTGCGTCCGCCAGGCCTTTTCGCTGATGGTCACCTGGTCATTCAGATGAATCTTACCGGATTTCAGCGCCTGGTAAATCACGTAGCCGGTCATCAGTTTGGTGATGCTGGCCGGCTCCATCCGTTCATCACCCTTCATATTCGCTAGAATATTGCCGCTCTGGTAATCCATCAGGATGTAACCGCGCACTGGCACTTGCGGCGGCGGCGGAATGGCCTGGGCGTAGGCGGCTGTCCAGCCCAACGCCAGCCAAGTGAAAATCAGGAGAAACGGTAATAACAAAGGGCGAAGTGCGGTTAAATACATGTTCAAAACAGTTCCCGTGGTTGAGAAACAAAGCCGGGTGATTCTAGCCAGAAGCCCGGCGGAAACAAACCACTTCGCCAAACCCCATCAATCGGCCACCACCCGCGAGCGGCTGACGCCCAAGCTGGCCAGGCGCATCGCTACCTGCCTGGCTTCGCCCGGATTGCGCAAGGGCACCCGCACTTCGTATTGCTTGCCGGTGCCCGAATCCACCTGGACACTGCGCTGCATCTGGCTGCTCAGCCGGTTCTGCACCTGGCGAACGGTGTTGCGTTCGGTGACCGTCCCCACCACATAAAGGGCGCCGCCCTTGCCCACTGAGGACTCGCGATTTTCGGCCACCTTCGACGCGGACTTGCCGCTCCCCACTGTCTCTTTAACCTTCGCCACGGATTTAGTCTTTACCACCGGCGCAACGGAAGCCGACGGTTTAGCCTTCACCACGGGTGCGGCGGAAGCTAATTGAATCTTCGCTGCAGAGGAACCCTGCTCGCTACCCTTGACTGGCGAGGTATTTCTGGCCAACCGGAGCGCTTTGTCCTGAATCGCCACGGGCGGCTTGGCGGAGGTCCGTCCGGCCACCGGCTTCTCGTGGGCAAAATGGATCGCGGCGATCTTCTCCTGCTGGCTGATCAACTCGGCGGCGCGGCTGGCCAACCGTTCCCGTGCTTCGGCGCGGCGGGCCGCCAGAGCGGGCAGGAATTGATAAGGGGCCAGCGCGGCAACTTCGACCCGGGCGGTGCCCTGATCAAGCATGTCCAGCCGGGCGGCGGCGGCGTAGGACAGATCGATGATCCGCTCGCCGACAAACGGCCCCCGATCGTTGATCTTGACCACGATGCTGCGGCCATTCTCCAGATTGGTCACCCGGGCATAGGTCGGAATCGGCAAACTCTTGTGGGCGGCGGTCAGCTCGAACATGTTGAACGGCGGACCGCTGGAGGTTTTACGGCCATGAAAGTCCCAGCCATACCAAGAGGCCGTGCCAATTTCCCGATGCCCGGCGCTGGTCTCCTTGACCCGGTAGCGCTTGCCGAACACCACATAGGTATCGGGATTGCCGCTGCGACTAGGCGGTTCCAATTGCGGAACCGGATCGTCACGGCTTGTATCCGCGTTCGGGGTCAAATCCACGAGCGGGCGGACGGGTGGCTGCTCAGGGACGGTGCTGCAACCGGCCAGTGCGCCCGCCAGGGACGCGAAGAGCAAAGCATGGCTCCAGGATTTGGACATAAAAAGCCTCCCCTACGCCGGTTCAACGCCGAGGGTGCGTTGAACCGAAGCGATTTTTATTGAAGTTGGCAAGGTGAAATCGACGAACTCATTAATCGGCGTGCGCCAGGGCTGGCGAGTCCGCATCGAACTGCACTCGCTGTTCGCGAATGGCCTGACTGAGCTGGTACACCGCCAAGGCATATAACTGACTGCGGTTATAGCGGGTAATCGCGTAAAAATTGTCAAACCCCAGCCAATATTCCGGGCCATCGCGGCCCGCGAATTCCAGCAGCATCGCCGCCTGGGCATCGCTAACCGATCCGCGTGGCGTCACCCCCTGACTCCGCAGGCTGGCGACGCTATATTTAGGCGGGTTCAACCGTTCGCTGACCAGCGCCGGATAGCGGACGCCACTGACCGAGGCGGGGATCGCAATCGGTTGACCGGAACGCCAGCCGCTCTTCTTGAAGTAGTTGGCGATGCTGCCAATGGCGTCGGTGGGATTGCCCCATAGATCGCGGTGGCCGTCGCCATCGAAATCCACAGCATAGGAGAGAAAACTGCTCGGCATGAACTGCCCCAGTCCCATCGCCCCGGCATAGGAGCCGCGCAAGGTCAGCGGATCGACGCCCTCAGCACGGGTCAGCAACAGATAATTCTCCAGTTCCTTGCGGAAATAGGCGGCGCGGCGCGGATAACCGAAGGCCAGCGTCGCCAGCGCGTCCAGCACCCGGTATTTGCCCATGTTGCCGCCGTACTGGGTTTCCACGCCGATGATGGCGACCACGATTTGCGGCGGAACGCCATAGACCTGTTCAGCCCGGGCCAGCGCGGCGGCATGAGTCCGCCAGAACTGGACGCCGCCCTGAATGCGCTTGGCATTGATGAAAATGTCCCGATAGACATACCAGGGCTTGGCCTCGGCGGGCCGGGACATGGCGGCGATGATGCTCGGCTGGGCCTGAGCGCGGCTGAAAGTGGTTCGCAACTGGGCGGCGTTGAAGCCGTGTCGGGTCGCCATCTCGCGGATGAAGGCCTGCACATCGGCGCGTTGAATCAGCGGTTGGCCGGGGTTGAGGGCGGCAGAGGGTCCCGCCGCCAGCGCATCCGGCGCCGCCGCTTCTGGGGCTGGATATTCCAGCGCTGGCGCAGTTTCCGGAGTGGGGCGCATCGCGACCGGCGGTGCGCAGGCGCTCAATAGCAAAGCAGCGCTTAATACATACGGGCTCTTCACGCGTTAGTCTCGTCGTAGGTAAGGGCGGCGATTACCGCGTCAGGATCCGGCGGTGCGAATAGATGCTCATCAGGATACCGAAGCCCGCCATGATCGTCACCAGAGAAGTCCCTCCATAGCTGAACAGCGGTAGTGGCAAACCGACTACCGGCAACAGCCCGGAAACCATCCCAGTATTAACAAACGCATACAGGAAGAAGATTAGCGTAAGACTGCCGGCAAGCAAGCGCGTATAGGTATCCGGAGCGCGGCTGGCCATGTACAGGGCGCGAGCGATAATGAAAAAATACAGCGTTAACAACAGGCAACCGCCCACCAGGCCGAATTCTTCCAGAAACGCGGCGAAGATAAAATCGGTCGAACCTTCCGGCAAAAAATCCAGATGCGACTGCGTGCCGTTCAGCCAGCCCTTGCCGTAAATGCCGCCGGAACCGATCGCGATCTTGGATTGAATAATGTGATAGCCGGTGCCCAGCGGATCAGTTTCCGGATCAAGGAAGGTTAATACCCGCTGGCGCTGGTAATCGTGCATGATAAACGTCCAGAACAGCGGGATCGCCCCACCGGTCAGCACCGCCAATCCGAGCATAATCATCCAGCTCAATCCGGCCAGAAACAGCGCGAACGCCCCGGCGGAACCGACGACCAGCGCCGTCCCCAAATCCGGCTGCTCGGCGATCAGGATAAACGGGATCGCGGTGATTAGCACCCCGCCCAGCAAGTGCAGCCAGCGGGGCGGCAAGGGCTTTTCGGCGAAGAACCAGCCCATCATCATCGGCACCGCCAGTTTCATGATTTCCGAGGGCTGAAAGCGCACCACTCCCAGATCCAGCCAGCGTTGCGCGCCCTTGGAAATGTCGCCGACGATCATGACCGCCAGCAACAGCAGAATACCCACCAGATAAATCCACGGCGACCACAGCCGAAAGTAGCGGGGCGGTAACTGCGCCAGCGTCAACATGATCGCAAACCCCAGACCCAGCCGCATCCCCTGTCCCCACACCAGATCCAAATTTTGTTGCCCGGCGCTGTATAGCACGAACAGCCCTAGCCCTGACACCATCAACAAACCCAGCAGCAGCGGCGGATCGAACCGAATCAGCCGGAGAAACAGTCCTTCGTCATTCTGATTCATGCGGCGCAGCGTCCGGGGCAGGGAGCGGTTCAGGAAGGGCGTCGTATTTATTCAGCAGCCAGGCGTCCATCACCTTGCGGGCGATCGGCGCCGCCGTGCTGCTGCCGCCACCGCCATGCTCAGCGATCACCGCCACGGCGATGCGCGGGTCCTCCACTGGGGCGAAGGCGACAAACAGGGCATGATCCAGCAGGTGTTTAGCCAGCCGCTTGGCGTTGTACCTTTCGCTCTGACCCAGGGTAAACACTTGGGCAGTGCCGGTCTTGCCGGCGATGCGGTATTTAGCGCCAATGCCGATTTTGTGGGCAGTGCCACCCTCGATCACATGAACCATGCCAGTAATGATCGTATCCCAGAACCGGGGATCGCGGACCTTGATTGGCGGCAACGGTTGCGGTTCGGCCAGAGTTTTGACACGGGTGCCGGGGTCTTCGCTGGCATGCAGGATGCGCGGCTGGAAATGAACGCCTCGCTGGGCAATCGCCGCCGTCGAGTGGGCTAATTGCAAGGGCGTCGCCAGGAAATAGCCCTGACCAATTCCGGCGCTGAGCGTGTCGCCAGCAAACCAGTTCTGGTTGTAAGACTGGCGCTTCCAGGCTTGGGAGGGCAACACTCCCCCCTTCTCACCCGGCAAATCGATACCGGTGGGCCGGCCCAGGCTAAACTGGTCAAGGAACTGGTGGGTACGGTCGATGCCCAGTTTCAGCGCCAGATCGTAGAAATACACGTCGCAGGATTGAGCAATGGCGCGATCCATGCTTACGCTGCCGTGACCACTGCGTTTCCAGTCGCGAAATCGGTGGCTGGAGCCGGGCAATTGGTAAAAACCGCGACAGAATACCCCGTTGTAGCGATTGATCACCCCATACTCCAGGCCGGTCAGCGCCATCAGCGGCTTGATGGTCGAGCCGGGCGGATACATCCCGCGCAGGGCGCGATTCAGCAACGGCTTGTCCTTGGAGGTGTTCAGTTCGCGGTAGGAGGCGAAGTCGATGCCATTCACGAAGGGATTGGGATCGTAGACCGGCTGGCTGGCCAGAGCCAGAATTTCGCCATTGCGTGGATCGAGGGCAACGATAGCGCCGTTGTAACCCTCCAGCGCTTTCTCCGCCACGGCCTGCAGACGGATGTCGATACTGAGATAGAGATGCTGGCCCGGAGTGGGCGGGGTGCGGCTGAGGACCCGCAACGGCCGACCCTCGGCATTGGTCTCCACCTGTTGCCAGCCGGTGCGTCCGCGCAACAAATCTTCATGGGAACGTTCTGCCCCGACCTTGCCGATATGCGTACTACCACTGTACTGGCCGGGATCAATGCGGCGCATTTCACCCTCGTCAATCCGCCCGACATAGCCGATCGCGTGAACGCCCAGCGACCCCAGCGGATAGCGACGGGTCAGGTCCGCTTTGATCTCGACGCCGGGAAAGCGGTACAGGTCAATCGCCAATCGGGCGATCTCCTCATCAGTCAGGCCAAAGCGCAGCGGGACGCCAATATAACCCGGGGTGCGCCGCACCATCTTGCGGAATCGCTCGACATCCGCATCGGCTAATTCGATGCGCTGGCGCAACTCCTCCAAAGTAGCGTCCAAATCCTGAATCTGCTCACGAGTGATTTCCAGGTGGTAGGACGCCAGATTTTCGGCCAGCAGCACGCCGTTGCGATCGAAAATAAATCCCCGGGTCGGCAACAGGGGTTGTACGCGGATCCGGTTACCGTCCGCCAAGGTGGTAAAACGCTCATGATTGAGCACTTGCAAATAAACCAGTCGGCTGGCCACCGCCAGCAGTCCCAGGAAAACCGCCAACACCATTACCAAGGCGCGCCGGAAGAACAGCTCGCTTTCTGCGGTATTGTCCTTTTCCCGGGCCAGCGACTCCGGGAAAACGGGTTTAGCGAACACGTTCTCAACTCACCTGAAAATACCGGCGCACATCGCGCAGGATGATGAACAGCAACGGCCACAACACCATACCGCCGACTGCCGGTGCTAGATACCACCAGTCTTGCGGCGGATAACCGATCACGCCGCTAATCCAGAAAATCAGAATCCGCTCGATGGCCAACAATACCAAGACACTAAAGGTCTGTTGCCAGAGGGGCGCGACCCGAATGCGCTGGTAGGCCTGCAACGTTAAATACGCCACAATGGCCAACGCCAGGGCATGTTGGCCCAACAACCCGCCCCGGCCCACATCCAGAAACAGTCCTACCCCCCAGCCGACGCCGATGCCGACACGGTGCGGCAGCGCCATGCACCAGTAAATCAACACCATCGCCACCCAGTCCGGGCGGAATCGATCCAGCCCGCCCGGCCAGGTCATTCCCGACAGCAGGAAGGCGCAGAGCAAACTCAGCGCAATCACCCAGCGCCCGGTCGGTTGCGCCCCCGTCATGGCGTCCAGGCCGCCACTGCACCCGACGAATCAGGGGCCATAAGGGGCGGTTCACTGTCTAGCAGCATGACCTCGCGAATGCGATCCAGTTGGGCGGCCGGTTTCGCTATAATGCGGGCGAAGGGGCTGCCTGGATCAAACTCCACTGCCGTCACCGTACCGACCGGATAACCGCGCGGAAACCGGCCGCCCATACCGGAGGTCACCAACACGTCGCCGACCTTGACATCTTCGTTATGGGGGATATGGGGGAGTTCCAGTTCCTGGAGCCGACCGGTACCCAGCGCCAGGGTGCGCACGCCAGTGCGGTTGATCTGGATCGGCAGGGCGTGGTTGGGATCGGTAATCAAAATGGCCGTCGAGGTCAAGAGATCAGCCCGGATGATCTGGCCGATGACGCCGTGCTGGTCGAGCACCGGCTGCCCGACATAAAGGCCATGCTGGCGACCGCGATTGAGCAGGATGTGGTGGCGATACGGATCGAAATCCACCGCGAGCAGTTCGGCGATCAGCACCCGTTCCGGCGTGTTGACCGCTGATTCCAGCAGTGAACGCAACCGGCGGTTTTCCGCTTCCAGGGTGGTCAGCTTCTGCAACTGCACGTTGAGCAGGATTTGTTTTTCGCGCAGCCGGGCGTTTTCCTCCAGCAGCACACTGCGACTGGCCCACTTTTCCGTCAACCAGTTGTGGGCATCGGTCGGCAGACGCACTAAGACATGCAGCGGATAGATCGCGGTGGCCAGAACATCGCGCACCCCATCGAGTCCGTGGTAGCGATGATCCACGGTCATCAAGGCGATGGACAATGCGCCCCACAGCCCGAGTTGCAGGACTGCCGTCGGGTTCACAGCGAATAAATGGCGAATGCGCCGACTCGGTTTGAGGTCCGCCAACGGCTACTCAATGGCGAAAGCATCGATAGCGCGTTCATCCTTGGCGATCAACTCCAGCACCCGGCCGCCGCCCCGGGCCACACAGGTCAACGGATCCTCGGCGATGACCACGTTCAGGCCGGTTTCCTCGACAATCAGCCGGTCGATATCACGCATCAACGCCCCGCCGCCGGTGAGGACGATACCGCGTTCGGCGACATCAGCGGCCAGTTCCGGCGGGGTCGCCTCCAGCGCCATTTTCACCGCGCCGACGATGTTCGACAGCGGTTCCTGCAAGGCTTCGAGGATTTCGTTGCTGTTGAGGGTGAAACTGCGCGGCACCCCCTCGGCCAGATTACGACCCTTGATTTCGATCTCGCGGACTTCGGAGGTCGGATAGGCGCTGCCGATTTCGTGCTTGATGCGCTCGGCGGTCGGTTCACCGATCAGGACGCCGAAGTTGCGGCGCACGTAGTTGATGATCGCTTCGTCAAACCGATCACCCCCAGTGCGCACTGCGCCAGCGTAGACGATGCCATTCAACGAAATCACCGCGACTTCCGAAGTGCCGCCGCCGATATCCAGCACCATCGCCCCGCGTGCTTCCTCGACCGGAATGCCAGCGCCAATCGCTGCCGCCATAGGTTCGGGAATGAGATAGACCACCCGGGCCCCCGCACCCATCGCCGACTCGCGGATCGCTCGCCGTTCGACCTGGGTCGAGCCGCAGGGCACGCTGACCAGCACCCGAGGACTGGGGTTGAAAAATTTTCGGGAATGCACTTTGCGGATAAAGTGCTGGAGCATCTTTTCGGTGACGGTGAAATCCGCAATCACGCCATCTTTCATCGGCCGGATGGTCGAGAGGTTGTTGGGGGTGCGCCCCAGCATTCGCTTGGCGTCCGTCCCCACTGCCGCGATGGTCCGCACCCCGCGTACAGGATCCTGATTGATGGCAACGACCGAGGGTTCGTTGAGCACGATGCCGGCTCCCCGAACGTAAATCAATGTGTTAGCAGTCCCCAGATCGATCGAAAGATCGTTCGAAAACTTGCCGCGCAACCATTTGAACATGTTGTCGAAAGTCCAGTGCGTCAAAAGGAACTAATGCTAACAAGCAGGGGAGTTAGGAGCAAGTCGGCAAATTATGATAGTGTTATATCTTTGAATCCGCTGCAAGGAGAATCCGCATGATGCCCTTGGGAACCGCCGAGGTCGCCAAAATTGCCCATCTGGCGCGGTTAGCCATTCGCGAGGAGGAGGTGCCGGACTATGCCCGCAACCTGTCGGCGATTCTGGAACTGGTGGAACAGATGAACGCGGTGGACACGACTGGAGTCACGCCGATGGCTCATCCGCTGGATATGGTGCAGCGCCTGCGCGCCGATGAGATCAGCGAGTCCAATCAGCGCGAGCATTTCCAGGCGATCGCCCCACGGGTTGACGCCGGATTGTATCTGGTGCCGAAGGTCATCGAGTAAAGCGCCCTTCTCCCTTAAGGATAGTGGGAAGCACATGATTGAACGAACAAATTCTAAATTCCATCGCCATGCACGAAAAAACCATCGCTCAACTCAGCGCCAGCCTTGCCACTGGCGAATTTAGCAGCGAAGAATTGACCCGCGCCTTGCTGGAGCGCGTAGAGCGGTTCAATCCGTCACTGAACGCTTTTATCACGGTCACCGCTGAATCGGCGCTTGCGCAAGCCCGGGCAGCGGATGAACGCCGCCGACAGGGTGCGGCGGGATTGCTCACCGGCATCCCCATCGCGCACAAGGATATTTTCTGTACCGATGGGGTGCGCACCTCCTGCGGTTCGCGGATTCTGGATCGTTTCATCGCCCCCTATAACGCGACGGTCGTGGAAAGACTCAACGCCGCTGGCGCGGTAATGCTCGGCAAGACCAACATGGATGAATTCGCCATGGGGTCGTCCAACGAGACCAGTTTTTATGGACCCGTGCGTAATCCGTGGGACCTGGATGCCGTGCCAGGAGGTTCCTCGGGGGGGTCCGCCGCCGCCGTGGCCGCCCGGCTGACGCCCGGCGCGACCGGTACGGATACCGGCGGTTCGATCCGCCAGCCCGCAGCGCTCTGCGGCATCACCGGGATTAAGCCGACCTATGGCCGGGTGTCGCGCTGGGGAATGATCGCGTATGCCTCCAGCCTGGATCAGGGCGGACCGATGGCGCGTACCGCCGAGGATTGCGCGCTGTTGCTGGGGGCGATGGCCGGTTTTGATCTGCGCGATTCCACCAGCGTTGACCGGCCGGCGCCTGATTATGCCGCCCTGCTCGACCAACCGCTGACCGGGCTGAAGATCGGCCTGCCAAAGGAATATTTCGGCGAGGGGCTGGACAGCGCCGTCGCCCGCGTCGTCGAAGACGCCATTGCTGAATATCGGAAGCTGGGCGCAGAGACCGTTGAGATCAGCCTGCCCAACAGCCACTTGGCCATTCCTGCCTACTATGTGGTGGCTCCAGCGGAATGCTCCTCCAATCTGGCCCGTTTCGACGGCGTGCGCTACGGTCATCGCTGTGAGAACCCCAAGGATCTGCTGGATCTCTATACCCGTTCGCGGGGCGAAGGCTTCGGCGCGGAAGTGCAGCGACGCATTCTGGTCGGCACGTTCGCTCTGTCCGCCGGTTATTACGATGCCTATTATCTGAAGGCGCAGCAAATTCGCCGGTTGATCAGCGATGATTTCCGCCAGGCGTTCGCCCAGGTCGATGTGATCATGGGGCCGACTTCGCCCACCGTCGCCTTCAATCTCGGCGAGAAAGTGGACGATCCGATCACCATGTACCTGTCGGATATTTACACCATCGCGGTGAATCTGGCCGGGTTGCCGGGGTTGTCATTACCGGTCGGCTTTGTCGGTCAGCGACCGGTCGGCTTGCAGGTGATCGGCGATTATTTCACCGAGGACCGGCTGTTGAACGTTGCTCATCGCTATCAGCAAGTCACAGACTGGCATCAACGTGCGCCAACGGCATTTGCTTAACTCCCCTTCTCCCGGAGGGAGAGGCACCGACGGTGAGTACGTTTTGCTTTCAAAATCTACAGGTTACGCAACATGATGGAATGGGAAACCGTGATCGGGCTGGAAATCCATGCCCAGCTTGCCACCCAAAGCAAAATTTTCTCTGGCGCTGCAACTGCTTATGGGGCGGAACCCAATACGCAGGCCTGTGCGATTGATCTGGGAATGCCGGGCGTATTGCCGGTACTGAACCGGGAAGTTGTACGCATGGCGACGATGCTCGGGCTGGCCATCGACGCTCAGATAGCCCGGCGTTCCGTGTTTGCCCGCAAGAATTACTTTTATCCCGACCTGCCCAAGGGCTATCAGATCAGTCAGTACGAACTGCCTATCGTCCAGAAAGGCCAGTTGACGATTGACTTGGAGGATGGCTCCAGCAAGGTGATCGGCGTGACCCGCGCCCATTTGGAGGAAGACGCCGGCAAGTCGTTGCATGAAGACTTCCACGGTCTGTCCGGGATTGATTTAAACCGCGCCGGTACGCCTCTGTTGGAAATCGTTTCTGAACCGGATTTACGTTCGGCCAAGGAAGCCGTGGCGTATATGAAGAAATTGCATCAACTGGTTGTGTATCTCGGCATTTGCGACGGCAATATGCAGGAAGGCTCATTCCGCTGCGACGCCAATGTGTCGGTGCGGCGCAAGGGCGATCCGCAATTCGGCACCCGCGCCGAAATCAAAAATCTCAATTCCTTTCGCTTTGTGGAACGGGCGATTGACTTCGAAATTGAGCGGCAGATCGAGCTGATCGAGTCTGGCGGCAAGGTCGTGCAGGAAACCCGGCTATATGACCCGGATCAGGGCGAGACCCGGTCCATGCGCAGCAAGGAGGAAGCGAATGACTACCGCTATTTCCCCGATCCTGACCTGTTGCCGCTAGCGCTGGATGAGGCGTTTATCGAAGCCGCCCGTGTGGCATTGCCGGAATTGCCGGAAGTCAAGAAACAGCGGTTCATGACACAGTACGAGTTGTCCGGTTATGACGCGAGTGTGCTGACCGCCAGCCGCGATCTGGCTGATTATTACGAAGCGACCGTGGCTGCGCTCGGTGGCGAGCCGAAGCTGTGCGCCAACTGGGTGATGGGTGATTTTTCGGCATTTCTGAACAAGGAAAACCGGGACTTGGCCGACAGCCCGGTGAGCGCGGTGCGACTGGCCGGGCTGTTGCGGCGCATTCAGGATCGCACCATCTCCGGCAAGATCGCGAAAGAAGTGTTCGAGGCGCTATGGGCGAGCGAAGGCGATGCCGATGCGATTATCGAAAAGCGCGGTCTGCGGCAGATTACCGATACATCGGCGATTGAAAAGGTGATCGACGACGTGATCGCCGCCAATCCCGAGCAACTCGCTCAATACCGCGCGGGCAAGGACAAACTGTTCGGCTTCTTTGTCGGCCAGGTAATGAAATTGTCGAAGGGCAAAGCCAATCCACAACAGGTGAATGATTTGCTGATGGAGAAGTTGCAAGGTCGCAACGATCTCCTCGCGTAAATTTTCCTCTGATCGCGAAAGTGAGCAACACGGGGCTGATCATCGACTTCATCCAGGTCTGAATCACGGATTCAATCATGCCTTCCCGATTGACCGTGAGGACCTTTCGCCGGCGCGTTCTCAGGCCGACCGAGGGCGTGTTTCTCTTCCATCCCCGGGTAGTGGAAAGGCTGGTGCGCCGTGACCGGGGGCATGGTTTGTCGAGTCTGGCAATCCCGTCGCTCGGTCATTACCTGATCGCTCGCCCCGTCTTTCTGCGCAGTCTGGAAGACGAAAATCCCGATGCGCTGGCCGTGATTGAGGGCCTTAGCCTGCCCGATTGGGTCATTCTCTTGCCTACACCCTCCGCTCAGGAACTGACAACTGGCGACCCGGAACGCTTGTTGCGCCGTTACTGGGGACGGCGCTTCGAGGCTGAGATCGCCCGCGCCTGGCAGACGGCCCGCAACGATAATCAGGATGATGAGGTCTTTGGCGGACAGGGATTGGCGCAGCGAATCGGCGAGCCGGCTTGTCGCGAAGTGCGGGTACTGCTGGAACAGGATCAGCGCGTCGTGCTGGATTTGGATGACAACACGCTCTGCCGCCAGTTTGTCGGCTTCGTGACGTATCTGCGCTATTTTGCCCCAGGAACCCGTGCCTATTTTTTCCCGGCCATTGCCGACTGGGGCGATCTGGATCACTGGTTGAAAGAGGGAGGATTGGATCTGCCGCCGCCCCGGCATAGCCGCCGCTGGCCGCAACTGTTGGTCAAGAGTCGCCCTTCCGGCATTCACAGCGCGCCGGACTATGAACCGGAACTGCCCATTCGGCTACCCTTTGGTCGCCATGATCCCGACTTGGCCGATGGCGTTAACACAATCCTGCCTCTCGCGTCGAAACTGTCATCCAGAGTCAGGCTTGTCGAACGGGTTGCTGATCGGCAGTCGCCAAATCATCAGGCCAGCGCCTTGCGGGTGGAAGCGCGTTGCCAGGAGGCGCTGCGGCAAGCCTCGACCCTGACCCGGAAACCCGGCTGGATGGCCTGGGCGAGCGACCGGCTGACCGCGCTCCTGGCGCCGGTCATCGGGCGCTGGGCCAGCGCACTGGATCGTCGGTGGGCAGCGCCCTTCCAGTGGGTCGCCGCCATCCGTTTGCGCCTGTTCCACCACGGGGTGCGCGTCGCTTTCCGCGCCGAAATGGCCGGACGTTACGGAACGGCGCTCCGCTACCTGAGCGTCGCCGTACAGCAATACCAACAGATCAAAGAGGGAGATACGTCCGCCGCGGATCCGGTCGCCCAGCGCTTGCGGGCCTGGCAGCGGGATCTCATCACAGCCCTGCTCAATAACCTCGCGGTGCCGTGGCGGCTGAATCCGTCATCTATCCGGATTCTTGGAACCTGGGTTCAGCGATTACTCAATGAGCCGGAGGCGGCGCAACTGTCCAGCCGGCCTTCCCGCCTGCTGGATGACCTGGAGCGGATGGGTCTGGAAGGGCAAACCGAGTATTACCGCCTGCAACCCGTCGCTTGGTTATGGAGCCTTGGACGGAAACCCTTACGGTTGGGACTGCCGTTTCAGGGGCCGCTTAAAGCCTTGCGCAGGCTGAATGCGGCCAAAATCCGGCTTGATCAGCTCCCGTGGTCCGGTGCGGAAGTGGCCTATTTCAGCGCACCCTTGCAAACGCTGGGGGAGTTGATTGGCCAGCGGCTCCGCCAGCCGCTCTTGCCGCGTCTGAGCGAATTGCTCGACGCGGTCGGCTTTCTCCCCGACGATCATCCGCAGCGGGTCGCACGCAATCTGCTCCAGGAAGAATTGTTTGAGATCATCCTGCGCCGTTGGCATTTACGCTTTACCGACTTGCGCGACGCCGTGTCCCGCAACGAATTGCGGTTGCCGGACTCTGGCTGGCGTGATCTGGTTCTGGGAGATCGACTGGCGCACTTCGACCGTAAAGCCCGCGCCGCGCTGCCGGGGGTTTATCAGCCCGGTGAGTTTTATCTAAAAGGTTTACAGCAACTGAGCGCACCGTTATTTGGTTCGGCCTTGGGCCGGTCAATAACCCGGTTTCTGCTATTACCCTTTGGCATCGCCTTCATCAGTCTGGAGGCACTGGCTTATCTGCTCAGTCTGACCCCGATGGCTCAGAAGGTGCTCCAACTGGTCAATGCCGGGTCCGTTTTGGGAGTGGGTGCGGCATTGCTCGTCGCGCTGCACACCGACCGGGGGCGTCACACGGTGGCTGCGCTGAAGCGAGGAATCAAGGGACTGTTTAGCCAAGTGTGCCGGGGACTGTTGCGGTTGATACGCTGGCAGAGGGCGGACTGGCTGCGTCATGCGCAGGTGCAGAAAATCTCTCGCTATCTGCTGGAGCCATTGCTGATCAGCCTGCTTCTGGCGTTGCCGCTCAACAGCCTGGCGCGCGCTTTGAGCGTGGAGGTTGCGGAGCTGCCGGCGTTCCTGATGATTCTGGGTTTCATCCTGGGGACGTGGCTGCGCAACAGCCGGTCAGCGCGCCAACTACTGGACGGCGTCACTACCCGAGGAATCGCTTTCTGGCGCCAGGTTCGCCACACGCTGGCTATGGGTCTGGTGCGCTGGGTGATTGACCTGTTCGACGGGCTGATGCACAGCATTGAACAGGGCCTGCACCGGGTCGATGAAGCGGTCAGTCATCATCAGGGTGAAGGGCGGGGTGTTATGGTGGCCAAGGCGGCCATCAGCCCGATCTGGGGGATGTTGAGTTATTTCATCTATTTCTATGCCGCAGTGCTAGTCGAGCCGCAGGTCAATCCCATCAAGCACTTTCCGGTCGTGATGGTCGCCGATAAGTTGATGTTGCCATTTTTTTCTGCGTTAACCACTGCGCTGCTGGCGTTGTTGGCCCCGGTATTGCCGCAACTCATCAGTTTGCCGGTGGCCACCCTGACCATTTTACTGCTGCCTGGAGTGTTCGGTTTTCTGGCCTGGGAGCTGCGGGAAAACTGGAAACTGTATCGCGCCAATCACCCGGACCGGGTGCAACCGGCGCATTTCGGGCCGGAGGGAGAGACGCTATACACCCTGCTGCGGCGCGGCTTCCACTCCGGTGCGCTGCCCAAAGCGTTCGCTCGATTACGCACCGTGATCATGCAGGAAAATGAACAGCAGTGCAGTATTCCGCAAGCGTTGCGTCAGGCGGAGGCGCGGTTAAACGATATTCTGGAGTTGGTTCAGACCTTTGTGCAGCGGGAACTGATTTTCGCGCTGGTGGAGCGGAGTTGGGAGGCAGGCCATCCGGTTACAGCGATGATCGTCCACTTGGAAGCCGCGACGGCGTCGCTGACAGTGCGGATTGCGCTGGAACCGGGCGGCGGGGAGAGCGGTCAACCGGTGCTACTCGCGCTGCGTTTAGCTCTGGACACGGATGAACTCTGTGGGGAAATGACTCTCACCGGACCGGTTGACCGGCTCGGCGATCCGGCGTGGCTGGAGGAGGAAATGGCGTGGTTTCTGGAGCGGGCGGCGATTCGTTGTCAAAGCCGGTCATCAACCGTTCCCTGATGAGGGTGAATCAGTCGTCCAGGGCGTCCAGCGCTTTGCGGAAGCGGTTGGCGTGCGAGCGCTCGGCCTTGGCCAGCGTCTCGAACCAGTCGGCAATTTCGTCGAAGCCTTCGGCGCGGGCGGTTTGCGCCATGTCGGTATACATTTCCGTGTATTCCTGGGTTTCGCTGGCGATGGAAGACCGCAGATTGTTGCGCGAGGAGCCGATGGGCAAGCCGGTTACCGGGTCGCCGACTTGCGCCAGATAATCCAGATGGCCGTAGGCATGGCCGGTCTCGCCTTCCGCTGTCGAGCGAAACAGGGCAGCGAGGTCGCTTTGCCCCTCGATGTCGGCTTTGTTGGCGAAGTAGAGGTAACGACGGTTGGCTTGTGCTTCGCTAATAAAGGCAGCTTTCAGGTTTGCTTCGGTTTTGGAGCCGTTCAATTGCATCGGGTCAATTTTCCTCGAGTATGGATCAAGCGTAAGACCCAGTTATTTTAAAGTTAAAGCAAGCGTAGTTCATGCCGGGCGAGTTGACGAATCGACAGCGGCCATGATGTTAATCGTCAGCGCTGATCATGGCGACCTTTCTCCTTCCCTCTGACATTTTAACCGTTGGCTCTATGGACACGATCAAAATTCGCGGCGCCCGCACTCACAATCTCCAGAATATCGACCTCGATCTGCCCCGCGACCGGCTGATCGTCATCACCGGCCTGTCCGGTTCCGGCAAGTCCTCGTTGGCGTTCGACACCCTCTACGCCGAGGGTCAGCGCCGGTATGTGGAATCGCTGTCGGCCTACGCCCGGCAGTTCCTGTCGCTGATGGAAAAGCCGGATGTCGATCACATCGAGGGATTGTCGCCGGCCATTTCCATCGAGCAGAAATCCACTTCACATAATCCCCGCTCCACGGTCGGCACGATTACCGAAATTTATGACTATCTGCGGCTCCTTTACGCTAGGGCCGGGATTCCGCGCTGTCCCGATCACGCCATCGACTTGGATGCCCAGACCGTCAGCCAAATGGTGGATCAAGTGCTGGCGTTGCCGGAGGGCGAGCGGTTGATGTTGCTGGCCCCGGTGGTCAAGGAGCGCAAGGGCGAACATCTCAAGCTCTTGCAGGGGTTGCAGGCGCAAGGCTTCGTGCGCGCCCGGATTGACGGCGAGGTGGTGGAACTGGATAGCCCGCCGCCGCTGGATTTGCGCCGCAAGCATACGATTGAAGTGGTGGTGGATCGTTTTAAAGCGCGTGACGATCTCGGTCAGCGCTTGGCGGAATCGTTTGAAACGGCGTTGCGGTTGGGAGAAGGCGTGGCGCGGGTGGCGTTCCTGGATGAGCCGGAACGGGCGGAATGGCTATTTTCCGCCGGTTATGCCTGTCCGATCTGCGGTTACAGTCTGAGCGAGCTGGAACCGCGTCTGTTCTCTTTCAACAACCCGGTCGGGGCCTGCCCGGAATGCGACGGGTTGGGCGCCAAGCCGTTCTTTGACCCGGAACGGGTGGTCGGGCATCCGCATTTAAGTCTGGCCAAGGGGGCGGTGCGCGGCTGGGATCGGGACAATTTCTATTATTTTCAACTGATCAAATCCCTGGCGCAGCATTACGACTTTGCGCTGGATGCGCCGTTTCAGGAACTGCCCGCCCGCATTCGCACGATCATCCTGCACGGCAGTAACGGCGAAGTCATCGACTTCACCTATACCAACAGTCGTGGGGAAACCCAAATCCGCCGTCATGCCTTTGAAGGCGTGATCGCCAACATGGAGCGCCGTTATCGCGAAACGGATTCCAACCTAGTGCGCGATGAACTGGCGAAATATCTCAGCAGTCGGCCCTGCCCGTCCTGCCAAGGGGCGCGGCTGACCCGCTCCGCCCGCTATGTTTTCGTGGCTGGTCACAGTTTGCCGGAAATCGTCGCCCGCCCGATCGGCGTCGCCCGGGAATTTTTTGCTGAACTCACGCTGCCGGGCCGGCGCGGGGAGATTGCCGCCAAGATCGTCAAGGAAATCAGCGAGCGGCTGAACTTCTTGGTCAACGTTGGCCTGGATTATCTGAGTCTGGAACGCAGCGCCGACACCCTGTCCGGCGGCGAAGCGCAACGCATCCGGCTGGCGTCGCAAATCGGCGCGGGCTTGGTCGGGGTGATGTATGTGCTGGACGAGCCGTCGATTGGCTTGCACCAGCGCGACAATGCCCGGTTGCTGGCCAGTCTGCTGCGGCTGCGCGATCTGGGCAATACAGTGATCGTGGTGGAACATGACGAGGAGGCGATTCGCACCGCCGATCAGGTGGTGGACATGGGGCCAGGCGCCGGTATTCATGGCGGACGCATCGTGGCGCAGGGTACACCGACGGAGATCATGGCTTGTCCCGATTCGCTGACCGGGGCTTATTTGAGTGGCCAGCGCCAGATTGCAGTGCCGGAACAGCGCACGCCGATGAATCCGCAAAAGCAGTTACGCATGGTCGGGGCCAGCGGCAACAATCTGAAAAATCTGACAGTGGATATTCCGCTGGGCTTGTTGACCTGCATTACCGGCGTCTCCGGTTCCGGCAAGTCCACGCTGATCAACGATACCCTGTACCGCTACGCCGCCCGCGATTTGAATAACGCCAATGAATCGCCCGCGCTCTGCCAGGATTTAACCGGGCTGGATCAATTGGACAAGGTAGTGAATATCGACCAGAGTCCGATTGGCCGCACCCCACGTTCTAATCCCGCGACTTATACCGGCCTGTTCACACCGATTCGGGAACTGTTCTCTGGCGTCCCGGAATCACGGGCGCGAGGTTATCAACCGGGCCGATTCAGCTTCAATGTCAAAGGTGGCCGCTGTGAAGCCTGTCAGGGTGACGGAGTGATTCAGGTAGCGATGCATTTTCTCCCGGATATTTATGTGCCCTGCGACCAGTGCAAAGGTCAGCGTTATAACCGGGAAACGCTGGAAGTTCGCTACAAGGGCCGCAATATCCACGAAGTGCTGGAGATGACGGTGGAAGACGCGCTGGCGTTTTATCAGGCAGTACCCACCGTCGCCCGCAAGTTGCAAACCCTGGTCGATGTCGGGTTGAGTTATATCAAACTCGGCCAGAATGCGACTACGCTCTCCGGCGGCGAGGCGCAGCGGGTGAAATTGGCCCGCGAATTGTCCAAGCGCGATACCGGCCAAACGCTGTATATCCTGGACGAGCCAACCACCGGCTTGCATTTCCATGACATCGAACAGTTGTTAAAAGTCCTGCATGAATTACGGGATCGCGGCAATACCATTGTGGTGATTGAACATAATTTGGATGTGATTAAAACCGCCGACTGGATCATCGACCTGGGGCCGGAAGGCGGCGGCGGTGGTGGGGAAGTGGTGGCCGTGGGAACGCCGGAACAGGTCACGGCGCATCCAGTCAGCCATACCGGGCGGTTTCTGGCGGCGGTGGTGGGGCGGTAGGCGGTCGCTTGTCGCCCGACACGGTCGCCCAATCGCTCAAGATGTCGCGACGAACGCTTTACCGGGCGTTAGGAACAGGAATAAACTTCGCTCGATGTAAGTGACATGTCCAATTATTGGGTGAATCCTGAGATTGTGCGGGATATCACCCTCCTGCAAAGGTGGTGGAGGATTTATGGCAGATTATGTAACGCAAGGAACAGTTCAATTTGAAATAAATGGTGCTGATCTCGTGATCAGAATTAATCCAAGTCAAAACTATGTTGTGAAGCATAACGATAAGAACTACATCATTTTAATGCCTATAAATGTTTCTACTATAAAAGCCAAAGTATTCGAGGTACCTGCAGAGGCCAAGCTCTCTACAAAAAAAGATATTCTTTTGAAAACAACACTTATTTATGCCGCACTTAACAACACCAACATAGAGATCATTGTAGAAATTGATGGAGGTAGCATAAAAGGAATCAAAGCTATCAAAAATCCCGCAAAATTATGATCGGATAAAGTATGAAACAACCGCAGAATATCATCTTCTGGGGAGCAGGCGCCACGGCGGCGCTCGGAATGCGGGTGACCCAGAAACAGGGAAAGTTTATCCGAGAAATTACTAGCAGCGGTGTATCACGACATGAGAAGCCACTTGAGAAATGCATTGCTGAAGCGCTCGATCCGAATGGAACCACAAGTTGGCGTTCCGCCCTTTTCGACCTAATTACGATTCTTGGCGACAGGGACGAAAACTATGACCACATCGGAGCGATCAACGATGAAGAACGCGAAGCCATGCGCCGAAACTGGACAGGGGTAAGCGATGATCGTGATTTGGAAAACCGGATTATCGGTCTTCGCCTCATCTACGATTGGCCTGCATTGAAGTCGGTGGTGCGAATCTGTCCGGGTCATGATTCGGCGAATTTCAAAATCAACGATTTATTCAACATTCTGGACATGCATGCTCCGCTTGGGTTTGGGGTTCGCGCACCCGCTTCATCCAAAGGCCAAGGACAATTTTTTGATGCTCGGAGGCTTATCGGCGCGAAGAACGCGCTTCGTATGCTTCTGGGCGCTTCATTTTACATAGATTATCAAGAATGCATTCGCTCAAAACTTAGGGAGCTTGAGCAATACCATGATTTTGCGTTGCATCTAGGTCGCCGTATGCAGCGCGACGGAATAGACTTTGCCAGTCGTCGGCTCTCATTCCATGAACCCGAATTTTATCAAGGTGATGTGTGCTTCGTAAGTCTGAATTACGATCCTATTGCTCTGTGGATACAGTTTATCGCCAATCGTGAGCTGAATAAAAACCCTGGCGTTCCACACATAGGATCGCCCGCCACACCGCTTCACCTTTTTCACGATTTTGGTCATCTGATTCCCGCGCGGCGTATAGGCAGGGGAGAAGCCAATTGGCCTTGGTATCCCATGAATGAAGCCGTTGCCCAGCGGCTCAACGAACAGTCCGTGAGTGATGCCAGAGTCAGGTTGACTAAATTTTTGTTTCCACACGGCTGCCTGTGCTGGCGGGAATGTCCTGATTGCGGCAAGCTTTCCGCCTTCCACGGGGATGAATGGAAGCTTGACGACCCCAGATTGTTTCCGCCGCCACCTTTGCATGCCTTCGATCAAGGAACGTTCCCAGACTGGATCATCGGCGACGAGCGCGAAAAGCGAAGAAAAGGCGAGGTTGACGCCAGAACTTGCCTCCATTGTGGGACGTTGACCTATGCCCACCATACGCAGACAGTGATGCAAAGTTCGTTCAAGTCTCAGCCACCCTCTTTCATCGAAGAAATCCAGCGCGACCTGCGGGCTACCACGATGCAGGCAAAGCACATCATTTTTATGGGATATTCATTGCCGCTGGATGATGTGACTTACCGAGCTTTTTTCTCTGCCCGATGCCAACGCAAAATAGGCAAGAAAGACGACTCTGTGCGCTGTACGGTTGTCGACAAGTGTAATGAGAATCCTGATTGGTACGGACCGAATGAATTAAAAACTAGAAGCTCTCTACCAGATGTCGTGAAAGCGGCATGTGATATATTCGGCAATGGTAATGTTCGCTTTTACGGCAGTGGCATTCCCAACGTATTTCTCGATGGAGGCATAGTGACAAAAGCTGCGTTGGAACGGCTTTTGAGTTGGTCTTGAACATACCGCCTCCAAGTCAGCGATGCGATAGGTAACCCCCCATGGCTACAGCACTTTATCCCGGTGAATTTCCAGGGCGAGCTTTACGCACCTTCATTAATGACCCCTCGTTGAGCGAGTACGCACAAAAAGCGGAAAAGCTGTTGGAAGCGTTGCCCGCTGTATTTGTACCCCGAGTACAGTACAAGCGGCCCGGAGTAAAAAACACCTGTTGGTACGTGGCGTTAAAGGAAGAACCCGATGTATGGCTGGTTAATTTTACCATCGTGCCCAGTGAGTTAAATATCGAACTTCGGTTGGCCAAGTACTTTTCAGTCACTGACGATCACATAAAGAAACTGGGTATGTGGCATCAGAATGACTGGCCCACTTTTGGACTCAGTAGAATCGGCTCGGAGAAAGCCATCAGTATCCTGTCTGAATATATCGAACGGGTAACACCCGATGTATTGGCTGGAAAGCATAAAGCGCCCAGCCGCTCATCGGCGGAATACTTTATCAGTCAAGACCTGAAAATCCTGTTTCCAAATCATAAGGTCAGGCATGGCGAGCGACCGATTCAACACCCCAACGGATCATTTCTTGAACTTGACTTGCAGATTCCAGATTTGAAACTAGCCATTGAGGTACAAGGCCCCACTCACTACTCGGATATCTATGGCAATTATGAGGAAGTGAAGAAAAGAGATGCTTACAAAAAGCAATGGTGTCAAAATCAGGAAGTTCAACTGATGCACATTGAGTGGGAAGGGTATATGAAGACAATTTATCGTCTGCCGGAAGCCACCCGACGGGAGCGGTTTGGGTTAGTGGTCAAGCAATTTCTGTCTGAAAAAATACCGTTTATTGAAATCACTGAATCCCAGTTTCTAAACGTAGTCTGACATCCATGACTGAAGACCATCGCCAACAGTTGCAGCATTCCCCAAGTGGGGCATTGACCCTAAATCGTCCTTCATCGTTGGTGCAACGAGGTTTGACGATGCTGGCGACGTTAGACCGCACTATTTACTTTCCTGCACATCGACAAGTGGGTTGGTTGCATTTCGATGGTCAGCGAATAGCAGCCAAGGGCGAGGTGCGTGTACCCCGCGCAAGTAAGGTGGAGCTTCAAGTCAGCATTGAAGGTGTGCGCAACTTGGCGTTCTTGCGGGAGTTGGGAGCAGAGGATATTCAAGGTTTGGATTTGCGGGCGGCAAGAAGGGATTTGCAGGATACAGATTTAACCTGTCTGGCCCCGCTGTCCCAGTTGACCTCGCTTCATCTGGATCTTGTTTGGGACAAGAGCCTCACGGACGCTGTGTTGGTCCATGTGGCCAAGTTACCGCAGTTGACCTCGCTTCATCTTGGAGGGTGCGTCGAGCTCACGGACGAGGGGCTAGCACATCTGACCTCGCTGTTGCAGTTGACCTCGCTTCATCTTGGAGCGTGCGTCGAGCTCACGGACGAGGGGCTGGCGCATGTAGCCAAGTTACCAAAGTTAACCTCGCTTCATTTTGATCGTTGTTTTTCCTACCTACAGTTCACGAATTGGGCACTGGCCCATCTAGCTAAACTGAAGCAGCTAACCTCACTCGATCTTGCGGGATGCGATAAGCTCACGGATGCGGGGCTGGCCCATCTGGCCACGCTACCGCAGTTGACTTCCCTTGATCTTAGGGAGTGCAAAAAGCTCACGGATGCGGGGCTGGCTCATCTGGCTAAACTGCCGCAGATAACCTCACTCAATCTTGCGTGGGGCGAGAACTTCACAGACGCCGGGTTGACCCATCTGGCCAAACTGAAGCAGCTAACCTCACTCAATCTTGATCGGTGCAAGAACGTCACGGACGCCGGGCTGGCCCATCTGGCTAAACTGAAGCAGCTAACCTCACTCAATCTTGATGGGTGCGATAAGCTCACGGACGCCGGGCTGGCCCATCTGGCCAAACTGAAGCAGCTAACCTCACTCAATCTTGATGGGTGCGATAAGCTCACGGACGCCGGGCTGGCCCATCTGGCTAAACTGAAGCAGCTAACCTCACTCAATCTTGATGGGTGCGATAAGCTCACGGACGGGGGGATGACGCATCTGGCTAAACTGAAGCAGCTAACCTCACTCGATCTTGCGGGATGCGATAAGCTCACGGATGCGGGGCTGGCCCATCTGGCCACGCTACCGCAGCTAACCTCACTCAATCTTGTGAGGTGCGAGAACGTCACGGACGCCGGGCTGGCCCATCTGGCTAAAATGAAGCAGCTAACCTCACTCAATCTTGCGGTGTGCTTTAATCTCACGGATGCGGGGCTGGCTCATCTGGCTAAACTGCCGCAGCTAACCTCACTCAATCTTGCGTGGGGCGAGAACTTCACAGACGCCGGGTTGACCCATCTGGCCAAACTGAAGCAGTTGACCTCGCTTCATCTCGGGTGTTGCGAGAACTTCACGGATGCGGGGCTGGCTCATCTGGCTAAACTGCCGCAGCTAACCTCGCTTCATCTCGGGTGGTGCGAGAACTTCACGGACGCCGGGCTGGTGCAACTCCGCCCCTTGCAAGGTCTTGTCGAATTGCATATCGAAAAACCCAGCACCATTCACGCTATCTTTCGCCGCCTTCTACGCACTCGACTAACTGACCCATAACTCAAAGCATCTTCATGTCCGCTCTTACCCGCGTCCAAACCCCAGAAGAACGTGAACTAGCCCGCAAGCAAGCTGACATTGATGGCCTCAGTATCCAACTTGCTGATCGCCAACTCGAACTGGAAACCCTGCGTACTAAACTCACTGCTTTCCAGATTCGCTACCTGCACGTTGTTGGTCCCTACTACCGCGAACTTGACGATCTTGAAGCGCGTATTGCCGAAATACGCGCTCGCCAAGCACCCCACGATCCCACCGTGCAACGTCAAGCCGATGAAGCCCGCGCTCGCGCTGACGAATCACGGGAACAAGTGGACGCCGCCACTCGCGAATCCGAACCAATCCCACCCACAGCAGAACTCAAAGCGCTCTACCGCAAAGCGGCTGCTCGCATTCATCCTGACCGCGCTGATAACGATGCCGACCGTGACTATCGTAATGAAGCGATGGCCGCACTCAACGCGGCCTACCGCAACGGTGATTTCGCTCGGATGGAAACTCTGCTACGTGATTATGAACAGCGTCCCGAAGCCATCACCGGCGAAGACGTCGGCGCCAAGCTGATCCGCCTGATCCGCCAAGCGGCGCAACTGGAACAGCACATCGCCGCCACCGAAGAAGAAATCGCTGCTTTGCACGCCAGCGAACTCTATCAGCTCCAACAGCAGATCGAAGCCGAGGAAGCGCGAGGCCGTGACGCACTGGGCCAACTGGCTACGCAACTGCAACGTCAGATCGAAACGGCCCAGCAAATGCTGGCGCAACTGGCGGCAACAGAAACCAGCAGGGCATGAAGTACACGGCTGCGCCGTTGGCGGTAACCGGCGCGCATCAGCCACGACGAGGTTGCGGGTCGAACAGCAAGATTTCGCCGGGATGGATCGGCGGAAAGCCGTGAGTCGTCATGGTTTGGATTCCTCAGCGGTAATCCACGATTTTGACCTTTTCAGCCTGGTCTTGATTGTGAAAGAAAAACCGACTTGGTTTACCGCTATACGTCACCAATAACTGCTCTCTGGCGCGGGTACACGCCACATAGAGCAATTGCCGCTCCTGCTCGATAAACACCGCCCGATCGGCTTCATCGACCAGTTCGCCGAGCACGCTGGCGCGAGTTGCAATTCAAACGCGGCCTGTTTGACCAGGGTCTGGGCGGGCGCGGCAAGCCGGGTTAAGCTGTTGATAAACGTATTGGCAATGATGAAATTCATGAGGCGATACCGCAAAAGGATTTAGCCAATGATTAATATGACTATTCTAGCGCATGGAAAAGGCTCAATCAGCCGATCCTTCCGATGCGTTCGGCGCTGCGCACGTACCGCATGAGCCTATTCCTTGAAAACTGCTTCCCAAGTATCGGCATTTAACGACCGTTTGGCCCAATATCTCGATGAGTCTGACGGGCGCTCTCCAACAGTTCCTCGATCAACGCATCCTTCTCCGTCCAGATCTGGCCCAGCCAGCGTTGAATCGCCGCCCGGAATTCCGGATCACCGCGATAATCGCCGTCCAGCAGTTCCGCGGGAATATCCAGCGCCCGGACCCGCACGATCACTCGGTGAATGCGACCCAGCAGCAAATCCGGAAAGGTCGAGCCGCCATCCGGGTAAACGATGGTCACGTCCAGCAGGGTGTGCAACCGGTCAGCCAGCGTTTCCATAGCAAACGCCAGTCCGCCCGCCTTGGGCCGCAACAGATGCTGGTAAGGTGATTGTTGCCGAGCCTGTTTATCGGGCCGGAAGCGGGTGCCTTCCAGAAAGTTGAGCAGGGTGGTCGGCGTCGTATCGCGGAACCGGGCGCAAATCCGGCGAGTGGTTTCCCAGTCCTGATCGCGGGCTTCGGGATGCCGGGCCAGATAATCTGCCGAGTGGCGCTTCATGAATGGAAAGTCCAGTCCCCACCAGACGCCGCCCAACATCGGCATCCAGATCAGCGGCTGTTTGATAAAGAATTTCAGGAACGGAATCCGCCGGTTGAAAATCCGTTGCAGCACCACAATGTCCACCCAGGACTGATGGTTGGAACTGACCAAATACCAGTCATCGCGCTGTAACCCATCGAGTCCCTGCACATCCCACTCGATGCGCTGGGTCAGATCAGTAATCGCGTTATTGCTGGCGACCCAAGCCTGGGCGATGTGGATCAAACGGCGGTCGTACCAGGTCTGCCAGCCGCGATGAGGAATCGCCAGTTTGATCAGCAGCACGATATAGAACGGCGTACACCAAAGTATGGTGTTGAGGATGAAGAGCAGCAACGCCAGTGCGCCACGGAGCGGCGCGGGCAGGAAAGCGAACATGGGGAACAGCCCTCTTCTTCAGAGTGTCACCGAGCGACGCGCCAGCCAGTCGCGGACCGCCGGGCCAGTGCCAATCGTCCACGGTTTCAACCGTTCAACCGGCACTCGTTTGATCGCGGCCAGTTCTTCATTCAGCGTAATGTCGCCATGGGCCGGAACATGGAAGGCCAGAATCAGTTGATTCATTTCAAAGAATGGGTAATAGCCGATGAAATGCGCGGTTTCGGCCTGCAAACCCAATTCTTCCTGCACTTCGCGCAAGACCGCGTCATCCGGGGTCTCACCTTTTTCCAGGAAGCCGGTGATCAGGCCGAACATCGTCTCCGGCCAACGGTGGTTACGGGCCAGGATGACCGCACCATCCACCTCAACAATAGCGGCGACCACGGGAATGGGATTGTCCCAGTGAACATAGGCGCAACCGACGGTCTTACAACACGGTCGCGGCTGGCCATGGATTTCAGCAGTCTGTAAAGGTTGGCCACATTGAGGGCAGAAGTGCGCGGACATGGCGAAAAGTGGACTCCTCTGGACAGGGCGGGGTTGGCGGCGAAACGTGCTGAAGCGGGTACGATGTCAAGGGAAACATCGGCTATAATTCTACCGACGGCAGCTCTTACCGCTGCCGTTTTGATTTTTTAAAACGGCTTGCGGACGGTTCGCCTCGGGAAGGCGTGCAGTGCGCAAGCCGGTTTGGCGACCACCTACGGAATGCCGATCATCCGGCTTTTTCAGCGAAACTATTATGAAAACACGCCATTTTCTGAGTCTGTTTGATCTGACGCCTGCGGAGTTGCAGCGAGTGCTGCAACGCGCCAGCGAATTAAAAGCCATACGCCAGCGCGGGGAACATTATGCACCGTTTCCGGGCAAGGTGCTGGGCATGATCTTCGAGAAAGCCTCCACCCGCACCCGGGTCTCCTTCGAAGCCGGTATGGCGCAACTGGGCGGCAGCTCGATTTTCTTGTCGCCGCGCGACACGCAACTGGGCCGGGGCGAACCGATTGAGGATACCGCACGAGTCGTATCGCGCATGGTCGATCTGGTCATGATCCGCACGTTTGCCCACGCGACGATCCAGCGTTTCGCCGAGTATTCCACGGCTCCGGTGATCAATGGTCTGACCGATTACAACCATCCCTGCCAATTACTGGCGGATTTGCAGACGTTCATCGAAGAATTCGGCGAGATTCGCGGGCGGACCGTGGCCTGGATTGGCGATGGCAATAATATGTGCAACAGTTATCTCAAGGCCGCCATTCAGTGCGATTTTCAATTACGCATCGCCGTCCCGCCCGGCTATGAACCGGACGAAGCGTTGTTGAAGCAGGCCACCGACCGGGTGGTGTTGCTGCGTGATCCGCTGACAGCGGCGAAAGGCGCTGATCTGGTCACCACCGACGTGTGGGCCAGTATGGGCAAGGAGGAGCAGCAGGACCGCCGTGAGCGGGATTTCACCGGTTATCAGGTGACTGCCGAGATTATGGCCCAAGCCAGGCCGGGGGCGATTTTCCTGCACTGTCTGCCCGCACACCGGGGCGAGGAGGTCAGCGCCGAGGTGATCGACGGGCCGCAAAGCCGGGTCTGGGATCAGGCGGAAAATCGCCTTCATGCCCAGAAGGCGTTGATGGAATTTTTGTTGCTGGGCGGTCAAACCTAGATTCTCACGTTGATAATAGTCAAAGCGATTCAATGTTGACCGCGATATCATCACTGCTTTGCAATCGGTCTTAAACGTCTGCCATGAAAGACTATGCACTAATCCTGTTGGGGACCATCCTGGTCAATAACTATGTGCTGGTGAAATTTTTGGGGTTATGCCCGTTCATGGGTGTCTCCCGCAAGCTGGAAACCGCCATGGGCATGGGACTGGCGACCACCTTTGTCCTGACGCTGTCGTCCATCTGCGCCTATCTGACCGACCATTACCTCCTGATCCCACTGGGGTTGGAATATCTGCGCACGATTGCGTTTATTCTGGTCATTGCGGTGGTGGTGCAATTTACCGAAATGGTGGTCCATAAGACCAGTCCGTTGCTTTACCAGGCGCTGGGCATCTACCTGCCGCTGATCACCACCAACTGTGCGGTTCTCGCAGCGGCTTTGCTCAATGTGCAGGCCCGGCATGATTTCATCGGCTCGGCGCTCTATGGTTTCGGTGCCGCCGTCGGGTTTTCGCTGGTGATGGTGTTATTTGCCGCGATGCGCGAACGCATCATCGTTGCGGATGTGCCGGTCCATTTTCGTGGTCCGGCCATTACTTTGATAACCGCCGGCCTGATGTCGCTGGCGTTCATGGGCTTCGCTGGGCTGGTGCGAGGATAAAATCATGATCATTGCTGTGCTTGCCTTGGGATTGCTGGCTGGCGCTTCCGGTCTGTTGCTGGGCTTCGCCGCGGTGCGCTTCAAGGTGGAAGGCGATCCCATCGTCGAGAAGATCGACGCTATTTTGCCGCAAACCCAGTGTGGCCAATGCGGCTATGCCGGTTGTCGGCCTTACGCCGAGGCAATTGCTGCGGGCGAGGCGGAAATCAATCTCTGTCCCCCCGGCGGCGCGAACGGCGTGGCGGCACTGGCTGATTTGCTGGGCCGCGATTCCAAGTCGCTCAACGCCGAGCATCTGGACAAACCGAAGATGTTAGCGGTCATCGATGAGCAGAACTGCATCGGGTGTACGCTGTGCCTGCAAGCCTGTCCGGTGGATGCCATTCTCGGCGCGGCCAAGCAGATGCATACGGTCATTGCCAGGGAATGTACCGGCTGTGAATTGTGCATCGCGCCCTGCCCGGTGGATTGCATCCACATGATCCCGGTTACGCAGACCATCAGCACCTGGAAATGGCGTGCGCCGGTCATCCCGGTTCAAGCGGCGGCATGAACGCCCTCAAACGCCTGTTTCCATTTCACGGCGGACTGAAAACCGTTCGCCACAAAGCCGAATCCAATCAGTCGCCAATTCAACCCGGCGCTCTGCCCCGGCAGTTGACCGTCCCGTTGCGCCAACACATCGGTGCCATCGCCAAACCGCTGGTGCAGCCCGGCGACCGGGTGTTGAAGGGGCAGATGATCGGTCAGGCCGATGGCTACATCAGCGCCGCCATCCATGCCCCTACCTCCGGGATCGTGGCTGCCGTGGAATCCCGGCATGTTCCCCATCCCTCCGGGTTGCCTGACCTGTGCGTGGTCATCGACAGCGACGGTGAGGAGCGCTGGATCGACCGGGAACCGGTCGATTACCGTCATCGACATCCCAGCGAATTACGCAATATCTTGCGTAACGCCGGCATTGTGGGGCTGGGCGGAGCCGGGTTTCCCAGTGCGGTCAAGTTAAACCTGAGCGGTAGCGATGATCTGGAAACCCTGATTCTCAACGGCGCGGAATGTGAGCCGTGGATTACCTGCGATGACCGGCTGATGCGCGAACGGGCGGCGGGTATCGTCGCCGGGTTACGGGTCATGGCCCATTTGCTGAAGCCGCGTGACGTGCTGATCGGTATTGAAGAGGATAAGCCGGAAGCGATTGCCGCGATGAGCGAAGCCTGCGCCGGAACCGATTACCAGGTTCGGCCCATTCCCACCCGCTATCCCAGCGGTAGCGTCAAGCAACTGGTCAAACTGCTGACCGGCAAGGAAACGCCAGTGGAGGGTCTGCCGGTTGATGTCGGCGTCCAGTGTTTCAACGTGGCGACCGCCTACGCCGTGCATCGTGTGGTGGACCATGGTGAACCGCTGATTTCCCGTGTGGTGACCGTGACCGGGCAGGTCAAACAGCCCGGCAATATCGAGGCGCTGTTGGGAACTGCGTTTGCTGACCTGGTGGAACAGTGTGGCGGTTATCGGGAGGGCGTGGAGCGGTTGATCATGGGCGGGCCGATGATGGGGTTTGCTCTGCACAGCGACGAGGTTCCAGTCACTAAGGCCGCTAACTGTATCCTGGCCGCCAGCGCCGCTGAACTGACGCCCGAGCAACCTGTGATGCCTTGTATCCGTTGCAGCGCTTGCGTCGAGGTCTGTCCCGCCGATCTGTTGCCGCAGCAGTTGTACTGGCACGCCCGCGCCCGCGAGTTCGACAAGGCCCAGGATCACCATTTATTCAGTTGCATTGAGTGTGGCTGTTGCAGCTACGTCTGTCCGAGTCATATCCCGCTGGTGCAGTACTATCGCTACGCCAAGAATGAAATCTGGGCGCAGGAGAAGGAAAAGCAGAAGGCGGAGCTGGCCCGGCAGCGGCATCAGGCGCGGGTTGAACGGCTGGAGCGCGAGAAGCAGGAGCGGGAGGCGAAGTTGCGGCAAAAAGCGCCGGCCAAGGCCCCCCTCTCCCCTAGCCCCTCTCCCACAAGGGGCGAGGGGAGTACAGTGGTCGTCAGTGACCGGGACGGTTGAATCATGCGCTTCAAAACGGTCACTTCTCCCCATGTTTTGCAGGACGCCGGCGTCGGCCAGGTCATGCGCCGGGTGTTGTACGCCATGCTGCCTGGTATCGCTGCCCTGACCTGGTTCTTCGGCTGGGGTATTCTGGTTAATCTGGTCCTCGCAACCACCGTCGCGCTGCTGGCGGAAACCGCAATGCTGGCGGCACGCGGCAAGCCGATCCTGCTGCATTTGGGTGATTCCAGCGCAGTCGTTACCGCCTGGCTGCTGGCCGTCGCCTTGCCGCCGCTGGCTCCGTGGTGGTTAACGGTCGTCGGTGTACTGTCAGCCATCGTACTTGCCAAGCATCTCTACGGCGGACTCGGCTATAACCCGTTCAATCCGGCGATGGTCGGCTATGTCGTGTTGCTGATCTCATTTCCCCGTGAAATGAGCACCTGGTTGGTGCCACATGGCCTCGATCAGTCGCAGGCCATGACCTTTTGGGAAACGCTGCAGGTGATGTTCAATAGCGAATGGCCGGCGCGGTTCGCCGCTGACGCGCTGACCGGGGCGACGCCGCTGGATGTGTTGCGCACCAAACTGGGCCTGGGCCTGACGGTGACCGAGATTCGCAACAGTCCGGTTTTTGGCATTGTGTCGGGTCACGGCTGGGAATGGGCGACCTCTGGATTTTTGGTCGGCGGGTTATGGCTGATTTATACCCGTGCCGCCGATTGGCGAATTCCGGCGGGGATGCTGGGCGGGCTGGCGGTGATCGCGACTGTGTTCTACGTCGTCGATCCCGTGCGTTACGCCCCGCCGTGGTTCCATCTATGGAGCGGTGCAGCGATTTTCGGCGCGTTCTTTATCGCTACCGATCCAGTGACCGCCAGCGCTACTCCGCGTGGTCGGCTGATTTATGGCGCAGGGATTGGCATTCTGGTCTACATCATCCGGGGATTTGGCGGTTATCCCGATGGCGTGGCGTTTTCGGTGTTGTTGATGAACATCGCCGCGCCCACGATTGATCTTTACACCCAGCCCCGGGTGTTCGGAGCGCGGCGCGGATGAAACCCCTGGCGCGTAGTATGGGCGTTGCCGCCCTGATTTTGACCGGATTTGCCTTGGTCGGGACCGGACTGGTCACTGTGACTTATACCAGTACCAAGGACATTATCGCCGAGGCGCAACGAGCGGCGCTGGAAGCCAATCTGAATCAGTTGGTGCCAGCGGATCGTTACGATAACCGGGTGACAGAAGATCGCATCGACATCGTGGCGCCGGAGTGGCTGGGGACGGATCAGCCGGTCGCTGTCTACCGCGCCCGGAAAGAGGGTCAGCCGGTCGCACTGTTCGCGACGCCGTATGCGCCGGACGGCTACAGCGGGCCGATTCAACTGTTGATTGGCGTGTATGCCGACGGGACACTGGCCGGGGTGCGTGTCCTTCAGCATAAAGAGACACCGGGCTTGGGCGATGCGATTGAGGAGCGGCGTTCACCGTGGATTCTGGCGTTTGCCGGAAAGTCGCTGGCCGATCCTTCTCCAGAGAAGTGGAAGGTCAAACGGGATGGCGGCGTTTTCGATCAGTTCACTGGTGCGACGATCACGCCCCGGGCGGTGGTCAAGGCGACCCGCCGGTTTCTGGAATACGTCCAAAGTCACCGGGAGCAATTGTTTGCGCCAGCATCTGCGCACCCGGCGGGAAAGAGTTAGGTCAACGAAGCGATCCGTAGCGGAGAAACGGTCATGATTGATACCGCAAATTATCGGAAAATTCTCAAGGACGGTGTGTGGACCCAAAATACCGGCTTTGTGGCGCTGCTAGGATTATGTCCCTTGCTGGCAACTTCGAACTCGGTAGTGAACGGGCTGGGGCTGGGACTGGCGACGCTGCTGGTGTTGCTGCTGTCCAACGTGGCTATTTCGTTAATTCGTCATCTGGTGCGGCCGGAGGTGCGGATTCCGGTGTTTGTCCTGGTGATCGCCTGCGTGGTGACTGCGGTGGAACTGGCGATGCACGCTTTCCTGCCGGGACTGTACACCGTACTCGGCATTTTCATTCCACTGATCGTGACTAACTGTTGCGTGATTGGCCGCGCCGAAGCGTTTGCCTTCAAGCACGGTGTCGCCCCATCGGCGGTTGATGGCATTGCGACCGGTTTAGGATTCCTGCTGGCGCTGGTGCTGCTGGGCGCGGTGCGGGAAGTGGTGGGACAGGGAACACTGTTCAGCCAAGCGGATTTGTTGTTTGGGGAGTGGGGCCGGCATTTGACCTTGCATCTGGTCGATGATTATCGCGGTTTCCTGCTGGCGATTCTGCCGCCGGGAGCATTCATCGGCCTGGGTTGCCTGATTGCGCTCAAGAATGTCATTGACGCCCGCGCCCAGCGCCGCAGCGCCACTAAGCCGGTGGCTGTGTTGTTGGCAACCAGGTCTTGAAGCGCATAAAAATCGCCCTGCTGAAGGGCTTGGAGACACACGGGGTATTCACCTGCCGCCAAGCAGCGAACAGCGCACTAATACACTGCTGGAACGCCGTGAATTCAGCATGACGGAAGTATAATGGACCCCGAATTTCGGACAGGTAAATAAGGTGGTACTCTGCAACGTAACGACCAGAAACGAGGAACGGGTGATGCAATGCAGAGGAAAGTCTTCAGTGCGGAGTTCAAGGCGAAGGTTGCGTTAGAAGCGCTGGCCGGACGCAAGACGGTCAACGAGATCGCCGGGGCGCATGAGGTGCATCCGAACCAAGTCACGACCTGGAAACGGGAGGCCCAGGACGGGTTGAAGGCGCTGTTTGCGTGCAAACGGAGCCGACGAAGTCCCCAAGACGGGGCCGATGCCGAGGCGCTGTACAGTCAAATTGGCCGGTTGCAAGTCCAGGTGGAGTGGTTGAAAAAAAAGTCGGGACTGAGTCCACCGGGGTAAGGCGGGCCTGGATCGAACCGGATCATCCGGCGTTGTCGGTGGTAGCCCAGTGTGAACTGCTGGGACTCGCCCGCAGTGGGTAATATTACGCAGCCGTCCCGGATTCGGGACTGAATCAAGAGTTGATGCGGCGGATGGATGAGGAATATACCGCCCATCCTTTCTACGGCAGCCGGCGGATGACGGCGGTGTTGCGGCGGGCCGGGTATCCGGTCAACCGCAAACGGGTGATGCGGTTGATGACCGAACTGGGATTGCCGGCGATTGACCCGAAGCCGGCGACCTCGCCGCCCAGTGCGGATCATCGGGTCTATCCCTACCTGCTGCGCGGGATGGCGGTGACTGTCCCGGATCAGGTATGGAGTACGGAAATAGTCTTTACGCAAATGACAAAAACGGATGTGTTCGCTGCTCGGGTGAGTAGGGATGACATAGCGAATTTCGACCTCGGCATCTGTCACGATAACTCGGTCGATCAAAAGCTCGACCAACTGA